>WNFR01000045.1_pt1 | contig 104876 bp, 93 predicted proteins | sample 5400221 | NCBI WGS metagenome assembly WNFR01 (sample SAMN13153357, study PRJNA577476) | soil metagenome | isolation source: 40 cm soil under Madrone tree | place: USA:California | collected 2016-06-14
GCACGCTGAACGTCCGCCGCGGTTACCCCTCGAAAACGAGACCGGTAATCGAGAGGCGAGCGAAATCCGCGCCCGTCCGCTTCGGCGTGTGCGAGCGCGTTTGCACGCCCCTCATATGTTTCGATCTCATCGAGGTATTTCTTTTCAAGCACCGTCTTTGCCCGGGCCATTTGTCCTTCACTTGGTATTTCGCGCCGGACACTGTCCAGGACTTTGAAAAGCGCGGCTTCACCTTTGTCGATCGAGGCCCCTTCGCGAGCATCCGTCGCAGACCACATCTGCATCGTCAACAGACCGGTCCTTTGACGCGCCAGGTAGTTACACTCGACACGATTCGCCGCCATCTGCCCATCGATCAGAGAACGACTCAAGCGGGAGCCCCTGCCTTGACCCAACAAGAACGCGAGCACCTCAATCGCAGCCGAGTCTTTCGTTTCAGTGCCAGGCACATGGAACCCGACACTAATGATCGACTGGCTGATGTCCGCGCGACCAGCAGCGTACCTCAGCTTATTCTGAGATGCTTCCGCCGCTGACGCTGTTTTGTTCTCCTGTGCTTGATCCGTAACGGCCTCCGTCCTCGACTTCGGATTCTCGAGCGTTGGGGCGTCTTGACGGGTCTTCTGACCGGTACCGCCGATCCTTTTTGGCCCTTCTATCTTGCTGGACCCGCTGGACTTTTGCGTGGGCTCGCCGAAGGCGCCGTAGAGTTGTTGAATCATCACCAGCGTGTCGAACGTCGAGACGTCACCGACGACCGAGACAATCAGATTCTCGGGCCGATAGCGCCTTCGATAAAACTCCAAAACCTGTTCGCGGGTTATCGAGCGCAACGCATTCATGTTTACCTGGTTATTTGCGCTCGCCGAGTTAGTGGTGCTCTCGGGCCGGGAGCTGACCGTGCTTGCAGCACTATTATCAGAACTCGCGGAGTTCACCGCGTAATCGTCAAATGCCAAGTCGATGAGCCGCTTCATCGAACAGGCCACGGGATCATCAAGACTCAGCAGTCGAGCGAGAGCATACTCGCTCTTCGGCGCCAACGCGCGGCCTGTGAACGCCCCCGAAGAAGGCAGTTCACTGTCGCGCGCAGTGCCGAGTCTCTCTTCTTCGATCACCGTCGAGAGTTCTCGGCGCGTCGCCTCTTCATCGAGTGGTGGATTCTGAAGCGCGTTCGCTTGAACGCTCAAAGCTTCCTTAAGTTTGCCCGGCGAAACGACCATCGAGTAGCTGGTCAGGTTTTGTGAGAGATCTGCTCCAAACGACGCGCCGAGAGCGCGCAGCTCTATAAGCGCGTGTTCTCCCGGATGGTCCACGGTTCGATTAAGGATCAAACGCTGGATGAGTGTCGCCGCGCCCCTGCTCCTCCAATCTTCGAGCTGTGATGACTTGAAACAGGTTACAGCAGCCACTTCTGGGGTTGCGTGCTGTTCATTTATGACCACGGTCATTCCGTTATGCAGGACAAAGCGGGATGTGGTGCCCGCCTGCTCTTGCTTGATCACCAGGGTCGTAGCTGGGACGACTACCGGCTGAGAAGTGGAAGGTGTCGATGAAGGCTGGGGGACCTTCGGCCTCCCCCGACCGCTTTGTGAAAGGGCTGTGTCGCCTGGCGAAACCGTTGCAAAGGCCACCGCCGAGAAGAGTATGATCGAAAGCTTCAAATACCGCACTGCATCCGCTCCTCGTCTATCCGCATAGACCCAAAAGTACCTTGCGCACATCATCATTATATCAGGATCAGCCGGAGCCTGGGCGCTGCGCTTGGTCGTTTTCGAGGGCCGTCCCAACTCGAACCATCAAGACGATGGTAATTGCACAATTTAGTTGACAGCCCCTTGCGGGATGTGTAGGATTGGCGCGTTTTGTTCAGCAGTAGTGTGAGGAGGACTGAAGTTGAAGTTAAGGTTTTGCGCGTTTGAAAGTTTGACCGCAGACGCTCTTTGCTTTGGCTCTGATCATCACTCTGCAAGTTCACTCTAGATGAAAAGGAGAAGAAAGCATTGAGAGAAACAGGAACTGTTAAGTGGTTCAACGCGACGAAGGGCTACGGGTTTATCACCCGGGAAGGCGGGGACGATGTGTTCGTTCACTACTCCGCCATCGAGGCCGACGGATACAAGACGCTCAACGAAGGGCAGCGGGTTGAGTTTACAATCACGCAAGGTCCGAAGGGCCTGGCTGCGACCAGCGTAATCGCGGCGGTTTAGTCCTGTGCAATAACCGGGCGAGTCCGGCACCGAGCCGAACTCGCCCTTCTTCATCAACTCTCCACTCCACTACCGTACTCAAACGCAACTTCAGGAATACCGCCATTCCAAAACGAAGAAGGGCGTCAGTTTGCCCCGCCTTGGTTCTGTGCTAGACTTTTTTTGCTTGAAGAGTGAGGCAATCAAACGAAAGGGGCCAACCTTTCATGACAAATAAAACGAAAGAAGAATTCATAGACGCGGGCGATGCCGAGACCGAGCAGTTCCAGCCTGACGAAGAAGTGACGTCGCGAGCACCATTCACGCACGCCGGAACTGTCGGGCGGCGACATCGATGCCGATTGGGCCGGGGCCGACGTCGGCGACGAGACCGTGGGGGGATCCTCTCCGACGCCAGATCAGGACGTAGTCGACGAACTGGGCGAGGCCGTCGGCCTCACCTACGAAGACAATGAACCACTCCACAGCACTGAAAAGGTAGAAGAGCGCGACCGGAAACGGTGGGAACTCGATCCAGCCTCCTCAGAAGACTACAATGATCGAGTCAATCGGGAGGGCGAGTAGTAACTCTCGCTACTTGAATCGTTCGCCGTTTCATGCACTGCAAGTATTCATTCAACTTGGAAACTCATCAATCCCGGAGGCCTAAGATGCGAAAGGTTTTGTTCTTATCGCTAATCACCGCCTTAGTCGTCGTGCCGATGGCGATGGGAGATACGCTGCATCTAAAGAACGGTAGCGTTCTCAAGGGCAAGGTCACGAACTTTGCCGACGATCAGTTCACGGTGATGCTCGATACCGGCTCCGGCCGCTTCCTGAGCAAAGCCACGGTCTATATGGGCGACGTCGCCCGAATTGAGTTCGATTCCGCCGCCACCGCTCCCGCGGCTGATGCGGCGAGCACCGCTACACAACCGGCGGAGATTTCTTCTCGCGTCGTCGATCATCCGGCACGCGAAACAAAGCCCCGTAATTCTCCACCTGTCGAAACAGCATCCAGCAAAACGCAGCCTTCTGAACCACAACCCCGAGAGGTAGGCCCTCCTGATTCACAGCCCGTGTCTCCGCCGGCGAAGGATCCCGAGCCAACCAGCCCACCCGAAAAGATCGAAAAGCCGGTCACCACTCCTGCTCCCGCGTCAACTTCGCTGCCATCCGACAGCGCGGAGGGTGAGCGACTGACTCGCAAGCCCAACGGACCGGTAAAGACTGTGACTGTCGACGTTGTTGGCAAGCGCGACTGGACAAGCACCGGGCTGATCGTAAAGCGCGGCGACCATATTCGCATCAGCGCAAGCGGCAGCGTGATTTTAGATCCCACGAGCGGTCGATCTACGGGGCCGGAAGGATTAACCGATCTGCCTGATCCCAAGAAGCTCGTAGCTGACCAGCCGACCGGAGCGCTCATCGGAGTGATCGGCGCGGACAACGATGATTTCATTTTCATTGGTCGGGGTTCCGAGTTCAACGCCGCTCGCGACGGCTTGTTGTTTCTGTCGGTTAACGAAGGCAATCTCGCCGACAACACGGGGACTTACAAGGCTGTGATCGAAGTTCAGGCGCAACGCGCGCGGTAGGCCGCAGCGCCGAGAGCTGCCTTTGCTGTCCGTTCGATTACCCATCCCGCAAACTGCGGCTCCGCCGTGGGAATGATCACAACGCTAAGTCGCGCCGCGTTGTGGGATGAGCAAGCTTTCAAGTGTCCGAAAGGCGCTTTGATGGCTGGCTTTCGGGGTGTGACAGGGCCGCCAGATTAACATCTATTTTCCTTGACTTGAACTCCGCGCTTGAAGTAGCCTGTCCATTACCCGCGAGGCAGTTGTTTAATTCTTTCAAGAAAAAAGCGGCCAGAGAGACCTGCAGGTGCGCGGTCCGTAATGCGTTGCCGGTCCCGGGAGTCGATTGAGATCTTACGCGGGCGCTCGTTTCAGGTTGATCTATTTTTTGGTAACGCGATCAGTTCACGGAAGGCGGGCGAATCTGAAGCCTGCGCCTTACAGTTGTGAAGCTCGCTGCCCTAATCGGTGTATGAGAACAGGGAGGAGACCGTTGCTTTCGGTTTAACTTGCAGCGAACCTCTTTTGGCCGGCGTTATAAAGCCGCGCATTTAGCACAGACATATTGAGTGTCTCTCCGAAAGGACAGATCACTCGTAAATCAGGGGCCAAATCTTTCATCAGGAGAGGCAGGAAATGTCAAAACCAAAACCATTCCACTCACTTTGCGTAGTGCTGCTGGCACTGTGTCTTTGCTCCAGCGCGGTTCCGACGATGGCGCAATCGCAAGCAAGCACAGGCCAGATTGCAGGCGCCGTCACCGACAATCAAGGCGCCGCGATTACCGGGGCTACCGTCAAGGCTACTAATACCCAAACGGGCTTGGATCAGACCGTGAAAAGCGCTGACGACGGCCTGTACAAGCTGGTGCTGTTGCCGCCCGGCGTCTATAAAGTGACGGCGGAGGCAAGCGGCTTTGCTTCGACTACCGTCACGAACGTTGAGGTTCTCGTCGGGCGTACGATCGATGTCAAGATCGCCCTCGGCGTCAGCGGCGTGCAGGAAGTCGTCAACGTCACGGCAGGCGCGATTCAGGTTCAAACGACCCGGTCGGAAGCTGAAACAGTTTTGAATCAGAAGGCCATCGAGAATCTTCCGATCAACGGCCGCCGCTTTCAGGACTTCGTCACGCTGACGCCGACCGCGCAGGTTGACCCGTCTCGCGGTCAGATCTCATTAGCCGGACAACGCGGCATCAACTCTAACGTCAACGTCGACGGTGTCGATTACAACCAGCCCTTCTTTGGCGGCATCCGCGGTGGTGAGCGTTCCAACAACGCTTTCACTATCCCTCAGGAATCGATAAAGGAATTTCAGGTCGTCGCCGCCGGCTACAGCGCCGAGTTTGGCCGCTCAACTGGAGGGGTCGTCAATGCTGTGACCAAGTCCGGAAGCAACGCCTGGCACGGCTCGGGGTTTTATGTGATCCGCCCCAAGCAATGGGCGAAATCCAACAACTTCTTTAAGCAGGTTGAGCAGGACATTAATTCCAAGCTGCCTGCCGGACCGCCGGTCAAGGTTACGCCGGCGCCGACGCAACAACAATACGGCGGTTCATTCGGCGGTCCCGTGAAGAAAGACAAGGCATTCTTCTTTGTTGCCTACGAGCAACAGCGCTTCCGAAACAATCGGAACGTCTTCTTTGATACTCTCGGGCTCACAACTCCTATGGCAAACACGCAAGAGGCGTTTAGTCATTTCCAGTCGTTGCAAACGCCTTTCGTCCAAACCAACGATGCTAAAGCGCTGACCGGCCGGTTTGATTATGAAATCAGCACCAATCATCGCTTCAATGTTCGTTACGGCTACAGCAAGAACGAAGCGCTGAATGCCAACTCGGTTGGGAACGCGCTGTTCCCCACAACCATCAGCGCTCTCTCCAACAACGGAACCGAATTGGACAGCAGCCATTCAGTGGTAGGACAAGTCACCAGCTTCTTCAGCACGAATATGGTGAATGAGTTCCGCGGCCAGTGGGTTCGCGAGGAGCGTCCGCGACCGGCCAACAAGATTCAACCGTTGCTGAGCACCGGCATCGGCAACGACGGCACGGTTTCATTCCTCGGTCAGAACATTGAGTTCGACCGCCGCACTCAAGCTGCAGATAGCTTGACCTGGTCGAAGGGCGCTCACACAATCAAGTTCGGAGGTGAGTTCAACCACATCTTCATCAGCCAGCTTTTTGGCTTCAATCAGGAAGGAACCTTCAATATTTCTACGTCGGCGAGTTCGGCCGCAAACGTCAACACGATTCTCGACATCTTGTCTTACACCCCTAGCATCACAACCGGGATTGTGAATCGGTTCGATTGTCAACACGCAGCGGACGGGTCTTGCGTATCGGGTACGAACACCGCCACGTTCGCCAGGCAGATTGGAAACCTGATGGCTTCGTACTCGACAAACGAGCTGGCGTTCTTTGCACAAGACTCGTGGCGCGTGCGACCGAACTTCACACTCAACTACGGACTTCGCTGGGAAGGACAATACAATCCCTCTCCTGAAGCGAACAATCCAACGCTGCTAAACAAAGTTCAGGGATTCGTCTTCCCGTCAGGTCACACCGCCGATCCCACGGTCATAGCCGATAACACCAAACAGTTCGGACCGCGTCTGGGCTTCGCCTGGGATCCGTGGGGCGACGGCAAGACCGTTGTCCGCGGTTACACCGGGCTCTATTTTGCGCGGACGCCGCTGCTGTTGTTTGCAGGCGCCGGCAACAACTGGCGCCTCCCGGCGGGCGACCTATCCGTGTCGCTTCCTTTCTCGACTGCAACGCTGGCAAACAGTAATCCTTTGAAAACGTGCATCACGATATATTGCCAGTTGAAGCTGATCGGTATCGACCTGAATGCTTTCACCCTTAATAAACTTCCAGACATCAGTTCCGACAAGGTCATCTCGGTTGCCGGCGCCCTTGGCCTAACCGTCGATCCATTCTTCGGAGCGAACCCAATCCTGAACGCGAAAGACTACAAGAATCCGAGGGCGACTCAGGCTGGAATAGGTGTCGAGAGGCAGCTAAGCCAGAGTCTCACTGTGGGGGCGGACTTCACTTACGTTCACACAACCAATCTGGAGCGCGACCGTGACTTGAACATTCCGTTGCCATTCCTGCGCTCGACGACCGTCGATCCGGCGCAGAGACCTTTCTTCGGCTTACGCTCTACTGCAGGCGTAGGCGTTTGTGCTACCCCGGCCTCCACTCCGGCAGGCACCGCTCCGGTTGGATCGTGCTCTCGCCCGATTTCAAGTCTCGGCTCAATCACCGTCCGAGAGTCTACTGCGAAGTCGCTGTATCGTGCGCTCACAGTGCGCGCCAAATTCCAGAAGAAGTGGGGCCAATTCAACGCGTTCTACACGCTGTCGAAGAACGTCTCCGATGACGACAACGAACGCGATGCGTCGGGCTTCCGTTATGAGGATGGCTTCAACACGGCACGGGAATACGCGGACTCCAATCTAGACCGGCGGCATCAGTTTGTTGCTAATCCGGTCTTCTTCCTTCCGCACGGTTTTGATGCTGCGGCGGCAATCAGGATGTTCTCTGGAACACCGGTTGACGCGAGTTCCGGTCTCACCGATCCGAACGAGGATCGAGGTGGTCCGGACCGTCCGTACTTCGGACCGGGCGTTCCGTTTCCGCGTAATGCGTTCCGCCAGCCGGCAGTTTACTTTGTTGACGTGCACGGTGCGAAACACTTCAACTTCTCGGAAAGCAAACAGTTGACCTTCACTGTCGACATGTTCAATCTCCTGAACTTGATGAATCTTCAATACGCTGGGACCTCGACCACCTACTGCTCGGGCAGTGCTGCAAACTGCGGATTTGTTGGCCCGACAAATCCCAACTTCCTCTCGTCGATCGATCACAACGGGAGCTCAGCGCGAGTTGGTAAGTTGCTACTCACTAACAACCCTGGCCCGGTGTTCCAAATGCAATTCGGAGCGCGGTTCCAATTCTAATTTGCGCTCACCCATTAACCTCGATCGCGGTGGCAAGTACAAACTCGCCACCGCTTTTCGTTTGACGGGCGAGCATCTCGATAGCGCCCGAGCCGTTCACCCCGAGCCTGTCGCCTCGTCGGAGAACTCAGCCGACTCTGAATCAGTAACGCGGCGAGGGTTTGAGCAAGCACGGAGACGTTGGCGACGAGGCCGCCCGCGCCGCCGATCGCCGGCTGGTTGTGACAGGCTGCGCAGGAGGTCGAGTCGGTCCCGACGTGCGAATGAATCCCGGGTCGCGCGCCGGGGGCGGCCGACAGATTACGACTGCGCTCATGGTCTAGCGTAAACATGCAACACACTCCTTTCATCGAGACTTGTGTGGTAGGCGAGTCAGACGTTGGCGACTGGCCCGGATGTCTTGCCGCTAATCTCTATTTCGGCAACAGGGAACACCCCTGGACCGTTTTTGGTTCAACTCTGCAAAGAATATGAGGAGTACAAACAGCGTTTGGCGGGCAAGCAACAACCATGTTCAGCCAGCCACGCTTCAAAACATAAGCGTGGTGGCAATGACATCAGAAGGTTCGGATTCTCGTTCCCTTGCTCTCGGTGGCAGCTACTGCGCGGCCGTTTTGTTTTGGAAGGTTCTCACATGCGTCCGTATGATTAGACACATCTCGCGGCGAAATGTTGATCTCTAATCGTCGCCTTGAAGCCGATGCCGATGTCTGATACTTCGGCAAGTCGAAAAATCGTCGCAGCTTTTTCACAAGCGCGTGCTTTCGTCGGCGGACTGACTGAAGTTTGATGCCCATCTTAGTCGCGATCTCGGCTGTACTATACTCGGTGACGTAAAAAAGCTCGAATAGTTCAATCTCGCGTTTAGTCAGTTTCGTTACAGCCATCCGCAATCCATCCCTTTGTTCTCGTGCAATCAATCTCTCTTCTTCCAATGGAGGATACCCCATGCTGTCAGCCGGCAAGTCGTTTAAGCTAACTGTTGGCTTTTGTCTTTCCAGATAGTTGATCACATGGTTCCTCACAACTACCGTCAGCCATGTCCTTCGAGAGCTCGCATGGCAAAACGAGCGCAAGCGGCGGAAGTCATCCTCCATCAGCGAAACAACCACCTGTTGGCATAAGTCGTCGATTTCTTCCTTGGCGCTCCTATGGTGATAACGGCGGAAGGATGTGTGCACGGCTATCAGGATTTCCGGCAGAAGACTCTCAATGGCCTGTCTGAGATCTGGCGCTTGCGAGGACGCTACAGCTGTCATAACCACGCCTTGCACAAATTCCGGCAGACTTCGCCGGGCGACTTTGTGAGGAATGGGACTGATACCGTCGCTTTTCCACAATTATGCTCCGTAGAAATCGAAAGTCAAGAAACGCCGGCCTGGAGTTGTAGGGCAATCCCGTTGCTTCCTCTGCGGTTGATTCCGGCACTGTTCTTGAAAGAACTTAAAGGGCCGAGGACGGCTTTGAGGCAACACCCTGGTACGCTGTCACCCTACCAGGACTGCACCACAAAACCAGGGAACTCTTGCGAGCGCGAGAATCCGGCGACGCCGATGTGGTCTCGACTGCAAGTTGCCACCTCGTGAGGCGTTCTTTCATCGAACAGATGCTTTGGAACTCAAGCCGAGCCGCACGTCTAAGTTATTGACATAAGCCTGAGCGCCTCCGTGCCCAAAAGCAACTCAGCAGCAGTCTGCAGTCGTCGCCGTCTTAGGATCCGGGTTCAATCGTTAACTCCACTCACGCGGCGACCGCATCAGTTTAGGAGGTGCAATGCAACGCAAACCTTTTCTCTTTCTTGTTTTCATCTGTATGCTCTGCCTGGCGGGCTATATTACGCTGGTCCGAGTGTCGAAGGCTCGGGGCTCAGCTTTCGCAGCCAAAGCGTCAACCTCTCACTCTCAGGGCGCGCTTCAAATCGTCGATTCTGAAAAGGGCATTATTGGCGAATGCCCTCTTAAACACACCGACGTCAAGGCTGAGATAAGTGGTTTCATTTCGCGCGCGGTCGTCACCCAGGAATTTGCGAATCCATTCAAGGAAAAGATCGAGGCTGTTTACACTTTTCCTTTACCACAAAGCGCTGCGGTGGACGAACTGACTCTGGTTGTTGGCGATCGCACAGTGCGAGGCCTGATCAAGCGCCGCGAAGAAGCTCGTGCGGTTTATGAAGCCGCTCGCGAAGCCGGTCACGTCACAAGTCTTCTGGATCAGGAGCGGCCTAACATCTTCACTCAGTCGGTGGCCAATATCATGCCCGGCGAAAAAGTAGTCGTTACGATCAGCTACGTCGAAGTTCTCAAGTATGAGGAGGGCTCGTACGAGTTTGTCTTCCCGATGGTTGTCGGGCCGCGCTACATACCTGGCGCGGCTACGGGCAAACAAGGCGGCGGCTTTGCTCCGGACACCGATCGCGTGCCCGACGCCTCGCGAATCACTCCCGTTGTTGCGCAGCAAGGCAAGCGCGCCGGGCACGACATCTCAATCGAAGTCGCACTCGACGCGGGAGTGCCGATCGATGGATTGAAATCGACTCTCCACGAAATCGACCTCGAGCAACCTACGAATCACAGCGCGGTCGTGCGGCTCAAGGGCAAAGCCGAGATCCCCAACAGGGACTTCATCCTCAGATACGATGCAGCCGGCAGGCAGATAGAAGAGGCCCTCCTCGTTCATCGCTCGGACTCTGGAGATGGATTCTTTACGATGATCCTCCAACCGCCTGAGCGCGTAACCGCACAGGATGTGATGCCCAAAGAGCTGGTCTTTGTCCTCGACACTTCGGGCTCGATGTCCGGTTTCCCGATTGAAAAGGCGAAGGAAACGATGAAGCTCGCGCTTGATGGCCTGTACCCTCAGGATACTTTCAACTTGATTACGTTTTCGGGCGACGAGCACATTCTTTTCCCGCAGCCTGTCCCGGCGACGCACGAGAATCTCGCAAAGGCGCAAGCGTTCCTGGCATCGCGCTCAGGCAGCGGAGGGACCGAGATGATGAAGGCAATTCGCGCCGCGCTCGACCCCTCGGACGCTCAGGACCACGTTCGCATAGTGTGCTTTATGACCGACGGCTACGTCGGCAACGACATGGAAATCATCTCTGAAATCCAGAAGCATCCCAACGCTCGCGTGTTCGGATTCGGAATCGGCAGCTCAGTCAATCGATTCCTGCTCGACAAGATGGCCGAGCACGGTCGCGGCGAAGTCGAGTACGTGACTCTGAGCGATGACGGTTCCGCGGCGGCAAAACGATTCCACGAGCGGATTCGCAATCCATTGCTCACCGATATCTCGATAGACTGGTCCGGTTTGAATGTTGCAGATGTTTATCCGAAGCGCATCCCGGACTTGTTCAGCTCGAAGCCCGTAATTCTCAGCGGACGCTACACCGCCGGCGGGCGCGGCGTTGTCAAGCTGAAGGGTAAGATGTCGGGCCGCGACTTTGTGCGCGAGATTCCAATTGAGTTGCCGGACAAGGAATCGCGCCACGACGTAGTGGCGACGTTGTGGGCGCGCACTCGCATCGATGACTTGATGAGCCAGGACTACAATGGGATTCAAAACGGGAATGCTCGGGAAGACATTCGCGAAGCAATCACGCAACTCGGGTTGAACTTTCGATTGATGACCCAGTTCACTTCATTCGTGGCCGTCGAAGAGATGACTGTGACCGATGCCGGCACGCCGCGAAAGATCGATGTGCCGGTCGAGATGCCCGAGGGCGTAAGTCACGAAGGTGTGTTCGGCACAAAGGACCAGCCATTCGAGAAGTTGCAAACACTGTCGAATCTGCAACGGCCTCGTATAGCTGTGGCAGAGACGGTCGTAGTGACCACACGGCCGAGCGCACCTGCGCCTCCACGCTCTTCTGGACCGGCTTCACCGAATGCAAAGTCCAGGAAAGATTCAGGGAGGAGCTCTGGCGGCGGTGGTGGCAAAGGTACGGGCAGCGGTGGAGGCATGGGATCGGGCAGCGGCACCGGCGTTGGTCCAGGCTCAGGATCCAACAGGGGCGGCGGCGATCCGGCTCTTGGTGGCGGTTCGAGGCCAACCGCACCGATCTCGCCCGAGGAACAAAAGCACCGGGATATGTTGGCAAAGATGAGCCCTTCAATCGCAGCGGTAGTCGACCGATTGAAGAACAATACCGCGCAGCCGACCGCCGATGAGATCAAGTTTGTTCGCAACGGCAAGGCTGAGCTTCAAATCTGGTTGACCGAGAAGTCTCCGGAGGTCCTGGCTCAACTCAAACAACTTGGATTCGAAATCGTTCTCGATCCGAAGACGGCGAAGATGATCATAGGCCGCCTGGCGATCGATAAGCTCGCGGAGCTGGCCGAGCTCAAGTCGGTTCGCTACATCGCGCCACTAACGAACAAGTGAGTCGACCTGTTTCCTCTTATTTCCGTCCGATACAAAAGGCAAGCTCCCCCGAGCTTGCCTTTCTTTTCATCGGTCGCTGATAATCGCAAGTTGAATCCTGGGTACCTCAAACCTTAGGAGGCTTGTAATGACCGGCGAAGAGATGGAAAGAGCAATTCAGTTCCTGCTTGAGCATCACGCAAAGGTGAGCGCGGCTCAGGACCGAAACACCGCTAATATTGCGGCACTCACGCGAACTGTAGTCGAATTAGCTGAAAGTGTGTCTCGCCTGGAGGTTCAGGCTGACGAGACGCGAGATGCTATAGATAAGCTAATCCTGAGTAACGAAGTCACCCGCGATCTCGCCAATCAGGTGGCTCGCCTCGCCACCACAACTTCCCAACGAGTCACCGCTCTTGAAGGAAGGCTTCCATAACGTAACCATGCGAACCCACGGATTACTACGATGTCTGAAGGAAAAGCCGACGATTGGCGAGAGCTGGAGATTAAGATCGAGGCCCAACTCAAAGCCCCAACCTTCGACGAACTAATGCGGCAAGCAAGGTAGAGCGTTAAACGTCTGGGGACGCCTCGAACTTCGATCGATGCCAAGGCAGCCGAGGATAAAACGACTGATGATCTTAGCTTGACTGAAACCGTCAGAGTTCGCTTTGCGCCTTCGCCCACCGGCTACCTGCATGTCGGTGGCGCTCGTACCGCCCTGTTCAACTGGCTCTTCGCACGCAAGCACGGCGGTGTCTTCATCCTCCGAATTGAAGACACCGACATGCAGCGCTCGTCAGAAGCAATGGTCCAGGGCATTCTGGATGGCATGCACTGGCTTGGACTCGATGCGGATGAAGGTCCTTTCTTTCAGTCTTCATACGGAGAGCAGCATCGCGCGGCCGCTCGCAGGCTTGTCGAAGAAGGGAAAGCGTACTACGACTTCACCCCTAAAGAAGCGTCCGATGACCGCACCATAAAGGAGAGGGTCATCGATCGCGCGCGAGCCCAGGTCGGGTCAGCCAGAGAGCAGAACGCCTATCGCGACTTGGCATTCGATGAAGCCATTCGCCGTGTCGAAGCCGGCGAGCCCGCCGCTATCAGACTCAAGATCTCAAAAGAAGGCGTTTCCCGATTCGACGACCTTGTCTACGGCACGCAGGAGCGCGACCACTCCGATATTGAAGATCTCGTGCTCATACGCTCGGACGGGCATCCGCTCTACAACCTCTCCGTTGTAGTTGACGACATCGAGATGCGAATCACTCACGTGATTCGCGGCCAGGACCATCTCACCAACACACACAAGCAGGTGCTTATCTACGAGGCGTTGGGGGCGCCGGTCCCCAGGTTCGCGCATCTGCCTCTCATTATGGCGCCAGGAAGAGAGAAGCTTTCGAAGCGCAAGCACGGCGAAGTCGTCTCGGTTACGACTTATCGCGATCGCGGATTTGTGCCTGACGCGCTTGTGAATTTCCTCGCGCTGCTTGGTTGGTCGCCGGGGACTGACCAGGAAATAATGTCCCGGGCGGAGTTGATAGAGACCTTCTCGCTCGAAGCGGTTAACAAATCGTCGGCCATCTTTAACTTCAGCGAGAAAGACTCGCGCGAGTGGACCGATCCAAAAGCGTTATGGATGAACGCCGAATACTTGCGAGCGATGCCGCTCGACGAACTCGTAGGACTCGTCGCGGAACAGTTGAAGAGATTCAACCTCTGGCGTGAAGAGTATGCCTCGAGCGAGCGCGAGTGGTTAACGCATACCGTTGAGCTGCTGCGTGCGCGTTATCGTACGACCCAGGATTTCGCCATAATGGGACGGCCGTATTTCTCGGATGAATTTGAGTACGATCCCGACGCGATCAAGAAGAATCTGAAGGATGAGCGCCTGAGGGAACTGTTGCCGGAGCTGGCTGACCGGCTCGCTTCGGTTGAAGACTTTACGCACGACGCTACGGAATCGGCTCTCAGAGCCTATTCGGAGGAGAAGGGTATTAAGGCAGGATTGTTGATCAATGCCGCGCGTACTGCGCTAACAGGACAGGCAGTCGGCCCCGGGATGTTCGACATCGTGGTAACGCTTGGACGGCAGCGCACCGTAGAGCGGCTGAAGCGCGCCGTGACCCTCCTCCCTTAGCTCACCAGACTTCTGCTCGCTCGCAGCCGCGTTGTCCCCAATCGCCAACGCAGGGAGTCGCTCACCCAGACGGGTTAGGCGCTGGTAAACGAAAGGCATTTGGTATTTCACAATCATTGAGTGGCGAGAGACTCGTGTCAGTCGTTGGAGGTTAGCCGGAAGAGTGCCATTACCAAACTTCGGATTCTGGTTGATTCCCCGAGCATTTCAACTTCATCCGGAAGGAGAGTAAAGCCCAGGCCCTCAAAGCCCCCGCAATCATGGAATCACAATCTGGAAACCTAATAGTAAGCGGAATCGAGCCGATTGACGAGTTGATGGGCGGACTCGAGCGAGGGCAGCTCTACCTTGTTCACGGCGAGGGCTCCGGCAAATCCCTCTTCGGCATCAAGTTCCTTATTGAAGGCCTCAAACAGGGCGAGAACGGTGCACTGGTGATTCGCTATTCACCCGAAGACGCCGTCCGCCGGTTCGCGCGGCTTGGCTACGACTGCCTGGACGATGTCTACAGCGGGCGTCTGGTTATCCTGGAGTATTCCGACGACATCATTCAGAAACTGGGAAGGCTCCGGCAGCTTACTCCGGTGCTTCGCGAGCTCGAGTGGTTGCTGGGTGAAACAAGCCCTGAGCGTCTGATATTCGATCCGGTAGCCAACGTCCTGGCCGGATCAGAAGGCAGTTTCGATGCGCGCGCACGCGAGTTCGCAGACTGGGCACGGTCGTTCGGCGGCACGGTTGTGTTGATCGATAATGGTGCGAATCAGGAAATCATCGAGAGCTTCAAACCGCTGGTCGCTGAATCGTTTCGCCTGGACATGAGGGGAGCCGGCGACCGGGCTTCCGGTCTTATCGCATTCGAGAATTCACCGGCAATTCCCGATCAAGCCATCGAGGTCGATCCATCTCGCGGTGTATTCCTGCTGGGGCGCGCCTATGAACCATTAACCGCCGACGCAGGAGCGCCTCAACCTCCCTCAATCGCCGAACTCGAATCGATCAGGGAAGAGCTTCGTTCGGTGCGTGATCAAATTCACAAGGAAGAGGCCGAACCGCTCAACGACATCGACTTGATAGGCACGCCGGAGCAACCCTCCCGTGTGTCTCGCGTGCCTGATACCGGACGCCTCGACGCCGAAAGCAGGGGGCGCGATAGTCTTCAGACGCAAAGGCTCACACGTGCTGAAGAAGAGATCCGGATTCTACAAACGAGGGATGAGCCCGAGTTGCAATCAATGCCTCTCGACGAATTTGATTTTACGGTTGATGTAGCACCGCCTCCCACGCAGGCAGCCGCGGACCCGTTATCCACCGAAGGAGGATTGAACGAACTGTCGGACCTCCTCGACGATCTAAGCGGCAACGCGTTTCCTCTCGAACTTGATTTCGTGGAAGTCGAACCAGCAAAGGCTCAGGCTCCCCAAGAGGCCGCGCCCGGGATCGAGAGCTCCAGTACGACAGCCGAGATCTTCGAAGAGCTGGCGACCGCCTCCCGCGAGGCTAAACGTTCCGCGCGCCGCGATCTCAGCGAGGAGGCTTCAAACCGTCAAGCAAGCGAACCCGCGAAGCCGAGCCCGCCGCGGCATGGGCGTGCTTCCGATCTTAAGATCGATTCAGCTATCGCCGCCCGAGCGGTAGAGCTTCTGTTGCGCCCACCGGAGTTGGACGCAGAACCCGCGCCTTCTGCTCCCATACCACGGCGGAGACGTATCGACAACGAGCAGCCCCAGCCGCCGTCAACCAGCGACGCGGAAGTTCACGCGAAGGACTTCAACGTGCTCATCATTTCAGACGACGCGGAGATCACCGACCTCGTGGCTCAGGCGCTCCGCGACTACACGCTGGAGCTTGTGCACGACGGCGTGAGCGGGCTGACCAAGCTTATTTCATTCAAACCCGATCTGGTCGTATTGGACTTCGATCTCCCGGTCATCGACGGCTCGAAGGTTCTGACGCTGATAAGATCCGCGCTAAACGTGCCCATCGTGATCATCTCAGGCTTACGCCTGCGTGCGTTGGACCGTGTGATGGCGTCCGAGCTTGGCGCTGATTATTACCTCACGAAGCCGTTTAGCACGAAAGAGCTGAAGCATAAGGCTCGACAATTGATCGCGCGCTATCGCGGCATCGACTCTTGGATTATGACTACCTCACCAACAGAGCGCCCTCAGTTGTCGTCTCACCGTTCAGCGTCGCGAGTGATTGACGAGCCGGAGATTTTCACACCTTATCAAGAATTTGCCGGCGATGTAGAAAAACGAGTAAAGGCGGCCATGGAAAGCGGCGCTCCATTCTCGATAGTCGGATGCCGTGTCCCGAATATGACCGCGAACGGTGGGCGAGTGGCGTTGCGGTTGTTCGATATTGTGAGATCGCTCGCGCGTGAGAATGACTTGATGTCTACGAACCCGCGAAACGATCTCGTAATACTATTGACGGATGCGGATTCGACCGGCGCGCAAGCGTTTGCCGGCCGGCTTCGCGATCGCGTACAGGAAGAGCTGACCGAAGAACCTTCACTTTGGATACGAAGCTTTCCTGATCTGGAAGAGTCGACGGAAGCGAGCGCGCCGGTCTCAAATCCGGCCACCGATCCCAGCCGGCGGTCAAGTGATGCGGCGGCCCAAATGTAGTTCAGGGTTCGGAGTTCAAAGTTCAGAGTTCAGAGTTCAGCGTTCAGAGTACAAGCTTTAGCTTGCTCCGGATTGTGTTCTCCGCGCTATTGGCAGCCTAGAGGCTGAACTCTGAACTTTTATCCTGAACTCTGAACTCGAAACTCTGAACTTTCTACAACCGGCCCGTGCTGTTCTCACCGGTGATTGCCTTCAGTTGGATCTTTAGTCGCCCGATGTTCGTCAACACCGCCACCGGAATGAGATCACCGGTAGCGGCTGATGCGACTCTCTGCATGAGCTGCGTGAACTCCAGCCGCAGTCTCTCGAGTCTCACATATAACGTATAGAGATATCGCCTGGCGGATTCCACACGCCGCGCGCACTCGGTTTCGGCGGCGCTCAGCTCGGCAACATTTCTTTCCACCATCACTGCCCGCGACTGAAGCGCCACTAGCTTGTCCATATCACCGGTTGCGGCGGTTTCCTGAATTTGCAACTCGACAATGAGGCGCTCATTCCTTCGCTCCGCAAGCAAACCATGCAAGTGTTCGAGTTTCGCTTCCAACTCATGCAGATCCAGCTGCGCTCTTACCAACTCTCCCCGATTCTGTGCGACTCGTTCACGCATACCCTTTTCGTTCTATTCCCAGCTCGCGCTGATGTTGAAGAGCCAATATTTTCGACCGGCGTTTGGCCGATGCTTTGAAGGACAAGCTTACCTTCACAGGGTAAGAGAAGGAGCGGCCGTCATCAATAGTTTTGTTAGAAAGGCAGGTAACCTGTAGGGGCGGCCCACCGTGGCCGCCCCTGTTTGCCATAACAAAATGTTGCGCGAAACAGAGAGGGGCGGCCACGGAGGGCCGCCCCTACAGGTCAGTCAATTTTAATCGGGACTAAATGCTAGACCGGAACCGGAACGACCCCGACGCAGTTTTGCAGCCCTTCAATTATGAGGTGCTTAACTTCTTCAAGGTCCGCGGTGATGCGGCAGCCCGCCGCGTTTCGGTGACCTCCGCCACCAAACACCTCCGCGACCTTCGCCACATTGTGTTTGCCCTTCGAGCGGAGACTCACTCTGTAGGCGCCCGGCGAAAGTTCTTTGAAGAATGCAACTGCCTCAACTTCGTCGATCGAGAGCGCGTGATTCACTATCCCGTCCGCGTCTTCCTCATCGGCTCCCGTCTCGTACATCAGTGCCCGATCCACCGTGATCCATGCAATGCGTCCCGACTCGTCCCGCTGGATGTTAGACAAGACCCGGCCCAGCAACAGTATTTTCGAATAGGAATTCGAATAAAACAGCGCCTGCGAAATTCGAGCGGGTTCGACGCCCCGACGCACAAGCTCCGAAGCGATCTTGAGAGTTCGTTCCGTCGTGTTCGAGAAGTGAAAGCTTCCGGTGTCCGTCAGCAATGCGGTGTAAATGCATTCGGCGATCTCTTTGGTTACTTCGACGCCCAGCGCTTTGCAGAGATTGTAGATCATCTCTCCAACCGCCGCCGCGGTCGAGTCGATCCAATTGATATTTCCGAAAGGAATAGTCGTAGAGTGATGGTCGATGTTTACCGTGAACTGATTTCCGAGACTTGGAAGCCCGGGGCGTTCGACGTCGCTGCACTCGATTATGAAAGCCCCGTCATAGATGTCGGTTACGTCATCCTGAACGATGACGAGGTCCGATCCCGGAAGCACCTCGTAGGCCGGGGGCACGCGATCGCGCAGAACTACGTACGCTTCTTTGTTCAGCGCCTTGAGCATCCAGCACAGGGCGAGACCTGAACCCAGCCCGTCGCCATCCGGCCGGACGTGTGAAGTAATCATGAAACGTTGTTTCTGTTCGATAAGCTGTACAACTTGACTGAGCATAATTGAATCCCGAACTTCGAATTGCGAATTTCGAAATCCGCAATTCTCTTCCTTTATTCATTTCGCAATCCGCGATCCGCAATCCGCAATTCTTCACTCTCTCGTTCCTTCGCCTCCGCCAGCTCCTTACTGAGTAACTCTTCGATTCTAGCGGCTCTCACATCGGCGTCATCGTAAACAAAGAACAGTTCCGGTGTATGTTTCATCCTCAGCACGATGCCGAGTTGATACCTGATAAATCCCCGGGCATGTTTGAGGGCATCGATCGCGCCTTTTATTTCGTCTTCGGTGCCGAGCACGCTGACGTAGATTTTAGCGGTTCGCAGATCGGCGCTGAGCTTTGCGGCTGTGACAGTAACGGACTCAACTCTGGGGTCATCCACCTCACCGCCGATTATCAGACTGAGTTCTTCTTTTACTTGTTCGGCGAGCCGTTCAGCTCTTCTACCCGGCATACACTCCCCCGGTCGGCTTTCGAGGCCACAATCAAACTAAGTATGCTAAACGGAAACCCCCGAAGTTGCAAACGAAACCACCCTGCCGGTGATTTAATACAACAATCGACGGCCCGGCGTACAATAAGAACATCCGAGCGACAAGGCTGATGAGCAGGTATTGGAGACCTTCGGCCTCTGAGGGCACGATCGATACAAACGGAGATGAAATTATGAACGCACTGTTAAGTGGGTCGCTACGATGATGACCGCCACAGGCCACTTGACGATAAGAAGATTCGTATCAGAGTCGATACCCAACCACCACTGGCAGCGTTCAATACCGGACTCGTAGACCAGAAGTACAAATCTGTCTACGCATTGTTTGAAGCGAATGAACTCGGCCGTCCGCAAGAATGGAGATTCAGGGCTTTTTGTATTCCTGGAGAAGGCCATGGAAAGTTGCTGGCTAGCTACTTCAATCCCTCACCAGGGCCAGCGGAGTATTTCCATTGTACTGCCGAACTGCTTTACGACCCGGACAAACCGTTACATCCGGATTACACTCATATCCTAAAACACAATATTGACAGACTTCCCGCTGAACTGCTCGACCAAGTCAAAGGCCTGAATGAATCAATGGCAATGCGCATCCTTACCATGCATCTCGACCAGGCGATCGATATCGTGAAGAAGCGTGCTCAATGGAATTTCCGCACGGCCATTCCTCATTATTTCCCAAGTTTCAAAAGGATCGAGTTCTTATTGCCTCTGTGCATGCTGCAAGACAATAAAGTAGACGTTGCGCTTTCAGTGCAAAAGACTGACACGGGATATCTGGGCAACATGATTATGCCGCTAGATTGGGCATACAAGAGCGCACGTCTAGTCTGTCGTCCAGACAGCGACTGGCTTGCACCAGATCAGATTGATGAGTACGCCGAACCTGTCGAGGAGGTTGAACCGAGCTGAACGAAGAAGCATCACAAGATTCCGTCCTTCAGCATCGCTGTCGAGGCCAGTTACCTCGCGGCCTTTAGATTCGCGAAAGCCAATTCTGAAATCACAGGTGGGTGGGGGCTACTGATTCCGTGGTGTATGCCTCGATCACATCGCCTGTCTTGATGTCCTGGAATCGCTCAAGGGAGATGCCGCACTCGAAGCCTTGTTTCACCTCGCCGACGTCATCTTTGAATCTTCTCAGAGATTCTATTTTGCCTTCGAAGATCACCACGTTGTCACGCAGTATGCGGGCAGTCGTGCGCTTAATGGAGCCGTCGGTAACGTAGCTTCCTGCGATCTGTCCGACCTTCGGCACACGGAAGACCTGACGCACTTCGGCGTGGCCGGTGATGACTTCATGCTTGGTAGCGTCCAACAGACCGAGCATCGCTTTGCGAATCTCTTCTTCGATTTTGTAGATGACCGTGTGCAGACGGATGTCGACTCGCTCAGCTTCGGCAATCTCACGAGCACGCGTCTCGGGTCTTACGTTGAAGCCGATGATCACCGATGCCCGGTTCATATCATTGGCAGAGGCAGCCGCCAGCATCACGTCGGACTCAGTAATCGCGCCTACACCCGATCGGATGATGCGGATCTTTACACGCTCTGTTGAGAGCTTGTTGAGGTTGTCGCGCGCAGCCTCGACCGAGCCCTGCACGTCGCCTTTCAGGATAACCAGCAGTTCCTTAACCTGATTCTTATCCGAGAAGAGTTGCTCGAGGCCTCGCGCGGACGTGCGCGCAATCGCAGCCTGGCGCGCCTGCATCTGTCGCTGGCTTGCGATGTTTTGAGCCTGGGTCGGGTCTTGCACGACCTGAAGCTGATCGCCTGCATGAGGCACTCCCTGCAAGCCGAGCACTTCGACCGGCGTTGACGGGCCGACGCTCGCCACCGCGCGGCCCCGGTCGTCAAACATCGCTCGCACGCGACCAAAGACCTGGCCGGCGATGAACGGATCGCCAACCTTCAGCGTACCCTGCTGCACGAGTAAGGTCGCCACCGCGCCGCGACCGCGATCGAGCTTTGCTTCGAGAACAACTCCGCTTGCAAGGCGATCTGGGTTCGCTTTCAACTCGAGCAGATCAGAAGTGAGGAGAATCATTTCGAGAAGCGAGTCGAGGTTCTGCTGTTTCTTTGCGGACACGTCGACCATAACCGTTTCGCCGCCCCAGGCGTCCCACAAAAGACCGCGATCGCTGAGCTGTTGCTTTACGCGATCGGGTTGGGCGTCGGGCTTGTCGATCTTGTTTACGGCTACAATCATCGGGACTTCTGCGGCGCGAGCGTGATCGATTGCTTCGAGGGTCTGAGGCATCACGCCATCATCCGCGGCGACAACCAACACTACGACGTCGGTCACGCGAGCGCCTCGAGCGCGCATCATCGTGAAGGCTTCGTGGCCGGGCGTGTCGAGAAACACGATCGGCCGCTTCTTCTCAGAATTGTCCGGATCAGCAACTTCGACGGAATACGCTCCGATGTGCTGCGTAATACCGCCGGCTTCGCCTTCGGCAACGTGAGTCTTGCGTATGGCGTCAAGCAGTGAAGTCTTCCCGTGATCGACGTGACCCATCACAGTCACGACTGGCGCGCGTGTTGCGGTTCCCTCGTCTCCCGACTCGATGATCTTCTCTTCTTCGGCGTCGCTGATCATCTCCTCGAACGGCACGAACGTGGCGTCAAATCCGAAGTCTTTGCCGATCTCTTTGGCGATGTCCTGATTCAGGGTTTGGTTTATGGTCGCCATTACACCGCGCTGAAGGAGCATCTGGACCACGTCCTTGGCCTTCACGTCGAGTTTTTCAGAGAACTCCTTGACGGTTGTGCCTTCCACGAGCCTCAGAGGCCTGAGCTCGGTGAACACGGGTCTGGACTTGGCTTGGACGACCGTGCCTGGTCCGCGCATATGGCGTGGCAGCTCGAGGTGCTTTCCTTCTTCGTGACCGAACTCACGTTTGCCTCGACGTGTGCGCTTGCGTGGACGTCCGGTGTCTTGCGGGACGTAGGTCGTGCGCGGCCGGGCCGCGGGCACACCGGTCTCCGTGGCCAGTCCGCCGCCCTCGGTTCCCGCTGCGCGAAAGCCTGCTCCAACGCCGCCGGCTCCGCGAGCAGCAATAGACGGGGAAGGCGCACCGGGTCTCGGCCTCAACACTCTGACCTGAGTAGGAGGGCGCACCGGGGCAGGCATGCCCGGAGGCATGGAAGCTGGAACCGCAGCAGGCTCCGCCGATTCAGCCGCCGGAGTTTCGATCTCCCCCGATTCGGCGTCGTCCTGAACAGGAGCCTTGGCCGGCGCCGGTTGTGGCGCGGCCTTAAGCACTCGGACTTTTGGTTTGTGAACGTCGGGCGCGCTGGCTTCGACAGGCGAGCTCGGCTGGGCTTCGACTTCAGGTTCGGATGGCGCTTCGGGTGGTGCTACTTCCTGAGAGGCTTCGACTGGCTCGGCGACCTTTACATGCTTGACCAGACGCGGGCCGGCTTGAGGGGCGATCTTCTTCGGAAAGTACTTTAGACGAATACGTTCGGCCACTTCATGGGGAACCGTATTGGAAGGCACACTACAATCGATACCCTCGCGACGGGCATCTTCCATGACCTTCTTATTGTCGAGCTTCAGCTCTTTCGCCAGATCGTAGATTCTTATCTTTTGGTGAACAGTCGCCATAGTTGATCTTAACTGCCGTCGACAGCACTTTCGCTGCCGGTTTTCCAAATCCTATTAATCTCTATCCATGCTTATGCTGGTCATCATCGTCAGCAGGATGTTCAGTCTCCCCCGGTTCTGGAGTAACCGAATCGCTCGCCGAACCCTCGTCTGCCGCCTGAGTCGAAACTTCTAATGCGGCTTCCGATTCGTCCGCAGGTGCCCCGGCCGCGCTTGTTTCCTCGGCCTCCACGCCCTCTTCGTGAGGAACGTCCTCCGCAGTCTGTTCGCTTTCAGCGGTAACTGGCGGCTCAGCGATTTCTTCAGCGCCAATCTCTCTTGCCTCGAAATTCTCAGGCAAAGGCGGTTCCGCAAGCTCAGCGGTCGAGGCTGATTCCTCTACCTCCGCGGCGGGAGCGGCCGCCTCTACCGGCTCACCTTCGATTTCACCTGCCGGTTCAGAAGCCGCCTTCGCAGCTGCTTCTTCCGCTTCGCGCGCCTCTCGAGCTTCGCGAGCGTGCTTTTGAGCAAGCAGCCGGTGGGCTCGCTCGAGTATTTCGTTTGCCTGATCAAAGCTGACGTCGATCGCGTCCACGAGCTCGTCGACTGAGATCGTAGTGAGCTGGTCGATCGTTTCGATACCGCGGTCCTTCAAACGTTCGGCGGTGATTTGGTCGAGCGCCAGGCTGTCGCGGATATCGGTAAGCGTCGCTTCGCCACCTGCCATCACCGCTTCGAGCTGCGCAGCCGCTGCGCGAGCTGCTTCTTCGGCGCTGCGTATGTCTATGTGCCAGCCGACGAGCTTCGCCGCCAGCCGCACGTTCTGTCCCTTCTTGCCGATCGCAAGCGAAAGCTGATCTTCAGGAACTGTTACAGTGAGCTTCTTCTCTTCAAAGCTGTTTATTTCGACCTTCGAAACCTTTGCCGGCGAAAGCGCGTTCGCGGCAAAGACCGCCGGATCTTCGCTCCACTCGATGATGTCGATGCGCTCGCCGCGAAGCTCACGAATAATCGCCTGCACTCGCGAGCCCTTCATTCCGACGCACGCGCCCACCGGATCAACATCGCGCTCGGTGGAGATCACCGCAATCTTCGCGCGATCGCCCGGCTCGCGATTTGCCGCTCTTATTTGAACCGTGCCGTCATAGATTTCAGGTACTTCCATCTCGAACAGCCGTTTAAGCAATTCGGGCGATGTGCGAGAAACCTCAACCTGAGGACCTTTGGTGTCTTTCGAGACTGTGTTTATGACTACTCGGATCCGTTCTCCCTGGCTGAACGCCTCGGCTCGTGACTGCTGAGTCTTCGGCAGGACTGCTTCAATCTTGCCGAGGTCGGTGATTATCCGGCCGCCCTCGAATCGCTTCACGAAGCCGTGCACTAACTCGCCCACGCGGTCAATGTACTCGTCGTAAACGTTGTTCCGTTCGGCTTCGCGAACTTTCTGAAAGATAATCTGCTTCGCGGTTTGGGCGGCGATGCGGCCGAGCTCCTCGCGAGGCTTAGGGAACTCGAGTTGATCTCCGACCTCGGCGCCTTCGACACCCATCGCCTCGACGTCTCCTAAGCTGATCTCGGTAGACGCATCCTGAATTTCATCCACAACGGTCATTAACGCGAAGAGTTCGACATCACCGCTCTCCGGGTTGTAGCGAGCGCGCAGATCCTCGCCGGTCTTAAACTGTTTACGCGCAGCGGTGACAACAGCATCCTCGATGGCCGAGATAATTACTTGCGGGTCAATGCCCTTCTCACGGCTCAGGATATCTATCGTCTGCGGAATCGGACTCGTTGACATAACTTAAAAGCTCCGCGTCATTCGTCCTTGGTCATTTGTCCTTGGCCATCGTCGTTTCTCAACAAATGACTAGTGACCAGTGACCAATGACTAAAACTGATATTCAATATTCGCCTTTGCGATCTGCTCGAACGGTATATCGAGCTGACCGCGACCATCAGCCTCGAAACTAACGTTGTCGCCGATCAGACCCAGCAGCTTGCCGCGAAAGTTGCGCTGGCCGTCGATAGGCTCTAACGTTCTCAACTTGATTCTACTGCCCGCGAAGCGCTCGTAGTCGGCGCGCTTGTAGAGACCACGCTCTATCCCCGGCGAAGAAACTTCCAGGATGTAGTGCTGCGCCAGCAAATCTTCTACATCCAGCAGGGTTCCGACCTGATTGCTGACCAATTCACAATCGCCGTGGCTCACACCGCCGGGCTTGTCGATATAAATGCGCAACACAAAGTTGTTGCGCGGGCCGACCGTCTCCCAATGGACCAGCTCAAGTCCCTCTCGCGCGGCGACTCGTTCGATTACTTTGCCAATCGCCTCTCGGTCAAACTCTGTCATTATCCCAAAAGAAAAAGTGGGCCAAGCCCACTCTCTCAGCAAGCAGAACATAATACCTTTCCAAGGCCTCAAAAAGCAAGTAGCGCGCCGTGGCTCCCAGCCTGCTGTCACTTCCCGGCTCAGACTTCCGCAGCCGCGAGAATTCGTTCCGGTGTCACCTTAAACGATAGAAAGCAAAACGCCAGAAGCAAAACGCCAGAAAAGTCGTTTTCATTGACAATCAATATAGGGTAGGTAATAATCGGCTTCGATAATCAAGCCAACGAGAGTCCCCGCGAATCATCTTCGAAATGTATGGGAGGGAATCAGGTGGATAACGAGCGAGACATGCTGCTTCGCCGGCGAGTACAGGAGTTGGTGCGGGCTCGAGTGAGCCTGCTGGAGCAAGACATCAGCCGGTTGCAGCGGGAAGTAAGCGAATCATTCAACAGTTTGCTTGAGCGTGCCGATGTAACGACCTCTCTACCGGACGAAGATGCAGCGTTTGCGCAGATCGCAGCCGAGGTCACCGCACAGATTGATCGGGCCGGCGCCGAAAGCGTACGGCTGGGCGCTGACATCGCCCTTTTGAGAGATTCGGTTGCGGAGCTTGATGGACAACGAACGCAGGCCGAGGTATTGAATGCACTCGTGGCTCGCGCCGCCAACTTCGCTCCGCGGGTCGTGTTGTTTGTCGTTAAGGGTGGAAACGCCGTCGCTTGGGCGGCTCGCGGCCTCGATGATGTCAACAACTCAGTCAGAGGAATGTCTATACCGCTGCAGTCGGACACTGTGCTGCGCGCGGCGTTCAGTTCTCAGCAGACGTTCTACGGTTCGCCTGACCATCAATCGGAGAACGCGGTTCTGTTGGGACGGCTTGGCCGGGTTAACCCTCAACGCGTGCTCGCGGTGCCGCTAAAAGTACGAAGTAAGACGGCAGCGCTGATCTATGCCGACTCCGCCGACAGCGGCGAAGTTGCCACCAACGTCGAAGCGATTGAGCTTCTGGCTCATACGGCAGGACTCGTGGTGGAACTAGTGTCGCTTCGAGCCAGGACCTCTGAGGGCGCACCTCAACCCAAACCGGCCGCCGCGCCTGAACCGGTGGCGAAGCCAACTCCGGTGGCGCCGGCCGGCCCTGTAGTTCCAGCAACGCCGGCGACCGAGGCGCCAGTCCGAGTAGAAGAGGCGAGGCCGGTCCACGTACCTGCTCCTGAAGTGACGCCACATCGAGAACCGCCTCCAGTCGCGCCGGCTGAGGAGGTTACGCCGCCTGCTTATTTCAGGCCCACACCTCAGCCCGAGGCGCCAACTCCGGTGTCTGCGCCGCCGGCGCCGGCCGCGTCAGTGTCCGGAGACGAAGAGAAGGCTCACAACGATGCGCGGCGATTCGCCAGATTGCTTGTGAGCGAAATAAAACTCTATAACGAGCAGAAGGTTGGGGACGGACGCCGCACCGGCGATCTATACGATCGACTGAAGGAAGATATAGATCGCAGCCGGCAAATGTACGAAAAGCGAGTGACGCCAAGCGTCGCAGCGAAATTCGATTACTTCTACGATGAGCTCGTGAGCACGCTCGCCGAGGGCGATCGTGCCAAGCTGGGCTCTGACTGTCCGGGACCTTCGGTAGCTATGGTTCAGTGATGCGTGAAACGTGATCCGTTAGAGACGAATCACGTTATCACGGATTTGATTTCTCCGCATTGCCTGATCAATAATCTTCTTAGCCCCAGCGTAATAGCGCAACTGCTGCCGTTAGTGCACCTTATCCGAAGGGAGTATCCAATGCTCAGTCGAATCAGTCATCGCTTCGTAAGAGGCCAACGTCGCTTGGCTCTCGCTCTTATTCCGATATTTGCGTTCACGATCGTTGCCCCGATGACCGCGTCGTGCCAGCGAGTTCCAGCAGATCACGAGAGCGGACTGGAAGAACTTCGCCAGACCGTGAGCGCGGCTTCGGGCCGCCCTTCGGTTGAAGCTCTGGTTCGCATCGAGTCTCGATATCCTCGAACCCGAACTGCTGCGCTCGCTCGCTTTCTGCGTGGTTATTTATATTACGCGGCTCAGAACTACCCGGCTGCCCTTGAAGCGCTCGATGATCGAGCGATCGGGTCGGTAACTGCAATCACCGATTATGCGCTCTTTTATCGGGCCGAAAGCGAGGCCGCAAGCAATAAAAAAAGCGCGGCCCGCAGCGACTACGCCGCGATTTATTCCAGGCACGCCGACTCGTTGAAGGCCCGCGACGCGAGACTCCGAGCTGCCGAAAATGCCATCGCGACCGGCGATCCCACTGCCGCCGTCAAAGATCTTGCTCGATTAGTTGAATCCAGGGATGCCGAAGGAATCTATATTACCGGCACCGCGATGGAAGCAATGGGCAAGGCCGATCAAGCCGTCGCGCTGTACAGGCAGATTTACTACGAACTTCCTTCGACCATTGCCGGCGTCCAGGCCGAAGCGAGACTGACGGCACTCAATCTGGCGCCAAAAGACAATGCCGGTTCTTTCGCAGAAGAGCGCTCTCGATCCGATGCGTTGTTTGAAACTAAACAGTATGCCGACGCGAGCGCCGCTTACGACCGCCTGCTCGTTCGCTTTCCTGAAGCAGATCGCCTGGACGAAGTTCATCTGCGCCACGGCGTGAGCCTCCTGAACAACAAACAACCGGTTCAAGCAATCACCGCTCTGAGCCGCGTTAGCGACCGCAATCCCGATCTGCGCGCCGAAGCAATGTTTCATCAAGCCGAAGCGTTGCGCCGCGCGAGTCGTTCGGCCGAGTCTTCGGTTGTAGTCGATCGATTAATCAGTCAGTTCCCCAAAAGTCGCTGGACGGTCGAAGCCCTTTCTGCTCTTGCCAGCTATCTGAACAAGCAGGAACGCGAGTCGGAAGCGGCTGGCCGTTATCGCCAGTTGGTCGCTTCCTTTCCCAGGAGCGTATACGCGCCCGAGGCCTCCTACAATCTGGGATGGGCCGCATATCGCTCGAAGAACTATGCCGACGCCGCGCGCATACTCGAACAGCATCTTGCGAGCTACCGTTATCCCGAAACGAAGTTCATTGGCGAGGCCTGCCTGTGGGCCGCCAAGTCCGAAGAACGGCTCGGCCACAAATCCCGGGCTCTTGCCCTATATGACTATGTGAATGAGCGGTACCACTATGGTTATCACGGCTACATCGCCGGCTTGAGGGCGGCTGCGTTGCGCAAAGCTGATCCGGCGATCAAAGCTGAGCAGCCAAAGCCTGGCTCGGATCTGGAGACGATTCACGCAAACGTTACGTATTTTGAACCCACCAGGGAAACCGCAGACGGATCTGAGACTACCCGCGTTGCGAGAGCAGACGACCTTGAAGTAATAGGCCTCGAAGAGTTCGCGGTCAGAGAACTGAACAAGGCTCTGGAAGCCAGTCCTGCGTCACCCAGGCTCAACCTTCGTCTCGCCCAGTTGTATTCGCGCCGCAGTGAACCCTTTCAAGCAACGCTCGTATTGAGAAAGGCCTACCCGGACCTTTACTCGTATCGGGACGCGGACGTGCCGCGCGAAGCATGGGAAATATTCTTTCCGATGATTGCCTGGGGCACGCTCAAGCAGGAAGCAAAACGCTACGGTGTTGATCCTTACATAGCTTGCGGGTTGATTCGTCAGGAAAGCGTCTTCAATCCAAACGCGATTTCTCGCGCCGGCGCCCGCGGGCTCATGCAGGTGATGCCCGCGACCGGCCAGTTGATTTCGAAGCGCCAGGGCAACGGCGCGATCACCGCCGCCGACCTGTACAACCCGGTGCTCAACATCAAGCTGGGAATGAATTATCTCGCTCAGATGCTCGGCGAGTTCGGACGCATCGAGTATGCGGCCGCGGCTTACAACGCTGGGCCGGGGCGAGCGCGGGCATGGATCGCCGCCCGCGGCTCGATGGATATCGAAGACTGGATCGAGAACATCCCGTTTTCAGAAACTCGCGGATATGTTCAAGGCGTCCTTCGCTACGCCGCGAATTATCAGAGATTTTACAAAGAGTAAAAGTAATCGATGCGATCCCGCGGCTCAGCACTCTTCAATCGTTTTCTCTCGTTGGTAATACCGCTTACCTGCGTTCTTACGGCTATCGAAGCCGCTCCGCAAAAGCGGGGGACGCCATCTCGCCATTCTCAACACAGTAGCGCGAGCCGTCCGGTCAACGCGACCGGCGCATTGAAGGTCACCACCGGCCACGCGGGCTCGGTCGTGTTCATCAACAATGTTCGGCACGGCGTCACTAACGAGCACGGTGAACTCGATCTTCCGCACGTCATCACAGGATCATTCCCAGTGAGCGTTAGAACTACGGGATACGCCGATTGGAATGGCGCCGTTGTTGTCGTCCCGCGCCCAAGCCGGGCGCTTACGGTGACGCAGCAACCAACCACCGATGAATCGACGCTTCACTATCAGAGAGGTAACGATCTCCGCGATAAGGGCAAGAACAAAGATGCGGTTGCGGAGTACAAGCAGGCGATCGCGTTGCGCTCTGCATTTGCCGAAGCTCGCATCGCAATCGCAAGAACCCTGACCACGCTGCAGGATTTCCAGGAGAGCGAAACACAGATTCAGGCGGCTTTGAAGCTCGGAGGCCGCACGCTCGTCGAAGCGCAGACCGTCCTCGCGAATCTCAGGCGCGCCCAGGGGCTGGTCGACGAATCGATCATTGAATATCGAAAGGCGCTTCGACTCGCGCGAGGCAATTCCTTCGAGGCACACATCGGGCTTGCGATCGCTCTCAACGAACAAGAGAAAACCGACGAAGCAGTGAAGGAATATCGAATCGGAATAATCCAGGACATGGAGACCGAGCCGATACTTTATTATCAACTCGGAGAAATCCTCGAAAAAGCGAAACGCAACAAGGATGCAATCGAGGCGTATCGCAACTACCTGCGTCTCGATCCCGAGGGCGAATTCGCATCCGCGGCTGAATCAATCATCGAGCAACTCAAGCAGGATGCTGACAGGTAGATGAGGGGAGCCAATCGTGAAGAACCGGATTCGAATTCGCTTGTTGGTCCAATGGCTCGGTGCGGTGAAGAAGTGGTGAGCGATCCTTCCTAACTCTTGCTTTTGTTGGTGAGTAAAACCTTCACCGCTTCGTGATTGCGAACCAGCTCGAAACCGCGCTCGAAATCTGAAAGCGGGACGGCTTCACTCGCGATAATCTTTTCGAGCCGCGCTTTTAACCCCGATTTCTCCGAAGCCAACAGATCGAGCATCGCGTACCAGGTTTCGAAAAGTCGTCTGCCGAAGATGCCTCGAATCGTCACGCCTTTCCAAACAGCGTACTTTCCAAAGTCGAAGGACCTCAGCGGGCGCGCGGGGATTCCGAGCAGCAGAATCTGCCCTCCGTTCTTTACCATTGCTCCAGCGTCGTTGTAAGCGGATTCGGCGCCGCTCATTTCGAGCACTACATCGATGCCTCCGCCGTGCTCGCTTCGGGCGCGCTCCATCAATTCCTGTTTCTGACTGGGCACCGCGCCTTCATTAGTATCGAAACAGAAATCCGCTCCCAGATCTTTCGCGGTCTCGAATCTCGAGGCAAGCCGGCTCGAGTTAAAGCTGCCGCGCGCGTCGGAGAAATCGGTAATGTATATCCTGGTCGCGCCGAGCGTCCGCGCGACCGCCGTCGCCATCAATCCTTGAGCGCCGCATCCGAGGACCGCGACGGTCTTACCTTCGACGTCGCCTTCCATCACCGTGTGCACCGCATTCCCGAGCGCGTCCAGAAAGGCTCCGAAGCGTATAGGGATCACATTGCGCCCGCCGAAGCGGCCCAGATTAACGACGTTGCCGGCGGGCACGACCACGTACTCGGCGAACGCGCCGTTCAAGTGCAAGCCTTTTACCCGAATGTTCTTGCAAATGTGCCGCCGGCCAGTCCGGCACTGCTGACAATGCCCGCAGAAAATGTGCATCTCGCTGGTGACGTAGTCGCCCGGCCGAGCGATTCCCTCCGGAACGTCTTCGCCGACTTCGACAACCTCGCCGCAGAACTCGTGTCCGACGATTATGGGTTGATAGCGGGTGACGTCGCCGCCGTTGTAGGCCAGCATCTCATCGCGCATCCCGGGGCGAGACGTGATCTGATAAATGCTTTGATCAGTCCCGCAAATTGATGCAGCCTCGACGCGGATCTTTACCTCAGCGTGCCCCACACTCGGTTCCGGTTCGTCTGTGACAAGCTGTAGACCATCCTCGATGAGACTCTGTTTCTTGAGCGCTTGCATTAATCCTCCGGCGATTCAGAAATCCAGCCAAGCTGAAGCCTGGCTTTCTTCGGTAGCTTGGACAACACCATTTCATAAGACTGCTTGATCAACGCTTTGAGCTCAGATTCTTCCAACGCGTCGAACTCAGCCGACACCCAGTGATATCGCGCGGTGTACGCCGCGGGGGTAATTCCCTCGCGCTCGATTAACTCCGCGAACTTCTCCGGCGTGCATTTGAATGTTAGGTGATTCGCTGAGGGAGGCGTTAATCCGGTTCCGGCAAAAATCTTTCCCCCGATTCGAAACAACAGGTCGTCGCCCCATTGAATGTCTTCGGTCGCGTGAGGAAACGAGAGGCAGTAGCGTCGAATGGAATCGATGTCCATGAATATTAGAATGGATATCAGAAATATCGAATTGCCCTTGGACTGCGGAAGGGCAATAACGTTGAAAGCGATCTTAACACAAACCGGTAATCAGCGACGATGCGGTAGTGGCGTAATAGCGTGTTGAGAAAAATCCCGCCACTAAGGCACCAAGACACGAAGCTCCACAAAGGCTTTCTTTGTGCGGCTTCGTGTCTTAGTGTCTTTGTGGCAAGACGGCACCTTCACTCATCAACATGCCATTACCGCACTGCCGCCGATGCGTGGTCGACGGCTGGCTACTCGATGATCTCTGATGCAGCCCTTCGCAGGCGATCCATTACTGCTGCGCCCTTTCCGTCTTCGCTTATACCCTCGACGACGATCGCGCGCGTGCCTTTCCGATCAAGCTCGCGCAGCGCACCGTAAATCGCGCGCGCATAATCATCGGCGCTGCTTCCGACTTCAATGACGAAGAATTGGTCATCATCAATCGCCACTCTCGTGTGCCCGATGAACCCGACTGCTCCTTCATCTAACCTCTCTCTACAGATCAACTCGATCGATTCCGGGGAGCCGTGGTCGATCAGAAATACGCGAGCGCGCGGGCTATAGTGTCGATGCCGCGTTCCGGGTGATCGACGCAGTTCCTCTCCCGATGTTGCTTGATCGACTCTTCCGATGATCTCAATCAGCATCTCGAGGGTTATCGCCCCGGGCCTGAGGATCATCGGCGGTTCAGTCGTCAGATCGAGCACGGTCGATTCGATTCCTATGCTGGTTGCTCCGCCGTCGAGGATAAGATCGATACGGCCGCCGAGATCTTCCAGAACATCCGCGGCGGTAGTCGGGCTCGGCCGACCCGAGGCGTTAGCGCTCGGCGCGGCGATCGGTGTTCGCGCGGATCCAATCAACGCCAACGCGATCTTGTTTGCAGGCATTCTAACCGCAACGCTTGGCAACCCGGCGGAAACCGACGCCGCCACCTCTGGCTGCCGGTTCAGAACCAACGTCAGCGGGCCCGGCCAGAAGCGCTCGATCAATCGTTCGCCCTGCGAGCTGACGCCGGTTGCCACACTGTCCACCATGTCGCGACCGCTAATGTGGACGATCAACGGATTGTCGGGAGGCCGGCCTTTTGCTCGAAAGAGCTTCCGAATGGCCTTCTCGTCCATCGCGTCCGCGCCGAGCCCATAAACAGTTTCGGTAGGGAAGGCTACCAGGCCGCCGTCACGTATTACTGACGCTGCGACGTCGATTGCTTGCTGTTGTGGGAGAGCCGCGTCTAGGAGGATGACTTGCGTCATAGGCGGTGCGTTCGAAGGAGAGTGCCAGTGTTCAATACCGAGCGTTCAACCTCGAGCCTTCGTCGCTCGCGCTGATGGCAGTTAGTAATCGAATCTGGCTTCCGTCTTGATGCGAGCTACGAATTCCTCGATCGGTATGGCGCCCTCGTCACCCTTCTCACGCGAGCGAACGGCGACCGCGCGCGATTCAGCTTCCTTCGCCCCGGTGATCAACATGTAGGGAACCTTCTCGAGCTGTGCGTCGCGAATCTTTGCACCAATCTTGTCATCGCGGACGTCGAGCTCAACGCGGAGGTCCTCGCCCGCAAGCCTTTCATAAACCTCGCGCGCATAGTCGGCGGTCTTCTCTGATATCGACAGCACCTTTGCCTGCACCGGAGCCAGCCAGACAGGGAACGCCCCCCCGTAGTGCTCTATCAGGATGCCGACGAACCGTTCGAGCGAGCCGTAGATCGCGCGGTGAATAACCACCGGAATTGACTCGGCGTTGTGCTCGTTTACGTAGGTCAATCCAAATTGACGCGGAAGCTGAAAGTCCAGCTGAATCGTGCCGAGCTGGTGCTCGCGCTTCAATGAGTCCTGAACCATCTGATCGATCTTCGGACCGTAGAAGTTGGCCTCGCCTTTCTCGACCGTGTATTCGAGATGATTCTCTTCGAGCGCCTGAGCCAGAAGTTTCTCGGCTTCGTCCCATACCGCGGGCTCTCCCAGGTACTTCGACAGATCGTCGCCGCGCACGCTCAAGGTGAAGCGATAGCTCATGCCGAACGCGTTGTAGACTCGCGCGACCAGCGCAAGCAGCCGGTTCACCTCTTCGCCGATCTGAGCTTCAGTGATGAACAGGTGTGCGTCGTCCTGTTGAAACTGCCGCACGCGAGTGAGGCCGGCTAGCACGCCCGCGCGCTCGTTGCGATGAAGCACGCTCTGCTCGGAGAGGCGCAATGGAAGCTCGCGATAGCTGCGGCGCTTCGATCCGAAAATCAGCATGTGTCCCGGGCAGTTCATCGGCTTCAGGGCAAAGTCCTGGTCGTCTTCGTGAACGATGAACATGTTCTCTTTGTAGTGCGCCCAGTGTCCCGAGGTCTTGAACAGGTTCTCGCTGAAGAGCAGCGGCGCTTTTACCTCGACGTAGCCGTTGCGAGAAAGCATTCGGCGAATCGTCTCCTGAAGCGTGTGATAGATTACCGTTCCCTTGGGCAGCCAGAACGGCGCGCCAGGCGCCCACTCGTGGGTCATGAAGAGTTCCAGCTCGCGGCCAACCTTGCGATGGTCCCGCCGCTTGGCTTCTTCAATGTTGTGCAGATACTCCTCAAGCTCATCTTTGGTCGGCCACACCGTGCCGTAGATGCGCTGGAGCATGGGGTTCTTCTCGCTGCCGCGCCAGTACGCGCCCGCGATCGAAGTCAGTTTGAAGTGCTTGCATTCGCTGGTGCGCCTCACGTGCGGGCCCGCGCAAAGATCAGTGAAGTCCCCGATGGCATACGTCGATACGGTATCGCCGGGTATGCCGTTGATCAGCTCGACCTTAAAGTTCTGATCGCGCGAGCCAAAAAACTCGAGCGCCCTGGGCTTGTCCCAGTTCTCGCGCCCAAACTGGAGTCCCGACTTCACAATTTCACGCATGCGTCGCTCGATCTCTTCCAGATCATCGGGCGTCAGCGGACGAGGCAACATCATGTCGTAGTAGAAGCCGTTCTTGATCGGAGGCCCGATGCCGAACTTCACATCGGGGAAGATCTGCTGGACCGCGGCCGCCATTATGTGCGAAGTCGAATGCCTGAGGCAGTGCAGTTTGTAGTCGCGCTCGGAAGGGAAATCTCCTGCGCCGAGCGCAAAATCCTGATCGCTTTGAAACTCCTCACCCATCCTGTGGTCTCCTAAATGAGTACCTCGATTCGGCAGTTATGCCGGCAAACGTAATGGTACATCACCAAGGCGCCGAAAGGCATGCTCGAAGCTGCAGCCCTCAGAATTCAAACTCTAGAGTTGTCATCTGTCTGGTGTTACTATGCCGAGGATTTCGCGCTGCTCCCTTTGTCTGATCCCCAACAAATAATCTTCAATCTCATTGCCAGAGCAGGTTTGGACGACCGCATTGGGATTCGGCTCTGCCGATGGAGACAGAATGAATCAGGGAACCTCCGAGCGCCTGCACACGAGCCTTGACGCGATAATCGAACAGATGGCCGAAGGCTTGCTGGTTTTTGACGGGAAGATCACCATCATCAGGGCAAACCGCCAGGCCCAGAATCTGTTCGGATTTACCTTTGAGCAACTGCGTGACGATCGCAACCTGTCACTAGCTGAAGGGCGGTTCGCCGACGAGCACGGTCGCGTCGTGGCAACTCAGGAGCTGCCGGTGCAGAGAGCGCTCGCGGCATCGCGTGTAGTTGACTCCCGGCTCTGGTATACAAGGCCCGACGGATTTCGCACCTGTCTTTCGTTGACGGCGTCACCGTTTCTTGACGAGCGGGAAAAACCCGCCGGAGCCATTGTGCTCGTAAGGGACGTTACCGAACAGCACCGCGAGCATTCGCGCGCTCAGCAAGCCGATAAACTTCGCGCGCTTGGCCAGCTAGCCTCGGGCATCGCTCACAATTTCAACAACTCGCTTGCCGCGGTCATTGGCTACACGCAGCTGGCCATTCCACGGGTGAAAGAGCCAAACGCGGAAAAGTACCTGCGAATCGTCGAACAGTCCGCAAAAGATGCGGCGCGAATGGTTGAACGCATACAGAACTTCGCGCGCGAGAGTCCTCACAAAGACAACCTGATCGCCCTTCGTTTGACGGACATCGTTCGCGATGCAGTGGACATCACTCGGCCACGATGGCGCGACGACGCCGAAGCGCGGGGCATCAAGTACCGGGTCAGCCTGGAATCGCACACCGAAGATCTCCTCATAAACGGAGAGCCGTCGGAGTTGCGGGAGGTATTCGTCAACGTGATCCTGAATGCACTCGACGCGATGCCGATCGGTGGCACGATTACGATCTCGATTGGCGCCTCGACGGACGAGTCGAGTGCAAGAGTCAAATTCACGGATACCGGCGTCGGCATGACTGAGGAAATCGAGCATCGGATCTTTGAGCCCTTCTTTACCACCAAGGGTGAGTCGGGTCTGGGAATGGGGCTTAGCGAGAGCTATAGAATCATCGAACGGCATGGCGGGCACATAGAGGTCGAGAGCGAGCCGCTTCGGGGCAGCAGCTTTACGGTCGTATTGCCGCACCTCAAGCGCGAGGAGCGCCAGCCTGGCTCGCCCTCGGACAGCCCTGATCTGACGGGGCGGGTGCTGGTTGTCGACGACGAAGCCTCCGTCAGAGGTGTTCTCGCCGAAATGCTCATTGGAGAAGGGCACCAGGTTTCGGTCGCATCAAACGGCGAGGAAGCGCTCCAAATACTGGATTCCCAGGAGATCGACATTGTGTTGACCGATCTGTCAATGCCACGGACCGACGGCGTCACCCTGGCCGCCGAAATAAAGTCGAGAAGACCGAATACTAAAGTTGTGCTTATCAGCGGCTATGGTGGAGAGAAGGCTTACGAACGCGCGGGGCGCAATCAATGCATCGACGCCGCCTTGTCCAAGCCGTTCGACGTCAGTGACATCTACAAAACGGTGAGGCAGCTGCTGCTGCTGAAATAAGGGTTGATAAATCTCGGATCCCCGCTGATCTGCAAACCGGTTGTTTCGACCTTCAGTGTTTGTATTTGCGTATCAGACCCTTGACGACTCCCTGAATCGTCACGCGATCAGGCGGGCTCACCAGGATCGGCTTGTACCGCGGATTCGCCGGCTCGAGCCTTATCTGGTCGCGCTCCTTGTAGAATCGCTTCAACGTCGCGTCGCTTCCGTCGATTAGCGCAACCACCAGCTCACCGTTGTGAGCCGTCTGCCGCGACTCGACGATTATGCAGTCGCCTTCTCTTATCTGCTCGCCGATCATCGAGTCGCCTCGGACGCGAAGCCCGAACAGGCGCTCTCGGCCCATGAAATCGCGCGGCACGCAGACGGTTTCGTGATTCAGGATCGCTTCAATCGGTTGACCTGCCGCGACGACGCCAAGCATCGGAATCTCGAACGCTTCCTCGGAAGCCTCTTCTCTCACCACCTCGATGCCGCGGCTTACGTTTGGGATTCTCTTGATCAGCCCTTCGCGCTCGAGACCTGAAAGAATGTGGTGGACGCTTGCCGGCGAGCTTAGGTTGAACTGTTTGCCGATCTCCGCCATCGTAGGCGCATATCCGTTCGCGTCTGCGTATCGGCAAAGATAGTCGTAGATCTGTCGCTGTCTGGGTGTGACCATTTCACCTCCTGCGTAAGGTTTAGGCGCGCTCTCAAGAACGCACATCGGCAAATGCCTCGGGCAATTTGTCATCTGATCGCAAGTATCGAAAATCCAGAAATCATTTTCGAGTAGTCCTTACAATATGTCAAGGAAATAGTAGAATACTCATCGAAAATAGTTCTTGACATCTCGCGCATATTTTCGTATATTTTCGGGCACCCTCTACAGCAGGACAGAAGAGCTAAAGGAATTCGCTATGACAATACAGCAAGCAATAAGGGCCAGATTGAGAATAGAACCGGGTCGAAGGGTTAATACGTTCGGAGGGTGGTGCCGGCGTGACAGGGTGTTGCTGGATGGCTACGAGATCGGAAAGATCCAGACCAGGCGCGCGCCGAGCCGCACCGAGGTTTTGACGATTGCTGCAAGCGGGTTTGTTCCAGGACACAATATCGATTGGTTGGTCGCGCAAGCCGGCCAGTCTCCTATGAGGCCGGCTGTGAGCAGGGTCGACAATTCTCGCGCGATGATGGAGGGCCCGGCTGCGGTATTGCGGCGAAGTGCAGGAAGATGATGACAGAACGATATCGCGGCAATCGGGGCAAAATCCTGCGAAGAACAATGCTGGAAGAGTTAGGCTGCTGCAGTCGAAGCCTGAACTGCGGATTCTAGTGTACTGCGCCCAACGGATCGTTACGTATGCTGGCGGCGCCGACGCCATCGATTCAACCGCTTGGGCTCTCAAACCAAGTTACAGGATTTGCGGCGCACTACACTAGATATGTGACTTCTTGACTCCGGAGCTTGACCAGATCATCCGGCCATACGTATTCTTCCGAAGGTTAAGTCATGTCATCCAAACAGCAACCAGCTTTGATTGCGATTGCCGCAGAACCTGTACCGTCCACCTCCTACGCACCGATTCCATCTGTTTGGGAGGGCGAAGATAGTGAACTGTTAGAGCGGATGCTCGATTTCTACCCTCACTGCAAGCCAAAGCGAATACTTGACGCTACGGTCAATGGTGGACGATTTTGGCGTGGGACCAAACGCAAGATCATTGGGATGGACATATCGGCGTCCCATCGTCCATCGGTTGTTGGCGACAACATGGTGATGCCATTTCGGACTGGGGCCTTTGATGTAGTTGTCTATGATCCACCCCATATTCCGAATCAAGGCAAAGACAAGCAAAAGGACTTCAATACCAGGTTTGGGCTCGGTGGGCGCTCCCCGAAGGAGCACGGCTATTCTTTCGCCTATCTTTACCCGTTGTTCGTTAACGAAGCGATGCGTGTCTTGAGGCCCGACGGTGTTTTGCTTTGCAAGATCGCGGACTACATTCACAATCATCAGTATCAATGGGCGCACGTGGAATTTACTCAAGCCGCTGTAGCGGCGGGCTTTTGTGCGTGCGACTGCATCATCAAGGTTCGCAAAGCGCCAATCATTGACCCTAGATGGGCGGTGGCGCACCACAGCAGACGCCAGCATTGTTATTGGCTGGTGTTTCGTAAGTCGGATAGATGCGAGTAGCCTACTCGATCTTTACGTCCCACTCGCGTAGCAAGACGCAATCGCTGACTCGGAGATTTCTGACCGCACACTTTCCGTCTGAGGCATCGAAGAACACAGAAAACAAAACCTGATCGTTCACGGACACCTTAGCCCCTAAGCTTTGCCGTCCCTTTCGCGTACCGGATACCTGCACGTTTGCCGTCTCTATCAATCTCAAGCTATCAATGGGAATTTCGAGTAACTGGTAGTGGAGCAGTGGCCTGTCCCAGATGGATCGTAACATCAGGATAAATTCATCCCGGCTAAGATGGTCCAGTACGCGGGCGATGAGCGTCGGTGCGTTCCACGGTTCTTTTTCACTGGTACAGAGCTTGGTAATGGTGATGCGGTTCGCTTTGGTACTCGCCCCTGTCTCGGTCTTTAGCGAGATTCGCTTGCCTTCTACAAGCAGGTCATGCCCGGCCAAGTTGCGGTTGCTGGCCTGTACCATCGCGTAAGGCTTCTTGATAGCTTTGAAGGATCGCTCAACTAGAGCTTCAAAGTAAATGCCTTGAGGCGGCACTGTCGGATAAAGCTGATGATGTATCTTGACGGATATTTCCAGTGAGGCTAGAAATCCCTCATCGAATATGCCCTCGGGGTCGGCCACGGCCCGGATTGTAGTCGAGGCCTCCTAAGGTCGCAAGCTGCCTGCGAGCTGAGGAACAACACTTTGGACACCCGTAGTCCTCTCGGTTTTCATTTCTTATCCGTGTTTTCGTGTGTCTCGCCCTGGCCTTTGTCAATCACCGCGATGAGTGGCCCTGCGTCAACCAGCGTAACGGGAGCTTCAACCCTTGCTTTCGAAATTTCTCAACGACCAACTCACCATAGGCGCTACGCTTGCGCGGCGCGGTAGGGATGTGGCGCGACTATCGATAACTCCGCTCAGCGCAGCTAAGACTTCCGTAGTCGAGTTCGCTTCCGTCATGGTTGTATTCCCGTTCTCAGGGTCGATCTCGTCTAGAACTGTGAGGCGCACTCGTTTGCCCGAAAGCTGCTCGCCTTGTTCAGCAATCTCTTCCCAAGTGCCTTCTATGACCCGTTCTGCCATAAACCCCTTACCAGCCGCGCGCGTTTCTTTATACTCCATCATACACCTCATCACCTTGCGGCACTCAAGCAGAATTCGGGCGGCATAAGAGAAATTTCCTCGATCAATCAAACCAGTGCACCGGCTTTTGTTTGGCCCGCATCGACACGAAAGTGAAATCAGGCACGAGTCGTCAGGATAGACGTGAGTGAATCGGCCAGTCACCCACGCACGGAGTCACTTCTTATCTGTAAGCGCTGCTCTCCGAGTCAGTACGTATGCGCGAATCGCGTCGACGTCCGCAGCCGTCAGCCACTTCCTGAACGAGGGCATGCCCATCCCCTGATATTTTCCGTCCAGCACAATGTCTCGGTACTTATCGAAAGTCGCTGGATGCGAATATCGAAGGTCCGGTGTTGCTCCTCCGCCCGCGGCGCCCAACCCGTGACAAACGGCGCACCACTGCGCGAACAAGGTTGCACCCGTTTCGAGAGTCTCGGGCGAGGCGGTCACTCCAACAGGAATCACGGTTCGGTTGCTCGCCACAACTTCGGGAAGAGGTTGCTTGCCGTTCAACGCAAATGTCAGCACCTTGCCCGCCCCGGGCGATGCACCCATTCCGTCGCCGCCCGCCAGCGGAAACGCCCCGCCCCAACCGCACATGATCGAAACGTACTGAACGCCATCAAGCTCATATGTAACCGGAGAAGCAATGATCCCGTTCCCGACAGAAGCCTCCCAAAGCTTCTCCCCTTTATCTGCAGTGTAAGCCACGAAGCGGCCATCGGAATTTCCCTGAAATACCAGATTGCCAGCGGTCGTCAGCGTGCCGCCGTTCCAAAAGCTTTTGTAAGGAACGCGCCATCGCTCCTTTTGGGTGACCGGGTCCCACGCCAGCAGGAAGCCGGGCATCAGAGGCACCGGTTCTTTGAAGATTGAGAAATCAATTCCAGTGTTCCACGAGCCCGGTCGATACTGAAACTTCTTATCGGGAGAATAGATAAAAAGATTGTCTTGCGCGGGTATGTATACGAGACCGGTCTGCGGATTGAACGACATCGGCTGCCAGTTGTGACCCCCAAGTGGACCGGGCTTCATGAACGCGGGCGCTTTCTCGTAACGCATGCCGGCATTCTCGACCGGGCGCCCGGTTTTCATATCCACTTCTTTCGCCCACGAGATCGGGACATAAGCCTGGGCCGACAGCAGCTCACCATTTGTTCGATCAATTACATAAAAGAATCCATTCTTCGGAGCCTGCATCAGCACTTTGCGCTTGCGTCCGGCGAGGTCGAGATCGGCGAGAATGATGTGTTGAGTCGCGGTGAAGTCCCACGAATCGCCGGGCGTCGTCTGATAATGCCAAACCAGTTCGCCGGTGTCTGGCTTGAGCGCGACTATACAGGAAAGGTAAAGATTATCACCGCCACCGGGGCTGCGAATCTCTCGATTCCACGGCGAGCCGTTGCCGGTTCCGACATATAAGAGATCAAGTTCCGGATCGTAGGCCATCGAGTCCCAGACGGTGCCCCCACCGCCGATCTTCCACCACTCGCCGGTCCAGGTCTTGGCTGCTTTCTCCAGAGCGGGCGACTCGAACGGCTTTGAAGGATCTCCGGGCACCGTGTAGAACCGCCACGCGAGCTTTCCTGTGTCCGCGTCATAAGCCGACAAATACCCGCGCACACCCATCTCGGCGCCGCCGTTGCCGATCAGCACTTTTCCTTTTACGACTCGCGGCGCGCCGGTGATCGTGTAAGGCAGATTCTGATCGACGGTGACGACCTCCCAAAGCGGCTTCCCGGTTTGTGCATCGAGCGCAGCCAATCGTCCGTCGAGCGTGCCCACGTAGACCTTGCTCTTGTAGACGGCGACGCCTCGATTGACCACATCGCAACAAGCCTTCTGGCCAAACGGGCGCGGGACCTGCGGATCCCATTTCCAAAGCAGCTTTCCGGTTCTTGCTTCGAGTGCAAAAACAACGCTCCAGCTTCCGGTTGTATACATTACGCCGCCGGCGACGATCGGCGTCGCTTCCAGCCCTCGAGTTGTCTCGGTGTCAAACGACCATGCCAGACCCATCTGCTTGACGTTACCGGCATTGATCTGACTGAGCGAAGAGAAGCGAGTCTCCGAATAGTTTCGGCCGTGAGTGATCCATTCGCCCGCGCGAGCATCCGCGTTTCGCAGCGCGGCATCGTCAATTCCTTTTGCGCCGTTCGCCGTAGACGTTCGAGTTTTCCTCTGTGCGAGAGGCGTCTGGAGAAACACCGTGCAACAAGACAGCAGCAATGCGGTCAGAATCTTCAACCGTCGTTTCATTATCACCTCACGAATGCTGGGATTCGTTACTAGTTATGGTCTCCCATTTGTCTTCACTGGATAAGGCGGCCGCTGCGGTTGTTTTGGTGTGCTCTTTTTGAGCTCATCCATGACGACTTGAATCGCCTTTTCGAGTTGAGGGTCATGCCCGTTGATGACATCGGCAGGCATTTGCTCAACCTCGATGTCCGGAGGCACGCCTACATTCTCGACTATCCATCCCTCTTCCGGGGTCCAGATTGCCAGATTAGGCGCGGTTACAGAGCCGCCATCTATCAACACCGGGAAACCGAGTATGCCGACAAGCCCGCCCCAGGTGCGCTTGCCGATCAGCTTGCCAAGACCGAACTTTCGCCACATCCATGGCAGGAAGTCGCCGCCCGATCCGGCGGTTTCGTCTATCAGCATCACCTTCGGACCTTGTATGGAAGCAGCCGGCGTCTTGAGATCCGCGCCATAACGCATCGCCCAATAAGACGCGAGCGGTCGCCGAAGTATGTCAATGTAGTAGTCCGCTGCCTGCCCGCCACCGTTGAACCGCTCGTCTACGATGATCGCTTCTTTGTAGGCCTGCGGGTAGAAGTAGCGCTTAAAGTAGGTGTGACCTTGCGTCGTTGTGTTCGGTACGTACACATAAGCCACTCGCCCTCCGGTTGCTTCGTCGACCTTCTTCAAGTTCCCTTCGACCCAGTCGCGATTGCGCAGCGCTGCTTCGTTCGGCACCGGTACAACCTGGAGAGTGCGAGCGCCCGTGCCGTCGGGATTTGGCCCGACGGTAATCTCGATGATCTTCCCCGACGTGTTCTCGAACAAACTGTAGAGGTTCGTCGCTGGCCGGAGGTCCTGCCCGCGTACCGCCAGCAGATACTCACCCGCTTTCACGTCGACGCCGGGTTCGGTGAGAGGCGATCTCAGTTGTGGATTCCAGTTCAATCCACCGTAGACCTTCTTGAATCTGTAACGTCCGTTCTCTACGGAATAGTCCGCGCCCAGCAATCCACCGGGAATGCTCTTTGGCTGATACAGGAAGTCGCCGCCTGACACACGGTGATGACCAACCGACAACTCGCTGCACATCCATTGGATCACTCGATTCAAATCCGAGCGAGCTGCAAGATGCGGCAGGAAGGCGGCGTATTTTTGGCGCATGGCGTTCCAATCAACGCCATGCATGTTCGTGGCGTAGAAGTAGTCTCGGTTGATGCGCCACGCATCGTTGAACATCTGCGCCCACTCCGCGCGCGGGTCTATGCGCACTTCAACTTCATCGGTGCCGATCTTGCCTTGTCCCGTCTGCGGCTTCGGCGTGACGCCGACGATCGACCAGGCATTGTTGCCGGTGTAGAGAATCTTCTTCTTATCGGCGGAAATGAGGTAGTCCCTGACACCCGGAATGAAGACGTCGTCCTTGCGCTTGTTCAGGTCGTATTGATGAAGAGTGGATTTCTCGGGACCGGGAGCAAACGGATTGAAGTCCGCGGGGCTCTCGATGTAGTAGAACTGCCCGGCCACGCCGGCCTGCAGGTCGTGATAATTCCCGGCAGGCAGCGGAATCGCAACAATGCGATTGTTGATTCCCTCGAAGTCGATCGAGAACGGTTCTGCCGCGGGCTTCGGCGCCTCTTTTGGTTTCTCGTCTTTCTGTATGCCTTTCTCTTCGTCGCTTTCCTTCGCAAGCGGATTGGGAAGATTGTTGCGAAGCACCGCAAGATACAGGGACCGCGATTCGTGCATGTCGGCATTCGACATCGCAAACCAGTCCTTGACCGGACCGGCGTCGGTGGAGCCGAAGAAGTAAAGATACTTGCCGCCCTCATCGAACGCCGGCTCGCTGACTTCGCTCAGCCCGTCGGTGATCTGAAACGATTTGTCCTTCTCGATCGAATAAGCGTGAACCGCCTGAATGTTCGCCCTGTTGTTGAGAGTGTAGGCGATCCACTTCGAATCCGGCGACCAGACGTGATGGATCGTCTCCGCGCGGCTTGGACCGTAGATATACTCAGAAGCAATCTTCTTCGATGCGCCGGTCTTCAGATCGAGCCAGTATAGGCTCCACGAATTATCGGCGAAGGAGATCTTCTGGCTATCGGGTGACCAGACCGGATCATCGTAGAAGCCGGCGCCGCCCGGCTTGATCTTGCGCACATCCCCTTTTCCGTCCTGGCTGCGAATGTGCAACTCGTATTCGCCCGATTCGTCTGAGAAGTAGGCAATCGACTTGCCGTCCGGCGACCAGACCGGCGATCGCTCATCTGCTCCGGTTGTGTTCGTCAGATTGCGAGCGTCGCCCTTCTCGGCTGGAACGGTGACGATCTCGCCTCGAAACTCGAACACCGCGCGCGCGCCGGTTGGCGAGATTGATGCGTTACGAATGTACTTTGCGCCTTTCACGTAACGAGCGCGGGTCTCGACCAGGTCGCCGGAAACGCCGATCGTTAGCTGCGTGCTGCGAGCCGACCTGGGGTCGAAGATGTGGAGATAGCCTGCCTGCTCGTAGATTATCTGTCCGCCGCTTCCGGACGAAGAAGCACCCATCACGGGAAAGTCCTGGTGATTGGTTAGTTGCTTAGTCGCCTTCGTCTTCAGATTGTAGGAATAGATATTGAACTCGCCGTTGCGGTCAGAGCGAAAGTAGATCGTGTCGCCCATCCACATCGGATCGACGTCATTGGCGCGGCTCTCAGGTTGAGGAAGCTTCTCGGCGGAGTTGTCGCTGAAACTATAGAGCCATATCGTCGAGTTGAGGCCGCCGCGATAGTGCTTCCACTGGGTAAACGCCTCGGACAACGGGTTGTAGGCTAACCGCGATCCGTCTGGCGAATAGGCCGCCTCAAATGCGTTTGGCAGCTTGAGCGGTTGTTCGATGCCGCCTTTGACTGGGACCGTGAACAACTGAGTGTAGCGTCCGGTGAACACCGCGCGCGGAGAAGTGAACAACACCGCCGATCCATCGGCCGTGAATCCCTGAACGATGTCCGGACCCGGATGCCACGTCAGCCGCGTGGGCACTCCGCCGGTGACCGGCACTACGTAGACATCTGGGTTTCCTTCATACTCGGCGGTAAACGCTATGAGCGATCCATCCGGCGAGAACCGGGGGCTGGTCTGCTGGCCTTCGTCGCCGGTTAATCGCTTGACGTTTTTGCCGTCGAGGTCAGCCACCCACAGATCACCGGCATAGATGAAAGCGATATGATCTTTGCTGATTGCAGGCTGAGAAAGCAGTCTAGTGTTGTTGATGTCAACGCCTTGCGCGCCGGCGCTAGCCGTCAGTGCGAGCAATGTCGCCAGCACCGGCACTGATCCGCCCAAAGATTTCAAAATAGATAAGAACTTTCTCCGCATATATCCTCCTGAGACTTTAAAGTGCGGCGCGGTTGTAAACGGGCCGCCACAACTTGAACCGCATATTCATTGAACGTAATGGATGGCGCGGAGAATATCAGAAGCTCCGAAGTGACGACAAGGAAAGCGGCAAGCGCAACATGTAGGGGCGGCCCTCTGTGGCCGCCCCTCCTTAGTAGACCAGTAGAAGCAGTAGCACATCGAGGGGCGGCCACACAGGGCCGCCCCTCGATGCCGGGTCATATCTCGATTAGCAGCTCGTATGTTAGAATCCTCAGGCTGATGAACACTCAACGGCAAAGTTTGATGCGCGACTTCACTTGGTTGTCCATACTCAATGGGGTTACAAGCGCAGCGATTGGCATATGCCTTCTGCTTGGACCGGGATTCCAGGTATCTAATCTCATCGGTGATCTCTCTTCGCCAAAATCCGGATCTTACTTCCAGCAGTCATATCAGTCTGATTCGGCTGTTAGTCGACTCGAGAGGCAGGTAACTGCGTCTGACAAATCGCCGCGAAAACAAACTTCCTTTGGAGCTCTGCCAAACGCCGTCGAGCATGCAGTATGTAACGTCACCGTTGAGCGGACTCGCGCCGATTTCCGACGCGACTCTCTGACGACCGCCTCGCATCAAAACGATCGCGCTCCACCCAGCTAGACTTCCGCCAAATCCAGCAGCATCCGGTGCCACACGGACCAAGCGGGCGGCAAACACCTGCTTGCCTGGGTGGCCTGTATTTCATGCGCGAATGCGCGCTTCGGAAATGGGAGAATATTCATGAGCTCAGAAATAATTGTTGTACTTGTTTTCATAGCATTGGCGATTGGCTTTGTCATTTGGGTGAGACGGAACTCGCACGATCACGACCCTGTCGAGCAGCCTGGCAATGCGGGCGAAGAAGGACAGCGCAATCGTCAGCAGAGATGAAAACCTATAAACGGCCAGAGGCCTCGCTGGCCTCTGGCCGCCGAGGGGTGTCTGGACAAGAGAGTGTATCTGGTTAACGTGGAAGTGCCGAGTCATTCGCCCGCGGCAGGCAGGCAGATTGTCGACATCGGCTTTCCACGAGACGCATTAATCGTGCTGATCGGAAGAGGCGACTCATTCATCGTCGCGAAAGGCGGATCGATTGTTCAACCGAACGATCGATTGCTGGTGCTTGCCGACAAGGAACGTTCACATATGTCTCATCAGAAGCGGGTCTCGATAAGGGCTGGGCTCGCGTATCGGCGGCGGATCTGGTTGAGAATCGGGCCCGTCCGGCGGAGGCGTCTCCACCGGTGGGCCGTGCTCCTGATCCGGCGGCAGCGGGATTGAGTCGTCAGGCGGCATCTCTATATTAGGGTTGTCCCTGCGAGGCACCCTCGCGTAAACGCTTGAGTCGATCGTCGTGTTGGTCATTCCAGTACCCACCGCCTCTCACGCCCAATCGCTTGTTTTACCACTGGAGCCTGTTGTCAGGAAGGCGATCACTTGTGACCGATTGCCTTACCGATATCCTTGACCGCGTCGCCTACTTTGCGGCGGGCTGTTCCAAAGCCTTCCTGGACTTCTCCCTCGGCCTTTTCGTTTTGCGACTCTTCAACGAGGCCGGGGTCATTGGTGGCGCGTCCTACCTGTTCTTTGACCGAGCCCTTTGCTTGTTTGAATTTGCCCTTCACTTCATCTTTGTTTGGGATGCTCATGGTTTTCCTCCTGTGATATCAACCTTCGAATTACATCATCAGCAATAGGAACAACATTACAAAAGCCATTCGCCTCATGATTCTCTCCTCTCTTTATTATCGAAGAGCTTATTAACAAGCACCGTGCCACGTGTGCGGCAACGATTGATGTGAGATGTGGACGGGGGTTTACGACGCCAAACAAATCCGGCGCACGAGTTACGCGCAAATAACTACGCGGCGAATCTCGGAATCCCGCTCGATTACCCGCCACCGCCGCATAGAATCGAGTCAGTCAGCCTCGGGCGCTGTCGCGGAGCCGGCCGTGATTCAGATGTCTTACACCTTGAAGTTCAGAGGTGGTGACCGCCTTTACTGAATCGCACATCGAAGGCACGAGTGTTGCTCACTCTCGGAGTGGATTTAGATAAGAGCTGGCTGGCGTGGTTCGCCGGTTACAAACCAGGGGAGAAAATCATGTGGGTTGTATTTGTAGTCATGCTGACAGTCTGGCTGGTCGTGTTGATAGCAAGCGGTTTCGGTGGATTGATCCACTCTCTCGTAGTCCTCTGCAAACCTGACGTTCAACCGGTTGCGCTGTCGCCCACAGATCAGACGCCAGGCCCCGGCGTCCGCTACTAATCGTTGGAAACTTGCGTCCCTGATATTCTGAGCCAGTTAAGAGCGCTCAAAACAACTTTGCGAGCTTTGCGGTTCTTTGCGCCTTTGCGCTGTGAATTCTATTCTCCTCAACGACTTCAAATTGCTTCTCTCGCCTTTCAGCCTTGTTGAGACTGATTGGCGTGTGATAGACAACAGCCTGCTCGAGAGGAGACGATGATGAAGACAAACATACGACGCCTGGCGTGTTACGGACTCGTCTTAGCCTGTGGGTTATTGGCGACCGGCTGCATCAGCATTGACCAGGAAATCTTCCTGAACGCAGATGGCAGCGGCGACGTCGCGATCATCATCTCTTTACCCGATCTGCCCGAGAAAATGGCGGGGGCTGAGCTGACAACAAAGAAAAGCCCGGCGGACACTCTCGCGGAATTCAAGAAAGAACTTACGACTGCGCTTCCTTCAACCATATCGCTCACCGAAGCAAAAGAGGTGAAGCAGAACGGCGTACAAAGCATCTACGCGGTGTTCCACTTCAAACAACTCGACGATATTCAGCGCGTGTTGGCGAACTTTGGCAAGGGAAGCCTCAAGGAAGGCGACATCGGATCAGCGCCGCAGTGGTCGCTCCAAATCGAAAAGAAAGACAACAAATCTCGCTATACTCAGAAGTTCGTCATGGATGTCGACTCTAAAGCCAAAGCCGAGGTGAAGAGTAACAAGCCGGATGAAAAGCAGTCCGCCGAAGAAAGCAAGGCTTCCAACGAAATGGAAGAACAGTTAAAGCCCTTGCTTCTCGCAATCATAAAGATGCGATTTGTCTTACATGCGCCGTCGGTGATCAGTGATACGAACGCCGACATCGTGCTGAACGGAAGGACCGCCGTATGGAACTGCTCACTGGCGGCTTTTGCGAAGGACAAAAAGCCAATCGAGATGAAGGCGACCTTCTGACAACTGTAGGGGCGGCCCTCCGTGGCCGCCTCATCGGCTAGAAATGCGCTTGGAAGGGGGGCGGCCGGGGGAGGGCCGCCGCTACAGGTCATTATTCCATGGTTGAAACGAGGCTTGAGCCGTGATCTCATGTCCTGTGTCTTGGTCCCTCCAAAACGGAAAGAGGTGAAAATGGCAATTAATGAAGAGAAGATGAACCAACTTATTGGAAGATTCTTGGATGACTTTGGAGCCACGTTTCATGCGGCAATGGTGGTGATCGGCGACAAGCTCGATCTCTATAAGACGCTGGCCGCCGCCGGGCCGCTTACTTCAAAAGAACTGGCCGATCGCACCGGTACAACCGAACGCTACGTACGCGAGTGGCTGGCTTCCCAGGCGGCCGGCGGATACGTGAATTATGAAGGGGCGACTGGCCAATACAGCCTGTCGGAGGAGCAGGCATTCGCTCTCGCAGACGAGAGCAGCCCCGCGTTCCTGCCAGGTGCCTTTCAACTCGCCGTATCGGCCGTCAAATCTGAGGGGCGGATTGCCGATGCGTTTCGAACCGGCGAAGGCGTAGGCTGGCACGAACACGATCCGGGATTGTTTCGCGGCACCGAACGATTCTTCAGACCCGGTTACGCGGCAAACCTCATGTCATCATGGATTCCTTCGCTGGACGGCGTGGAAGCCAAGCTGAGCGCCGGCGCCCGAGTCGCCGACGTCGGATGCGGACACGGTGCTTCGACGATATTGATGGCAAAGGCTTTTCCGAAGTCCACTTTTGTCGGATTCGACTATCACGGCCAGTCGATCGAATACGCGCGAACGGCGGCTTCGGACGCGGGAGTATCGGATCGCGTCACCTTCGAGGTAGCAAAGGCAAAAGAGTATCCGGGCCAGGATTATGATTTCGTAACTTTCTTCGATTGTCTTCACGATATGGGTGATCCGGTCGGAGCGTCGGCGCATGTTCTTCAGTCGTTGAAGAGCGACGGGACGTGGCTGCTGGTCGAGCCGTTCGCGGGCGACAAGCTTGAAGACAATTTCAATCCGGTCGGCCGGGCGTTTTACGGGGCCTCGACTTTGCTTTGCACACCCGCATCGTTGTCGCAGGAAGTTGGGCTTGGGCTTGGAGCGCAGGCGGGCGAGGCTCGCTTGCGGGAAGTAGTAACGTCCGGAGGTTTCACTCGCTTCCGGCGGGCTGCCCAGACGCCGTTCAATCTGGTGTTTGAGGCCAGACCGTAACGTGGCTTGGAAACCTGCCAAACATGTAGGGGCGGCTCTCTGTGGCCGCCCCTCGGTGCCATATACGATGTTATAGACAAACAGGGACGGCCACGGAGTGCCGCCCCTACATGTTCCCCCGCGGGGGGGCATCACGGCGCGTTCCGTTGGCCACAGCGTTCGCAAGTCCCGCCGGATCGAATGGCTTCGCCAGGTGGATATCGTAACCCGCGGCGAGCGCGGCCGCTCGATCGTCGTCGCCCGCGTAAGCAGTAAGAGCAATTGCGTGTGTCCTTGTAGGGCGGTTCGTCTCCATCGCTCGCACTTTTCTCATAAACTCCAGACCATCGATATTCGGCATACCTATGTCGGACACGATCACGTCGGGCCACGCGCCCGGGCCGCAGTCCAGGAGTGTTCCAAGCGCTTCAGAAGCGGTAGCTACGGAGATTACTCGAGCGCCGCGTCGTGAGAGCACTGTTCCAATTAGCTCGCGAGCATCGTTCTCGTCGTCTACCACGAGCACGCGTGCGCCTTCCAGCATCGCGATCTCGGCCGGCGCGTCGCGGTTGATATTGCTGGTTGTGTGGTGCGCGGATAGTCTCGCGGTGTCAATTCTGGTTTCGTTCCATGGGCCTGCAATCAACAGGCCCGATTCCGAAATGCGCGGTTGTCCGAGCGGCAGGCTGACTATGAAAGTCGCGCCTCGACCCTCGCCTTCACTCTCTGCCCGCACATTGCCGCCGTGCATCTCGACCAGGTGCCGGACAATGGCAAGACCGAGGCCGAGGCCGCCATGCCTGCGCGTGAGCGCGCTGTCCGCCTGCCGGAATCTGTCGAAGACGTGCGGAAGAAACTCGGGCTTGATTCCAATGCCGGTGTCGCTCACAACAATGCGCGCGTTGTTGTCGACTCGCTGGAGCTTTATCATCACGCGCCCGCCTTCCGGAGTGAACTTGATCGCGTTCGAGAGCAGGTTCCATACCACCTGTTGCAAGCGGTTGACGTCACCCCTTATCGATCCGACTCTGGGATCAAGCGAGACTGCAAGTTGAATCTCGCGAGCCTGCGCCGCCGGCCGAACTACATCGATGGCGGCTTCGGTGAGCGGCACAAGCTCAACCGCTTCGGCATCGAGTCGCAACTTTCCGGTGATGATGCGCGATACGTCGAGAATGTCCTCGATAAGGCTTGCCTGGATCTTTGCATTGCGCTCGATGATTTCGAATGCATGACTCGACCCGTCGTCATCCAGTTTTCCCTCCCGCAGCAACTGGGCCCAACCCAGAATCGCGTTGAGCGGCGTGCGCAGCTCGTGAGAAACAGTCGCGAGGAATTCGTCCCTCAGCTGATTCGCCGATTGCGCCTCGCCGTAGAGCCGCGCGTTGTCGATAGCCAACGCGGCCCGTTGCGCGAGCTCCTGCGCGAGCGCAAGATCGCCGGCGCCGTAACGGCGGCCGGAGTCTGCGATCATAAAAGTTATCGCGCCCAACGTGCGACCCCGGGCCACGAGTGGAACAATCATTCCTGACCTCGCTCCGAGATGTTTTATCATTTCGAGCTGCTCAGAATCCGCCGCGTAGGCTTCCAAAGCGGAATCGGTAATTTCAGCATGGATTTCAGGCTCGCCCGTCCGCAGCACATTGGGCACGCCGTGCGGTGAGCTGGGGTCAAGAGGATAACGCTGCCTCAACTCCCGAGCCGTCTCAGCTCTTGCCGGGTCTACATGCGAAACCGACAGCAGGCGAGGCAGTCCATCTTCGTCCAGCATATCGACTGCGCACCAATCGGCGATGTGTGGCACCGCGAGATCGGCCAGCTCCGAGAGACGGGTCTCGTAGTTGAGCGAGCGATTGAGGATTGAGCTGGCTTCGGCGAGAAAGCGCTGTGATTCTTCCGCTTGTTTGATTTCGTGAATGTCGGTGGCGGTTCCGAACCATTGAAGCACGCCGCCATTGTCGTCCTTCAGAGGAACGACGCGGCCGAGATGCCAGCGGTATGCCCCATCGGCTCGCCTCAGTCGACACTCGACCTCGTACGATTCGCCGGCCTCAATGGCTGAAGCACGTTGCGCGACGACGCGCGTGACATCGTCGGGATGAATCACTTCGATCCATTTCTGGCACAGGAACCGATCGGCTTCCAGCGCGGTGAACTCCTGCCATCGACTGTTGACATATACAGCGTTACCGTCGGCATCGCTCGCCCACATCAAGTGACGTACTGCTTCGGCAAGGGTTCTGTAGCGAGCCTCACTTACACGAAGCGCCTGTTCAACGCGCTTGCGTTCGGTGACGTCGCGCGCGATCCCTTGCACTCCTGCAGGCTGGCCGTCCCGGTAAATCAGCCTGCTGCCAACTTCGAGCGTCAGCGTCGAGCCGCCCCTGGCGGTGAGCTCGACTTCATAAGTAGTAAGCGTTTCGCCTCCGAGCTTGCGGTCGAGCATTTGCCGCATCACGTCAACATTGTCCGGCTTAACCAGTGTAGTGATGGGCTTGTTGGCAAGCTCCTCGAATCGATACCCGGACAGGCGTTCGCCCGCCTTGTTCAGTGAAGTCAGATTGCCCTCGAGATCGAGAGTGTAGATGATGTCGTTGGCGTTCTCGAACAGCTCGCGGTAACGCTCTTCACTCTCTCTCAAGGCTTCTTGTGCAGGTTCTGGTCCCATTGTTTTAGCAACGTGGTTCAAGATGGATCATATCCAATCTCATGCATCATGGTTATCGAAAAACATGGTTATCGAACAACTCGGCGCTTGCAAGCCCTCCCGGCGTTTTTCGGATCGTCTGGAAGGTATGCCCCTGCTTGAGCGTGCATGAACAATAACAGGTTAGGAAGGAGGGCTTGCCCCCGCCCTTTCATTGGCGATCGAATCGGGCGGGGGCAAGCCCTCTTCCCCACCTGCAAATCCGATAGCCTGCGCTCTCCTTCGCGAATTTCGAATCGCAGAGGAGCAACGCAATTGTGAGCGATCAACATAACGGAACTTCTGATCCAGGAGCCCTTAGTTGACAATCAAAACCTCGTTTCATTACTGTCTCAACGCTCCGGTTGGCCGGTTCACTTAACCAGTTATCGCAACGGCAAAGATGCTACCGATCAAATCGATCATCGATCCCAATGACGAGGCTTATCGAACTAATTACACGGCCAATGTGTCGGCCGTCGAAAGATTGAAAGCCGAACTCGCTCGCTCCACCAGGGGAGGCGGCGAACAGTACGTCAAGCGCCACCTCGCGCGAGGACGCCTCCTGCCTCGCGAACGGATCGAGATGTTGCTCGATGAAGGCTCTTACTTTCTCGAGATCGCGCCGCTGGCCGGCATAGGCATGCAAAACGAATTGGTCGGCGCTGGGGTTGTTGGAGGCATCGGTCTCGTGTCCGGGCGAGAATGCATCATCATCGCCAACGAAGCTACAGTAAAAGGCGGAGCAGTCAGCGAAATCGGGCAGCTCAAGAACCGCAGGCTCTCGGATGTCGGAACGGAAAACCGATTGCCGAGCATTTCATTGGTTGAATCGGCGGGCGCGGATCTGCCGGTGCAAGCCAAGATCTTTGTGCCGGGCGGTCGAGGCTTTCGCGAGATCACTCGCCGGTCGAAGATGCGCATACCAAGCGTCTCGGTTGTCTTTGGCAACTCGACCGCAGGCGGCGCTTATCTGCCCGGGATGTCGGACTACGTGATAATGGTGAAGAATCAGGCGCAGGTTTTTCTGGGCGGACCGCCGTTGGTGAAGATGGCTACAGGTGAAATCGTCGATGAAGAATCGCTCGGCGGAGCTGAGATGCACTCGCGGATATCGGGACTTTCGGACTATCTGGCTGAAGACGAGCTCGACGGGTTGCGTATAGCTCGCGATATTGTCAGCCACTACTCCGATCCGTCGCCTAAACCGAATTTGAAAGGAGTCGAGGAACCGCTTTATCCGTTGGACGAATTGCTCGGCGTTGCATCGGCAGACGTCAGAGTCCCGTTCGAAGCGCGCGAGGTCATTGCTCGCATAGTCGATGGCTCGAGGTTCGACGAGTTCAAGGCGAAGTACGGCACGACTCTGGTGACGGGTTTCGCTTACATTCACGGCTACGCAATTGGGATACTTGCGAACAACGGTGTCTTGATGTCCGAGTCGGCGGGGAAGGGCGCGCAGTTCATTCATCTTTGTAATCAACAAAACATTCCTCTCGTCTTTTTGCAAAACATCACCGGCTTCATGGTTGGGCGCAGTTACGAAGAGCAGGGGATCATCCGCAACGGAGCCAAGCTGATCAATGCAGTGTCTAACTCTACGGTTCCGGCGATTACGATAATGATCGGGAGTTCGTATGGAGCGGGGAACTACGCGATGTGCGGGCGGGCTTACGAGCCGAGGTTTTTGTTTACGTGGCCGAACCATCGCATCGCGGTGATGGGACCTCAACAGCTCTCGGGAGTGATGGACATCATCAAGCGCGAAGCGCTGAACAAGCAGGGGCTTCCGATCGACGAAGAAAAGCTGGTTGCCTCGAAACTGGCTCTGGAAGCCCAAATCGAGGCGGAGTCTGACCCATATTTTGCGACGGCGAGGCTGTGGGATGACGGCATCATAGATCCCCGGGACACTCGAACGATACTGGCGATCTCATTGTCGGCGGCTTACAACAGGCCGGTTGAAGGCACGATGGAGTGGGGCGTGTTCAGGCATTGAACATCAACTGTCTTGACCAACTCTTGTCTTTCTTACTTTAGTGAGTACAAAATCGAAAGGTTTACCAATGAATCTCCACCAACTCAGAGTCAGTAATCTCCGAATCCTTTGTGATCAACGGTAGATCCATTACTTTGGCGGTCGCAGTATTACGCTGTCGAAGGGATCGGAGAATGGATAGGCATATGCTTCGGTTGCGACCGAGACTCTAAATTCCGCTAGATCAAAGTCTGCCTCGGAGGCGAAATGCTTACCGTTGAACTGATTCGGCGTGGGGCTCGGTACTTTCCCGAGCGCACCGCCGTCTACTTCGAAGACAAGTCGCTCACATTCGCCGAAGTAGATCGGCTTTCCAATCGCTTTGCGCACACGCTCGCGCGCAACGGGATCGCCCGCGGCGGGCGTCTTGCGATTCTTGCCAACAACAGCCTGCACACGATGCCCGTCGATTTCGCCTGCGTAAGATCCGGCGCGGCTCGAACTCCGTTGAACGCGCGGCTCTCGATGGATGAGCACGAGCACATGCTGCGCGATACCGGCGCGCAGGTTGTGATCTACGATGCCGAGCTTGCTGAACGCGCCGAAGTGCTCGCAAGTCGAGTAGCCGGACTCACGATGCTTGGTCTCGGTTCGAATCGGTGCGGTGCTGACTTGCTCGTCGAAGCTATGTCCGAGCCGGAAACCGATCCGAAGGTTCACGCGGAGCCCGGCGATGTAATCCTGACAGTATTCACTTCAGGGACCACCGGGAGATTGAAAGCCGCGGAACACACGCAGGCGAGCTACGCTGCGATGTGCAACAACTTGTCTACAAACCTGCCGGACATTGCTCCTGATGACGTGATGCTTCACGCCGCGTCGTTGTTTCATGCGAGCGGTTGCTTTCTGCTGCCATACTGGGTCAAGGGCGCGGCTACGGCAGTCCTGGCGAAGGTTGAATCCGCCGAATTTCTGAAGGCTTTCACGCGCTGGCGAGTGACTTCGACGCATCTGGTTCCGACGATGCTGGCGATGCTCTTGGATCAGCCTGAAATTGAGAACGTTGACACGTCGACGGTTAGAACGATCGTGTATGGAGCATCACCAATGCCCGTGCCGGCGATAAAGCGGGCGCTCGAGCTCTGGGGTCCGCGCTTCGTTCAGTACTACGGCCAGACTGAAGCGCCCATCTTCATCACGAAGCTGAGCCAGGAAGATCACGCGGGAGTTGGAGTTGAGCATCGCCTTTCGTCTTGCGGGAGACCTTCGATTGATTGCGAGATTCGTCTGATCGATGGCGAAGACAACGACGTGCCGTCCGGGGAGCAAGGCGAGATTGTGCTTCGAGCGCCGTTTGTGATGAAGGGTTATTTGAACGCGCCCGATCTGAACGCCGCGACTTTCATCGAAGGTGGATGGCTGCGCACCCGCGATGTCGGCCGCTTTGATGACGAAGGATATCTGTACCTGGTCGATCGCACCTCAGACATGATCATCACCGGCGGCTACAACGTGTACCCTCGCGAAGTCGAAGATGCCCTTCTGGCGCATCCGCTGGTGCTTGAATGCGCGATTGTGGGCGCGCCTCACGAGAAGTGGGTGGAAGCGGTGACCGCATTTGTTGTTTTGCGAACCCGAGGCGTTGCTGAGGGAGAGGCTGCCGGCAACTCTGCCGAAGGCGCCATCGAAAATGAGTTAATCGAGTTCACACGTGAGCGGCTTGCGAGTTACAAGGTGCCCAAATCTATTCACTTCATCGACGAGATTCCCAAGAGCGCGGTGGGCAAGGTCCTTCGCCGAGCGCTGCGAGACTCGCTTTGGACCCCGGTAAATCGGGGACTATCCTGATCGGGTCGGACTATCGGGATGTGCTATTATTGGCGCGAGGTGAATCAGCATGACCGCCGTCAACACGGAAACGGAAGCCACCGACGCATTGGCAGTTGAAGCACTGGCATTTCGCCGAAACCTTCCTCAACTGCTCGTCCGCTATGAAGGCGAGTTTATCGCGCTCTACCGAGGCCGCGTCGTTGGTCACGGAGCTAACGACGAGGAATTGGCAGAACGAATTTATGAGCGACTAGGCGATGTGCCGTTCTACATCGCGCGCGTCGAACGCAATCCAACCGTTTACGATCTCCCCTCACTAGGAAGGCAGTAGACAGAAGGGGGTTATGATGCAGGAACAGACTAAGTCAACCGAAGAGCTGTTCAGACAGTTAGCGCCTGAGAGTCAGAAGGAGGCGCGCATGTTTATCGAGTTTCTGATTGCAAAACAGGAAGCGCGCCCCCGGCGACAGCCGCAGTTTGATTGGGCTGGAGGGTTAACCGATATGCGCGATCAGTATTCTTCAGTAGACCTGCAGCACCAACTCTTGAACTGGAGAAGCGAGCCCGAATGAGGCTACTTGTTGACACAAACATCTTTCTCGAAATCCTGTTAGCGCAGAACCGCGCCGAAGAGGCGAAGGGTTTATTGCGCAAAGTCGATCAGCACGATTTCTTTATATCAGATTTCGCACTGCACTCCGTTGGTCTGCTGCTCTTGCGTCAACGCAAGCCGGAAGTCTTCCGCCAGTTCCTCACTGACTTGATCTCTAACGCAGGGATCATCCAGCTTGGGCTTTCTCCCTCGGAGATGGAAGAGGTCATCCAGGCGGCTGCAAGCTTCGGGCTCGATTTCGACGATGCTTACCAATACGCCGTCGCGGAACGGTACGGGTTGGCCATCGTTAGCTTCGACGGCGATTTCGACCGCACCGCGCAAGGTAGAATACAGCCAGTAAGCATAACCTAAGATCCCCACAGAGAAAGTTGCCCATCAACTCGCTCGTGAATGAGTTTCCCGATGTTGTTCTGATTGTGAGGAGCGTTTGCCTCGAAGTCTTGGGCTTTCAGCGGCGGATTGAGACAACCTCACCGCATCTCGAATCCGAAGAGCCTCACTCGCGGGCGTTGCCGCCGTCCATAGTTGCCGCGTTCGTACCAGATCTCGACGCTGTCGACCGCTCTGTCTCGACCCGCAAGGTCGATGTCACGAGTCGAGCCGCCTGCGCGAATTCGCTGTCGTACCTGCACCTCTTCGCTGGTGCCGTTGGAATAATGAACAACCACATGACGGAATTCTATCGCGACGAAATCAACCTTAAGCTGGAGCGCGCGAAACCTTCCTTCTGATTTTCCCACTTTGATTTTGTCGTGATCCGCCTGGCCGTCTACGTGCGCCTCGCCGAGGTATACCCAACCTCTCGCGAATGAGGGCTGGCTAAAACACAACACCAAGAGAATCGCTACGGCTATTGGAAGGGCCTTTCTTGTCATCTGATTCATCTCCTATCTGGAATTTGTTTTCAGCACTGGCCTGCTCTTTCGCAGCCAGGAAATCTGGTCGAAAAATTCAGAGTCGACCTGCCTCTTAGCCGGCGGCTTCACGGCTTGCCTTCAAGCGCTTCGCGATCAATGCGTAAACGCTCGCGTTGAACACAAGCCCTACGTGCGTCCCCGATACTTCGAAGTTTGTCGCCGGGTCGTCGGTCACGCAGACCCGCCAATCAACGACTCCATCGGTCTTTGTGTAGATGGCGGATTGAAGAATAGTTTCCGCCACTCCATTTTGTACTGCTGATACTGCTGCGCATCCACAGTGGCCGGTATAGCAGTCGGGCGGGAGATGCCCGTTCTGACGGCGTATTCGCTCGCGAACCTGTTCGCCCGCCGCAAGCACCAGCGGGTGAGATCGTATCCCGCGAAATGGCGAACCTAATGTGATCACCGACGCGACCTTGTCCGGCCATTGTGCAGTTGCGGACCGGGCAATCACTCCACCCAGGCTGTGGCCAATCAGGTGTGCCTTGGCGCCGGTTTCAGCTTGAGCTTTGGTGATTGTCTCCGATAGTCGATCGACGAGCGTATTGACACATTCGGCGTTCCAGCCGATTCGCGACATGTAAGGTTTATAGCCGATTCGCCGCAGCCAATAGTAAATCTCCTGCAGGTACAGATCGGTCCCCATGAATCCCGGAATGACGATGACCGCCGAGCCGTCGCCGCGAGGAACGCCGAACCCGTAAAAGACCGGTGATGAGCGCAGCGCCAGCCAATCGAGTCCGGCGAAGGCTTCTCGCCAGAGAGGACGTTCGGAGATTTCCTGGTCCTTTAGAAAGTTGTGGCCGAAGGTTGATGCGGACAATAACACGCTCCTTTGGATTTGCTACTGCCGTTTGCCACGCCGCGCCTTCATGACTTTAGGTTTGATCTCTTCCACTCCCGCGGCGGCGCGCAACTCGATGAACGACTGGTCCAACGCTTCCTTGAGCCTTTCAACATCGGGCATCGCCTGCTTATCCGAAGTCAGCCCGAAGTACAGACTCTGATCGTAGCTCATAATAGCGCAGCCACATCCGATCGCATAGCCAACCGGCACATAGGGATAGTACGCGACCATTCGCTTGCCCATCGCGTAGAGCGGAACTTGCGGACCGGGCACGTTGGTCGAAACCATGTTGAATGCCGGGTTGAACGCCGGCATCGCCGCCGTTGCCAGCGCACCGGCGAAGGCGTGCACCGGAGCAGGCAGGATTCCCATCAACGCGGAGAAGAGGTTCAAGCCTTCCGCCACACGGCCGCTCTTCATCGCAGCCGTCCTGCGATTGATAAACTGAAAACGCTCGACGGGATCCGCCATATCAAGTGGAATCTCGACTGGCAGCATTGAAACCAGATTGCCGAGCGCGCCGCGCTGATCCTGCTGCCTTAAGCTCACCGGCACCATTACACGAAGCTGACGGCCCGCGGTCTTCTGACCGTGTAACTCCACATACCGCGAGACCGCGCCTGACAACGCCGTGAGCACTACGTCATTAACGGTTCCGCCAAGCGCAGCGCGGATCGCGCGCGCTTCGGCGAAGGAAAAGGTGCTCCATACGAGCTTGCGATCTCCGGAGCACGGCCCGTTAAAAGGCAACAGTGAAACCGGGGTAGCAAGCTGTGGAATAGTCGTGCTCGTCTCGCGCATTGACTGACGCGTCTCTTCATTGGTGAGCGCCTGCGTCAGATTCAACAGGCCGTTTTGAAATTCCATCCAACGGTTCATGCCCTCTTGCATGTTGCCGAGCAGCGTATCAAAGAACCGGCGCGTCGCGTCCGGCCGCGGAGGTCGCGGCGGGCGATCCGGCTTGGGAAAGATCTTTGGCACTTCGGGGGAGATATCGAGGACGATCTTGAGCAGGTCCACGCCCGACACGCCGTCAACCATGCAGTGGTGCACTCGGGCGACCATCGCGGTGCGTTTTCCTTCCAGCCCGTAAACGAGATAAATGTCCCAAAGCGGTTTGCGTCGATCCATCATCGGAGTCAGGATGCGCCCGGCCAGCTCGATCAATTCTGCCTCGCCGCCCGGCGCATCGATCTGAACCTTGAAGATGTGCTGGTTGATGTCGAAGTTCTCATCAAACTCCCAGGTGGGATGCCCGATCCCAAACGGGTCCGGCGCGACGACCTGTTGATAGCGCGGCAGCAAATGCATCTTGGAGTTGATCATCGCTACGAAGTTGTCGAAGGGGATCTCGCCGTCAAAGAGGCTCACGCTACCGATGTGCATTGTCGCTTCCTTTTTTTCGAAGTAGAGGAAGCTTGCATCGATTGAAGTGAGCCGGTGGTTGAGAGTTGGTTGCGACATAAGTTTTCGAGGTGGCCGGTGATCGGTGGCCGGTGATCGGTCGCCGGTGATCGGTGATCGGTGGCCGGTGATCGGTCGCTACTTCCTTAATGATCTGGAAAGGCCGTTTATTAAGCGCCCGACGCTCGCAGCCAGCGATGCCAACCTCTCAGACTCCTCTCTCGTCAGATATTCAAGCCTTTGAGCAATCAGCAACTGAGTCTCAACCTCGCAAAGTGAACCGTGTGCGATAGAGAGATGATGCAAGAATTCTTTCGTGGAGTCGCGTCCTTGCCCTTCAGCGATGTTCGATGGAACTGAAACAGCGGCTCTCCGAAGCTGGCTCGTCAGACTGTATAGCTCATCTTTTGGAAACTCTTCGTTACTCCATAAATCTCCGCGACTAAATCCATGGCCGTCTGCCACGTCTCCAAATCGCGATAACTCTTAATAGCCATCTCTTTCCCTCACCACCAACCGCCCGCCACCGACCATCGACCCCACCACCGGCCACCGATCACCGGCCACCGATCACCATTTTCATCCCATTCTTAGGCCTGAGCGTGATCAGCGGCTGCGGTTTGACGGAATGCCCGGGCACAAGCCTCAACTTCCACTTCTGGGCAATCGCTGAAATCAGTAAGATGCCTTCCATCCACGCGAACTGCTCGCCTATACACAGGCGCGGGCCGCCGCCGAAGGGAAAGTAAGAGTACTTGGGCCGGCTTGCTCTCGCTTCCGGCAGCCAGCGATCGGGATCGAATTTCTCAGGATCCAAATAATAGCGCTCATCGTGGTGTGTGACGAACTGGCTGAGCAGCACTATCGATTTGGCCGGCACGTAGTAGCCGCCGATCTTCGAAGCACTCACTGAACGCCTCCCCATCAGCCACACCGGCGGATAAAGCCTCATCGCTTCGGTGAACACTCGCTCGGTGTAATTCAATCGCGGCACGTCCTCGAAGGTTGGGAGCTTGCCGCCCAGCACCTTGTCGATTTCCGCGTGCATCTTAACTTCGACTTCCGGATTCTGCGAGAGCAGGTACCAGGTCCATGCGAGAGCGTTAGCGGTCGTTTCGTGTCCTGCCAGGAAGAGAGTCATTACCTCATCGCGAAGTTGCTCATCGGACATGCCGCCGCTGCCCTCTTCCGCGTCTTGCGCAAAAAGCAGCATGGACAGAAGGTCGCCACGATCTTCGCCTGCTGCCCGGTGCTCGGCGATGATTCGATAGATCGTTTCATCCAGACGCTGTTTGCCTCGTTTTACGCGGCGGTTTCTCGCAGTCGGCAGCTTGTCGGTGAACGCGGTAAGCGGCGACGAAAAAGTCGCGAACAACTCGAGCACCTCAGTCAACGCCTTGCCGATCTGCTGCGCTTCACCCTGGACGTCGGCATCAAATAAAGTCTTGGCGACGATCGCAAGCGTGAGCTGCATCATCTCCTGCGCGATGTCTCGCGTCTCGCCTTCCTTCCAGCCGTCGCGAGCGCGAGCGGCGTACTCAGCCATCACGGCTCCGTATGCCGCGATGCGCTGCTTATGGAAAGCAGGTTGTGAAAGCCTTCGCTGGCGGCGATGGAAATTGCCTTCGCTTGTGAGAAGCCCCTTGCCCAGAACTTTCCTCGCTCGCTGAAGTCCCCGGCCCTTTACATAATTCCAGTCGTTAGCCACCAGCACATCTTCAATGTATTCGGGCTTACTCAGCAGAAAAGTGCGTTGCGGACCGAGCTTGAAAGTGGCGATGTCCGGATGCTCGCGCGCGATCTTCAGCAGAAACTCGATTGGGTCGCGGCTCATCGGCACGAGCTGATCGCCAAGCGCTTTTCGTTTTGGCCCGGGCGCGAGCTTGCGCTTTGCCTTATTCTCGGCGATTACTGTTTTGGCTGCGCTTGACATTGAATTCATCACTCAGACTTGTTCGTCAAAGATGCGCCCAAAGGTTCGCTCAAAGATTCACGTGGCATCAGGATCGCAAAACCGGTTCCGAACAGCGAGCTGTGCTGCCTGAGGACATCGGCCAAACAACGCACTCGCTGGGGTAACTCCTCCGGCGCTTCGATGCCCGGCCCGATCGCGAAAGCTGTGGCTTCCCGCTCGCGACCTCCGAGCCAGTATCGAACATCCGGGTGCTCGGACAGATTCCTCAACCAGTTCGACCGGCGGCGGACCGTGCTGACGAGAACCAGATCGCCAACAAGCGCGGCAACCAGGGGTACGTTCAGGCGCCGGCCACTCTTTCGCCCCAAAGTCTCGACGACGATTGCGCCTGCCGGAAAGAGCACCGGCGCTCCCAAACCTGCCCGGACAAGCGGTTCGACGAATTGATTCAGTCCGCGAAAGAAATCAGATTGCAGGCGTTCGAACCCAGCGATAAACATTTCAGGCTCCTGTCATTCTGTGAGGCCGGTTACATCGTAGGACATCACGATCAAATCGTGCGTGCGTCCCTGGCGATCGATGACGTAGTCGCCCAGCAGAGCTTCTGCTCTGAAGCCCAATCGCTCAAGAACTTGAAACGCGCCTTGCTGCTCGGAGGCCATGCGCGCGACGATCTTTTGCAGACCCAGCTCGCGAGCGATCGAAAAGAGTTCATTGGCGAGCAGATTTCCCAGACCGATGCCGCGGTGGTCGGGGCTTATGAGCAGCACGATTTCCCCAAGATGCCGCGTCCACTGGAGCGCATTGTGACTCAGCGTTCCGTGGCCAATCAGTTTACCGTTTGCTTCCGCAACTACGGTCTTGATCAACCCTGACTTGATGTTGTGGACCCATTGATCGAGCGCCTCGGGTCTGGTGATATCGACCGCCAGAAAGAGCAAATCGTCTTCGGGGAGCGACTTCGCGAACCCCATTAGCGCGTCGCGGTCTTCGGGCCGCATCAATCTCAGCGTGATGTGTCTATCCTTGAGCGTCGTGGTCCACGGATAGCTTCGCTTTGAGTCGTCGGGCATCAGCATCTCCTGGCGCAAATTTCCGCTTATTTTCTAGTGGAGTGTATCAGAGAAATCGGTGGTCCTGTATGGGCGGTCCTCCTTGGCCGCCCCTCTTCGATGAAGCGCTTCCTCATTAAGGGGCGGCTGCGGAGGATCGCCCATACAGGAGTGCCCTTAACGCTACTTCTTTTTCCCAGTGGCTCCCATATACGGAAGCTGCGTCGCGAGGTCGAGCCAGCGCTTCTGAACGTCGACGTAGTTGGTCACTGCCTGCTGCGCGAAGTCCGCCAGCGCGGCCGCCGGAGTATTGTCCTGGAGATTGAGGCCGTCCTTCAGGGCCTTGATCACCTGGGCGTTCTGCTGCTCGGCGAAGTCAAGCCACTGCGTGCGCGCCTTGACGAAAGCCTCGACTCCCTGGCTCGCGTAGTCAGAGAACGCGCGCGAAACGTCGGAAGGAGTAACGCTCATTCCATCTTTGATCGCGTCGTAGAGCTGGCTGCTCTGCTGCGACGCAATTTCGGCCCAGCGTCTCTGTGCTTCAACGATGCCTTCGACGCCCTGGCGAGCCCAGTCACCCAACGCCGGGGTGGGAGCGCTGCGATAGAACTGCATGCCTTCTTCAACTGCCTTGAGGACGAGAGCGTTCTGCTGCGCCGTGAGATCGATCCACTTCTTCTGCGCGTCGACCAGGTGCTCGACAACCTGTTGTGCCCACTCAGCCGCCCCAGTGTCGGTAGCAGCGCTTGCAGCCGCTCCTTGATTGCTTGCGCCGCCGCCTTTGTGCGTCGATTTCGTTTTTGTAGTCATGATTGTTTAGTCCTTTCTATTCAGAATCGGTTATTGCTTTGCCGGCGCGCGCCGCTATTGAAACTCGAATCGCGAGTCGCGACCCGAAGCCCGAAGCGACGCCATCCGGATTCTACGGTTGCTTCGTTTCTTCGGCCTCTCTCAGCTCGCGCCGCAAGACTTTGCCGACGGCGCTCTTCGGTAGACTCACCGTGAACTCGATCGTCGAAGGAATCTTGTATCTCGCCAGCTTTGTTTTGCAGTACTCAATCAATTCGGAGGCGAGCTCCGAAGAACCTGCTCCAGCGTTTTCCCTCAGCACCACAAACGCTTTCACCGCTTCGCCGCGATAAGGATCGCTGACGCCGATCACCGCGGCTTCCTTGACTGTCGCATGCGTGAACAACACGTCCTCGACTTCGTTCGGATACACGTTGAAACCGCTAACGAGAATCATGTCTTTCTTGCGCTGGACGATGTAGAAGTACCCGTCTTCATCCATTCGCGCCACGTCGCCGGTGTACAACCAGCCTTCGCGGATGGTAGTAGCGGTTTCATCGGGCTTGTTCCAGTAGCCCTTCATCACCTGCGGGCCCCGGATGCACAGCTCACCCTCTTCCCCTAACGGCACCTCGCGATCGCCCTCCTCGATCTCTACTATCTTGCATTCCGTGCCGGTCATTGGCAGCCCGATGCTGCCAGCCTTGCGTTTGGCGAGTGTCGGAGTCGAAGTCGCGATTGCCGCCGTCTCCGTCATGCCGTAGCCTTCGAAAAGCATTGCCCCGCTGAGGCGTTCGAACTGCTCGATCACTTCGATCGGAAGCGGCGCGGAACCACTGTTGAAACGTTGCACTCGATCGAGGCCGCTGGTCCGCGCTTCGGGATGATTGAGCATTGATATGAACAGAGTCGGCACGCCGGGGAAATATGTCGGCCGGTAATCTTTGACGGCCTTAAGCAGGAGCTTCGCATCGAACTTCGCGATAGGTATCTGCATCGCGGCTTGCCAGACGCCGAACAGCCCGACGATGAGTCCGTAAACGTGGAAGTAAGGCACCACGAGCAGGAACCGATCTTCTCCGCGGCGCACAAACGGTCCGCCCCACAGCGTGCATTGAATCGCCGCCGCGTACAAATTGTAGTGGGTCAGCATTGCGCCCTTCGGCACTCCGGTCGTGCCGCCGGTATAGACGAGAGCAGCGACGTCTTCTTCGGCGTCGATCTCAACATGAGATAACTCAGGCTCGCTGACGCTTGCGATCAATTCCGAAAAGGACAACGCGCCGTTTGACAACGGTACCTTTCTGGAATCAGTCGTGAATTCTTCGAGGCTGGCTACGATGACAGTTTCGAGCTGCGTTTGCGGTTTGATGCCTATTATTGTCGCGGCGAGTGCGTCCACCGTGATGATCGCGCGCATGCCGGAATCGACAGCCACCAGCTCAACCTCGCGTGCAGTGTAGATCGGATTAACATTCGTGACGATTGCGCCCAGCCGAACGATGGCGAAGAAGCTGATCAAATACTGAGGGCAGTTCGGCAGCATGATTCCAATGCGGTCTCCCTTCCCGATACCCATTCGCGACAGTGCGGTAGCGAGCCTCTCAGCTTGTTCTTTCATCTCGGCGAAGCTCATCTCCGCTCCGAGGAAAACCGTCGCGGGCCTTTCGCCAAAATGCGTCGCCGCAAGATTCAATATTTGATAAATCGTTTGCCGCGGAAAGTTCGTTTGATCCGGCACCCAATAATCGTAGTGCTTTAACCACGGCTTCCCGGCGTACGGCGACATCTGTTGTTTTGCTTTCCCGCTGATCATCTGTTCACTCGATGCGCTCCTAGAATATCAGAGAAATTGCAACTGTCAAGCAGTTTCTTTCGCAAGTGCGAAGAGATAACGCTAATTACAGTAATAGCGTGGTTTTTGCTGACATCACAGCATTGGATATCTGTTCTAAAACCCACAATCAAGCCATATCACGGTCAATTCTCTGTGTTCGCAGATGCAGAATTGCCGTATCACACTGATAAAATAGAGGATAGGGAAACCGTCTAGACACCAATGCTGCAACTGTGCTACAGTGCGAACATGACCAGGGCAAAGCGTTCTACAAAAACGAAGACGGCGACGGCCGACGGGAATTCAGATCGAATTCTGATCAAACGCTACGGTAACCGGCGTCTTTACAACACCGAGACCAGCGAGTACGTGAACTATCAGGATTTGGTCAAACTGATTCGCGATGGTCATGACGTTCAGGTGATCGATTCGCGCACGAAGGCGGACGTCACCAAAGCGGTGCTTATGCAGGTAATATTAGAGGAAGAGAAAACGCAGAGCGTGCTGCCGGTTTCGTTTCTGTTTCAACTGATTCGCTCGCGAGAGTCTGCGGTTCAGGACTTCTTCAAGAACTATCTCTCCAGCAGTTTCGAAGCGTACTTGAAGACGAAGGAAGAGTTCGATCGGCGCTTCCGCGGCTTTCTGCAGATGAGCTCCACGGCTCCTCAGGTCTGGGAGAAACTCGTGCCGGGCGCGGAAGCCGTGAAAGAATTCTGGGGTCTAAACGAGAAGGAAGAAGAAGAGAAATAACCGAACGTTGTCAATTCTTCGCTCGAGAGTATTCGTATTATGACGGCGTCAGCAAATCAATCTAACCAACTCATTGAAGACCTGCGAACGATGCTTGATGCGAGCCGTCGCGTTGTCATCTTCACCGGCGCGGGCGTGAGCACGGAATCCGGCATACCTGACTTTCGAAGTCCGGGCGGCATTTGGACTAAGTATCAGCCAATCGAATTTCGCGAGTTTATTTCCTCGGACGAAGCGCGGAGGGAGACGTGGCGCCGAAAGATCGCGGTTGACGAAGCGGTCTCGCTAGCGCAACCGAACCGCGGCCATCGCGCAATCGCGCGTCTAATTACACAAGGGAAAGTCTCGAGCGTCATAACTCAGAACATTGACGGCTTGCATCAACGATCCGGCGTTCCGGACAAACAAGTCATCGAGCTGCACGGCAACGGAACTTATGCGGCTTGTCTTGATTGTGCGCAGCGTTACGAACTCGCGGATATGTTCGCGGCGTTCAAGTTAAACGAAGAGCCTCCAGTATGTGAGTGCAAGGGCTTCATCAAGAGCGCGACGATTTCATTCGGTCAGCCGATGCCGCTTGAAGCGATGCGCCGCGCACAAGCCGAGTCACAGAGCTGCGACTTGTTCATTGCAATCGGGTCCTCGCTCGTCGTCTATCCCGCTGCGTCGTTCCCGGCAGTGGCGAAACAAAACGGCTCTCGGTTGGTGATTCTGAATCGAGAGCCAACGGATCTGGATTATCTGGCGGACCTGGTGCTCAACCTCGAGATTGGACCGACGCTTGGCGCAGTGACTGGAGTTGATTGACTAACAGACATGTAGGGGCGGCCCTCCGTGGCCGCCCCTCTTTGGTGTAAGAAGACATCCGGTTTGCGAAGAGGGGCGGCCACGGAGTGAAGCCCCTACATGCGCGCCTCGCAGCCCACTAGTTCACTGCCGGCAATATGTCGGTATAAAGAAAATCGACTGCTTGATCGAAGTAAGGCGTGCTCCCGGTTGATACGACTACCATGTCGTATTTCGGGATAACGAATATCCACTGACCCTGCGCTCCGGACGCCGCATAGATGCCGGCGTCCGGTCCAGCTCCGGTTCCATTAAGAGACAGCAACCACCACAAGTAGCCATAGTCGACCGGGCGATTGGCAAACGTGCGCGGATTGCTTACGGCATGTGAAGTCGACTCACGCACCCAGTCGGCGGAGACGATCTGTTGATTCTCCCAACGTCCGTCCCTGAGCATGAGATATCCGATCTTCGCCATGTCTCGGGGCCTGAGATTCAAACCGCCTCCGGTGTGCGGCAGATTGTCGGGCTCGCCGTAGTACCAGCGTGCTTGCGTGATGCCGAGAGGATCAAACAAATACCTCTGAGCAAAAGTGTCGGTGTTGATACCTGCCGCGTTTCGAATTACACCGGCGAGCAGAATCACTCCGCCGCTGTTGTATTCGAATCGCGATCCCGGTGGCTCGCGCATCGGCCAATCGAGAACGAGCTTCAACCAGTCACACTGGCAATTGTTCAATTGGAACAGCGGCGACCCTTCGTACGGGTCCTCACTCCAATCAAGACCGGTTCTCATCGTCAACAGGTCTCGCAGAGTCATCGCCGATTTGCGCTCATCGACGTTGTGTATCTTTCGATACTCGGGAAAGAAGCCGAGCACCGGCTGATCGATGCTCGATACCTTTCCCTGTTTGAGAGCGATGCCCAGGAGCAGGGACGTGACGCTTTTTGAGTCCGACTGAAGCGTATGAAGGTCATCGGGGCCCCAGCCGTGAAAGTACTCTTCGGTCACCAGGTAACCGTTGCGCGCGATGAGCAGGCTATCGATGCCGCTGATCTCGTTTCTGCGAATGCGTTTGAGCAGCCGCTTCAGGATCTTCTTGTTTAGTTGTTGGTCTTGCGGCGCGGATGTCCTCCAATTGGAAGTCGGAAAGTAATCGGCAGGTGCTTGTGCGTGAACTCGGCGGCTCAGTCCAGCGCTTGTGGCTAGCATCGCTGTCACGACAACAGTGATGTGATAAGGAATGCTCTTACTCATTGTGAACTCCAGAGGGTTGGCGGAAACGTTTTCGGTGGGCCGGGGCACAGCGGCCTCCGCAACTTTGCGGCTGTGCGTTTCTTTGCGTCTTTGCGCGAACGATGTCCGACAAACTTTAGTCTGTCGACTGAACCGCCTTCAACAAACTGAAGTTTGTCGGACGAAACGTAGCCTTGATGCGGGCAATCCAACAATGCTTGTGCGATTGCCACCTGAGTTTATATAAATAGGAGATCTATGAAAAGTCCTCGTTAAACTCGATACGGGTAAGACCAGGCACACTGGTCGACAACAAAAGCGATGGTTAGCTAGGATATAGTTATCGGATCAAGCGACGGGCATCGGAGATAAGCATGGTTTCGGCAAAAGACGAAATGACGAAGATAATTCAAGCGCAACCTGATGATAGCTCGTATGAGGAGCTTCTTCGGGAGCTTGCCTTCTCCAGGATGGTTGAACGTGGACTTCAGGATTCTCTCTCTGGCCGGACTATCAGCGACGATGAGATGCGTCAGAGAATCTCGAAATGGGAAAAGTAAGGTGGACTACTGAAGCCGCCCACTGGCTTCAGGACGTTCACGACCAACCCGGCCATCATATTCGGATCTTGTTGCACGGACACTACAGGATCGCATACCTAATTAAGCAAGATGGAGACGTGGATATTCTCGGTGTATTCCACGGAGCCATGGAGCTTGATCGCTATCTATGATCAACTGCCAAGTCCCTTTTGTAGATCGACGACCATGACAATTCAGCGAGCAACAAATCTGTGTCTTTGCCTGGTCCTGATTTCGCTTTCCATTCCGCGTATATCAGCGGCTCAGCAAAAGAAGCGTGATACGCAACCCACGCAACTCGAAACTACCGTTGAAGAGGCCGCGCAACTCGAAGCCGTTGTCACAACCGATCTCGGCGTCATTCGCTTCGAGTTCGCTTCAGGTAAAGCCCTCAAACACACACAGCAGTTTATCAAGCTCGCGCGCGCCGGCTTCTACGACGGCTCCGCGTTTCACCGAGTCATCCCACGAGGCATTATTCAGGGCGGAGATCCGCTGCTCAAAGATTCGCAGACTCCGCGCGAGCGCTGGGGCACCGGGGCCTTGAATCAGATCGGCGACGAGTTCAGTGATCTCAAGCACGTTCGCGGAACTGTTTCTACAGTTCGAATCCCCGGAACCGCGAACAGCGGCGGCGCTCAGTTTTTCATATGCGCGTCACCTCAACCGCAGCTCGACGGGCAGTTCTCGGCGTTTGGCAAGGTAACCGAGGGGATCGATGTCGTCGATCAAATATCGACTGTCCCAACCGACGGCAACGGACTTACCGTAAAGCCCGTCCGCATTGTCAGCGTCAAAGTAGAACGCAAGAAACTCGAGCCTTTCAAAGACGCAACCGTAGATGAGATGCGCAAAGATGTTCTGCTTCGCACAAGCACGGGTGACATAACGCTCGAGATGGACCCTGAACTTGCGCCGGAACACGTTCGCAATTTTCTGAAACTCGTCGAAAGCGGATGGTACGATCACACCGCGTTTCATCGCATTATCTCCGGCTTTGTGATTCAGGGCGGACTCGGATCCACCAGGGCGGACAACCGGCCTCACCCGGCGGACAAGTGGGTGCACAAACTCAAGGGCGAGTTCAGCCGCAACGCGCTTCACATTCGAGGAGTGCTGTCGATGGCGCGAGCAAGCGATCCCGACTCGGCGGACACGTCGTTCTTCATCGTCCTGGGACCGGCGCCGCATCTTGACGGCAAGTACACGATCTTTGGCAAAGTGATCGACGGCTTCGACACGATCGAGTTGATCGAGAAAGCGGCTCGTCACGGCGAAACGCCTGATCAACGAATCGAGTTGATCGAGGCGGTGATCAAACAATGATCGCGTTCGGAGTTCAGAGTTCCCTGTTGGGACCTCCGCGTTCTTTGCGGTACTTTGCGTCTTTGCCTAAAACGAATTCGCAACGCAAAGTTAGACTCTAGCCTTTGGACGACTGCGTTGTCTTACGCAATGTGAGCATCAGCACTCCCGCCGCTATCGCCGAACATGACAAATAAGTCATTCCACCGAAGAATGAATTTGTTTTGTTGTTTATATAACCAACCACATATGGCCCGACAAATCCGCCAAGATTTCCGATTGAGTTGACCAGACCAATCGAGGCGGCCGCGGCTGATCCTGCGAGGAAGGTGGTCGGCAGCGCCCAAAACGCAGGAAAGAAACTGTACAATCCGGCGGCCGCAATGCAAAACATTGCCATTGCCAGCGGCAGGTAGCTCTGGGTGATCGCGCTCAAAAGAAGCCCGGCGCCGGCTACGAACATCGGAACGGCGCTGTGCCACTTCCGCTCGCTGGTGCGGTCCGACGACCAGCCTGCGAGCAACAGTGCCGCGAAAGCGACGAGGTACGGAAGAGCGGAGACCACGGTGACAGTGAAATTTGGCAGCCCTGACATCGCTTTGACCATCGTGGGTAGCCATATATTGAAGCCGTACAAACCCGTCACGATGAAGAAGTAGGCAAGTGCGAGCAACACTACTTCACGATTCCGAAACGCTTCCAGTATCCTGACCGCATGCCCTGATGAAGCAAGATCCTTCTCTCTCTCTAACTCCCCTGCGATCCATTCTCGTTCGTCTTCCGCCAGCCACTTCGCCTGGTGCGGCCAATCAGTCAGATAGAAGATCGTTATCACGCCAAGGATGATTGAAGGTGCGCCTTCGATGATAAACAGCCATCGCCAGCCCGCAAGTCCAAGCCAGTTGACTCCAAGAAGAAGCCCGGAGATCGGAGCTCCAATAAAGTTTGAAAGCGGCACCGCAGTCATGAACAGGGCTACCGCTTTCGCTCTGTCCTGATAGCGAAACCAGTGAGTCAAATAAACGATGATCCCGGGATAGAAACCGGCCTCCGCCGCACCCAGCCCGAACCTCAACCAGTAGAACTGTGTCGCCGAGTTCATGAACCCCATCATCACCGCAACTATTCCCCAGGTGATCATGATTCGAGCGATCCACTTTCGCGCGCTCCACAACTCAATCAACAGAGTGCCGGGTATTTCGAGCAGAAAATACCCCGCGAAGAAGATGCCCGCGCCGAAACCGAAGTCCGCCGGCGTAAAATTGAGATCCCTGGTCATCTCGAGTCCGGCGTATCCGACGTTGACTCGATCCAGATAGTTGACGATGTAGAGCAGGAAGAGGTAGGGCATCAGCCGCCGCATTATTCGAACACGGGCGCGACTGGCGACATCGATTGAGGGAGCGTGTTCTTCCATGTCGAGGACCTTCGCCTTGCGCATGCTTGCGTACTTGGCGCAAACCCGGTTCTCGCAAAGCGCGCGAAGACTCGCAAAGAACGCAAAGGAGGTCAAGTCTCATTGCGGCATACGCATTCTTTGTGAAGCATGCTCATCGGTCAAGGTCGAATCATTCCGGAGTCCGGCAGCGAGTGGGAGTATGGTTGAGCCGGCGATGTGCGCGGCGTATACTCTCGTCGCTAACTCCCGGAAACTAAGTCTCGGCCAAAGGCGTATACAAAACTCCGCCAGAATAAATGAGCTGCAATTCCACAAGGAGAACTTCTCGATGATTCGACGATTACTTACTCTTACTCTGTCTCTTGCTTTTCTGTTCTGTGCGCAGGCGTCGGCGCAAACCGTCGATGATCTGATCAAGAAGAACATCGATGCTCATGGAGGCATCCAGAAACTCAAGGCCGTTAAGTCAATGAAGGCTTCCGGCAAGATCACTCCGCAGGGACTCGAGATACCGATCACGCTCCAACAGAGGCGGCCGGGGATGGTGCGAATGGACCTCACCTTCCAGGGCAAGCCGATGGTCCAGGCTTATGACGGCACGACCGCCTGGAAGATCGATCCGTTTCAGGGGAATCCCGATCCCGAGAAGGTGGCAGGCGATGATCTCAAAGACCTCGAGGAGCAAGCTGATCTCGACGGACCATTAGTCGATTACAAACAGAAGGGTCATACGGTCGAGCTCATAGGCAAGGAAGACATGGAAGGCACGCCGGTCTACAAGCTGAAGCTGACGCTCAAGAACGGCGACGTCCGCAACATCTACATCGATGCCGAGAACTATCTCGAGTTGAAAGTCACGTCAAAGCGAAAGACGCCGGGCGGTGAGGCCGAGGTCGATCAGTTCCTGGGCAATTACAAGTCGGTCAACGGCATGATGTTCGCCTTCTCGATCGATACCAAGGTCAACGGGCAATCCGTAAATACGATCACAATAGACAAGATCGAGTTGGACTTGCCCATTGATGAGGCCGTGTTCAAGATGCCCGCGAAGCCCGCCGAAAAGCCAAAGACCGAAGAGAAGAAGCCCGAAGAGAAGAAGCCGCCCACACTGAACTAGTTTCCGGTCCCGCTGATTTTTAAAGAGCCGTGTATGGGCGTCCCTCCGTGGGCGCCCCTCTTTGGTAATGAAGCGGACCGGCAAGAGGGGCGCCCACGGAGGGACGCCCATACAGGTCCCCGAAAGGAACATACAATGCGCCCTCATTCACTCATCATTGCTTCGTTTGTTGTAATCGCTTCGCTAGCAGCGAGCGGTTCGGCTCAGACCACGGTCAAACTAGACTCCAATAGCTTCGGGGCCATTGAAGCCCGACACATCGGACCCGCAATCACCAGCGGGCGCATTACCGCGATAGACGGAGTCGCGAGTGACCCGCGCATTCTCTATGTCGGAAGCGCTGGCGGCGGCGTGTGGAAATCCATCAACGCCGGAACGACCTTTAAGCCGGTCTTCGACAAGTACACACAATCGATCGGAGCGGTCACCGTCGATCAGGCTCATCCGGATACGATATGGGTCGGCACCGGCGAGGCTTGGACCCGCAACAGCGTCTCCGTAGGCACCGGCGTGTATAAGAGCACCGACGCGGGCGACACGTGGAAGTTCATGGGGCTCGAAGACTCCGAGAGAATAGCGCGCATCGTCATCGATCCGAAAAACTCGGATGTTGTTTACATTGCCGCGACTGGGCATCTTTGGAACAGCAACGAACAGCGCGGCGTGTACAAAACCACTGACGGAGGCAGGACATGGCAGAAGGTTTTGTTCATCGATAATGACACCGGCTGTTCGGATGTTGCTGTCGATCCTCAGGAACCGCGAATCGTTTATGCCGGGATGTGGCAGTTTCGGCGCCAGCCTTACTTTTTCAGCTCCGGCGGCCCCGGCAGCGGCTTTTACAAGAGCACCGACGCCGGCAAGACCTGGAAGAGAATGACCAGGGACATGCCCGAAGGCGACCTGGGCCGAATTGCAATCGCGGTTGCGCCATCGAGGCCGAATGTCGTTTACGCGATAATCGAAGCGAAGAAGACTGCCCTGTATCGCTCGGAAGATCTGGGCGAGAGCTGGACCAAAATGAGCGCGTCACCCAGCGTGACCGGTCGTCCGTTTTACTTCGCGCGCATACTCGTTGATCCGAAGGATTACAACCGGCTCTACAAACCCGACTTCAATGTCGGAATAAGCACAGACGGCGGACAGTCGTTCACGCAACGAGGAGGTCGCGCTCACGGCGACTATCATACGGTCTGGGTTAATCCGCAGGATACGTATCAACTTTATGTCGGCACGGACGGAGGCGTGTACCAGTCCAACGACAAGGCAAACACGTTCAAGTTCTGCGGGAACATTCCGGTCGGGCAGTTCTATCACGTTAGCTTCGATATGGAGCAGCCCTACAACGTGTATGGAGGCTTACAGGACAACGGCTCGTGGATGGGACCCTCGCAGAGCCCGGGCGGAGTTCAGAACAAGGACTGGCGCAACGTCGGGTTTGGCGATGGCTTTCACGTTTGGGCGGATCAGCTCGACAAGGACATCGTCTACAGCGAGTTTCAGGGCGGCAATGTCTTACGCTTTCACAAGTCGACAGGTGAAGTGAAATGGATAAAGCCGCTTCCAAAACAAGGCGAGCCGAAGTACCGCTTTAACTGGAACACCGCGCTCGGGCTGAGTCCGACAAACAAGAAGGCTATCTACATCGGCGCGCAGTTTTTGTTTCGCTCGACGGACAGAGGTGAATCGTGGGAGCGAATCTCGAATGATCTGACGACAAACGATCCCGACAAACAGAAGCAGGACGAATCGGGAGGATTGTCCCTCGACAATTCCAGCGCGGAGAATCATTGCACGATTGTCGCGGTGGCCGAATCGCCGCTCGAAGAGAAGACGATATGGGCGGGAACCGATGATGGAAATCTCCAGGTCACCCGCGATGGCGGCAAGACCTGGACTAACGTCGCCGGCAACATTCAAGGCTTGCCGAAAAACACCTGGTGCACCAGCGTCGAGCCGAGCCGTTTTGATCGAGCAACCGCCTTCGCGACTTTCGACGGGCATCAGACCGGCGACATGAAAACCTACGTGTTCAAGACTACCGACTACGGCAAGACCTGGAAGCCGTTGATGACCGATGCGATCAAGGGCTACGCGCATGTCGTTCGCGAAGACCGCGTCAATCGTGACTTGCTTTTTGTTGGGACCGAATTTGGATTATTCCTGTCACTCGATGGCGGCTCGCAGTGGGCTCAGTTCACGGGCAACTTACCACCGGTTGCGGTGCGCGATATAGCTATTCATCCGCGGGACAACGACTTGATCCTTGCGACCCACGGCCGAGGCATTCTGATCATCGACGACATCACGCCGTTGAGACAGCTCAGCTCTAAGATCCTCGAATCGACGGCGTATGTTATGGACTCGCGACCGTCTCCGATCACAATTCCCGTCGGCTCGCAGGACTTTCCGGGCGACGGTGATTTCGTGGGCTCGAATCCTCCAGAGTCGGCGACGATTACCTATTACCTGAAAGACCGTCACGTGTTCGGCGATCTCAAAGTCGAGGTCTACAACGCCGAAGGCAAGCTGATGGCTACGCTGCCGGCGGGCAAGCGCAAGGGCCTCAATCGCGTCCAATGGTTCATGCGCCAGAAGCCGCCGAAGGTCCCGCCTTCACCAAATCTTGCCGGCCCCGCGCTGTTTGGACCGATGCTGCCGGAAGGCAGCTACACCGTGAAGCTCGTTAAAGATAAAGAAACGTTCACGGGACAGGTGAGAGTTGTCGCCGATCCGAAGTCGGTTCACTCGGCTGCCGATCGCACGCTTCAGCAGCAAACGATGCGTAAGCTTTATGACATGACCGAGCGGCTCGCTTTCATCGACGGCGTGGTGACCGATGCTCGTGACAAAGCCAAAGATCGAGCGAAGAAACTCGATAGCGCGGACGCAGTCGCAAAGGATCTCAATGCATTAGCCGACAAACTCGACGCGTTGCATAAGACGCTGGTCGCGACTAAAGAAGGGGCGATTACAGGTGAAGAGCAACTGCGCGAGCGAATAGTCGAGTTGTACGGCTGGGTGAGCCAGTACGGGGGCCGGCCTACACAATCACTGCTGGAACGGATACCAGTGTTAGAAAAAGAAATCACCGACAAGAACAGCGAGTTCGATTCGATGATCGGTAAGGACCTTGCGGGAGTCAACGCGAAGCTTTCCGACAAAAAGCTTGACGCAATCAAGGTGATGACTAAAGAAGAGTACGACAAGAAACAGCAAGACAAGTAGTACTTGCGAGCACGAGTTTTAGCTATTGGAGTTCTACTGATGAATCTCAATGGGCTTGTTCGTGCAAGAACGAGCAGCGGTCATTCTGTTGTCTCCAGCGAATCACACCGCCCTACTCCCGCTTCAGCTCGAGCAACGCCGCGTCGAACGTAGGGCTCGTGCGCGTGTACGCCAGGGACTTACCATCGGGCGACCACTCGAAGGTGGCGATCCACTGGTCGGTGGTCAGCGCGGTTAGCGGTCGCGCCGGCCCTCCGTCAAGTGGCTGCAGCCAGATATTCGTGTCGGCAGACAGAGGTTGCACGTAAGAAAGCGCACGACCGTCTCTGGTCCACTGCAACCTGATCTGAGGCGAGATGTCGAAGTAGCGGAATGGTTCTAGCTCATCGAACCGACGCACGGCGACACGGGTCTTCTTATTCTGAATGTCATAGAAGCTGTAGGCGACCATCTTACCGTCAGGCGAAATAGACCATAAGTCAACCGGGACATCCTGAACGGGCGACTCTTCACCGCCGGTAACAGGAGCCTTCCACAATTGCGGGAGCCCTTTCACATCCGCCTCGTAGAATACCCATTGACCATCAGGCGAGGTTTGCGGGTTCGACACTCTCACGCTCGAATGCGTCAGTTGCACCGGGTCGTCGCCGTTGGCCGACATCCGCCAGATCTGTCCGCTTCCAGAGCGCGTCGAGAAGAACACTATGAAGCGCCCGTCTGGAGTGACCGTCGGGTATGTATTTCGGCCGGGACCATACGTGAGCTGCTGGTGATCGCCGCTATCCGCCTTCATCTTGCAGATTTGATTCATGCCATTCTCATCGAAGTCATAGACGAGTTCGTTGTCGGGCGTCCACGACAAGCAGTCATACCAACCTCGCGTGCCGTTTGCCAGGAGCTTTGCTCGTCCAGCATTACCCACCGATTCCAGCCAGAGATGGGTTTCTCCGCCGCTGATTTGAGCGACCAGGGTGCGGCCGTCGGCGGCGATGCTTATATCTTTATAGTTATTAAGGTCATTGGTAATCCGTCGCTCCTCACCACCAGGATAAGTGACATAGTAGAGTTGAGCGAGATGCGTCTCCGGATCGACGGCGTTCATAATCAGACCGCTTTTGTCGGGCAACCATCGCGCTATGATGATTTTCTCGCGCCGTGGCTGCGTAATGCGGTATTCGGGGCCTCCGGTGGCGGGAACTTCCGCGACGTAAGAAAGGTAACCCTCAGCCGTTTGCTGACGGAATGCATAAAGGAAGGTCGTTCCGTCGGGCGACCAGTCGAGCGAGGCGAAAATTGAATTCATGTCAATTGTCGAAATGATTTGCTCGTTCGTCCCGTCCGTATTGCTGGTCATCAAATAGGAGAGACCCGGGATCTCGTTGGTGCGAATGAAGGCAAGACGCCGCCCATCCGGCGATTCGCGGCCACCACTGTTTACATGGTGCATTACCATTTGCGAGTGCCCGCCAAGAACCGGTACCCGAAAGAGCGTTCCCTGAGCGTTTTCGCCGTCATCGGCAAGGATATAGTAGACATAGCTACTATCGGATGAGAAGCTAACTGCCCAGTAACGGACCATCACCCGGAGACGGGCTGGCGTTGGAGGGGCAACCTCTATAGTGCTCCTCGTCTCCAGTTGTTGCAGTCGCAGAGTCGGAACGCCCGGCTTCAGCCAAATGTAAGCCAGATATTTACCGTTCGGCGAAATGACCGGGGCATAGACGTCACCGGAGCTGGTCAAGTTCGTCAGTTTGATGTTCTCCATCGAGAAGGTTCGTCTCGACGTCTTTGACGATAAGGATTTCTTCGTCCACAAGAAGTAGCTGCCGGCTCCGACGAGCAGCGTGAGGACAAGGGCCCCCACCCGGAGCGTCGCTTTCCTGCTCTTCGTAAGAGAAAGAGGACCGCGATGGGGTTTCAAGGTCTGCATTGCGGGCAGGGATTCATTGACCTGCGATCGCTGGTCGGCTGACGCCAACGTCGCCTCACTCTGCTCCACGTCCTCGATGACAATCCTGATCCCGTCGACCTGCTCTGCATAAACCGAACGCGAGTCGAACCACCCCGCGTCGCTCACCTCAGCGACGAAGATGTAGCCGCGTCGCGGAACGGTCTTGATGATAATGTGTGCTTCGTCGTTCAATGCGGCCCGGACATCCTTCAGACACTTCACCAACGAATTATCGGTGACGAACGAATCTGTCCACACCGCCTCGACCAACTCATCTTTGCCAATAAGCCTATTAGGATTCTCGACGAGGTAACGCAGCATCTCGAATGCCTTCGGTCGCAGCTTAACTTCATCGCTCTTGTGAAGAAGGCAACCGGTAGACAGATCGAGGGCGAAGTCGCCGAATGTGTAAGCACGCTTTGAGGTCTGTTGCATCGCGCGTCTCGGAAAGTTCAGGCCGCAGTCGAGCAGATTTCCCGGCAATTTCCTCAGTTTTTCACTGAACCTTCACTACTTTCGTTGCGGCCAACTGTTATTTTTCGCGGTGCTGTCGTAGGAAAAATCGGCTTAGCACGAACAGCCGAGCGCAAGCGCGCGTCATTATACGACCTGCCGATTGAAAAAATCCACGGCGAAGGGAGAATGATGTCGAAGACCATACGCCGCATCGAGATTACCGCTTTCCGTCGGCAGAGTCTCACGATCACTGGCGCCAGCTCTGAGCGGCCCATAGATCCATCAACGATAGATCTTGATGAAACCCTCGTCGCGCAGATACGTGCTCTGGTCAAACAACTGACCGGCGACCCGGTCGGGAACGCCACGGTAAGGGTAAGTCAGAAGCGAGTCTCTCAGAGTGATAACGATGAAACCGAGACTCAGTAGGCGCGCCGCGCAGGTAATGAGATCAGCGCCTATTCCAAGGAGGGTCCACATGAAAGCCAGGACACGTATCCAGGCGATAATACTGATCGCTGCGATGATCGTGATCATCGCAGCATCGGCGCAGTTGAGAGCGGACACCGGCACATGCGGAGGCGCGAGCATTACGCTGCCGTTCACGGATGTCCCTTCCAACAGCGTCTTCTTCTGCTCGATAGCTGAAGCGTTCTTTTCAGGCTTGACCAACGGGACAGATGCTTCGCACTACAGCCCGTCGGCGAACGTCCCTCGCGAGCAGATGGCGGCGTTCGTTACGCGCACTTTGGATCAGTCAGTGAAACGAGCGAGCAAGCGAACCGCGTTGCAGCAGTTCTGGACTATTCAAGGCGCAAGTGGTCTTGGCCTTACTACTCTCGGCACTTTCCCATATTTTGTTCAATCAGATGGCGCTGACCTGTGGGTGGTGGGTAATGGCGACGGTGTGGTCTTCCGAGTGCGAGCAAGTGACGGCAAGCTCCTCGGAGTCTGGACGGGCGCAACGTCCGCCACCGGAGTCCTGTGCGCAGAAGGTAAGGTATTCATAACCGGCGAGGCTTTGTATCAGATAGACCCCGCGCAACCCCAGGGACCAGTAGCGACTGTCACAAGCAGTTTTGGTAGCAATCCCTTTACGCTAGCCTTTGACGGACAACGGGTCTGGACTACGAACACAGGATCGGTATCGATCGTGACGCTCAGCCCGGTGGGCGTCACTACTGCGAGCGCCGGATTTACCGTTCCTGCGGGCATCCTCTTCGATGGATCTAATATCTGGGTCACAGACGACGGTGACGACTCCATCAAGCGACTAGACTCGAACGGAAACATTATCCTCTCTGTCAATACAGGTGCCAGGCCGCGCTTTCCGGCGTTTGATGGAACAAACCTCTGGGTACCAAATGGTATTGACAACAGCATCAGCGTGGTACGAGCGACTGGCACACTTACCGGAACTGTGCTGGCCACGCTCACAGGAAACGGGCTCAGTACTCCCGCTCAGGCGGCATTTGATGGCGAGCGCATTCTCGTCACAAACTTCGACGACCGTGTTTCCCTGTGGAAGGCCTCGGATCTGACTCCTATCGGCGCATTCTCGACAGGTACAAACACCGCTTCCATCGGAGCTTGTAGCAACGGAGTAAACTTTTGGATCACTCTTTACTTTAACGGCAAGCTGGCGCGATTCTGAGGAGATACGGAGCTTGAGAAGCTCAGAGCTCTGCAATAACAACCCTAGATGCAGAACCAGGAGATACAACCGATGAAGTCGAATATTTCCTCAACAGGATCAAATGCCCGTCCGAGAGTTTATCGTCGAGCCGTTGCAGTGGTGGGGCTTGTGATAATCATCGCGACAGGGTCAACGAAGCTCCAAGCAGACACCGGCTCCTGCGGCGGCGCAAGCATTACGCTGACATTCACGGATGTACCTTCAGCTAACATTTTTTTCTGCTCGATTGCCGAAGCTTTCTTCTCGGGCCTGACCAACGGTACAGACGCAACGCATTACAACCCGTCAGCAAACGTGCCTCGTGAGCAGATGGCGGCGTTCGTTACTCGCACGATGGATCAATCTGTGAAGCGGGGCAGCAAGCCGGCAGCGTTGCAGCAGTTCTGGACTACTCAAGGCGTAAGTGGGCTTACTACCGTCGGCACTTCACCGCAACTGGTCCAATCAGACGGGGCAGATCTATGGGTGGCGAATTCCCTTTCCAACACAGTCTCACGAGTGAGAGGAAGCGACGGCAAACTGCTTGACACCTGGACTGGCACAACAAGAGCTTTCAGCGTGTTGTGTGCAATGGGAAAAGTCTTCATCGCCAGCTCCGCCAATCCGGGTAGGCTATACCAGATAGACCCGACCCAACCCGCGGGCGCAGTGCCGGTTCTCGCAACCTTGGGAGACTCTACTTTAGGTATAGCCTTTGATGGACAGCGAATCTGGACCGCGAACTTTGCCGGATCAGTATCAATAGTAACGCTCACGCCTTTGAGTGTGACTACTGTCAGCACGGGTTTCACCAGTCCCAGAGGCATCCTCTTTGATGGAGGGAATATCTGGGTGACCGATCAGGGAGACAATACGATTAAGAAGCTCGATTCGAGTGGCAACATTCTTCTCTCCGTCGATATGGGCACGACGCCTCGTTTTCCGACATTCGACGGAACCAACACTTGGGTGCCGAACGGAACCGCAAACAGTGTGAGCGTGGTGCGGGCGACGGGTGCGCTATCGGGAACTGTGATTGCCACGCTGACAGGGAATGGGCTCAACTCACCTTACCAGGCAGCGTTCGACGGAGAGCGCATCCTTGTCACTAACGGATCCGGCGCAAGCGTCTCTTTATGGAGGGCGACAGATCTGGTCCCGCTGGGCACATTCCCCACAGTCCCGGGCATAAATCCTCTTGGAGCGTGCAGCGACGGATTGAACTTCTGGATTGCGCTCGCCGGAGCTAACAAACTGGCGCGGTTCTGAAGAGGAGAACGGGTTCGACTTGAAACAAGTGCAAAGCCGCCGGATCAACGGCCAACAATAAATGCCGAACTGCTGGAGAAACAGATCATGAGGCCGAATATTTCCTCAACCGGATCGAATGCTCGTCAGGAAATTTATCATCGAGCTGTTGCAGTTGTGGGGCTGGTCATTATTGTCGCCACAATGTCCGCGAAGCTCGAAGCAGACACCGGGTCTTGCGGCGATGCAAGTATTACGCTGCCATTCATTGACGTGCCTTCAGGCAACATCTTCTTCTGCTCGATAGCCGAAGCTTTCTTTTCTGGGCTGACTAACGGAACAGACGCCACACACTACAGCCCCTCAGCAAGCGTGTCTCGCGAGCAGATGGCGGCGTTCGTCACCCGCACGATGGATCAATCTCTGAAGCGGCGGTCAGTGCGAGCGGCGTTGCAGCAGTTCTGGACTACGCAAACTGCTGACAACCTAGGCGTGACTACACTTACCTTCTCGCCTTCGCTATTGGCATCAGACGGCGCGGACCTCTGGGTAGCCGGCAGTGGTGGTTTAGTGGCCAGGGTGAGGGCCAGTGACGGACGTTTGATTGAGACTTGGACCGGCGCGGGGGGGAGTGCCTTTGCAACGTTAGCGGCGACGGGCAAGGTGTTCGTGATATCGCTCACAAACCCCGGTTCCTTGTTTCAGATTGATCCGACACAGCCTGCGGGTAGTGTAACAACGCTGACCAGCTTGTTAGGTCCTTTTCCTGAAGGCGTCGCATTCGACGGACAAAACATCTGGGTCGCAAACACCAGCAACCAACCCGGAACCGGATCAGTCTCGAAAGTGAGTCTGAACCCCATTAATGTAGTCACCTTTACTACGTCATTTAGCCAGCCTTTGGGGATGGTGTTTGATGGGTCAAACATCTGGGTTACTGACAGAGGCGATAACACACTGAAGAAGCTCGGTTCGAACGGCGCGGTATTGCTATCAATCGGTGTCGGTATTAGCCCGAGAGCGGTTGCTTTTGACGGAACAAATATCTGGATACCTAACTTCTTCTCAGATACGGTCACCGTTGTCCGGACCACCGGCGGGCTTTCAGGTACGGTGCTGGCAACACTGTCTGGAAACGGGCTGCTCAACCCCGTGCAAGCGGCGTTCGACGGAGAGCGCATTCTTGTGACGAACTTCAACGGAAGCAGTCTCTCCTTGTGGAAGGCATCAGATCTGACTCCAATCGGGACCTTCTCTACCGGTCCAGGTACAAGCCCCGTGGGAGCGTGCAGCGACGGATTGAATTTCTGGGTCACGCTTCAAGGCACGAACAAACTTGCCCGGTTCTGAAGCAGAGACCAGTTTGCATTGATACACGTTGGAAGTTTTGCTAACCGCGGGCCGCCGTGGCTTCGGCTGGATTGCTAAAAGAGTGCGCGCCGTGGCAGGAACATTGACGACTCAGCTAAACTCTTAATATGAGTGCAACAAAAGAAGCAGAGGTCATCCAGTGTCCAAAATGTGGTGCGAACAATCGCGTGCCTCCGGAAAAACTTCGCGCGGGGCTTGAACCCGTTTGCGGACGATGCAAGACGGCGCTCGCGATATCGGCTCACCCGACAGTCGTCACCGATTCTAACTTCGCCGAAGAGGTTGAGCGTTCCGCGCTTCCAGTGCTGCTGGATATGTGGGCGCCCTGGTGCGGGCCTTGCAGAATGATCGCACCGGTTATTGAGCAACTCGCCGGTGAGCTGGCAGGACGTGTGAAAGTCGGCAAGCTCAACACGGATGAGAACCCGATGACCGGATCGCGCTTCAACGTCCGCAGCATTCCAACGTTGCTCGTGTTGAAGGACGGCAAGGAGATCGATCGGTTGGTTGGAGCGTTGCCGAAGCAGGAAATCGTTCGCAGACTAGAATCGATCATCGGCTGAATGAAAGCCATCGCCTCTACGTGAACTGATGAAGACCAACCACAAAGGCACAAAGCCACTAAGACTATTTTTCTGCTTTGTGGCTCTGTGTCTTTGTGGTTTAAGCGTTTTCGCGCAGGAACCGCCGAAGGAAACCGGTAACTTTCGAGCACCGGATCTCGTCGAACTCGTCAAACTCGATCGCACAATTAAACTCGATATTCGATACGCCACTTCAAATAACTTTCTTGGGCGCCCGGTCTACAAAGAGGCTCGTGCATTTCTTCAGCGTCCAGCAGCCGAAGCTCTCGTGCGAGCAAACAAGGCGCTGCGAAAGAAAGGCTACGGCCTGATCATTCACGATGGATATCGGCCGTGGTCGGTGACGAAGACCTTTTGGGACGCTACGCCTGACGACAAGAAGATATTTGTAGCCGACCCGAGCCAGGGCTCGCGTCACAATCGAGGCTGCGCAGTTGATCTGTCGTTGTTTGACTTGAAGTCAGGCAAAGAAGTCGTGATGACTTCGGGATACGACGAGATGACCGAGCGCTCTCACATCAATTACGCCGGTGGCAGTGACGAACAACGCCGCTTGCGAAACTTACTCCGAGCGGCGATGGAAACGGAAGGCTTTGCGGTGTACGAGCCCGAGTGGTGGCATTACGATTACAAAGACTGGAAAGAGTATCCGATCCTGAACATCAGCTTTTCGGAGATCAGCGCATCCCGCCGCCCCCGATCTAACGCTTCCAGATAGCCAGGTACAGCAGCGGCACATGCTCGCCGATGAGCTGAAAGTCCTTTTCGTTTCGGGTTGCGACGCCGTGGTGATGGGCTAAAGCAGTCGCCGCCAGGAAGATGTCCCTCAACAAACTCGGCCCAGTCTTCTTGGCAAGCTGTTTATGAAGCCGTCCGGCAACCGAGGCCGCAATGGTCGCTGCGGTCTCGTCGAACGACAACACGCCTGAAGCTGATGATCCGGATGGCAGCGAACCAAAAAGCTGAACTAGGCGCAGAGCCTCATCGCGGTCCGTCTCAGTCCGTTCATCCTTTCCTCCCCGCTGGGCGATTGTTTTTTCATACCCAACGAGGGCTTCGTAAACCGTGACTGATGTTAGCGCCGGAAGACGTTTGTGAATTTGCTGATAGTCGAAGATGTTCTGTTTGACAGGCTCTTCTTGGTATCTCCACGCCCTCAACACACAATTGTCGAGGACTAGCGGAATCTGAGGAAGCGGAGGAGCCGTCGCCATAGGGTGTTTTCTCCGTTGATCTCGCCCGGTAAGAATGCGGCCCCGAAGTCTACTGGCTCGGTGACCCTTGCTTTCTCTTCCTCCGTCAGACCAGCAAGCGTGGCTTCGGCCAGAGCGTTGTAGCGTTCAAAAAGTGCGGCATCGAGTAGTGGTTCTATATCGATCAGCGCTTGCGTATTCCGGTCCCAGTCCCCGGCGCTTATTCTCGGCGCATCTGGCAGATCATACCGTATTCGACCGGTGAGAGATCGGACCCGAACCTGAACGTAGGAGACATCCTCGCGCACTATAGCCGCTTTGAGTTTATCCATCTCTTCTATCACTGCATCCAAAACCGTAACCGTTCCGATTCCCAGAAAGATTGTCTTGCCGAATAGAGTTCTACTATGGAGCTGCGGCCCAAACCGAAGATCTCTCCCTTCCATCAGACCAAGCAGTTCATTTAATGCTTCCTCAGAGGCGCGAAGGCGAATCAGGCCACCTTCATAATTGTCAGGCCAAAGGAATGAGCGTTTAACAATTGCTTCATAAACAAAGGCAATCGTCGCGACCTCGACCGCCGAACGAGTACCAGGAAGGACAAATTGCTCCTGCGTTGCTCTTTCAATCACCATGACTCTATAGGCTAGCAGTCTGCTTTGCAGGTATTGACTGGCCGCCGAGAGAGGCGTGTCAAAGCTGAGCGAGACAAGCGGTTCGACACCAGGAACGTGCAACTGCAAATCCACTCTTCGTGAAAGACCAAGAAGTGAAAGAAGTGTGTATGTGACAAAAACATCGCGAGGGTGCCGCCGCTCTCCATCACGATGTCGAATCTCTACAGAAGCTTCAGTAGACGAACCGACCTGATCCTCGGACTTACCAACGAGCTTAATTACCAAATCTAGATCGGGAATAATCCTAGCCGTAGCGATAACAAGTCCAGAGTCTACCTCCGAAGTGTCTACCGTAGCCGGTCCCCCAAATGCCCCGCCCAACTCAGGAAATACGATCTCAATTGGAAGGTTAGGTTTAATAGTATGTAAGCCCACAGGGAGCGATATTGGTTGGGCGACCATTGTCCGCTCCATGTCCGGCACGGGGAGCCACGGCGGCGCGTAAGTCGAAGCAGGTTCAATTTCTAACATACCACTCATACCTTCACCACGGTTGTTCCTGACGGCCTTTGTCTAACGAAGGGTATTGTCAGTTGCGTCGAAGCCGTCGTCCGTTCGCTTGATGATCATCAAGGTCATGTCGTCAATCGGCGCCATCGTTCCCACGAATTTCGACAACGCTTCGTCGATCTTATCCCGGACGCCGGAAGCCGAACGCGCGAGATTGTTTCTCACGACCTCGATCAGCCGCTCTTCGTCAAACTCCTCGTCGCGTTCGTTTATCGATTCGGTGATCCCGTCGCTGTAAATCACAAGCACGTCGCCCGGCTGAAACTTAACGGAAGCCTCCTGATACACGACGCCTTGCATCATTCCTATCGGCAGGCCGCCAGTGTCCAGGCGTTCTACTTCGCCCGAGATCCGCACAAGCATCGGCGCGTTGTGACCGCCGTTGGAATAAGAAAGAATTCCGGTCGCTGGATCGAGTTCTCCGTAGAACAACGTCAGGAATTTGTTAGGCGGCGAGTTCTCGAAGATGTACTGATTGATCTCGAACATTACCTCGCTGATGGTCGAACGAGTCTGTGATTGAGCTCGCACGGCTGCGTGGACCGAGGACATCAACAGCGCCGCGCCTGTCCCCTTGCCCGAGACGTCGCCTACCGCAACGATGAGGCGGCTGTCGCGCTTGCGATGTATGAAGTCGTAATAGTCTCCCCCTATCTCCCGACAGGGGAACGACACGCCGGTCATGTCCCAACCGTCGATCTTCGGCGGCGCAAACGGCTGCAATCGCATCTGGATTTCAGAAGCGACTTTCAGCTCCTCTTCCATCCTTCGTTTTTCCAGGCGTTCGTCGAGCAGCCGCTCATGCTCGATCTTGATCGAAGCCACCGACGCGATAGTGGTCAGCACTTTCAGATCTTCTTCCCTGAAGCGATTGTCGAATGGGTTGTCGACATAGACCATTCCAAAAATCTCTTCGCCCGAGGCGAGCGGCACCGCCATCACCGACCTGATCTGGCTAAGCACGACCGAATGTTGTGACTGGAATCGCGGGTCGTGCATCGCGTCCGACGTCAGCACAGAAGCGCCCTCGCTAAGAACTTTGTTCGTTATCGATCTGCTCAATTGCACCTGCGAGGCGGCGGGCAGCGCGGCTTCGTTGGCGCCGCGCGCGATCTTGCAGGTCAGGTCGCCGTTCTCCTTCAGGAACAGAAATCCACGCTCTGCCGGTATCGCCTGGAAGACCAGGTCGATGGTCATCTTTAGAGTGTCCTCGAGCGAGGTGCGAGGCAAAAGCGCGATGCCCACCTGGGACACAATGCTGAGCAGGTCGCGGCTCTGCGCCTCTTGCTTCTTTGCGACTCCGGTGCCCGAAGCAACGCGGGCCTCTCCGGAGATTGAACCGGACCTTATGGAAGAGATCAGGTCATTGGTCGAGCGCGAGGGGATCGGCGATGTGATTGTGTCGGCCGGCAGTAACTGCGCCGCGGGTCCGGTCAGATAGACGGTCGCACCGGACAGCATGTCCTTCTCGCCGGACGTGTATTCGATTTCGGTTTCGCCTATGCGAATGATGTCTCCAGCAAAAAGCCGGACGGTCCCGGTGACACGCTTTCCGTTCACGTAGGTCCCGTTGGCGCTGCCGTTGTCAACCAGCATCACTTGATCGGTCTCTCGCCTGATCTCGGCGTGGAGCCGCGAGGCGAACGGATCGCTTATGCAAATGTCGTTACGTGAGGAGCGCCCGATTGTTAACTTCGTCCGGTCGAGCTTCACGATTGAAGGCTCGTAGTCTTTTGGGCGGATAATAAAGGTAGACATAATTGAAGACTCGGTGATGTGTGATCCGTCATCCGTGATTCGTGATACGCAGTACCTCGATTCACGTGTCACGGATCACGCATCACTCATCATTCCGACATCACGACAATCGTGCGCGCCAGCTTGTCGTGCCAGCCCTGTTGGCGCGGGTCCCATAGCATCCAGAGAAAGCCAAGAAACAACGCCGCTGTTGAAAGCGGATAGCCGATCATGTGCCTAAGCAATGCCTGCTTCATCGTGAAAGGCCTGCCATCGACGCGCACTATGTATATGCCCAAGATGCGCATTCCCGCGGTTTGACCGCCGATTCCCGCAAGCACTACGAAGTTCAGCACAAACAACAAAAGAGTAAGCCCTGCTACAATCAACAAATCGGTGTTCGAGCCCACCACCGAACGCTTGCTCGCGGCGGTTACGACAAAGGTAAACACCATAATCGCAATCAGCGTGATCAGAAAATCAAACATCCATGCGCCGTAACGCAGCCCGAATCCGGCCTGCTCAAATGACCCGATGAGCGCGTGAGTCGCCGGAGCATAACGCCCCGCGACCGCCCGTCCCGCGCCGTTGCGCGGCGAAGACTTCGGCGGGGCCGAACCTAATGACACGGTTCGAGGCCGCCCGTCAGTTCCTGAAGCTCGTGAAGCGGTCTCTCTTCCCGCGACTGACGCCCGTTCGAAATTCCGCTGCAGACGCGCGGACTCAATGGCGCTCGGACTGCCGCCAGTTCGCGCCGGTGATCCATCCGCTCCGACGTCGACCCCGGTCGCGTGGCGTTCCGGTTTAGCCTTTCCGCACTGCGGACAGAACTTGGATCGTGCGTTTAGTTCTTTGCCGCAGTATGGGCAAAACTTCGTCATAATAATAAAAAGCCAGATTGATCACGCCAGAAGAAACTGCAAGACAGTTCCACCCAGCTTCAGTTCATCACCCGCTGAAAGCACCCGTGGAGACTTGGCGTTGAGACGAATCGATCCCCCGGTGACTGAATTAACGATCGTGCCATTGACTGACCCGAGGTCCTCGATCAGGAATTGTTCGCCCGACCTGTATATTCTGGCGTGCTTGCGCGACACCTTGGTTTCCGGGTCGTGCATCGTCAAGTCCACCTCAGGGAAAATCCCGGTGTGCGGATCAGTTCGGCCAATCAACACGCTCGCCTTATCTATGACGAATGGCCTGACCATATCGCCTGTCCCCACGACAACGAGTTGGGCGGTTACCCGGGCTTGCGTGCCGGCGCCCGCGTAGCCACCGGCAGCGGCGCCGCCGCCGGGGGGAGGCTGGCGATATCCGCAGTGCGCGCAGAATACATCATCGGCGCCGATCTTCTCGCCGCAATGTCCGCAGTAGACCCACTCCATCGGCGCCATCGGAGAAACCGGAACGATCGACGGCACTCCCTGGGATCCCTGGAACGGCGTCAACCCGACTTCGCCTGACGCCGATCGGCGAGGGTCACGGAATGGCCGCGATAATTCGGGTCGCGGATGCGCCGCCAGATAAGCCTTATGAGCTTCAAGCGAGCGCATTAGCTCAAGCGCCGAAGCCTGCCGGTCTTCGGGCTTGTGCGCGACCATCTTCATCAGAATGGCCTCCATCTCAGGCGAGATGTTCGGGTTGATCTGGCACGGCCGCGGATTCTTGCTGAAATCAAAAATCAGCAGTGGATTGTCCTGCGGGTCCGAGCCGGTGAGCATGTGAAACATCGTGGCGCCAAGCGAATAGATGTCGGAGCGCGGCTCTACTTTCCCGGCGAACAGCTCGGGCGGCGCATAGCCCATCGTTCCTATGGCGGTGACGCCCTTCTCTGTGGGACGCACGATGCGCGCGATGCCAAAGTCAACCAGCATCACTCGCTCGGTCTTGTCATCCAGCATCAGGTTGGCCGGCTTCAGGTCGCGGTAGATGATCGGCGGCCTCTGCGTGTGTATGTAGTGAAGCACGTCACAAATCCAAACCGCCCATTTGCACACCGTGGCTTCGTCTACAATGCCTCCGCGAACTCGCATCTGCTCGGCAAGGTCGCCGCCGCCGATCCAACGCATCACGAGATAGTACCTTCCGGTCTCGATGAAGTAATCGAACACGGTCGGGATCGAAGGATGATCGAGTTGCGCCAGGACTTCGGCCTCGCGCTTGAAGTCTTCGACCGCCTTTGCGCGCTGGCTCTGATCGGCGAACATCTCGATCATTTCTTTGACGGCACAGAGGCGGTCGGCAAGCCTCTTGTCGCGCGCCTGATAGACGGAACCCATACCGCCGCCGCCTACGCGATGGACGATCCCATACCTGTCCAGCAGCAAGGTTCCCGGTTCGAGTTGCTGGCTCGCCGCGTGTTTTGATTTCTTCGAGTCAGGCATAGGATCTTCGATGTTATCGCTGCGCGCTTCGAGAATCACTGGCGGGGGAGGAGCCGGCATCGGGTCCAGCCTCGCTCCGCACTCGCCGCAAAACGGATCTCCCGGGTTAAAGCGCCTTCCACATTCAGGACAGAACATAAGAACCGGTTTCTGGTTTCTGGTTCGTGGTTTCTGGTTCCTGGTCTTCAGTCTCTTGTTATCCCTAACAAGGGCTCAACCAGAAACCAGAAACTAAAAACTAGAAGCCAAAACCAGAAACCAAGTCATTTGAGAATCTGAAATTTCAAAAAGGTCTTACCAACTATTATCTCATCGCCATTCTGAAGCGTATGGCGTTTGCCCGGCAGAAGCCGGCGGCCGCGATTGACGAACGTGCCGTTGGTCGAGCCAAGGTCCTCGATAAAAAACTGACTATTGTGATTTACGATACGCGCGTGTCTCCGCGAAACCTTTGCCTCCGCGTCGTCTTCGTCCAAATCGACGTCTGGAAATATTCCGCTGTCTGCGTCCCAACGGCCGATGTTCGCTTCGATACCGGTTATCGGAAATTCTTTGCCGATTCTCCCGCCTCTCTCGATTATGAGCCTGGCCAGCACACCCGGCTTGGGAATCCCGCTATTCACCGGATCGCCCGATTCAAGCTCGCCCGTTTGCTGTGTGGACGAAAGAGCAAATGTTCTGGACGGCGACACCGAACGCATTGCGTGTTCGTCGTTTGAACCGGAAGCGGGCGACTTAAATGCGGGTCCTGACCGTTCATTGGTCTGGGCGCGCCTTGAAGTCGCGCTGAGCGCTCTTGAATCAGCCGCCTTCTTGCGGTCGCGAGCCGGAGTCGCGGGTTTAGGCACGCTTGTCGACGTCGTGAACGAAGGCGGCGCCGGCAGCGGTCCATCCATGCCTGCGGGCGGATTGTAAGTCGCGGGTTCGCTTTCGACTGCGCTGGGAGGCTGATAAATGGGCGCTGCTTCCCGGCGCGACGGCGATTGAGTCATCAGGTCCAGCTTCATCCCACACTCGTCGCAGTACTCGCTCCCGTCAATGTTGTTGGTCCCACAATTGTCGCACCTGATCATGAGGTTGGGTCTCCGTCGGCCTCACCACCCAGAGGGATGTAGCGGCAGTCGGATTATACTCTACACATTTTAGCAGTACAATTCTAAGAAATGAGCGGTAGTGGGTCCGTTTGATGTTCAGAGTTCAAGCTTTAGCTTGCTCTTGAGCTTGTGCGTCGGCAAACCAGCAAGCTAAAGCTTGAACTCTGAACATCAAACGGACCCACTACTGTCCGGCCTCGGACCCTCCCGGCGATTTGTAATGCACACCTCCTTGGAATAGAATGCCAAATCACCAAGGCCCGAAGTCAGACAATGACAGTTCAGAATATTGCTTCAAACACCACAAAGGAGGTGAGTATGCCCGTTAATCTCTTGTCGATCCTACGCAGAGCCTCACTCTGCTCAATCGCGCTACTGTTCGTCTTTTGCACCCAATCGCTTGCGCAAAACAGCGCAAAGGAAATTGAACAGGTGCCGATCAATCCGCTTCTCAAGAACCACACCAACTGGTTCGATCCGGTCAAGATCTACTCTCTGAAACAGGATCATTACCCGTTGCCGGACGCGGACTATCCCAAAGACATCAAGTACGAGGTCTACAGCGCCGTCGGCTACGATCTCGCCAACACGATGGTGATAAAAGGCCCAAAAAAGAATAGCCGCGGCCAGCGAGAAGTTATCATCGTCGATACCCTCGGTAATCCCGGAGTCACAAAAGAGGTCATCAAGCACTTCAGAACCACTCGAGGCGCCGACGGAGACTTCATACTTCCGCCGGGTCCGCTTCCGATCAAAGCGATTATCTACACGCACAATCACATCGATCACACTTTCGGAGTCTGGGGTTACCTGACCGAAGCGGACCACCCGCCATGCACGCAGGAAGACCCGACCAAGCCGGGAGCCGACGGCTATTTTGACTCCGATGCGAAAGACAAAGACTGCGTAACGGTCATCGGTCAGTACAAGATCAACGACGGCCTGGGCACGACCGCTTTCATCACCGGCACAATCATCGACGCGCGGTCCAGCTACATGTACGGCAGCTTTCTTCGCAACTTCAAGGAGGGCGGAAATCAAGTCAACGACGGCATCGGCCCCCAGGAGTACGCCTGCTGCTTCGATCCCAAGACACAGAGGTGCATCACTCCACAAGAAAAGGCCGCGGGCATGGAGTGCATCTCGATTCAGGGCAGTTACCGCATGCCTTCGAGGACCTTCAACCAGGAATTGTACGTCACCGCCGCGGGCGTCCAGATGAAGATCATCTACGTGCCGAGCGAGACGAACGACGAGCTTGCGGTTTTCCTGCCCGACAAGTTGAACAGCGGCGGCAACGTAGCCGCAAGCGCTCTCACGCCGGACGATTGGTGGGGTCGCGGGCTGCTCTTTTCTGCGGAAGTGATTCAGGGACCCTCATTCCCGAACCTCTACAGCCTGCGCGGCACAAGCTATCGAAATCCGGCCGACTGGTACCGCAGCGTCGACAAGCTCCGCGCTTACGATTCGTGGTGCATGGTTCCGAGTCATGGCGCGCCGGTCTGCGAAGCTGAAAACATTCACCGGCTGCTCAGAAACTTTCGCGACGCCGTGCAGTTCACGCACGATCAAACGATCAGGTGGATGAACAAAGGCTTCACGATGGACGAGCTGGCTCCGCTGATCGAGACGCTGTACCTCCAGAAGAACGGCCAGGAAGAGATCATCATGAATGATCTCGATAAAGTGAAGCCGATCCTCAACGTCAATTCAAAAGTCGTCGACCCGAGAGACTACTTGAGACCGTTCTATGGCTCGGTCACGCAGGGAGTGCGCGAGATCTACGCCGGTAATGTCGGCTGGTATCAAGCCGATCCCGTGGGTTTGCGGCCCACGCCGCCGCACGAGCTTGGCATCAGGTATCTAAAAGCGATGGGCGGAGCTTCAAAGGTCAACGACGCAGCTCAGCAGGCGTTGACCAGAGGCCAAACCCTGCTCGCCGAAGCCAAGGCAGAAAAGAGTGAAGCAAAGTTAGTTGCCGGCAGAGGCGAAGTCGAGTGGGCCGCCGAGCTCACCACAAACGTCGTTCGTGCTTACGTCACTCCTGAAGATCTTCTCGGCATTAGTAGCGGGAATTCAACGGGCCCGGTCTCGAAGGACGATTTCCGAACAGCCAAGACCATCAAGGCGAATGCGTTTCTGAAACTCGGCGAACTCGCCGAGAATCCGAACTGGCGCAACTGGTACATCACCGCCGCGCACGAGCTGAAGGGCTTTCCGTTTCCGCCCGCGATCCCTGGCGGACTGGTCTCGCCGGGCGTGCAAGGCGGGCTTCCCGCCGGGGCGTGGGTCAGCTCATTGTCGCTCCGTCTGAAGGCCGAGAAGACCGCTCCCGCGAAAGTGAACGTGTCACTGGGCTTCTGGTTTCCAGCAAACACCAATCAGGGATTTGGTGCTCTCGGTTACATCGTCAAGATTCGGAACGGCATCGCGGAGTTCATCGAGAACACTCCAAAAGGCGAGAATCTCAGCATGGGCGATGTTGACAGTGCAAAGCTTGCGATCTCGATTGAGAAGAGGACTCTCGACGAGCTTCTGATTGCCGAAATGAAAGGCGAGACGGTTTTCTGGGCAGCATTCGCGCTGGCGGTTAAGAGAGGCGACATAAAACCGCTGAATCAGAGGACGACAATCGGGGCCTTCATCGAAGCATTCACTGCTTACTTTGATCCGAAGCCTGTCGGACTGCCGCCGCTGACGGTCAGGTAGCCGTCTTTGCTCGAGGCCGTCTTTTGCGTCTTTGCGGACCTTTGCGTCTTTGCGCGAAACATGATTCTCATCACCGGTTTTTCGCGAGTCGCAAAGCCCGCAAGGACGCGTGCGCCATTCGCGTTCAACCGCGCAGGTGACCTCAATGATTTTCCGGAAACATCTCCCAGGAGAAAACCAATGTCAAACAATGAATCGGCAATAGGACGGGAATTCGATGTAGTCGTAATCGGTTCCGGGTTTGGCGGAGCGGCCGTAGCGCTCCGTCTCGCTCAGGCGGGAAAGTCCGTGGGAATACTCGAGCGAGGCAAGGAGTACCCGACGGGGCGAGGCGAGATCACCGCTACCGGTCACGGAACTCCGGTGATTCGACACGGCCACTTTCAAATCGACGTCGGGTACGGGATGAATGTCATTCGCGGCATCGGCGTCGGCGGCGGGTCGCTTCACTATTTCGGCGTGCGGCTTCGTGCCCACGCAGATATATTCGCAATGAAGGGCTGGCCCGGTAGTGTTAATCGCAAGGTGCTCGATCCGTATTACGACCTGGCGGGCGACATTCTCAAAGCCGAGCCTTGTCAGCCGAACCCGGTGCTCGGCTTACCCGCAAGGTCAGAAGCATTCATTGCTGCCGCAAAGAATTGCAGCCGTTGCCAGCGTGAGCCGCACTTGGTTCCCATAGCCGTGCTTACATCGCAGGAACCAGTGCAAACTCCGGCGGGCGTCCCGCAGACACCGTGTGTCTACTGTGGTGAATGCCTCATAGGTTGTCCTCCGCCAAATAAGTAGCCGTCATGTGATTCCGATTATGACCACCTTCTTGGGGGCCCCGGCGGATCTTGAGGTCTTTGCGCATCGTTGGCGAGCTTTGCGGTCCTTAGCGAGCTTTGCGCCAATGTATCTTTTCTTATCCAGTAGTTTCTTTCGCGCAAAGACGCCAGGATCCGCAAAGCCCGCCAGGGTGCCGAACCGGTCTCACCCCTTCTTCATTGCTTCAATCAGTATCGCGGCGACTTCCGGGCGAGAGAACTCGCGCGGGGGAATCTCCGCATTCGCCAACATCTCGCGAACCTTCGTTCCCGAAAGCGTCACGTGCTCCGCCGAATCGTGAGGACAAGTCTTGTTCGAAGCCATTGCGTCGCAGCGCCGGCAATAGAACGAATGATCGAAGAACATCGGCGTGACGGCCAGGGCTTCGGAATCAAACTCGTTAAAAATGTAATGCGCATCATAAGTGCCGTAGAAGCTTCCGACGCCGGCGTGATCCCGTCCGACGATGAAATGCGTGCAGCCATAGTTCTTCCGAATGATAGCGTGGAACACCGCCTCGCGCGGGCCCGCATAACGCATCGCCGCGGGATTGACCGCCAGCAGCGTCCGCGTCTTCGGGAAATAATGCTCGAGCATGACTTCGTAACATTGCATCCGAACGTCTGCCGCGATGTCGTCGGATTTAGTCTCGCCTACCAGCGGATGAAGCAGCAGGCCGTCGACCGTTTCAAGCGCGCACTTGATGATGTACTCGTGGGCCCGGTGAATCGGATTCCGCGTCTGAAAGGCAACCACTCTCCGCCAGCCCTTCTTTTTGAACGCCTCTCGGGTCTGCTTCGGGTCGAGGCGATAATTCGGAAATGCAGAATTGCGCGGTCGATTCAACAAGCTTATTGGACCACCCAGCAGCCACTCGCCCTGATCGAAGAGCGCGCGGACTCCCGGGTGCGAAGGATCGGTCGTCAAATAGACGCGCTCGGCTTCTCGCTGCTGGTCATAGCGAAACTTCTGACGCAGGTGCAGCACTCCAAGCAGGTGATCGTCAATCGAGTAGAGCGCGATGTCGGACCCTTCCGACAGCCTTCCAGCGAGATCGTCGGACGCCGACAAGGTCACCGGGATCGTCCACGGCAGACCCGACGCGAGGTGCATGTTTCCGCGCACCGCAACGTAATCGTCTTCACACATGAAGCCCTCCAGCGGGCTGAACGCGCCGTTTGCGATCATCTCCAGGTCGGAGATTTCGCGAGGGCGCAGATTGATTCGCGGCATCGCAGGCGCGCGTTCGAGCAGCGTCTCTCTCGCGACACCGGTCGTTTCGCGATTGATGAGCCGGCCGCCGTGCGCAGGTATCGTTTCCATAATTAGTCCCTCTCTTTAGATAAGATTGGTTGAGATTAGTCGTATTAAGGCAAGTTTCGAACATACGTGCTGGGTGCGGAGGTGTCAAACAGCGACGCAGCTAATCTGGAGCCGGTAAGCTCAGCACTGCGCGTCGAGCCAACCCCCAAATTCGTGGTTATGCCAGCCGTTTGTAGAGTTCTGCGTTCTTTGTGACGACTTCATCAACAACAGCGCGAAATGACTTGTCCAGCCTTTCGAGCTTCTCCTCGACGCTCACTAGAAGCAGCTCTTCGGGCGTAATGCCGAGTTTCCCGGCTGCGGCTTCAAGTCGATCAATCGTTGGCTCTTCAATCTGTACTTCAAGGCTCTTCATATTGCTAGAAATATTGCTAGAAAATATTGCTAGAAATGTACTCCCGCCTCTGTCTTTGAGCAATTGCTAACCGGAAGCAGGACGCCATCGCGAGGTTTCAGTACCTTAGACACCTCAAAGCAGTCGTGCGATAATTTCGCTCGATGCAATTTGTGGCAAAACGAATTCAAGCAGCCATCTTATTCGGACTGCTTCTGGCAGCGACCGCGCTCGCTTCAGACTGGGACCGCGGAGTTGCCCTTTATAACAAAGGCAACTACCAGCAGGCTCTGGTTGAGTTCCAGGACATCGTTATGGAACGACCCGACGCCGCGGGCGCGTGGTATTACATCGGCCTCTGCCAGTTCAAGCTCAAGCGATACGACCGAGTCGAGATGCCGCTCTCACACGCAATCGATTTGCTAGAGATCCAAACGCCGGCGGCTCCCGACATCGCGGGCGCATGGTACACGATAGGCATTTCGCATTATCTGCAAGCTCACTACGACAAGGCCATCGAAGCACTGAACCGATACGTCGATATCAACTCAAAAGCCAAACGCGAAGTCGACCCGAGCGCGCGCACGGCGCTGGCGCGTTCGTACTACTCTCTCGAGCGTTACGACGAAGCGCTGCCCTTGCTCGCGGCTGCACCGCGCGAAAAGACTTCGACACCAAACGATGAGCGAATCAAAGAGAACGCCGCGAACGAGTATTTTCTGGGCGCGATCTACTTCAAACGTGAAGATGACGACCACGCAATAGTCGCTCTGCGAGAGGCAGTGAAAGGCAATCCCGAAGACATCGCGGCTTTGGAGTTGCTGGCAGAGAGTTTGATGCGGAAAGCTCGCAAAGCAAACTCGGATGCACGGTGGCTTGAAGCCGCCGAAGTCGGCGAGCGAATCAAGCTTACCCGCGACGATCTGAAGACCGCGAACATCCTGGGCCGCGCATACCTGGGTGCTAAGAAGTTCGACAGCGCGGTCGCGCCGCTGGAGAAGCTTGCGAAAGCGAACACAGATAATGGACAGGCGTGGCTCTATTACGGGATTGCGTTGTCGCGAAGCGGTCAGATGAGGAAGGCGATGGAGGCGCTCGAGATTACAATCCAGTTGACGCCCGAGTCCATTCCGGCGCTTTTGGAGCTTGGCTATGTGTATGAGAGCGACAAGCAGTATCAGCAGGCGTTGCGAATCTACGAGAAGGCTTATGCGGCGTCGAACGATCCTTCGATCAAAGCCTCAGTTGACCGGGTTCGCGCTCTGGCGGCGCAACAACCGTGAGGAATTTGGAATCTCGAATTGCGAATTTCGAATTCGAATCACTAGTTGAAGGAAGCAAGCGCTTCCGCCTCGTTGTCAAACGTCTCGAACACAGTGATCAGCTTTGTTATCGCCAGCAAGTCCTGGATGCGTTTGGTCAGATTTACGAGCTTCAAGCTTCCGCCGTCGCGTTTAGCAGTAGTGTAGCTGCCGATGAGCGTTCCCAGCCCTGCTGAATCGATGTAGTTCACTTCGGCGAGGTTCAGTAGAATCCGACGTTGCCCGTCACCGAGCAGATCCTTTATGCGTTCTTTCACTTGAACGTCGCCTTCGCCCAGCACGATTTTGCCCGACAGATCGAGTATGCTGACTCCTCCAACAACTCGCTCTTTGATATCCATAGCGCCTCCTAAGCGTATCTCAAGTTGCTGAAATTATCACAGCGATGCCGCCAAGGTAAAGGAAGAGGAAGGCGGTGGCCGGTGGTCGGTGGTCGGTGGTCGGTGGTCAGTGGTCAGTGGTCGGTGGTCGGTGGTCGGTGGTCAGTGGTCAGTGGTCAGTCGGATCAGAGGTCAGAAGTCAGACTGTCAGGACTGACCACCGGCCACCGGCCACCGGCCACCGATCACCGATCACCGCCTACTGACCACCGGCCACCCTGTCTTCTATTACCAGGTTCAGCCACGAATCGACTTCGACTTTGAAGCTGGATGGGATCAGAGTCGTCGAGCTGTATTCGGTGATGATCGCAGGACCTGCGAGCCGCATACCCGCGCTCAAGTCATCTCGCGAGTAGACAGGAATTCGATGTGAACGCTCGTTGAGATGGACGCGTTCAGTGTGCGCAGTTCTTGCGCTTGTAGGTTGACCGGAGGGCCAGCGTTTTGAGCGCGGCTTTTGCGTCAGACCAGTCGCCCGAACGCGCAGAGAGACGATCTCAATAGCGCGCGAGCTGTCTGAGTAGCCGTAACGCGCGCGATGAGCGGTATGGAATTTCGCTTCGACGCGACCGCCCCACGTAATGTCGATCTCAAATGACTGCCCGGAATATCTCATTGCCACCGATCTCGCGAGCCTGGTTCTCTGCCTGCCGAATCCTTCGTTCTTCAGTTCACTAACGGCTATCTGCTCAAGAGCCTTAAAGTCACGCTCCAGCCCGCGCGCATCGAGCCCCGCGGCAGCCTTCATCACCGTGCGCGAATAGTCCTTCACAACGTCGCCAAGCAACACGCCAAGCGCCGAAAGTGTTCCGGGCGAACGAGGCACAATTATCCGAGGAACTCGCAGCGCTGCGGCAAGCTCGCAAACATGCAGCCCTCCTGCGCCACCAAAGCTGACTAACGTGAACAGCCGCGGGTCTTGTCCTCGCTCGACTGAAACCACTCGCAACGCGGCTTCCATGTTCGCGTTCGCAACGCGGATAACTCCCAGGGCGGCGCCTTCGGGAGTAAGCGGCCGCTCGGCAAATCGTGACATCTGACCCGCGAGCCTCGTAAGAACCGATCTGGAGCGGCCCGCATCCATCGGCATCTCACCGCCAAGCAAGTTCGCTCCTCCGAATCGTCCGAGCACCAGATTCGCGTCGGTGACCGTCACCTCATCGCCTCGACCGTAGCAAGCCGGTCCGGGATCTGCGCCCGCCGATTCGGGCCCCACCCGCAGCGCTCCCGCAGCGTCAACTCTCGCGATCGATCCTCCTCCCGCGCCGACTGTGTGGATGTCGATCACCGGTACCGCTACCGGCAAACCGGCTACCAGAGCCTCATTCGTGGTGCGAGCTTCTCCGCGGCACAACGCGACGTCGGTCGAGGTGCCTCCCATATCGAAGGTTATGATGTCGCGAATACCGGCGGCGGCGCACACTCGCAACGCGCCGACTACGCCCCCCGCGGGGCCTGAGAGAATTGCCCGCACCGGTTCAGCGGCTGCAGTCGCGGCGGCCACCGATCCGCCGTTGGATTGCATCACGCGGAGAGCGGTAGCCGGTGGCCGGCGGCCGGTGCTCGGTAGCCGGTGGCCGGTGTCCGGTGATCGGTGGCCGGTGGCCGGTGGTCGGTGGCCGGTTGTCGGTTGCCGGTTGTTAGTGGTCAGTCGCTGTTGTTCCCTTCGAGTCTTCGTGCTCTCCACCGACGACTGACCACCGGCCACCGGCCACCGACCACCGGCCACCGGCCACCGACCACTGACCACTGTCTTTAGTCCTTCCGCGAGCGCGCCGAGATACCTCGACATGAGCGGAACCAGATACGCATTGATGACGACCGTCGACGTGCGCTCGTATTCGCGATACTCGGGCAATATCTTGTGAGATAGAGACGCCGGCAGATCGATAGCCTCGAGCGCGCGTGCGATGATTTGCTCATGCGCAGGGTTCGCAAACGAGAAGAGCAAACATACTGCTAAGGATTCAGCCTTCGGTTTGAGGTTGGCTATCTGCGTGATTGTTAGCGCGAGCGCCTCTTCATCGAGAGCGACGATGATTGAACCGTCGGGTCCAACACGCTCGCTCGCGCCGAACCGCAACTCGCGCGGCACCAGCGGTGGACGTCGCGTCACCATCAGATTGTAAAGATCAGGGCGGGCCTGGCGCCCGATTTCGATCACGTCTTCGAAGCCTTCGGTGGTAATGAGAGCAGTGCGTGCGCCCTTGCGTTCGAGCAAGGCGTTTGTCGCGACCGTTGTTCCGTGAACGATCTCGAAAGAGGCCCCTTCGATCTCGCTTAGGATTCGCGCCACGCCAGACAGTATCGCTTCGGCCGGATTGTGCGGAGTTGAAGGCTCTTTAAAACTAGTGAGGTGTGAGCCGCGCGCAACGACAAAGTCGGTAAACGTACCGCCGGTGTCTATTCCAACTCTGATGGGCTCTTGCGAAGACTTCGGCTTGCGGCTCATTCATTATCAACGCTGACGACCTAGGCTCGATCCGAGTAATTCTCCCGGATCGCTTTTCTAAGGCGTCGTTAGTGCATTTGAAAGATAATCTCGATCAGTCGTGCAACTATTGCGTTCAAACTACTGCGGACTAGCAAGCACGATAGCATACGGGCGGTGAGCCGTGAAACGGGGATAGGGATGCGTGATGCGTGAGGCTCAAATCAAATTTAAGTTCAAAGGCGCCGTGCGAAGAATGACAGGTTTGGAAGGGTGGCTTGCCCCCGCTCGTCCCGCAGCCTCAGTTCAAGGAAGAAAGAAGACAATAGAGCGGGGGCACGCCACCCTTCCGAACCTGTCATTCTTTCCAATAGATCCCGTGAAACAGTTTCACGCATCAAGCATCAGCGTCACGTATAACGCATCAATCATCACGTTTCACGAATCGCTCCTGTCTGGGATAGGATTGTTCTTCAAGACGAGGTTCTAATGCGCGCAGGTCACCGGACGAAACGGATCACGGGTCACACATCACGTTTCACTTATTACTGGCTCTCCGTTTTGATAATCCTCGGCTCGCAGTTATCCACTCAGGCGCAGGACCCTCGGTCTCGCGAGCAGGACGAACCGGTACGGCTCAAGTCCGATCTTGTATCCGTAAGCGCATCGGTGATCGATCCCAACGGCCGCGCGATCAAATCGCTCAAACCCGACGATTTCACGATCTATGAAGACGGAGTAAGGCAGAAGATCGCCCACTTCGCTGCGACGGAAGAGCCTTTCACGCTTCTGTTGGTCCTCGATCTGTCGGGGTCTACAAGAGACGATATCTCCCTGATAAAGCGAGCGGCCAGGAATTTTCTGGGCGAGCTGAGGTTCGATGATCACGTCGGAGTAATCGTATTCAGTCGTGAGATCGAAATGATCAGCGAGTTCACCGATCCTCGCGCGGAGGTCTTGACCGCGATCGACCGAGTGGCGACGCCCGCGGGCGAAGAGGGCCATCGCTTCACTACCAACACCGGCACTTCTTTTTACGACGCGCTCTACCTTGCGGTTGAGGAGAGTCCTCTGAAACAGACCGAGGGACGGAAGGCGATCGTCTGCATGTCGGACGGCGTGGACTCGACCAGCAAGATGAAGTTCGCGGACGTTATGCCGCTTGCGGAAAAATCCGGCGCCTCGATTTATTTTTTGGAGTTGAACACTGAACAAGCGACGCTTCAGAGCTTGCTCAAGCCAAAGAGTGATCCGGATTACGTGAATTTTTCGCAGAGCCAGATCGATCGTTACTACGCCGAGCATGACCCGGAATCGATTCAGCGATTTCGCCCGCGAACGGCGCTCTCGCCCGAGGTCACTCGGGAGATCAATGCCGGTCTGTATGAAATGTCGCGGCGTGAGCTGCGCTCGCTCGGGGACCGCACCGGCGGACGCGTTTACTCGGTAAGATCGCTTTCCGATCTGGCTGGCGTGTACAAGCAGGTGGCTGACGATCTGCACGCACAATATTCAATTGCCTATTATCCGAGCAACAACGCGCACGACGGCCGCTGGCGCTCGATAAAAGTCGAGACTCGCGCGCAGAACGCGACGGTGCGCGCGAGATCGGGTTATAGGGCGAAGTGAACGTAGCTTCCGGAGATTGGATTAACCGCTGATTTTCGCCGACTGACATAACGCAGATTCTCGCAGATCAGCGAGCATCTGCGGACCGAAGGCAGCGAAGATCAGCGGTGAATAAGCGAGTTAAACTATGGCCCTCTTACTAACGGAAAAAGACGTAACCGAATTGCTCGACATGAACTTGGCGATTGCCGCCGTCGAAGAAGTCTTGCGCGACCAGGCCGAAGGCGCGGCTACCAACCGCCCGCGCTCACGAGTCGCGATGCCGGCTTCGCAACTGCACGTGATGTCCGCCGGTGACAAGCGGCTCGGCGTGACCGGCTTGAAGGTGTACACCGCTTCGCGAAAGGGCGCGCGGTTCCTCGTGCTGCTGTATGACGCGGAGAGTGGTGACATGCTGGCGATGATCGAAGCAGACCGGCTCGGCCAGATGCGAACGGGAGCGGCATCAGGGGTAGCCACGAAGTACATGGCTCGCGCTGATGCGGACTCGGTTGGGATCTACGGCACGGGCTGGCAAGCCGAAAGTCAACTGATGGCCGTTTGCGCAGTCAGGCAGATCAAATCAATCACGGCTTATGGCCGCGATGCCGAGCGTCGCGAGGCCTTCGCTCGAAAAATGACCTCGATGCTGCGTGTTGAAGTCACCGCTGCCGGGTCCGCAGAAGAAACAGCTCGAGGCAAGTCGATAGTGATCACCGCTACAGGCGCTCGTGAGCCGGTGTTAAAAGGCGAATGGATCGAACCGGGCACTCATCTGAACGTCGCGGGTTCGAACTTCTTATCGAAAGCCGAAGTCGACATCGAAACAATCAAGCGAGCTTCGATAATCGCGGTCGATTCAATCGATGATTCTAAGCTTGAAGCCGGCGACTTGATGCCGGCGATCGAGCGCGGAGTAATCACCTGGGAATCAGTGACCGAACTCGGCCGCATCATCGCCGGTCGCGACAAAGGCCGAACGAGCGATGATGAAATAACGCTCTTCAAATCCAACGGCATCGCGCTTGAAGATATCTCGACAGCGTTGCGGGTTTACAACCTCGCCCGCGAGCGAGGACTCGGCGAAGAGATCGGCTTGTGGCGTGGTTAAAGGAAGCTCAAGACAGGGCACCTCAAAGCTGCTCGATGGTGTAGCGGTGGCGCTGGCCTAGCAAACAGACTACATCTCCGGGTTGGTCGACGATGACTGAGAATAATCCGGTGATATCACGGCCCAATACATTGATGTCTAGGGCATCAACTGCAGTGACAGCGACCAAACTGACTGCGGAAGACGGTCGGCCTGGATGTCTCGCGGGTGAGCCGAATCTGAGTCTCAACGACCACTGAATCGGCCAAGCCGCCCAGTCCACCGATGCGTTCCTGAGAAGCAGCAGATGGAAGTCCCAGCTTCGAAAGCGTCGATGCGCTAAAGACTGTCCTATCCGCACCCGTATCAACAAGGAATTCAGCCGCCTGCTATGAGCCATCGCCGGTGAGAATGACGCCACGGATGACTGGGCGCGCGATGCCGTCGTCAAACAGCAGCCATTCGCCGTCAATGCGCATAGATCCGAGCCACCTTCTCACGAGGGATGTAGCGAATAAAGCATCCATCGTCCTCAGGATGCGCTGCAGCGGCCAATGCCCACGCCTCTTCGGGAGTATCCGCAGCGAACGACTCCTGGCCAGCGATTACAACGCACTTGCCTCGATAGCGCGAATAAACCTCGGGGATGTGGGCTTGCAACCAAGCTGAGTTGCGGGCAAAGCGCTCATCCTGTGCCCGCGCTTTGGCTAGCTCTTCCGGGTCGGTCACCTCTTCCATGACTATTGTGCCTTGCTGGTCTGTCATCTTTGCGCACCCTGTGCGGCGGGTTCGCCGTCAACGTCATTCTAACTTTCGGTAGCGAGGCAAGCAATCATTTGAGCGGTAAGAGGATTGGATCGGCGTCACCGTTCCGCCAAGCCAAGCGGCAAGAGAATTGGCCCGGCGTCACAGTTTATCGTGGCTCACATTCAAGGTGTCCCAGTAGAGCCCTCACATATTCATATCAGTTATTTCCCAGAAGCGCTTTCTTTGCGTCGGCGAGTTCTTCGTCGCGGCGGTGGTAGCCGCAATCGTTGATCAGCTTCTCAGCGGCTTCCAAATCCGACCGGGGAGATACCCATGGATATGGCTCCGCCACTTCATTCGGCACACCGCCTTTCGCCCGTTCTTTCCGCAATCCGGAATTCGCAATCGGCAATCCGAAGAGCCTCGCCCGGTACAGATGAATATCCGCCAGGAACAACCGCATGGAGCCACGTTCTGCGATTTCCCAAGCCTCGTCCAGATCGCTCTGCGCGCTCTCGGGGCCGGTTCGCGCGCCCGTGAGACTGCGCAGCCAGGCGCGAGTGAGGAGGGCGAGCGGGAGAACGTCTTGGTAGCCGGAGCGGCGGAGGCCGGACACGGCGGCGTCTATATGGGAAAAGTCAGAAGTCAGAAGTCTTAGGTCGGAGTGTTCCAGAACAGCCGCATAGAGCGCGGCGCGGCCAAGAGTGAGGTGGCCGAGGGCGATAGTGTGAAGGGACGCTTCACGCGATTGCTCGGACCACTCGAGAGTCTGGGCCGCGCGCTGAGAGACGGCGTGGCACGCTTCAATCGGCTCTGGATTCCGCATTCCACGTTCCGCGTTTCCTATCTGCCACGCGGCACGTTCCGCCTCAGCCAGGAGCAGGTCGCAATACCGGAATCCCCCCAAGGGAATAGAGCACCGGGTAG
>WNFR01000149.1_pt1 | contig 104811 bp, 76 predicted proteins | sample 5400221 | NCBI WGS metagenome assembly WNFR01 (sample SAMN13153357, study PRJNA577476) | soil metagenome | isolation source: 40 cm soil under Madrone tree | place: USA:California | collected 2016-06-14
TTACGGCGGCCGCGGTGCTTGCGTGTTACTTGCCCGCGCGGCGAGCAGCGAAGGTAGACCCGATGGCCGCACTGAGATACGAGTAAAGAGATTTCCGATTGGCGATTTCCGATTGCCGATTGAGAGAACTTTGCATCTTTGCGGTCCTTTGCGTCTTTGCGCTGAGTATCAATCGGCAATCGGCAATCGGAAATCGGCAATTCTGGAGTAACCATGAACACATTGATTCAGGATCTTCGGTACGGAGCGCGAATGCTCATGAAGCACCGAGGCGTCACTGTCGTAGCGATTCTGGCAACGGCGGTGGGCATCGCGGCGAACACGACGATTTTCAGCACCGTTCACTCGCTGATCCTGCGGCCTTTCAATTTCGCGAACCAGGATCGGCTCATTGTGGTATGGGAGCAGAATCTGAACGTCGGAAGCGTGAGAGGTTCGGTCGCGCCGGCGAACTTCACAGACTGGCGCGGCCAGAATCGAACTTGCGAGCAACTCGTCGCGATCCAGCAATACTCCTTCGATCTCACTGAAGGTGATCAGCCGGAACGGTTCGCCGGCTGTCGCGTGACCGAGGGCTTCTTCGACGTGCTGGGTGTGAAGGCATCTCTCGGCCGCACCTTTTTGCCGGAAGAGAGCGAACCCGGGCTTGAGCAGGTTGTGGTGCTGAAGAACAGTTTGTGGCGAGAGCGATTCGCCGCAGATCCTGACATTGTCGGCAAGACGCTGACATTCAATCAGAAAAGCTTTCTGGTCGTGGGTGTGATGCCGCCGGATTTCAATTACCCATACCATAGCGGGCAGATGTGGTCGCCATTGGTGTTTGATCGGCAGATGAGTGCGGATCGCGGCTCCCACTATCTCGAAGTGATTGGGATACTCAAGCCGGGAATCGCCGTTAAGCAGGCGCAGGAGGATCTGAGCGCGATCGCCGGACTTGCCGAACATCAGTTTCCCGAAACCAACAGCGGCCGGAAGGCTTACGTCCTTTCTCTGACTGATGACGCGGTCAGAGGCGTGAAGACGGCCATGCCGAGCCTGATAGGCGCGGCTATCTTTGTGCTTTTGATCGCATGCGCGAATGTGGCGAATCTCCTGCTAGCACGCTCTGCGTCGCGGCAGAAGGAAATCGCGATTCGACTCGCGCTGGGAGCAAGCCGCTGGCGCTTGAGTCGCCAGTTGCTGACCGAGAGCGTGTTGTTGGCTGGATTGGGCGGAGCGCTCGGCTTGCTGGTCTCGGTTTGGGCAATCGACGGTTTATCGCACGGAATCCCCGAAGACTTCGCGAAATTCATCCCCGGTTGGGATCACTTTGGAATGGATCGTACAGTCTTCGCGTTCACCCTGATCGCGACGGTGTTAACCGGCATACTGTTCGGTCTTGCGCCGGCATGGCAATCGGCCAGGACAAACTTCAACGAAGCGCTGAAGGATGGCGGCAAGGGCGTGCCCGGTACGGGCGGCCGAAATCGCTTGCGCAGCGTCCTGGTAGTTGGCGAGGTCGCGTTGTCGCTGGTGCTGCTGATCGGCGCGGGCCTTTTGATTCGCAGCTTCGCCGCGATGCTGCGAGCCGATCTGGGCATCAGGCCGGAGAACGTCCTGACGATGCAAGTAGCGTTGCCGCGAGACGGCTACAAGGAAGAACGTCAGCGCCGCGAATTCTTCGCCCAACTGCTACGTCGAGTCGAGAGTCTGCCTGAGATCGCGGAGGCCGGGGCAGTCAACCTCGTGCCGATCAGCGGAATGGGAGATAACAGTCAAACATTTCAGGTTGTAGGCCAGCCCCCGTTTCCGAAAGGTGCGGAACCATTCGTTCAACATCGGGTAGCTACGCCCGGTTACTTCAACGCGATCGGCACTGCGCTTCGCAAAGGCCGGTTGTTCACCGAGCAGGATGACGATCGAGCCGCGCCCGTTGTATTGGTCAATGAGACTTTCGCGCGGCGGTTCCTCCCCGACTACGAACCGGTCGGCGAACGGCTGAAGATCGGCAGTGATGAGAAGCGGATATTTGAGATCATCGGTGTAGTGGCGGACGTCAAGAACGACGATGTGGAAGAGCAAGCCGATCCGGGTGTGTATGTTCCCTACGCTCAGCAACCGTGGGGAACGATGAACCTGATCGTTCATACGAGACACACGACGCTGGAGCCAACCGTGGCCGCAGCTTCTCTTCGGGGCGAGGTGCGGGCGTTGGATCGTAACCTGCCCGTCTCTCAAATCAAGACGCTGCGCCGGATGATTGACGAACGCATATCGCCCAAACGCGTGATGAACTGGGTACTCGGCGTGTTCGCTGCAGCGGCGTTGCTGTTGGCTGCGGTAGGACTCTACGCCGTGATGGCTTACGCCGTCGCCCAGCGCACTCGCGAGATCGGCGTGCGGCTGGCGCTCGGCGCACAGACACGAGACATCCTCACGCTGGTGATTCGTCAAGGATTGAAGCTGACGGTGATCGGGATAGTCATCGGATTGGCGGGCGCTTTCGCGGTGACGCGCGCGTTGTCGTTTTTCCTGTTCGGCGTGACGGCGACTGACCCAATGACTTTTGTCGGGCTCTCGATCCTATTGGCGACCGTTGCGTTGCTGGCATGCTACGTTCCGGCGCGAAAGGCCGCAAAGGTGGACCCGATGGTCGCGCTGAGATACGAATGAAGAGATTGCCGATTGGCGATTGCCGATTGAGGACTTTGCGACATTTGCGGTCCTTTGCGTCCTTGCGCTGAGTATCAATCGCCAATCGCCAATCGCCAATCGGCAATTCCTTGGGGGTAACCATGAACACCTTGATTCAAGACATGCGTTATGGCGTTCGGGTACTGCTTAGTAAGCGAGGCTTCTCTGCGATTGCGGTGCTTACCCTTGCGCTGGGTATTGCAGCGACTACTTCGATCTTCAGTGTCGTCGATGCTGTTCTGCTTAGACCCTTGCCCATCAAGCAGCCCGAGCGAGTAGTCGTGATTCACAACCAGCTGCCCAAGCTCAATCTGCCGCGAACGCAGGTATCCGCGCCGCAATTCGTCGACTACACCCGCGATTGCGATGCTTTTGAATCTACAGCTGCGCTCGCGGGCCGCAACTTCAATCTCACAGGCTTTAGCGATCCGGAACGATTGCAAGCCGGTCGCGTGACCGCGGGCTTCTTTCCAATGCTCGGGGTCTCACCTCTCGCCGGCCGATTCTTCACAGAGGAAGAAGACAAGTACGGCAATCAGCACGTAATCGTTGTGAGTTCGCGGCTGTGGAAGCGATTGTTCAATTCTGACCGAAGCGCACTCGAGAAGACTATTCAGCTCGATGGCGAAGGCTACCTGGTTATCGGTGTAGGTCCCGAAGATCTCGAACAACTTTATCCGAAGAACGATCTCTGGATGCCGATGGCCTTCTCGCCGGCGGAATTGTCCGAAGATCGGCGTGGGAGTCTTGCTTACACAATGCTTGCGCGATTGAAGCCGGGCGCCGGCATTGGTGAGGCGCAAGCGGCGATGAGCAACATTGCGCGGAACATCGCGGGCGACCATCCAGATGAGTTCAACATTGAAGTCAGATCGCTCACCGATGAGCGCGTTGAAGACGTTCGCAGACCGCTCTTCGTGTTGTTGTGCGCGGTCGTTGTCGTATTGCTCATCTCTTGCGCAAACATTGCCAGCCTTTTGCTCGCGCGCGCCAGCACTCGCACTCACGAGATGGCTATACGTTCGGCGCTTGGCGCGAGCCGGGCACGAATTATTCGGCAGCTTCTGACCGAAGCTCTCGTGCTCGCGGTTATCGGCGAAGCCCTCGGAGTGTTTCTTGCCTGGTGGGCAACAAGCGCGCTGATCGCGCTCGCGCCTGCCAATTTGCCGCGGCTGAGCGAAGTGCGGTTGAACGCCGGGGTGCTGTCGTTCAGTCTTGCGGCTTCGCTTGCGTGCGGCGTTCTGTTCGGTCTGATCCCCGCGCTTACAGGCTCGCGAACAGATCTGGCCCACTCACTCAAAGAGTCGGGTAGAACGGATTCCGCAAATCCGGTTCGACATCGCGTGCTTGGAGGGCTGACCGTCGCGGAAGTGGCGCTGGCCTTTGTGCTTCTGATTTCAGCTGGGTTGCTTTTGCGGAGTTTTGGCAAGCTGCTCAACGTGCGACCGGGCTTTGATCCACGCAATGTAATGACGATGCGAATCGCACTCCCACGAACGCAGTACTCCAAGTTTCAACAAGTGGCCGCGTTCCACGACGAGGTGCTTCAGCGCGTATCGGCGTTGCCGGGAGTCGAGCACGCGGCTTTTGCCAATCAGCCTCCATTCACGTCGGGCGGCGACAACTCTACGTTTTCTATCCGCGACCGGCACGCGAGTCCCGAAGACCCAGCGCCGCACGCGGATTACGGTTACGTAACGTCGGATTACTTTCGAACCACCGGAATTCCTCTGCTGAGTGGTCGGGACTTTGGGCAATCGGATATGCGGACCTTCAGTAACATGTTCGCGCCGGGTGCGGTGGCGATTGTGGACGAAGAACTGGCGAAACGATTCTGGCCGAACGGTGATGCGCTTGGCGGTGGACTTAGCTGGGGGCGCGATGGGCCCTGGGCGACAATCGTTGGAGTCGTGGCCACCGCTCAGTTGCGAGACTTGACCGAAGCATCGAAAGGAACTTTCTATCTGCCGGTGTATTCGTCCTCGGGAACGCTTGTAGTGCGCACCACAAACGATCCGCGGAGTCTGACTCGGGCGCTGCGAGAGCAGGTGTTGGCGGTTGATAAGAACCAACCCGTTTATGACATCCAAACGATGGATGAGCGAGTCGCACGCTCGCTTGATGAGCGCCGCTTCGCGATGCTGCTGCTCGGAATCTTCTCCGGCTTCGCACTGGTGCTGGCGGCAATCGGACTTTATGGGGTGCTTGCATTCGCGGTGTCGCAGCGCACTCGGGAAATTGGGATTCGAATGGCACTGGGCGCCCGAGCCGGAGATGTGCTGAGACAGGTCATGCGGCAAGGCATGATCCTGGTCTCGATCGGCGTCGTGTTGGGCTTGGCAGCCGCTTTGGCTTTGACTCGCGTAATGTCGAGTTTGCTCTACGGCGTGAGCGCGACGGATCCATTGACCTTTGCGGCGATCTCTCTGCTTCTCCTGGGAGTGGCTCTGGGAGCCTGTTTCGTGCCGGCACGTCGCGCGACTAAAGTCGACCCGATGGTCGCGCTGAGATACGAATGAAGAGATTTCCGATTGGCGATTGACGATTGCCGATTGTCGATTGAGAAAGAACTTTGCGAACTTTGCGGTCCTTTGCGTCTTTGCGCTGAGTATCAATCGGCAATCGGCAATCGGCAATCGCCAATCGCAAATCGGAAATTCGGGCGCGACCCTGAACCCTGAACCGGGACGATTGCTCGCAAGACGTAACTCTCGGCGTCGTTCTCCTGATGCCTGTGCCTTTCAGAACAGACCCTCAGGAGAAACCCAAATGCGATACCTCCCAATTGCAGTGGTAGTGTGCCTGTGTGCGTGTTCGTCCCTTGCCCAGTCAACGAGTTCCGTCCCTTATCCCAAGCTCGAAGTCTTTGGCGGCTATTCGGCTAACGGCTACTTCAAGAGCAACGAGGCGCCAGAAGGGAACAGCAGTTTTCCGCTTTCGAGGTTCTTCAGTGACGACGCCGGGGGTCCTAAAGGGTTTGAGGCTTCGATTACCAGAAACTTCAACAAGTATCTCGGAATCAAGGGCGACTTTGCGGTGTACTTCGATAACGGTGGTCCCGGTCAAGTGACAGTGAAGGTCTGTTTGGAGAGTTCGTGTATGACGTCCTCCCAGGATTTTAATATAAAGAAGCGGGCGTTCTATTTTATGGGTGGCCCGGAACTCAAGTGGCGAAACAAGACGCGGTTGACCCCGTTTGCTCACACGTTGTTCGGTGTTGCTAGATCGACCGCCGACTTCTCGACTGCGGGTCCGCTCCTAACGCACAGCGACTCGGACACGCGAACAGGATTTGCGGCAGCTTTCGGAGGCGGGCTTGATATCCGCTTAAGCAAGAGCTTCAGCATTCGCACAATGGCGGATTACACTGCGGCGTTTCTCGGATACAACGACGAGAGTTCATCAAGCCGGCAAAACCATATCCGGCTTTCAATTGGGATAATCTTCGGTAAGTAGTGACCCGGGGAATGAAACTGGCAGCCGATCACTTGCGCTGAGCCCGGACTTCCTGTTTGAGATCCTCGAATCGAGCAGTGATGTTCTTCTCGAGATCCTCTAAGCGGCCGTTCATATTCTTATCGGACTGATCGATTCGCTTTTCGAGCATCTCAAAGCGCGTGTTCGAACTCCGTTCCATTTGTTCGATGCGCTTGTCTATGCTCGTGGTTAGGTAGGCCAATCCACCGGCGATTGCTACGAAGAGAGTGACGAGCAGCGCAATCAATTGCCAGATGGACTGACGAACGGAGTTGCTAACGATGCTGTTGATTTGATTGACGGCACCACGCATTTCGGCGAGTTCCTTGATGCAACCATCAACCTTCTCACGGAGGTCGGCAATTTCAGGATTAAGGGTGTGCTCAGATCATTTGCGCTGAGCGCGGACTTCCTGCTTTAAGTCCTCGAAACGAGCGGTGATGTTCTTCTCGGATTGCTCGATCTGTTTTTCAATCATCTCAAACCGCGTGTTCGAACTCCTTTCCATTTGTTCGATACGCTTGTCGATCGAACTGGTCTGATAGGCCAATCCACCAGCAATAGCCACCAAGAGGGTGCCCATCAGAGCAATCAGTTGCCAGATGGACTGACGAACCGTTGCGCCTATGATCTTATCAAGCTGGTGAACGCTGCCGCGGATTTCGGCAAGCTCCATGCCCTGGGCTTCAACTTTTTCCCGCAAGGCCGTGATCTCAGGATTAAGCGTTGTGCTCATGTGACTCCTTTCGGATGTACCCAGGAAGTCACGGGCATTATATCATCTCGATTCTCAATTTCAGACGAAAAAGTTACTGTTCGGTTCTTGCGTTGCTCGATTGCCCGCCTTGATATAGGCTTGCGCGCATGTTCAAGCTGGCGCTCTCCGATGTTCTTGCCTTCTGCGGCGTCATCCTCACTATCATTCTTGTTGTACTCGATAAGGCGGGAAAGTTGAAGGGGCCAATGCTACTTATTCTGTTAGCTATAGCGGCGCTCTTAACATTGCCGTTAGTGCTGGGCCTATCCTGGGTTGCCGATGCCCAACCGGGGCTGTTGAGGTTTAGTCGCGGCATGTTCATGTTCTTTTTGGTCGGGTTAACCTATTCAGCAATAGCCGTCTGGGTTTCCGCTGCCCCAGGTCCTGTGAAGCAAGAGGAACCAAACATTGTATGCTTGGGTGATGACGATTTACATTTAGAGTTAGACAGGCATGAAGTCTTTCGAGAATCCGACGACTCAGACCATGCGCTGCGTGCTGTCACTGTAGCCTTTTATAATGAGCCAAATGCCCCTCGCAAGGTAGGCAGTATCAGCAATGTCAAACCGCAAATTCTGTATTACCATTTAGACTCTCCTGAGCAGCTTGATCATCGAATCCACCGACCTTGTCGGTTAAACGAAGAACACTCAGAAGTATCATTTGATTTAGATCAGGTACACCAACTGGTAATCGGCTGCTTTGAACCGAAACGAGACGCAGGATTTAACCCTCATTTTCTTACCTATGAAAACCACAGCGATAGGTCAGCGCATTTAGTGAAAACCTCATGGGGACACTGGCGCGGATTTGGGATTACGGTGAAGCTTAGCATTGGCGAACATGGTGAATTCAGCCAAGAGCACGATTTCGAATTGAGAATTGATACTAATTATCACTCCTTTACGTTTGAGCATTTAACACACGAGAGAAAACGGCAAAGGAAAGAGTATTTCACTAGTCAGCTTAGACAGTTTGTCGATGAAGGCAATCAATTATTTAGTAAGCCCGTGACAGACTGGACGCGGTTCTATCAAGATGCCCAAGAGTGGCGCAATAAGACATCGGCGCTCATTATTGAGCATTACGGTTTCCCGCTACATGAACGGCTTTACAACGTGAGCGAGCTGAAGGCTAATCCTCATACTGGCGCTCAGGACGACTTTCATACGCAGTTTCTAAATCTTCAGGTTATTGCCAATGAATTCGATTGATCAAAAAATGACAGAAGAACCGAACACTGCCAAGAAAAGATGGGACACAACCGGATCAAGAGCGGGTCAGGCCAGGAAGAGAACAACGTATCTGCCAGTATCTCGATGCATAACTGACTGGTTCGCCCTCTGCGCGATTCTGGGAAAGCCATTCCTGTAGACGGACACCGGGAGAATTGCGGATTTCGGATTGCAGATTGCGGATTGCAGATGCGAGATATGTGAGGCGCACCGGGCGACCGCGTTTTTTCTTTCAAAAACTCAATCAAACGTCAACTTAGAACCTCATTTAAGCTGCAACCTTTCTCCTAAAGTTTGCACTCACCTGACGTACTCCTCAAATAACTCTGCTGGCACGTCAGTTGGTTAGTCAGCACGGGATTGAGGGGGGGAGTGCACCCATCTGCTTGAATGTTTGCGCATTAAGCAACTAGGACCGCGACGTTAGCGTTAAGAAACGGTTCGGGACGAGATTTCCTGGGAGACCTCTTGGAGATTAGATGCAAACATTAGTGCAAGACTTGCGATACGGGCTGCGAATGCTGATGAACAAGCCGGGATTCGCCGCGGTTGCGGTGATCACCCTGGCGCTTGGAATTGGCGCGAACACCGCTATCTTCAGCGTAGTGAACGCAGTCCTCCTGCGACCGCTGCCGTACCGCGAGCCCGGCAAACTTGTTCGGGTCTATACCGAATTCCCGACGATGAACCTGAGAAAATTCTGGATGTCCGTGCCGGAGTTTCTGGACATTCAACGTGAGGCCAATGCCTGGGAGAGCATCGGCGCGTGGACGACCAGCGGCAGGAATATCGCTACGACCGACGAGCCTATCAGGGTAAACGCTGCGTTGATCACTCGAGGGTTGATTGAGGCCCTCGGAGTGCAACCGGCGCGAGGCCGCAACTTCACGCCCGAGGAAGACATCAACGGAGGGCCTCGCACCGCATTGATTTCGGATGGGCTTTGGCGTCGCGCCTTCGGCAAGCAGGACGACATCATCGGGAAAGAAATTCAAATCAACTCGCAGACGACAACCGTGATAGGGGTGATGCCGCCCGGATATGTGTTCCCTCCTGGCAGCAACGATCCGGCTGAGGTGTGGTTGCCATTACAGTTTGATCCGGCGAATCCCGGCGGTCGCGGCGGACATTTTCTCTACGTCATCGGCCGGCTCAAGCCGGAGTATCGGGTCGAGCAAGCCCGCTCGGAGATAGAGTCGCTGATGGCCGGATGGAAGGGTGAGAATCGAGCGCAACACCTGCCCGATCCCGAGAGACATCCGATCCTTATGGTGCCGCTGCACGAGGACGTGGTCGGCGCCGCGCGGCCGGCGGTGCTCATGCTGCTGGGCGCAGTGGCCTTCGTGCTTCTCATCGCATGTGTGAACGTCGCGAATTTGTTGCTCGCTCGAGCTGAAGCACGACGCCGAGAGTTTTCGATAAGGCTGGCATTGGGCGCGGGACGAAGCAGGCTCCTGAGACAGTTTCTCGCCGAAGGTCTGATTCTGGTGGTGCTGGGCGCGGCTGCGGGAGTAGCGCTGGCAAAAGTCGGGCTGAAGCTTGTGCTGGCGGCGGCCCCCGACAGCATTCCGCGAACCGCGGAGATTGGAATCGATCCGGCGGTGCTGGCTTTCACATTGGGCGTCTCGATTCTTTCGGTGATCGTTTTCGCTGTAGCGCCGCTGCTTCAACTGCACGAAGGAGAACTCGCAACAACTTTGAGAGCGGGGCAGCGCACGTCCGGCGGTAGTGGAAGTCACAAACTCAGAAAGACGCTGGTGATCGCCGAGATCGCGCTTGCGGTAATCCCGGTTGTCGGGTCGGGGCTGATGATTCGCGCTTTCTGGAAGCTGCGACAAGTCGAGGTGGGCTTCGATCCGCGAGGGGTGACTTCGTTCAGTCTTCAATTGCCCGCGAGCAAATATCAGAATGCGGACCGGCTTCGTTTCGCTAATCAACTGGAGGAGCGGCTGGCCGCACTGCCCGGCGTCAAGTCTGCTTCGCTCGCGTCCGGGCTTCCGCCGCTCCGGCCGATTAACGCCAATGACACCGACATCGAAGACTATCAGGCGACGCCGGATGGTCCCGCGGAAAACGTCGACTACTGGAACACCGTAGGCTTGACCTACTTCAATGCGATGGGCATTCGAACGATTGAAGGCCGGACCTTCGAGCAGTCGGACAGCAACGACACCGCGCAGAAAGTGATGGTGATCAATCAGGCGATGGCGCGGCGGTTCTGGCAAGGCAGCCCGATCGGACGAAGAGTGAATCCGGGGTTCAACACTCCGCCCGTCTGGTTCACGGTGGTCGGTGTGGTTGAAGACACCAAAAACCTGGGCGTGGATAAACCCGCGGGCACCGAGCTGTACTTCCTTCTGCCGCAGACGGTCGCCGCAGGCATCAGCACTCGCATGAGCTTTGTCGTGCGTTCACAGGGAGCGTCCGCCGGCGGTGTAGCGTCAGGAATCCGCTCGGTCGTCAACGACCTTGATCCGAGCGTTCCGATATTTCAACTGCAAACGATGAGCGATCTGGTAGCTGATTCGCTGGTGAGGCCCCGCTTTCTTTCGCTGCTGCTGGGGTCGTTCTCGGCCATTGCGCTAGCGCTTGCGGCGATTGGTATCTATGGCGTGATGGCTTATTCAGTAACGCAGCGCACACAGGAAATTGGAGTGCGGGTTGCGCTGGGAGCCACGACTCGAAATGTGCTTTCGATGGTAGTCAGCGAAGGATTGAGAATGACGGTTATCGGCTTGGCTACAGGCCTGACCGGCGCGTTCCTGTTGACCCGGGTGATGGCGAGCCTGTTGTTTGAAGTAAGCGCCACCGATCCGCTGACGTTTGTGCTTGTTGCAGTGGCTTTGACCGCGGTTGGTTTGCTGGCTTGCTTCGTGCCTGCGCGCAGGGCAGCCAGGGTCGATCCGATGATCGCGCTGAGATATGAATAGTTGGTTTCCGGTTTCCGGTTTCTGGTTTGGTAATAGCGCTCGAAAACACGAACCGGAAACCTGAAACCTGAAACCGGAAACCGGAAACTGGAAACAAGAAAATGAACACACTTTTTCAGGACATTCGGTACAGCATCAGGCTGTTGCTCAAGAACAAAGCAGTGACCCTGGTCGCGCTAGTCGCGCTGGCTTTGGGTATAGGGGCTAACACCGCAATCTTCAGCGTAATAAATGCAGTCGTCCTCAAAGGGCTCCCTTATAAGGATCCGGGTCAGCTTGTCATCATCTGGGAGAAGTTGAAGCAAGTTGATGAGGTGGAACTCGCGCCTGATGACTATGCCGCCGATGTCGAACGTAGCAAGTCGTTCGCACAGATCGCCGCCACTGAACGCGCAAACTTCAACTTGACGGGCAGCGATGAACCGATACGGCTGGAAGGACAACGCGCGACCGCGAATCTGTTTGAGACACTTGGTTGCACACCTTTGCTTGGACGAACCTTCACGGCAGAAGAAGACCAGGCAAACGCGCGCGTCGCGGTGTTGAGTTATAAGCTGTGGCAGAGCCGGTTTGGCGGCGATGCCGGCATTGTAGGACGCGACATCGCGCTCGACGGAATGAACTACACTGTCGTCGGCGTTCTGCCTGCTGAGTTTCAATATCCGGCTCCGATCAACAACAGGCAGCCGGGTGAAATCTGGACGCCCCGTTCGCTCACAACAGAGCGGGCGCGCAATTCTCATAACCTCTTGACCATTGGCAGGCTGAAGCCGGGTGTCCCCTGGAAAGAAGCTCGAGCCGAGTTTGACAACATCGCCCGTCAGCGCGCAGCGGAGTCGTCTCAAGGCGAAGGCCATCCCGTCAATCTCGTACCGTTACAGGCGCAGGTTGGCCGGCAGCAGCGCACCGCTTTGTATGTCCTGGCCGGCACCGCGGGATTCGTTCTGTTGATTGCCTGCGCGAATGTGGGCAGCTTACTGCTCGCGCTCGCCGTGGGCCGGCGCCGAGAGATAGCGGTGAGACTGGCGCTGGGCGCCGCTCGCGGCCGCATAGTGCGCCAGCTACTGACTGAAAGCATGTTGCTTTCGCTGCTGGGCGGAGGCATTGGTCTCTTGCTCGCAGTCTGGCTGACGGAAGCCATCCGAGCGTTAGCCGCAGGACAAATCCCTCGCGCTGAGTCGATCGCCGTAAACGGCCCCGTGCTGGCGTTCACCATGCTCGTTTCAATTGCAACCGGCTTGATCTTCGGAGTCGCCCCGGCTTTGCAAGCGTCCAACTCTGATCTCAACGCCGCGCTCAAAGATGGAGCGCGGGGCTCAACAACCGCCGCCGGACATCGCTTGCGCGGAGCACTGGTTGTGACCGAAGTCGCCTTGTCACTGGTGCTGCTGGTTGGGGCCGGCTTGATGATCAAGAGCTTTTGGCGGTTGCAACAGGTGAACGCAGGCTTCGATGCGCGGAACCTGTTGAGGATCGAAGTGGCGCTACCGGAAACGAAATACCCCGAGTCGCGCGAGCGAACGACGTTTTTCCAACAGACACTCGAGAAGATCTCCGCGCTTCCGGGTGTGACCGGCGCCGCGGTGATCAATAGCCCGCCGCTCTCCGGACGGCGCAACATCTCGGTCTTTCCTATCGAAGGTCATCCGGCGTCGACGGGCATCGGCGATGCGACGCTTGCCGATTTCCGCGAGATCAGTCCCGATTACTTCAAGATGATGGGCATTCCATTGTTGCAAGGCCGGGCCTTCACGGATCGCGACTCGCAGAATTCACCCAGGGTCGTGATCGTCAGTCAGTCTTTTGCCGCTCGATACGCGCCGGGGGAAGACCTGATGGGCAAGCGCGTGCGTGTCGAGGACGACTGGCATTCAGTGGTGGGAGTGGTGAGCGAACGACCGGCGATCCTCTCAATTTGGTTGTGGCAGTGCGGTCGGCCATTCAGAACGTGGACCATAATCAGCCGATCTACAACGTCAGCACGATGGAAGCGATGATCTCCAGTGCTGTCGCCCCGCGGCGGCTAAATCTGGTGTTGTTAGGGGCCTTCGGCCTGGTAGCTCTTACGCTGGCGGCGGTGGGCATCTACGGCGTGATGGCTAACCTCGTAACGCAGCGCACGGGCGAAATAGGTTTGCGAATGGCTTTAGGCGCGCAGCCGCGAGACGTCTTGCGGTTATTTGTTGTTAAGGGGTTGAGACTGGCGACGATCGGCGTGGCGGTCGGCCTGGGTGCTTCACTCGCGTTAGCCCGACTGATGCTGACTCTTCTTTACGGCGTGAGCGCGAGCGACCCAATCACGTTCGCAGCAATAGCTGCACTATTGTTATCGGTGGCGCTGCTGGCCTGCTTCGTGCCGGCGCGTCGCGCATCGAAAGTCGATCCGATGGTTGCACTGCGATATGAATAGAGAAGTTCAGATTTGCGTGTTTGCGATTTGAGATTTGCGAGCAAAGCTCGCAAAGAGAAACGCCAGGTGTGATTGATTCATCAACAAGGAGAGTAGAACGATGAAAAAGAATCTAAGACGTGTTGCGTTGCTGGTCCTCGTGTCCGGCATTTCGGTGGCTGCTTTCTCGCAGACGCGTGAGCGGTGGCAGAAGTCCGAGAAGTCGAAACAAACGACGGTTGAAAAGGTCAGCTATCTCACAGTCAATGTCAATAATGAGGACGGCGATAAGGAGAATCACGACGGCGCGTCCTGGTTTAGTCGGGGCTACTCCCTTCATCAATCCGGCCATTACATCGAGGCGATAGACGCCTACAGTCATGCCATTGGGCTCGGACACCGCCAGGCGACCTGCATGTACAACGTTGCGTGCAGCTATGCCTTGTTGAATGACAAGGAAAATGCCCTGTTCTGGCTCGATCGCGCGTTGGGCGGAGGGTTTGACCGGTTTGATCTTCTAAAGGAAGACTCTGACCTCGACCCGCTTCGATCCGATACTCGATTCAAGGACATGGTTCAGAAGGTCGCGACGATAAAACCCGAAGACAAATCCGCTAAAAAGAAGGATCATCCGGATCGCGACCGGCACAACGAAGCGATCATCAATTTCGAGCAGCTTCGCAGCGCCTCATCCCAGGATGGTGATCAATGGTACAAAGTTGGATCACGACTCTTGTCGCTTCGTGATTTCTCCCGCGCGGCGTTTGCGTTGACACAGGCAGTCGAGCATCTCGGATACCGCGGCGCTTCGGCAAAGTACAATCTCGCTTGCACGTATGCTCTCAATGGCGATCGGGAATTGGCGCTAGATTGGCTCGAGAAATCGATCAACGCCGGCTTCGACAATGACGACAAGCTTCGCGAGGATCCAGACATCGCGAGCCTGCGCGGCGAAGCCCGCTTCAAAAAGATCGAGGACCTGAGCCGAGTTCTTTCTCTTTCTCAAGCCGCCAGCGATTCGGATGAGGGACAGTACTCAAAGGCGCGCTGGGCTCCCGCCATCAAACGCTACGAAACCTTCTTGCGAGACCACGCGGATAATGGGCGTGCGTGGTTCAACCTCGGCTACGCGCTTCACTATTCGAGCGAGCACGCGAAAGCCATCGAAGCATTTGAACGTGCGATTCAGCTCGACTACAGGCCGCCCACGTCCATGTACAACATCGCCTGCGCTAACTCGATGATGGGCCGCAAGGACGCCGCGTTCGAATGGTTGGGAAAATCGGCGAACGCCGGCTTCGACCTCGAGAGTTATATTCAGGGCGATCGAGACCTCGATAATCTTCGATCCGATCCTCGCTTCGCGCGTTTCATGGAGAGATCGAACGATCATCACAAAGACAAGTAGAGGGCTTCACGCCATTTCCCATTTCCGATTTCCGATTGGCGATTGCCGAATACCCCGCAAGCGGTCTCATCGACCCGTGGCGAGGAATCGGCAATCGCCAATCGGAAATCGGAAATACCTTCGCGTGAATCCTGACTGATCTCCGGAGGCATGATGGATACACTCTTGCAGGACCTGCGTTACGCGTTTCGCACGCTAATCAAGAACCCCAGCTTTACGGCAATCGCGGTGGCGACTCTTGCGCTCGGGTTAGGCGCAAACACGGCGATCTTCTCGCTGACCGATCAGATACTTCTGAAAGTGCTCCCGGTCCAAAAGCCCGATGAGTTGGTGGTGTTGCGCGCAGATGGCCCCAAGTCGGGCCGCGTTTCGAGCGACGGGGACGTGGGCAATTCATTTTCTTATCCGATGTACCAGGACCTCCGGGATAAGAATGAGGTGTTCGCCGGACTCCTTGCGCGGTATCCCGTTTCGCTCAGCGTCGCCGGTGAAGGGCAAACCGAACGCGCGGATGGAGAGTTGGTGTCTGGGAACTACTTCGAGGTGCTGGGAGTCATGCCGGCGCTCGGACGGGTATTTACACAGGACGACGACATGGCGCCGGGCGCGAATCCGGTCATCGTCTTGAGCCACGGTTATTGGGTTCGTCACTTCGGGGGGGACGCAAACATACTCAACAAGACACTGGTGGTCAACGGCCAGTCGATGACCGTTGTAGGGGTCAGCCGCGCCGGGTTCACAGGCGTGCAGGTCGGCCAAACGCCGGATGTTTTCATTCCGATGATGATGAAGCCGCAGATCACACCCGCGTGGGATGGGCTGAAGAACCACAAGGACTTTTGGCTGGCGATCCTCGGCAGGCTCAAGCCCGGTCTTTCGGCCAAGCGGGCGGAGGCAGCGTTCGCTCCAGCCTATCGCGCTATTCTCGAAGCGGAATTGCCGCTCATGGGAAAGTGGTCGGCGGAGACTCAGCAAAAGTTTCTGGATCAAAAGCTACAGATGACGCCGGGCGCGCAAGGCCGGCAGATACTTCAGCGTGATGCGCAGACTCCGTTGCTGGTTCTACTTGGAATGGTCGGGCTTGTACTTTTGATCGCGTGCGGCAATGTAGCGAACCTGTTGATGGCCCGAGGCGCGTCGAGGCAACGTGAGATTGCAATTCGAATGGCGGTAGGCGCGGGGCGGTTCAGATTGGTAAGGCAGTTCCTGGTTGAGAGTTTGTTGCTTTCGTTTCTCGGGGGCGTGGTCGGATTCGCCGTCGCCTCGTGGACGCTTGGCTTATTGGTCGCGAGCATTCCGTCGAGCGTCGGCGCGCTGGGTCTTTCGCCCGAGCTCGATCTGCGAATGCTCGGCTTTAATCTTTCGCTCGCGCTGGTGACCGGACTCCTCTTCGGGCTGGCGCCGGCGTTTAGAGCGACGCGGCTGAATCTAGAAAGCACACTTCGTGAGCAGGGATCGAGCGTATCCGGCAGCCTCTCGCAAGTCCGGTTTCGCAAAGGCCTCGTAGTTTCGCAGATAGTTTTGACGACCGTGCTGCTGGTCGGCGCGGGGTTGTTTGCCCGCAGCCTGAACAATCTGGAGCGAATGGATCTGGGCGTGCGCGCCGAACATCTGATTACTTTCTCGATCGCCCCTGAACAAAACGGGTACACGCCTGTCCGCAGCGTCGCGCTTTTTGACCAACTGCGCGAGTCGCTTTCCGCGTTGCCAGGGGTGACGGTCGTGAGCGCGGCCGAGATCCCCGTCTTTACCGACAGTAATTCAAGTTCCAACATCACTGCCGAAGGATATACGCCGCAGGATGACGAGGACACGAACGTCTATCACAACTATGTGGGCCCCGACTATTTTTCCGCGTTGGGTATACCCCTAATCGCGGGGCGGGAGTTCAACAGAGGCGATACTTCTAACGGTGAAAAAACAGCGATAGTGAATGAAACGATGGCGAAGCGTTTCTTCGCCGGTCGCGAGGCCGTTGGCTCTCGTTTCACGTTTGGCAGTGGAAATGTTCACCCCGATATTCAGATCGTCGGAATAGTAAAAGACAGCAAGCACGGTAGCGTTCGCGAGAAGGCCCGTCCCTTCGTTTATATCCCATACAGTCAGCAGAAAACGATCGGACGTTTGACCTATTACATCAAGACGCAGCAGGGGCTTGGCCAGATGGCGGCAACACTGCGTCGCGAGGTGCAACACCTTGACCCCAATCTCCCGGTCTTCGATCTGAAGACACTCGACCAGCAAATTGACGAATCGCTGTTCGCGGACAAGTTTCTGACCTCGCTGTCGTTGAGCTTCGCCCTGTTGGCGGCGGTGCTTGCGGTGATCGGACTCTACGGGGTGATGGCTTACACGGTGACGCGGCGCACTCGCGAGATCGGCATTCGCATGGCGCTCGGCGCATCCCGAGGCAACGTTTCCTGGCTGATCCTGCGTGAAGTGGTGGTGTTGGCGGCCATCGGATTGGTAATCGGGTTGCCGGCGGCTTACGCGCTTGGACACGTTACCGAATCGCTGTTGTACGGCGTCAAGGTTAGTGACCCGATTGTGTTTGCCGGTGCGGCGCTGTTGCTGTCGTCTGGAACACTCCTGGGCGGGTACTTGCCCGCGCGCAGGGCGGCAACCACCGACCCGCTCAAGGCGCTCAGGTGCGAATGACGTGATGTGCGATTGCCGATTTGCGATTGCCGATTGAAAAAACGCGTTAGGTGATTGCACGCCGGAATCGGCAATTGGCAATCGACAATCGGAATTCTCTTGGGGGTGGACCATGAACGCTTTCTTCCGAGATCTTCGCTACGGTGCGCGGCTACTGACGAAGAAGCCAGGATTCACGGCGGTGGCTGTGATCACACTGGCCCTGGGCATTGGCGCAAACACAGCAATCTTCAGCCTCGTCAACGGACTCCTCCTGCGGCCGCTGCCTTACCGCGATTCGGAACGCCTCACGATTATCTGGACGCACTCGCCGGGGGCAAACGTCCTGCAGGATTGGCCGTCGCCGGCGCAGTTCGAGGCGGTCAAATCCCAAACCACCGTCTTCGAAGAAATCGCTCTCGCTCAGGGCGACAATGTAATCCTCAACGACAAAGGCTCGCCGGACCGGCTCGGTACCGTGCGAGCTTCTTCGGTGATGTTCTCGGTGCTTGGAGTGCAGCCGATTCTGGGCCGCGCCTTTTTACCTGAGGACGATGCGCCGGGCAAAACTCCATCGGTGATTTTGAGTCACGGGCTCTGGCGGCAGCGCTTCGGTGCTGATCCAAATGTAATTGGCCAGGCGGTCAAACTCGACAACGACAACTACAACATCGTCGGGGTGATGCCCGCTGACTTTTCGCTCGGCTATGAGGTGATGCCAACCGTCGGTTCGGTAGAGCAAGCTGAGATGTTGCTGTCGCTGCCGATGAGCGCCAAGGATATGGCGGAGCATGGTGATGAGAATTACAACGTACTCGCGCGGCTCAAACCGGGCGCGAGCATCAGCCAGGCACAGGCGGAACTCGACAAGGTTGTCCAGGGACTGGAGCAGCAGTTTCCGGAGCGCTATCCGGTGAGCCGCCGGTTCAGTTTCAGCGTCAGGCCGCTTCTGGAACAGGTTGTCGGCGACGTACGCCCGGCACTGCTTGTATTGCTCGGCGCTGTGGGCTGTGTGTTGTTGATAGCTTGCGCTAACGTAGCGAATCTTTTGCTGGCGCGGTCGGCGGCGCGTGAAAAAGAGATCGCTATCCGAACGGCCCTGGGCGCGGGGAGCAAACGAATTGTCCGCCAGCTTCTGACCGAAAGCGTGCTGCTTGCGGTTGTGGGCGGCGCGATCGGTTTGCTCGTCGCAATGTGGGGACTCGCGGGGCTTCGGTGGCTGAATCCGGGCAACATTCCGCTGCTCCAAAATATTTCCATCGACGGTCGGGTGCTCCTCTTCACTTTTGCGGTCGTCTTGCTTACGGGAATCCTGTTCGGACTAGCGCCGGCGCTGCGAAGCTCGCGAGTGAACCTGAACGAGTCGCTCAAGGAAGGCGGGCGCAGCCTTGTTGCCGGCGGCAATCACCGGCTGCGTAGTCTGCTGGTCATCGTGGAAATGGCGTTGTCTCTGGTTCTCTTGATTGGCGCGGGCCTGCTGATCCGCAGCTTCGTCCGCGTGCAGCAAGTCGCTCCGGGTTTCGCGGCACAGAACGTATTGTCGATGCACGTGTCAGTCGTCGGGACCGCGTATCTGGAAGCACCGCGCCGTCGCATCTTTTATCAGCAACTGTGGGAGCGTCTCAGGCAGATTCCGGGCGTCGAATCGGTTGGCGGCGCATCGGTCCTGCCCCTGAGCGGCAGCATAAGTTGGGGCGGCATCACGATTGAAGGGTATGACCCGGCAGCCGGGCAGAGCTCGATCCAGGCGGACCGGCGCTTTGCCAGTGTCGGATACTTTGAAACCATGCAGATTCCGCTGATCAGCGGGCGATTCTTCAGCGAGCAGGACACGAAAGACTCGATGAAAGTGGGGATCGTCGACGAGAACATGGCTCGCACTTATTGGCCCGGCGATAGCCCTCTTGGCAAGCGGCTGAAACCCGGCGGCCCCGCGTCGACTGCGCCCTGGATAACGGTTGTTGGAGTGGTTGCCAACGTCAAGCAATACGCCCTGGACACTGAATCGCGTGTGGCGCTCTACGTTCCGCACGAACAAGCGCTTGCCGGCACGATGTTCGTAACCGTGCGCGCAGCGGGTGATCCTCGCAGCATAGCGGCCGCGGTCACGCAGGAAGCACGCGCGATTGATCCGAATGTTCCGGTCTTCGATGTGAAGACGATGGATCAGCGGCTCTCCGAGTCGCTGACGCGACGGCGGTTCGCGATGCTGGCCCTGGGCGTGTTTGCGGTAGTGGCCCTGCTCCTGGCCGCGATCGGGATCTACGGTGTGATGTCTTACACGGTTTCGCAGCGTACGCGGGAAATCGGCATACGCATGGCTCTCGGCTCTCCAACTCGAGATGTCCTGAAGCTGATTGTCGGGCAGGGAATGTTACTTACGGGCATCGGTGTGGCGAGCGGATTGGCGGGCGCCTTTGCGACGACGCGGCTGATGTCCAGCCTGCTGTTTGGCGTCACCGCGACCGACCCGCTGACTTACGTATTGATCTCATTGGTTCTGGCAGGAGTGGCTCTGGGAGCCTGTTTCGTGCCTGCACGCCGGGCGACGCGAGTCGACCCGATGGTCGCGCTGCGATACGAATAGGTTTCTTCTACTTTGCGTGCTTTGCGGACCTTTGCGTCTTTGCGTTAGGAATTCTCGGCGCCAAGACGCAAAGGTCCGCAAAGCACGCAAAGAACTCCGAACCTTGAACCCGGCTTCGACGAGGACACATGCAGACTTTCTTACAAGACTTTCGCTACGCAATTCGAACGATGGCAAGCAACCGCGCCTTTTCCGTTGTAGCAGTGCTCGTGCTTGCCTTGGGCATCGCTGCGAACACGGTGATCTTCAGCGTAGTCAACGCGGTACTGCTTCGCGCACTGCCGTTTCCCGATGCCGATCGGATTGTAATGGTGTTTGAAAGCGACCTTCAGCGGCACACCGAAGAAGCGATTGCGGGCGCGAACTTCATTGACTGGAGAGATCAGAATCAGGTCTTCGAGAGCATCGCGACGTACAGGGAAGAGAGCTTCAATCTGACAGGCGCCGACAGGCCCGAGCGCGTGCCGGGCGTGATCGCAACAAGTGCGCTCTTCCCGACGCTGGGCGTGAAGCCGATGCTGGGCCGCGCGTTTCAAAGCGAGGACGAGAATCGAGGCGGCGGCCGAGTAGCCGTGATCAGCCGGAGCCTGTGGGAGCGCCGATTCGGCGCAGATCCGAACGTTGTCGGCCAAAAGCTAATTGCCAATGGTGAGCCGCTGACTGTCGTCGGTGTGATGCCCGGCGAGTTCACGTTTCCGGAACAGGCTGAGCTCTGGATTCCTCCGAAGCAAGTCGTCCCCGAACACGTGCTGAATCCAAACGCCAACATGGCTACGAATCGTGATAGTCATTACCTCTCAGCGATAGCGCGCCTGAAAGCCGGCGTTACTTTCGCGGAAGCGAAGGCCGACATAGACGCGGTGGCCTCGAGAATGGCTGAACAGGATCCAAATAACAATATGGGGCGTGGAGCGAAGCTGGTCTCGCTGCGGGAAAGCGAGGTCGGAGACATAAGAGCGACGCTGCTCGTCTTGTTCGGCGCAGTCGGGTTCGTATTGCTGATCGCCTGCGCCAACGTAGCCAACCTGCTGCTTGCGCGCGCCACCACTCGACAAAAAGAAATTGCAATTAGAACTGCGCTCGGGGCCAGCCGCTCCAGACTCGTCAGACAATTGCTGACCGAAAGCGTGGCGCTGTCGATCGCGGGAGGCGGGCTCGGCTTGTTGCTGGCGATGTGGGGCATTCATTCCACTGTGGCGATTCTGCCCGCCAGCATCTATGGCGCGAAGGATATCGGCATCGACGGAATGGTTCTCGGGTTTGTGTTGATTGTCTCACTAACGACGGGCCTCGTATTTGGGTTGGTTCCCGCGTTGCAGGCTACAAAGAGCGATCTGAATGAGTCGCTCAAAGAAGGAGGCCGTGGGGGAACTGCTGGCGCGCGGAGGAATCGAGCTCGCGGTCTGCTCGTCGTATCCGAGATAGCATTGTCGCTGGTGCTGCTGATTGGCGCGGGTTTGATGATCAGGAGTTTTATCCGGCTGGAGCAGGTCAATCCTGGGTTCGACGCTCGCAACGTTCTGACGATGCGTCTTACGCTTCCTTCGGCCCAGTACACCGACATTCGCAAACGTGCTTCACTTTTCCAACAAGTGATCGCGCGCATACAAACGTTGCCGGGTGTTGAATCGGCAGCGGCGATCTCGCGGCTTCCACTTACGCCGGGCAACAGCGGGCGAGGGTTGGTAATCGAAGGCGTTCAACCGGACAGCTCGGGCAACGGCCCGAACGCCGATTATCGAGTCATCAGCCCTGATTACTTCAAGACGATGGGCATATCGTTGCTCAAGGGCCGCGTGTTCACTGATCGGGACAATACACAGTCGTCCGATTCAGTGGTGATTAACCGCACATTGGCCGAGCGCTACTGGGCGGGGGAGGACCCGCTCGGCAAACGACTGCAAATCGGTATCAATGGCAACCCTACGCTGCAGATCATTGGAGTTGTAGAAGACGTGAAGCACATGGGCCTGGACTCAAAAGCAAGGCCGGAGGTTTACGTCCCCTACGAAAAAGACCCGTGGCCGTTTATGACCATAGTGGTTCGCGGCAACTCAGATCCGAAGATCCTGGCCGGGGCGATGAGGAGCGAGGTCTGGGCGGTTGATGGAGACTTGCCGATTCCCGACGTAAAGACAATCGATCAGCTCTTATCGGATTCGGTCGCTCGCCGCCGCTTCAATATGCTGCTGCTCGCGATATTCGGCGGGGTGGCGCTGGTGTTGGCGGCGGTTGGCATCTACGGCGTGATGTCCTATTCGGTGACGCAGCGCTCGCACGAAATTGGAATTCGCATGGCGCTGGGCGCTAAGCAGCCGGATGTGTTGAAGCTGGTCGTCGGGCAGGGAATGACGCTCGCGTTGATTGGAGTTGGCATAGGGCTTGCGGCTGCGTTCGCATTGACCAGGGTGATGGCGAGTCTGTTGTTCTCGGTCGGCGCAACCGATCCGCTGACTTTCGCGGTCGTGCCGGTGCTGCTGACAGGAGTGGCTCTGGGAGCCTGTTTCTTGCCGGCGCGCCGGGCAACGAAGGTCGACCCGATGATTGCATTGAGATACGAATAACAGGATTTGCGATTGCCGATTTGCGATTGGCGAATGAGGCAGCATCTCCGCGGCCCCGGTATCAAGAAATCGGCAATCGCCAATCGCCAATCGCCAATCGCCATCCGGCAATTCTGAGCGCGAACTCTGAACGGCTCTCTCCTATTGACAGTCTATAGGTCGTTCGAGTAGTCTCCTACAGACACGCTATAGGAGGAGACTCATGCCGGAAGCCACCGCCGATCTGCTGCAAGGCACGCTGGATCTACTCATCCTCAAGACGCTGGGATTGGGCCCGAATCATGGGCTTGGAATCGCGCGTCGCATTAATCAAATCACTCAGGGAACGTTTCATCCTAAGCCGGGATCGCTGTTTCCCGCGCTGCACAGGCTGGAAGAGAAGGGCTGGCTCGCGTCGGAGTGGGGCGAGTCCGAGAATCGCCGTAAGGCAAAATACTACAAGCTGACGCGGACCGGGCGGCGCCACCTCGAAAAAGAGACCGCCAACTGGGAGCGGATAGCTTCGGCAATCTTTCTTGCACTCGAGGCGACGTCATAGAGTTCTGTCCGGCAAACTTCAGTTTGTCGTTTGATTGACGGATTCAGGGCTCGCGACAAACTGAAGTTTGTCGGACATTTTCGCAGGGAGTTTAGTTATGTCTTTGTTCTCTCGAATTCGCAGCCTGATGTCGAATCTATTTCAGAGGCCTCGCGTCGAACACGAACTCGATGCGGAAGTGAATTCTTATTTAACGCAGCTAGTCGACGAGAAGGTTGCCGCCGGCCTAAACCCTCGCGACGCACTTCGAGAATCAATGATCGAGCTCGAAGGGGCGGAGCAAGTGAAGGAGGGCGTGAGGGATGTGCGCGCCGGTGCGGTGCTCGAGCAGTTGTGGCAGGACACGCGCTACGCGCTGCGAATGCTGCGAAAAAATCCAGGCTTCACGGCGATAACGGTGATCACGCTTGCGCTCGGGATTGGGGTTAATACCGCGATCTTCAGCCTCGTTGACGGGATTCTCCTGCGACCTCTCCCGTATCAGCAGCCCGATCGCCTGGTCAGGATATTAAATTCGCAACGACAGCTCGGATTGGAAACGTGGGGCCTGTCGCAAGCGAACTTTACATTCCTGCGCGACGGCAACCATTCACTTGAAGCGGTAGCATCTTATTCGACCAGCGGTGCGAATCTAACCGGAAACGGCGAGCCGGAACGCGTATCGCTGGGCACGGTCAGCGCCGATTTCTTCAAGGTGCTCGGGATTCCTCCGCTTCTCGGGCGAGCTTTTCAAGCGGGCGAAGATACGCCCGGCAACAACGGCGTGTGCGTCATCAGCTATGGCTTTTGGCAGCGGCGCTTTGGCGGCGACGCGAGCATCGTCGGCAAGTCCCTCGAGCTTAACAGCGCGGCCTCAGAAGTCGTCGGCGTGATGCCCGTGGGCTTCGGCTTTCCTCGCCCGGACATCGATGTATGGACTCCGCTCGCGATCAATCCGGTCAGGACCGCACCCTACTTTCTGAGAGCGATTGGACGGCTTGCACCGGGCGTATCAGCGCCGGCGGCGGAGGCGGAAACGACGGCGGTGCTTTGGAACTACGCGCGTCAGCACCCCAACACCAGCGAAAGCAGGATACCGGTGGATCAGGGCTCCGCTCTGAAGACAATAGTCACGCCGCTTAAGGAAGCGATAGTCGGGCGCACAGAAAAACCGTTGCTCATTTTACTGAGCGCAGTGGGTCTGGTGTTGTTGATCGCGTGCGCTAACGTCGCGAACCTGCTGTTGGCTCGCGCGACCTCGCGGGTCAAAGAAATTGCCATGAGATTCGCTCTTGGCGCTACACCGTCGCGCGTCGCAAGACAACTGCTCACAGAAAGTCTGGTGCTTGCGCTCATCGGCGCTGCCGGCGGAGTGATGTTGGCGTGGGTTGGCGTGCGAATGCTCGACAGGTTGCCGATAGACGGCATACCACGAATCGAAGTAGTGACAGTAGATGGACGTATTCTGGCATTCACCGCAGGTATCGCGTTGCTGACCGGAGTGCTGTTCGGACTAATGCCTGCACTGCGTGCCTATCGGATGGGCATGGTTGCGGCGATGCGCGAAGGAAGCCGGGGCGGCACGTCCAGCCGCCGGTCGAGCAGTGTTCTGGTGGCTGCGCAGTTCGCGCTTTCTTTTGTGCTGCTGATTGGCGCGGGGCTGCTGATGAAAAGCTTTCAGCGATTGCAGGCAGTCGATATCGGTTTCAATCCGGATAAGCTGCTGACGATGGTCGTTTCTCTTCCGCCTCGCAAATATACGAAGCCGCAACAGACGGTTCAGTTCTATGAGAGTTTGCTCGAACGCATGCGCAGCATTCCGGGAGTCCGTGCGGCCGGGGCCGCCACTAATATCCCGTTTGTCGGCGATTCCAACAATGACGCCTTTATCGTTGAGGGCCACGAACCGAAGCCCGGCGACCAGGGAGTGCAGACTAATCTTCTGTCGATCACGCCCGGGCATCTTCAGGCAATGCAAATTCCTCTGCTGCGGGGAAGGGATTTTCAGGAGACCGACAATGGTGACTCGCTATCCGTGGCTATAGTAGATGAGACGCTGGTGAAGATGTTTTGGCCGGACGGCGACGCTTTGGGGAAGAAGGTCGAAACCACCGGCGACATGCAATGGATGACGATCGTTGGAGTGGTGGGCGCCATTAAGCAGGATGGATTTGCGGAAGAGCCGGAGCCGCATATCTACATGCCGCTCGAGCAATCGCCGGAGTTGTCAGCGAAGCTTGTTCTCAGAACCGATGTTCCTTCCAGCGCGATTATTGGCGCAGTCCGGAGCGAGGTCAGCGGGTTGGATCCGAACATTCCCGTCTTTTCAATTCGAACTATGCAGGACGTCATGCGGCTGACAGTGAGCAGTCAGCGGTTGACTAATCTGCTGCTGATGTCGTTTTCGGTGCTGGCGCTGGTGCTTGCGGCAGTCGGGATCTACGGAACGATGTCTCTGTACGTTGGCAGTCGACGGAATGAATTTGGAATCCGGATGGCATTGGGTGCGCAGCCGCGCGGGCTTATTCGGCTGGTGCTGCAGGAAGGATTGCTGCTTAGCGCGGCAGGTGCTGCTACCGGCCTGATCGGCGCGCTGTTGCTTACGAGAACAATCGCGAGTCTGCTGTTTCACGTCAGCCCAACCGATCCGGTCATTTTCACTGGAGTGCCGCTGGTGCTGATAGTGGTGGCGCTGATCGCCTGTTTTGTACCGGCGCTTCGAGCATCGCGAGTCGATCCGATAGGCGCGTTGAGGTGCGAGTGAAGCAGGCGGGCATAGCAAAGCTTACAGACCTAGGCGATGCTTCAACGGATTTGTTTACTTAAGCGATTCCAGTTTTTTGCGCGCCAGGATCGTCTTCGGGTGATCGTCTCCCAGGAACTCACAGCGGATGCGTAGCGCGCGCTCGAAGCATTCGCGAGTGCCAACAAGATCGCCGAGGTCTTGCCGTAGAAGGCCCAGATTGCTAACGCGGATCGCGACTTTCGGGTGGTTAGGGCCCAACGCGCCTTCATCAATCCTCAGCGCGCGCTCAAGGCACGTGCGAGCACCGTCCACGTCACCGAGCTTTCGCAGAAGGAGGCCAAGGTTGTTTAGGAGTATCGCGACCCTAGGATGTTCAGGGCCGAATATAGCTTCACCAATTCGCAGCGCACGCTCGTAGCACTGGCGGGCACCGGCTAAGTCACCGAGGTCTATCAGCGCAGTACCCAGATTGTTGACGTCCCTCGCGACTGCGGGATGGTCAGGGCCGAACGCGGATTCATCAATCCCTCTAGAGCGCGCTCGAAGCACTGACGAGCGGCGGGCAGTTCGCCGAGGTCTTTCAGTACGCTGCCCAGATTATTGACATCGGTAGCGACTGCAGGATGGTCAGGGCCGAATGCGGTTTCATCAGTCCGAAGCGCGCACTCGCAGCACTGGCGAGCACCGGCAAGGTCACCGAGGTCTTTCAGCACAAGACCCAGATTGGTTACGTGAATTGCCACCCTCAGATCGTCAGGCCCGAAGGTCGCTTCGCCAATCTTGATCGCACGCTCATATGCCTGTTTTGCTTCTGCATACCGTGCGCGTCCGCGATAGTAGAGTCCCATCTGATTCAACAAGCGCCCAGTTGGTTCGGGCGCGAGCTGTAACTCCTCGCCGAACACCGCCGTGGCCAAGGCGTGGGGAAGCAAGCGCTGGCAGGCAGCCCACGTGCGTACGTCGTCGCTTTCGAAGGGAAAAGCATCATCGACAACGCGAACCGCGGCCTCCGCGGATTCCCGTCGCTCGTCTTCAAGCAAGCGGTCGCGCGCTACCATCTGAACAAGCCGGTGTACGAATAGACCGTCTTCACTGCGCTCGATCAGCGAGTAGCGCCTCAACACTGCGATCGCTTCATCAAACCGAAGCTCGTCGGCGACGGTCTCGGCCAGAAGAGCAGGCAGCTTGTCCTTGCCCTTGCGAAGCGCAGCTATCGGGATGTCGTCGGGCGCAAGGAACGCGCACAGGTTCAACAACTCAGCGGCGGCAGGAGACTCCTGCTGCGTCGCTTGAAAAGAAATCTCCCACGTCGTCGCAACCGTGTCCGGGTAATCATCGGGTTTCCCCCGAAGCATCAACTCGCCGTGACGAGTCTTAAATAATGCAAGGTATTCTGAAATTGGTTTGCCGGTCGTTTCGATGTACGCGCCCGCCTGCTCGAGCGCGAGCGGAAGATCCCCGAGGGCTTCCGCCAACTTCCGCGCCGCCGGCTCGTCGTCTTGTCCCGTGCGTTGCAGCAGAAACCTGACCGCGTCCTCGCGGGTAAGCACTTCGACTTCGAGCGGTTTCGCTACGCCGCCCCAGTTCGGATCGCGCGAAGTGATCACCACGTGGCCCGCCGTGTTCTGAGGAAGCCAGTCACGCAAGTCGCCTTTGCGCCGCGCATTGTCGAAGATCAGCAGCCAGCCGCCGTTGTGATTCAACCAATCGCTCACCGCCGCGACGATCACCGTTTGATCTCTTTCTTGTTTCTGAGGTAGATCGAGTGCTTCCGCCAGCGCCGCGTAGTCCGACGCCAGCGCTGCGGGCTCTTCGGACTTGATCCACCAGACTACTTGATAATCACCGGCGTGATCGTAGGCGTATTCGGCAGCAAGCTGAGTCTTGCCTACGCCGCCCATCCCGTGAATAGCCGTCAGCGCCGCGGCGTTCTTCGATGTGAGAGTCTCGTGAATCTGATCGAGCAGCGCGTCTCGCCCGACGAAGTTTGGATTGCGTTGATGAGGAACATTCCAGATTGGAGAGAGAGCACCAGGGAACTGGGGCTGCTCTTTGATAGAGCGAACAGGAGTTTCAACCGGGAATCCGGGCGCAACCGAAGGCTTTCTGCGTTCACGTTTCACACCTTCGAGAAGGACTTCGCGTGCCTGATCCTCGCTCTTGCCCGCGATATCGATGTACGCGCGCACACTCAGCAGGCCTTCGACGTCGAAGTCGACAGCGCGCACCGGCAGGAGGTTATCTTTCTTGAACGCGGCGGTCCATTCAGCCTCGGTGAAACGAGACTCGAAATACCTGGGCGAAAGAACTGCGAGTGTTTGGTTGGCTTCTCTTGAAGCTCGTTCCATCTCCGCGATGAAGTCGTTGCCCGGATGGAAGTCCCACAGTTGAATGACGACCGAGTACCCGTTCGCTTCCAATTCCCAGGCAATCCACTCGGCCCACTTTGCGTCCGAGCTTGTATAGCTGATGAAGAAGTCCTTCACTTCTCGCCTCGACATTTTGTTCTGAGATGAACCCGTTGAGAAAAGCGATCGTTCGTTGACCTTCTGTGGAGAAGATCACTGAAAATATATATCACGCTCCTTGTTTTGTCGTCTCGATCTCTTGCACGACCGGTGATGCTGCGGCCTACAACATCAGATGTGCGTCAACGTCTCGCGTTTTTTGCACATACCCACTTCGTGAGAAGTGGGCTGGTGATGTTGTAGCCTGCGTTGTGTGCGCCTTGGATTGTCGCTAGCCAGGCAGACTACAACATCACATACCCACTTCTCACGAAGTGGGTATGCAACGCCAGACGCGCTTCATTGTAGGCAGCAACATCAAGACCCCACCCCTGACGAGGTGGGTATGCGCGAAAAACTGACGCACACGTTGCACCACCGGCCACGGGTTCGCGGACTCACCCGTGGCTATGCGCCGTCACGCGCTTCGCGGGTTTGTCAGTCCGGGGTTCGCGGAGTCCTGGCCATCCACACTCTGCTGTTGATATCCAACAGGAAGACGTGTATGCTCCTGTTGAAAATCAACAGGAGGCGGGACAGAGTGAAAGAGGCGACTAACGAAATTCTCCAAGGCACACTCGACTTGATGGTGCTCAAGACGCTCGAGGGGCTTGGGCCGCTGCATGGTTACGGCATCGCGCGGCGCATCGAACAGGTCAGCGACGGGGTGCTCGAGTTGAATCAGGGAACCATTTATCCCGCGCTGCTCAGACTCCAGCAAAAGGGCTGGATCGATGCTGAGTGGGGCTCGTCGGAGAACAATCGACGCGCGAAGTATTATTCGATTACGCGCGCCGGTCGAAAACAGCTCGCAACCGAGACCGAAGATTGGGAGCGAATATCCGCGATAATCGGGCGAATGCTCGAGGGTGTGTAGCTGTCCGACAAACTTTTCAGTTTGTCGTCTGTTGCGACTGAAGCCCGGTGAAGCGACAAACTGAAGTTTGTCGGACTGGCGAGTCGGACTGGAGACAGGATGAATAAGTTGCGAGAAAGCGTTTCGAGGATTGCCGGACTCTTTGCAAAGGATCGCCGTGACAAAGATCTCGATGACGAAGTCCAAGCGCATCTCGAAATGCTCGCCGACGAGAATCTTCGTAAAGGAATGAATATCGAGGAAGCGCGACGAGCGGCGAGGCGAAGCTTTGGAGGCGTCACTCAAACCAAGGAAGCTTATCGCGATCAAAGAGGACTACCAATGTTGGAAACCCTGGCACAAGACATCCGCTACGGACTTCGTATGCTGAGAAAGAACCCCGGCTTCACTGCCGTTGCAGTGTTTACTCTGGCGCTCGGCATCGGGGCCAACACCGCGATATTCAGCGTGCTGGATGCAGTGATGCTTCAAACGCTGCCGGTTCGAAATCCTCAACAACTCGTCCTTGTGAACTGGACCGCCAAAGACTGGCCCGGCGTACTTGAAGATCTCGAGGGAACCAATCGCAAGGATCCGAATCTTGGCTGGATCGGCGAGCCGGTCGCATACCCGGTCTTCGAAGCGCTGCGTACTCGCAGCACAACAATGTCTGAGGTCCTCGCCTTTTCCTCGAACGTAAACGGCTTCAACGTACAATTCGACGGCAAGCCCTACTCCGCGGCAACCGAGTCGGTGTCAGGTGAGTATTTCACCGGCCTCGGCGTTCAAACGATTCTCGGCCGCCCGATTCTTCCCAATGATGATGTTGCCAATGCGCCGCCGGTCGCAGTGCTCTCTCACAAGTTCTGGAAGAGCACGCTCGACGGCGACGGGTCGATCGTCGGCAAGGCAATCGTGATCAACAACCTTCCATTGACCGTCATCGGCGTAGCGCCGCCGGAATTCTTCGGCGCGCAGCCCGGCGAGACCAATGATGTGTGGGTTACATTGCACGAGTATCCGAAGCTCGTTCGCGCCTTGAATTTTGCCGGGCCGGGAGAGCCTGATGCAGAAGCCGCGGCCTCGGCTTATTGGAAAGCGCCGAGCACGTGGTGGCTGATTGTGATGGGACGGCTGAAGCCGGGCGTCAGCGAATCACAAGCGCGAGCCGAGCTCGAGGTTATCTTCGATCAAAGCATTGATGCGATGATCACATCCGAGAAGCAGGGAGAGAATCGGCCTTCGCTCATACTCCTTCCCGGCAACAAAGGGTTGGACAGTATTCGAAGACAGTTTTCCGAACCGCTGTTTGTATTGATGGGAGCGGTCACGTTGGTGCTGTTGATCGCGTGCGCGAACGTTGCGGGCCTGCTGCTGTCGCGCGCGACGGCGCGACAGAAGGAAATCGCGGTGAGGCTGAGCCTGGGCGCGAAACGGTCCCGCTTGATCCAACAGTTGCTCACCGAATCACTGTTACTCGCAGTCATCGGCGGAGCGCTCGGGTTGTTGCTTTCCCGATGGATGAGCGAGTTGCTCGTTGCGCTGGTCGCAAGCGGGCGCAATGGAATCGAACTGTCGCTCGCGGTGAATGGGCGAGTGCTGCTCTTCATCGCAGGTGTAGCACTTCTTACAGGCTTGCTGTTCGGTCTGGCTCCGGCGTTCAGCGCTACCCGGGTGAGCCTCACCGCGGCGCTGAAGGAAGGCGGCGCGGGAAGCAGAATGGGGGCCCGGCGGTCGAGACTCGCAAGGGTGTTGGTCTCTGCGCAGGTTGCGTTATCGCTAGTGTTGCTTGTTGGAGCAGGACTCTTCCTGCGCACTCTGAAAAAACTAGAGACTGTTCCGCTGGGATTCGAGCGAGACCATCTGCTCCAGTTTACGGTTTCCCCGGGGCTGAACGGCTATAAGGGAGCGGCGCTCGTGGAGTACTATCGGCAACTACAGCAGCGCATCGGCTCCATTCCCGGGGTGACCGGGGCAAGCTTCTCGCAGCACGGGCCGGTCGGCAGTGGAGCGAGTTCTTCGAGCATCATCATTCCCGGTGTGACTTCGGGGAAGGAGCATTTCGATCTCCACAGACATATCGTCGGGCCGGGCTACTTCGATGCGCTGGGCATACCGAACTTCAGCGGTCGACCGCTTGATGAGCGGGACAACGCAGGCGCGCTGAGGGTCGCGGTAGTCAATCAAACACTCGCTCAGAAAGCTTTCGGCGATGACAATCCCCTCGGGAAGGTTCTTCGTTTCGGCAGCGATGCTAAACCTCGAGACTTTCAAATTGTCGGAGTAGTCGGTGACGCAAAGTACAATGATTTGCGAAAGCCTCCGCCGCCAACTGCCTACTTTTCCTATCTGCAGTCGATCGACGTCGCAAGCTTCATGACCTTCCTGGTGCGCACCAGGACGGACCCCGAAGCGATCGTCGGTGCGCTCCGAAGCGAAGTGGCCGAGGTTGATGCCAACATTCCAATCACTGGGCTCGATACGGTCGCTCAGAGAATCGAGAAGGCTCTTTTGTTGGAACGGATGTTCTCGCGTCTCACGGGTTCATTCGGGCTGTTGGCGCTTGTGCTCGTTTGTGTTGGACTGTACGGAACGATGTCGTATTTCGTCGCGCGTCGCACGAATGAGATTGGTATCCGTATGGCGCTTGGCGCGCAGCCCGAACGGGTGTTTCGGATGGTACTTGGCGAAGGGTTAATCCTCACAGGCGCCGGAGTCGTGGTTGGCCTGGGCGGGGCGTTCTTTGGTACGAAGCTGATATCGAGCGCGCTTTACGAAGTGCCCGCGCTGGACCCGTTGACGTTCTCCAGCGTTGCGGTTCTTCTGATTGCGGTCGGCTTGTTCGCGTGTTTCGTGCCGGCGCGTCGAGCGATGAAAGTCGATCCGATGGTAGCGCTTAGGTACGAATGAAAAATTACTTTGCGAGCTTTGCGGGAATTCTCAACGCAAAGACGCTAAGGACCGCAAAGCCCGCAGAGTCGCGAAGATTACTTCTTCGGCGGAGCCGGGACTTTCCTTGGTGCAGCGGGATGATGATCGGCGGCGGTAGCCGGCGAGGTGATCAGGAAATTACCCATCATTCCGGTGTCCTCGTGCGGAAGAATGTGGCAGTGGTAAACGGCCTTGCCGGTCCACTGCTTGAATTTCGTTCTGATCACCGCGGTCGAATTCACCGGGATCCAGATCGTATCCTGAATCGTGTTTGGCGTGACCGTCGTCGTTTTCCCGCTGGCATCGGTCGTGGTAATTGAAATCACTTCGAAGTGATTAACGTGAATATGGAACGGGTGTCCCTCGGTTCCGCCGTGATGCCCATCGCCAACAATGATGTGCCACTCCTCGACACCGGTGAGATTAACCACGTTCGGGACAGCGGTTTCCTGATACAACGCGTTGTTGATCGAGAAGTCGCCTCCAACGTAGGGATTCATCACCGCGGGAAAGGCTCCGCTGAATTCGATCGTCCTGACTCGCTGAACGTCTTTCGGATTGATAAACGGATAGTATCGCTTCTGAAAGGGAAGCACGTCGGGCAGCGCCATGTTTTTTGCAGGGCCCTTCACTTCAATCTCGGCGATGGTCTTCTGCGCGCTTTGGATGAACTGCTGGTTTTGCGCTTGCTGTGCGATTTTATAGAGCCCAGGCGTTGCGCTGGCCTGGATCAGAAACTCCGCGCGATTGGCAGACGCCAGCAGAACCTGCGGGGTTGTGCCGTTGATGGGTTGCGGAGGAATAGCTTGAACCGCGGGAAAGTTCACGCCATCCAGCGCGAGCAAGTACATCGTGTGCCCCTCGACTGCGATCGGCATCATGTTATCCGCGGTCGCATTCAACATGCGGAAGCGAACTACTTCTCCGGGGGCGACAGTAAAGCGAGGCACACCAAGCTGCTGGACCAATGGTGCTTGCGGTGACTTGTTGTAGTGAGTCTCCCTGAAAAACGCTTCGCCGTTTATCAGGTAATAGTGCAGCGCATAGTCACCCGTTGAGAACCCGCCCTTGAGCTGGGGCTGCGGTACATTGACGCCGGTAGCCGGATCGTAAATCGTGACATTGCCTCCGAATGTTTGCCAGATTGCGTTCTGCTTCGGACTGTAATCCCACACACTTGGAACGGTATCGCTTGGAAACAGTGCGAGGTCCTGGATCACCAGCGGAATGTCCCGTGCCTTCGCGATCTCGGGCACCTTGTCGATGTCTCCGTAGATGATCACGCCGCCGGCCATGCCGCTCAGCGCCTGAACCGCGGTCGAGCCGTGATGGTGAGGATGATACCAATACATTCCGGGGGGATGATTATCCGGGATCTTGAAGGAGTAGTCGTAATGCGTGCCCGGTTCGATCGCGATCATGTGCGACAGCGGATTGGAAGTGCCAAGCGGCTCGAACAGATGTGGCATGATGTCGAGGCCGTGCAAGTGCAGGTTGGTAGTGTTCAGCATGTGCGGAACATTGTGATCGCCATTCCAACCGGTTGAATCGTAGGGCCCGAGCGAGTTCTTGACGCGGATCCGTACCGTATCGCCGGGCTTGGTTTTGAGCATTGGTCCCGGCACCTGGCCGTTGAAACTCCGGAGCCTGGCCTGAACTTTATGCGCCGGATCATTGGGCTCAAAGGTCTTAGTTATCCACTTGCATTCGAGCGTCGTGTAGTTTCCCGCGCCGGCCTTGGCTGTCTTTGGACTGTTGGCCTGGCCGTAGGGCTGGCTCTGGCTCTGACCTTCGATCTTGTCCTGCAGAAGCGAGCCTACCAGCATCGCGCCTCCGCCCTTGAGAACATCACGCCGTTTGATCTTGTCCATTAGTCGCTCCTTTGTCCGACAAACTTCAGTTTGTCGAAACAGCATAGAAATAGCGGGAACCTAAAGTCTTTCGAAGATACAGAGACAGCGACAAACTAAAGTTTGTCGGACATTCATACTCTTAGATCGTCGATTTCGACCAGGCACGCCTCGCGCACGCGCTGTACCGTGGCCGGCGCCTCGAGGAAGAACCACTCCGAGTGCCCACGATCCTGGCGCGCTGCCAGCACTGCGTGCTTGAGCGCGAAATACGCGGTGATCGCAAGCACCAACGGAGGCTCGCCCACTTCCTTCGAGGAGAGAAGCTCGAATGGATTGTCAGCCACCAGCGGCGCATCCTTTTTCGGAAACAAATCCACGTTGAACTCCAGCGGTATCGTTGTAGTCGCCGGAACTTTGTAACGCCAGGTGTTGTCCGCATTCAGCGCCCCGATATTGGGTCCGTCGGGCTGAAACACAACATCTTCGGTCAGCACGTATCCGAGACCCTGAACATAGGCGCCTTCGACTTGCCCGATATCGATCGCAGGATTGAGACTCTTGCCCATGTCATAACAAAGGTCCGCGCGCAGCACCGTAGTTTCGCCGGTTAGAACATCTATTTCGACTTCAGTGCACGCCGCGCTGTAAGTAAAACCGACGAAGTGGTTCACTACTTCGGAAACCCCGGGTTTGAAGTGCAAGCCGGAATCGATCGCTTCGCCGCCCAGTTGAACGAAGCGGACCTGTGACGAGAGATTGACGCAATCCCCGTTGGCTTGCTTGACGATGAAGACCCACATCGGTGCAGTCTTCTTGTTGACAGTGACAACAGTCCTCCATCCGTTTTCGTAGTCCCAGAAGTTGAAGCCGTTTTTCGAGCAATAGTCCGGACCATGTTTGTGCAGCAAGTCGAGGCAATAGTCCTCGAGCCTCTTGCGAATAATTCGGCACGCTTCCTGCACTGCGCCGCCGTTGAATGCGGTTCCCGTCGAAGCGCCGGTGCTGACCGGGTTGGGAACTACCTGCGTATCGAGTGCTGACGTTTCGATGAAGGTCAATGGCAGGTTCAACTCGCGCGCTGCGATCTGCGCTACTTTTGTAAGCAGCCCCTGGCCCATCTCCACGCCGCCGTGACGCAACAGCACGCTGCCGTCCTGATCGTAGACTTCCACCAGCGCGCCGGCCTGCTCCAGAAACGTTGCGTTGTAGCCGCTACCGTATTTCACGGGAATCATCGAGATGCCCCGCTTGCGCCAGCGATTCTCCCGGTTGAATTTCTGGACTTCTGCACGCCGGCGATCAAAGTCTGAGAGTTTCGCGATGCGTTCCCACACGCGATCGAGATAGCAGTAATCGACAACCTCTCCGTACGGGGTCAACTGACCCTGCTGATAGAGATTCTTTCCGCGCACATCTTCCGGCAGCATTCCGATCCGATGCGCCGCGCACTCAATGGCGTCCTCCTGAGCCAGAAGCCCCTGCACCAATCCCATCGACCGCATGGCGCCGTTGCTGGCTTTATTCGTTTGCGCGACCTCGCCGGTGCTTCCATAGTTCTTAACCATGTAAGCGCTGTCGGCTCGGAGTTGAATGCAATCCATAACCACGAACGAGCAGTCGTAAGTCGAACCACCGTCGGCTGTAAAGTCGGTATGCATGCCCACAATGCGGCCGTGCTGATCGGGGTCACTGCTGTCGGCGATCGCCACGGCATACTTGCTGTACAACGGGTGACGGTGGCCGATCATCGCGCTGTCGTTCTCGCGCCGTACCGCAAGCCGCACGGGTTGATGGTGCTTTGCCGCCGCCACGGCGACGGCTGATGATACATAAGGCGAGCGCGTGGTCTTGCCGCCGTAGCCGCCTCCGACGCGGTTGACCTTGACATCGACGCGGGTCTGAGGGACGCCGAGGATTCCGGCTGCTGCGCTCTGCACGCCGTCGGGGCTCTGACACGAGGAGTAGAGCACGATCTCATCACGTTCACCGGGAATCGCCACACAGGCCTGCGTTTCCATGTAGAAGTGAATCTGTGCTCCGCTCTCTTGTGTGCCTCTCACGACTTCACACGGAACGCCATCGACGACTGCCTGATCAGAGTCGGCCCATGAGAAATCGCTCCCCGGCCGCCGAATCTTCCAGATGTGGACCGGGTAAGGGTTTATGTCCTTGAAGATCGATTTCTTTCGTACGGCTTCACCGATAGTGAGAATCGGCTTGCCTGCGGGCGCGTAGTCGATGCACACAGTCGAGACGAACTGTGCGATGTCAATCGCAAGCTGCTCGGTCCTGGCAAGCACCAGCCCAATGCATTGTCCGTAGTTGTTAACCTGATCGATCGCGAAAACCGGATCTGAACTGCTTTGACCCCCGCCCTTCGGAATGTCGCTCGCGGTCACGAAGTCGTAAAACCCATCGTACTTCTGTTTCAAGTAAGCGATCAGGCCGGCGACTTTGACTGGCTTGAAGCTCTTACCCGCGGGTATTCGATACGAGAACTTGGCGAGCGTCTTCGCGCTTGTTACTACCGCGGCTTCCATCGTGCGCTCAGGAATAGCGAGGTCGTGCGTGTAGCACGCTTCGCCCGTCGCCTGGAGGAATGCCGCGAGCTTGACGAGGGGAAGATCGACCGGATACTCGTCCCTGAATTTCTCGTAGCTCTGTTTGCCCGCGGTGACCGGGCGAACGTATCGCTCACCGGCCGATCTTAAGTCCGCCGGGATGCTCCCGGGATTTCGTAGCTCGGCTACGTGAACGAAGAACTGATAGAAGTAACTCTCAGCGAGATGAATCCTGTATGCCTCGCTGAAGCCTTCATAAGGCAGCCCTTTCATTCGCTTTCGATTCTCTTCGAGATTAGCCTGCACGTCGTAGCGCACCAGCGTCAGCGCTTGCTGCAGGGTTTCATCGTCCCACGATCGCCCGATCAAAAACTCTTCAGCCGATTTCGCGTGAAACGCGACCGGCCCGATCCCGCCCAGGACAATAGCTGCGTCCTCGACCACGCCGGCCTTGTCGAAGCGAACTCGCAAGCCGCCGTTTACAATCGAGTGCGCGTTCTCTTCACGCAGCGCCATCTTGTACGTTCGCGCGCATTCATCGCGCTTCGTCCAGGGGACGTAATAGCGCGCCAGCACTCCGTGTTGAAGCTCCTTCGAATTCTGATACTCGTGAGCGAAATCCAGTATCGGCAAGCGAGCGCTGCCATCGCCGAGACTAACTTCAACCTCCGCATTCAGTGAACAGAGCGCAGTGAAGAGGTCCGATGGAAACGGCTCACCGTTCTGGATGTGGCGCACCACCAACATCGTGTTGCCGGCGACAGTAGCCGCATTTCGAACGATCGTGCCCGCGGTTCTCCGCGCCATGTACCGCAGCGCTTCGAGTCCTTGCAGACGAGCGCCCCTCGTCTTGTCGACGAGTATGTCGAGTTCATCAAGCAGTTCGCCGTAGGTGACTGCCGAGCCGAATGAGAGCCAGTCATCTTCTGCTTCGATGCCTCGAAGGACGTCGAGTTGCGAGATGTCGATCAGCACATGAGGATCTTCTACAAAGTGATCGTAGACACCGATCGACGTGTTTCCGCCGACGAGCTTCACGTTCGCTACATCCGGATGCTTGGCGATAATCGCGTGCACTTGCTCGAGGGATGTGGGCCGATACCAATGATATCCGGCCGCCGCGTAGTAAACCGGACGCGGAGGACGTTGTAACTTCTTGGGGAACGAAGTGCGAACCTTGCGAGCGTGCGGCACGCGCTCGGACGGATCAACAACCGTTTTCAAACAGCCGGCCTCGTCGTCGGGGCCCCAGTCACTGGCAAAATGCTTCATGCCGTAGAGAATCGATCGGTACCCCGTGCACCGGCAGAGATTGCCGTCGAAGAGGTCCTCGATCTCCTTCTGCCCGATCGTCTGCTCCTGATTCGTCGCGAGAAATGCAGTCATATTCATCACAAATCCAGGCGTGCAGAAACCACACTGCGAGCCGTTCTCTTTGGCGATCCGATACTGGACCGGGCTAAGTTCGCTGCGGCAGTTTCCGGTACCCTCGGTGGTTGTGATCTCCATTCCATCGAGCGAACATAGAGGCCGAAGGCAGGAGTTGATCGACAGGTGTTCGACACTCTCGCTTAGGTCGTCCCATCGCGACAGCATCACCGTGCACGCTCCGCATCCGCCCTGCGCACAGCTTTTCTTTGTGCCGGTCAGGCCTACTGCTGGAGACCGGAGCCAGTCTACCAACAGAACCGAGGGGTCGACTTTATCGATGACGACTTCGCTTCCGTTCAGAACGAATCGCAAGTCGGTAGCAAACTTTCCAACTGAATCTGCTGACATGAATTGTTCCTTTCAAAGAGAGCGATCACATTTATTCGCGACCTTAGGGGCGGTCCTCCGTGGCCGCCCCCTGATTCACGCCCTGATTCATAGGGTCGGTGGTAAGCCAGTCAGGGGCGGCCACGGAGGGCCGCCCCTACAGGTCTAACCCGGCCTAGGGCTTGGTTGCGGCCGAACTTACCCTGCGAGTCGCTCTCGCATCCGGACATGCAAGCGGCAGCGCGTGTGGATTTCTGAACGTCGAATACTGAGCGAAGGCGACCGCGAGTTGCAGAGAAGAATCCAGCGGAATCGCGGTTGTGAACCCGTTGCCCGGGAATGTAGCCGGATACTTGTAGTCTGAAAAATACGCGGTGTTCGCCGGGTTGAAAGTCGTGCACATATCGCAGAAGTTGAAGATCGCCGGGATCGTTCCCCCCTGCAGGTTGAGATAGGGCGGGGGCGCGGCGAACGCGCCCATGTGGCAGCTGACGCAACTCGAGTTCGACTGGTCTACAGTACCCGCGAGCCGCCTCGAACAGCCGTAGTGTTCGATGTCGGAAATGCTGACGGGCGCAAGCACTGTCTCGTGCAGCGGTTTGCTGTCGGATTGAGCCACGGCAGGGAAGCTCATCGGGTCGTTGCCAAACTGAACGCCGAGCGGTTTTAGCCGGTCCCAAATTGATCCCGGCTTTGATGGGTCATAGTCTTTGCCGTCGTACGCCAGAGTGGAGTACACCCAACGTGTAGGCGAGCGGCTGTCGACCACGGCCAGATCGACCTGAACCAGGTGAACGTCCCTCACCTCTCGGTCACATAACGAATACTCGGTCGGCGATTGTGGTATGTGCCCGTTCGCCTTCCAAGTCGTCGATCCTTTCAGATACGGAACCTCATTTTCAGTTGCAGTCGTATTGAGCACCTTGACGACCACGGTGCCTTCCGTGAAAGGCATGCCGCGAGCGAAGTTATTGCCGCCGCGCGAATAGACAGCCGGCTCACCAGAGGGCGGGAACGCCTGGCCGACTGACCATCCGCCGCAAGGGTTGTACATGCCAACTGACCAGGTCTCAAACAGCGGATTCACTCCGCCTGTGGATTTTGCCCCGGGGAGTGAATGCCTGCCGGTTCCGCGGCCCACTCCGCGAGTCGCCGTGATGAAGCTCGACAGCGCGGTCGACAGTTCATTGGTCAAACCGTGAACAAACTCGCGGCCGCGCTCTCCGTCGTAAGCCATCCACGGCACGTGATACCAGCGCGTCTGACCATCGACTTTGGTGTTCCAGCCTTCCTTGAAGTCTTGTCCCTTCCTGACGTAGTCGACGATGTCCTGCACATAGCCTTCCCAGTCCGACCATTTTGGATTCGGGTTGGTAAACGAGACCTGTCGCTTGAGCCAGGGAGCCTCGCATTTGGGTTGAGTCTTCGGATAGTCGTGACTCAACTTGAAACGCTGGCCGTGCCAGGTTGGCGGCGGCGTATCCACGCTGTCTCTAAACGCCAGGCTCGCGGCGGGGCCCGTCGCGCGACTGGATTGACCTGACAAGCTCGAGGCCAAAGCTAACGTGATCAAAAGTCCGACAATTATCAAGCCCCACATGTTCCGAGTATTGCGCATGGCTTTCTCCTCCGGTTCTCGATTCAATGGACTGCTCGGTTGAGGCGGCGAGACTGCGCAGATGTGCGAGGCACAACCGGACTTCGTCACATCTCCGTTCTCTGGTGGACCGCGCCTCCTTCAAACGACCGCGACTTCTGTGGTGAATAATGGTGATTCTTTTGGCGGAGCCAGCGAAAACGGTGCAATCTCACGAGCCCGCCTGAGTGGCGCGTATGGTATACCACAACATTCGAATCAATGCTAGAAGAATCACAATCGATGAACTGGAATTCCCCCAACCGGGAAGGGTGGGAGTCACTCCGTAGGAGTAACTTGTCTAAGACCCGATAAGCGAGCGCTCGGCGACTTCCGAAACAGAGACCACTCCATTGTTATCGACTCGGCCGTGGATCGATCCGCTTCGGTCTCGCAGCATTCTGCCTTGCCTGCCGCCCAGTACGGCGCGGATCTCGGCGATGATCGAGAGAGCGATCTCCTCAGGGGTCTCAGCCCCGATGTCGATACCAACTGGCGCATACACCCGCTCGACCTCTTGATTAGTAAGACCTATGCCCATCCTGGAAAGGTCCTGCAGCAGCCGGTCGGCGCGGCTTCGCGGCCCAAGCATGCCCACATAGAGCGCCGGCGAACGAAGCAGGAATTCCGAGAGCTCGAGATCGAGCGAGTAGTTATGGGTCATCAGCACGGCTACGGTCTCGGAGTCGATGGTCACTCGACTGGCCACATCCTCCGGCCGGCCGATGATGATCTCATCTGCGATGAAAAATGCTTCCCGCTCGGCGACGACCGGACGGTGATCAACGAGAGTGACGTGCCAGCCCAGCTCTTTGGCAAGCCGGATCAGCGGCACGGCGTCGTGTCCCGCGCCGAAGACGACCAGCGGCACGGGCGGAGCGATGTACTCGATGAAGACCTCACCGAACTCGTAAGCCGTGAGACTTGAGAATTTGTTTTCGAGCGCGGCAAAGCAATCCTGGCCGAGCACAGCCTGCAGTTCGGCGTCGAGATTGCCCGCGTTCAGCGGTCCAATCGAGCCTCGTTCATCAATCATCAAGCGAGCTCCGACCTGTAAGTTCTTGCCGGGCTCAAGCTCGACGCTGACAACTGTCGCGATAACGCCGCCGAGCCTTGAATTCAGACGGCGATGAAGAAACTCAAAGAGCCGGGGCTCGGCACGCTCCAGCAGAATTCGTACAATGCCGCGGCAACCCATGTTGAGCCCGAACACCGAATCGTCATTGATCGAAGTGTCGTAGACAAAGACTTCGGCGACTGCAGTCTCACGCACGCGCTTCGCACGCACCATGAGATCGGCTTCGAGACAGCCTCCCGAAACTGTGCCGTGAGTGTTGCCTTCGCCGTCAATAAGCATCCGCGCGCCGGGCAATCGATAACTCGACCCGCGCACATCAATCACGGTCGCCAACACCGCGGTCTGGCCGGCCTCGGCGATTGAATCAAAGTGCTCGACTATGGAGCGCAGTTCTTTACTCATATGATTCAGAGTGCGAATACTCGAGACGCAAACAAAACCTGCAACCTGGATCGTCCACTTGTCATCTCGGAACCAGGCCATTCAATCTGGGTGGCCATTATTACTCAAGAATAATTCTTGAGTCCATAAGGATTTGTTAGACCTGTAAGGGCGCCCACGGAGTAACCGAACTCGTCTTAACGAGCCGATACCGTGAAGAAACCGCCTTGCGAGCTTTGCGGTACTTTGCGAGCTTTGCGTTCAACGTATCTCTCTTTCTCGAGCGGATTCCTTTACGCAAAGCTCGCGACGTTGGGTGGTTTCTAAGGAGGGACGCCCCTCCAAGTCTTCCTCAACTTCTCTTTGACACCGTACTAGTTGGCGCTGGCGGCTTGTTTCTTCTCCGGGAACAGCGTCACTTTCACATAATTGCCGGCATTGAGGTATGTCCTCGCCGCCTCTTTGATCATCGCCGAATCGAGCTTCTTGTAATAATCAGGGACGCCCCAGACTGCTGCCGGATCTTCACCGGATTGATACCGGGACATAAGCTGAGCCAGCAAGAACCCGTTCTGCTTGCTGTTGGTTTCGAAATCGCGAAGCAACGCTTCCTTCTCGTCGTTCACCTGCTTGTCCGTCGGCCCTGCAGTCTTGAACTGCTCGATCTCCTGGAAGACTCGTTTGATCAAATCGTCAGTACGTTCGGGTGCGCAACCAAACTCGATGGCGATCGTGTATTCGGAATTCGGGTTCTTCTGATAACCCGCATTCGCGGTGATGCTGTAAGTGCCCCCGAGCTCCTCTCTAATAGCCTCGCGCAGCCGGTTTTCCAGGACCTCCGACATCGCTCTGATGGCGACGCGGTTCGTCTGGTCAAACTTGAACGGGCCGCTGAAGACGATGGCTGCAAGGCTCTTTGGTTCGATGCCCTTGTCCACTCGTTTCTCAACGACACCCGCCGCGGATCGCGCGCCGACATCCTTCCACGTTTCTTTTCGATGAAGCGCCGGGAGCGAACCGAGATACTTCTCGACCATCGGTTTCATCGTGGCCAGATCAAAGTTGCCAACGAAGACGAAAGTAAAATTGCTCGCGTCCGCGAAACGGTCCTTGTAAAACGCCAGCGACTTGTCGAGGTTCCACTCGTCAACCGTAGCGGGCGTCGGAAATCTTCGCCTCGAGTGATTCTGGAACCGCGCCGCGGCGAGCGCCTCGAAGAATGCGAACTCCGGAACTGCGGTTTGATTCGCCAGCATCGTCTTCGCTCGTGTTGCTTGTATCGAGAAGGCGTCAGCGTCGGCCCTGGGCTGCGTGAACCTGAGATAAATGAGTTGGAACATGGTCTCGAGGTCTTTGCGAGAGCTGCTTCCACTGAGTCCTTCTTCGAGTTCGCCGATAAACGCGGAAGCCGACGCCACTTTGCCGGTCAGCGCTTTCTGCAAGTCGATTGCGTTTAGTTTGCCAAGCCCTCCGGCACTGATGATCTGCGTGGCAGTAGCCGCGGGGATGTAGTCCTTGTCACTCGCGAGCGAAGTGCCGCCGGGGCTCGTCGCTCGAAACAGAATCTCATCCGCTTTGAACGTTGTCGGTTTGAGCACTACCTTAACGCCGTTCGACAGCTCCCATTCGGTAATTTGGAGTATATCCTTAGTCGCGGATTTGGTGATCGAGCCGGGCGCCGGCATCGAATCAAGCAACGTCGCGGAGGCCACGGTATCAGCGTAAGCCTTCAGCTCTTTTCCGCCGGCGGCCTTGATTACTGCTTCAAGCTTCGACTCATCGGGAATCACGAGTCCGCTCTTCTCGTGAGCGCTGAGAACCACCAGCCTATTTCGATCCGAATACCATTCCTTCGCGAGCTTGTTGATTTCTTCAAGCGTGATCTGCGGCAGGAACCGCTGATGCAGCCCGTATTCATCGTCGATGGCCGGCAACGGTTCGTTCGAGAGGAAATTTCGAATGTACTCGTCGGCGCGACTCGACGACTCGCGGCTCTCTTTTTCAACGGCGGCTCGTTCGTAGCCCCGAAGCAAGTCCTGCTTTTGACGGTCCATCTCAGTCGCGGTGAAGCCGAACCGCGTCACTCGATCAGCCTCTACAAGCAGCGCCTCAAGGCCTCGTTCGACGCCGCCCTCCTTTACGATCGCGGTTAGCGAAGCGCCGTCCTTGTCGCGAGCCAGAAAATTCCCTCGGCCCGCTCCGGCAAAAATAAATGGGGCATCCGGCTTCTGTGCGATTTCCTGAAACCGCGAGGTCAGCATTGCGGAGAACAGATTGTCGATGATCTCCTGGCGATACTCGGCGACCGTTCCCTGCTGGCGTGACGGCAGAATGTTCGTGATCCCGACCGAAGTCGTGGTCATCTCTTTATCCGTCGTTATGGCATAGACAGTACCTGGATGATCCGGAATGTCGAAGCTCGGGCGCGGCCGGGGATTGTTCGCGGCGGGAATCGAACCAAAATGCGTCTTGACCAGATTCTCGATCGCAGTCTTGTCGAAGTCGCCCACCGCAACGACGGCCATCAGGTCGGGCCGATACCAATCGGTGTAGAACTTTTTCAAGCGCTCGGGCTTGCCGCCCTGAATGATCTCGGGCTTGCCGATTGGAATGCGGTCGGCGTAGCGCGAGCCCTTGAACGCGATCGGAAACAACTTGTCAGTCATCCGCGCGCCGGCGCCGCGTCGGAGCCGCCATTCTTCCATAACGACGCCGCGCTCTTTTTCTATTTCGGCCGAATCGAAGGAGACATTGTGAGCCCAGTCTTCGAGGATGAGCATCGCGCGGTCCATCGTCTCAGGCTTATCGGTGGGGACCTGCAGCATGTAAACCGTCTCGTCGAATGAAGTGTACGCGTTGAGGTCCGCGCCAAAACGCATACCGAGCGACTCGATGAAGTGAACGAGCTCCTGCTTGGGGAAATGCTGTGTGCCGTTGAAAGCCATATGCTCGACGAAGTGCGCGAGCCCCTGTTGATCGTCTTCTTCGAGGACGGATCCGGCGTTGACCACTAATCTCAGCTCGGCGCGTTTCTCGGGCTTCGGATTAGCTCGAATGTAATAGCGCATCCCGTTTGAAAACTTGCCGATCGTTACCTGCGGATCGACGGGCAGTTGCTGTGAGGGCGCAGCGGCTTGAGCCTGAACGGCGCTGTGTTGAAACGAGCCTGCGAAACTCGTGGCTGTGAGGACGACTGCTACAAAGAGCAGCGCGCGCAAAAGGATGTTAGTTGATTTTGGTTTGGCTTGAAGACCGGGAAGATATGCTTTGTTGCTCACGATTGGTACATCTCCTTCTTGTATTCCGTTCTATGTTTGGGCTGATGCTGCTGGATGTGAAATCTCACCGAGGCTATGGGCACCAGGTTAACATTGAGGAGCCGAGCTTTGATTTCGCTTGTTACAGCAGAGAAAACTTTACCACTTTCAAATTCTCGAAGGCAATTGCGGGAATTCCGGCTAATGTGCGGTTAGTGGGTTGGTGACCTATAACGTGTGGTCAGTCCTTCGCGTGCTTTGCGGTCCTTTGCGCTGAGTATCGAGTCTACTCCTTCAATACCAGCGCAAAGAACCAACGGACCGCAAAGCACGCAGAGTGTCATGTCGTGTCAGATCTACATCACAATTGCGGGAACAAGTGTGACGTGTTGACGTTTGCAAACTCGACTGCCTACCCGTGGAGTAATCAACACAAGGAGAGTGCTTTATGTTGAGACGCCCATTGCTCGTAGCCCCGTTCGCGATCGTCGCCGTACTCTTAATGTCGGAGGCTGCGCTTGCGGGTCCCCCAACTTCCTCGACCGATTTTACTAACAAGCGAGCCAATGAATCAGTCGCGCGCACGGCGTTGGTCGCTAACCTCGAAGAGTCTGCGAACGCGATTGCCGAACTGCGGTCGATGGGCCCGGAGGGGTTGCGGGTCTTCCTCGAAGCAAACAACCCTGAGATCGAAGCTGCGGTGAAGTCACGCGCCGGAGCGGGGAAAGAAGGTAACGAAAACCTGGGCGCCAAAGGCTCGATCGCTGCCGGTACGCGTAAGGCGACGGCATCATCTTCGCAAGGCAATCAAGTGCTCTCGGCGCTTGACTCGATTTGCCGGCAGAAGGACTGCTACGCGTCACGGCTTTATTGGTACACAGACCTCGAGCAAGCCAGGGCGGCCGCGCGAGCGCAACGCAAGCCGATTCTCTCGCTGCGATTGCTCGGTCGATTAGATGAAGACTTGAGTTGTGCCAATAGCCGGCTCTTTCGAATTACGCTCTATGCAAACGAGCAGGTGTCCACGCTCTTACGTGAACGCTTCATTCTGCATTGGCAATCGGTGCGAGCCGTTCCCAAGATCACGATTGATTTTGGAGACGGGCGGACGATGGAACGGACGCTTACGGGCAACAGTATTCACTATGTGCTCGACTCGGAAGGCCGGCTGATCGACGCGCTGCCGGGCATGTACGGACCCGGCGCGTTCACGCGCGAGTTGGTCCGTTCAACATCAGTCGCAAGCGATCTCGCATTGTTTCAAACCGACGAAGAGCGACTGACGGCGTTGCGCCGATATCACGAGACCAGACTCAATGAGTTGGAGACTGAGTGGCTCAGTGATCTGAAACGAGCCGGGCTTACGCTGGCTCCGTCGCGTGAAATTCCACGGCCTGGCGGCGCCGGTTCAACGCCGCCGAGCGCTCAGAGGGCGGCCGCAGCCACGGTCGCAAAAGCGGTGATGGTTGAACGGCCCGTCCTCCGAGGCATGTCGGACAGTCCTAAGTCGCTCGACTCAATTGGAAGCGACGCCGGCTGGCTGACGATAGCCGGGTTGCACGCCGAAGATGCAGCGCTCGATCAAGCGACTCGCGCTTTGATGTCGTTCAAAGACCCCGCGCTGAGAGGTGCTTCTTTGCAAGGCGCAGTCACCGCTCTCGAACGTGCAATAGCGGAAGACACGGTTCGCAACGATTATGTGTTTCGCGCGCGGATTCACCGATGGCTGGCATCCGGCGCTGTGAGCTCGGACGTTGCGAGCTTGAATGAAAAGATTTATGCCGAGTTGTTCCTGACTCCGAGTTGGGACGCGTGGCTCGGCTTGCGGCCCGCGGGTTCATACTCGGGTATCGACAATGATGGAGTTCGACGATGACTAGTGCTGGGAGTCAACCGCAGAGCCGAGGACGCGGAGGACTGTCTTGCCAGTCAACACGCTAAAACCCGCTGCCTCGATTGGCATTAATTAGCGCGATGTTTGTGTGCCTGTTATCATCCAGGCAATCTTGTTATGAGATTGCGAACTCTCTGCGTCATTATCACGGTCGTTTGCGTTCTCCTCGTCTGCGGTTGTTCAAGGGGAACGTCGGGCGAGCACAACTCTAAAGAGCTCACTGTCGCCGCGGCCGCCAATCTCACCGATGCCTTTGAAGAGTTAGGAAAGCGCTTCACTTCGCAGACCGGAATCAGAGTCGTCTACAGCTTTGGCAGCACAGCCGATCTCACAAAGCAGATAGAGAACGGCGCGCCGTTCGATGTCTTCGCGGCGGCGGACATCGAGCACGTGGATGAACTCAACAGCAAAGGGTTTGTTGTTCCAGATACTCGCGTCCTCTACGCGAGAGGCCGGCTCGTCATTTGGATTCCCGCATCTACTCACGCTCCGATCATCCGCATTGAAGACATAGCCTCACCTGATATCAAGACCATCGCGATAGCCAAGCCTGACCTTGCGCCCTACGGCAAGGCGAGCGTCGAAGCACTACGCGCTCTCAATCTCTGGTCACAGATTGAGCCGAAGATTGTGTACGGGTCGAACGTTTCGCAGACAAAACAGTATGCGTCAACGGGCAACGCGGATGTGGCATTCATTCCACTGTCGTTGGTGAAACCAAATGAAGGCCGATACATAGAAGTTGACGCGGCGCTTCATCAACCCATTGACCAGGCGCTGGCGGTTGTAAAGGCTTCGAGCAAGCAAGAACAGGCGCGCCGGTTTACCGATTACATAATGAGCGCAGAGGGTCAGGCTGTGCTCAAGGAATACGGATACAGCAAGCCACCCGTCGAGTAATCTTACTGCTCAGCCTAATATCCGTGCAGACCCGTCAAATCAGCGTCATCCGCAGTCTATACATTGCCGGCGAAGAGACTCCTCAGAATCATAGACCGCGGATGAAACGGATTTGACAGCTGCACACGGATTTCTTTCCGTTTGATTCTTGGGAATCTTTTCTGAAACTTATAGGCGCCGTTCGACACTTACTCAAAACATCTAAGGCTACGTGTCGATGGAGGACGAATGACGACGCTCTTTCAAGACCTGCGCTACGGGATTCGAATGCTCTTCAAGCATCGAGGGTTGACCGCAGTCGCGTTAGTAACGCTTGCGTTGGGCATTGGCGCGAACACCGCAATTTTCAGCGTGGTAAATGCCGTGCTTTTGCGCCCGCTGCCGTTCGCTCAGTCCGAGCAACTCGTTGTCTCGCTCACGAAGACGAGCAAGATCCCTCGTGATTGGGTGACCTATCCCGATCTTCGAGACTGGAGAGAACAGAGCCAACTCGTCAACGAGTTCGCCGGCTTCGCTGCCCAAAGCGTGAACCTCACCGGAGGAGACGAACCCGATCGTTTGGTCGGCTCGTTCGTCACGGACAACTTCTTCAAGATGCTCGGAGTCGACGTAGCCGAGGGACGTGGGTTCTTGCGCGGGGAAGACGAAGCAGGCGCCGCGCGCGTTGCGATCGTCAGCCACGCGACGTTTCGGGATCGGTTTGGATCGGATCCGAATCTGCTAGGAAGGTCTCTGATCCTCAATGGCCAGCCCTACACCGTGATCGGCGTATTACCCGAGTCATTTCACTTCCAATGGGGCGATGCCGATGTGTGGATGCCGATTCGGAGTTATCCAAACTTTTCAGACGATCGGCGTAAGAATGCCGCGGCAGTGATCGCGCGACTCAAACCCGGCGTCTCAGTCAGGCAAGCTCAATCAGAGATGGATACGATTGCGGCTCGACTGGCCGCGCAGTATCCGGAGACGAACGCGGATCGGCGCGTGATGGTTCAGAGCTTTCAGGATTTCATCGTCGAAGACTTGAAGCCGTCGTTGCTCGTGTTGTTGGGCGCGGTAGGATTCGTGCTGCTGATTGCGTGCGCCAATGTAGCGAACTTGTTGTTAGCGCGCGCTCTCACACGCCAGAAAGAAATGGCCTTGCGAGCGGCGCTCGGCGCAAGCCGCGTGAGGCTGGTGCGCCAACCGCTGACCGAAACGGTGATGCTCTCGTTCCTTGGCGGCGGCCTCGGCTTGCTTGTCGGAGTGTGGGGCACCCGCCTGCTTGCCGCTAACAGTCCCTCGGATTTGCCTGCGGGCATCACCGCGAAGCTCGATCCGGCGGTGCTCTTCTTCACTCTTGGGATTTCGATGTTAACCGGACTGCTGTTCGGGGTTGCGCCGGCGCTGAAGTTCTCGAAGCCGGACGTCTACGAGACTTTGAAAGAAGGCGGCAAGACCTCCGGATCGGGTTCGGTGCGCAGCGGCGCGAGGGGCGTGCTGGTTGTATCGCAAGTCGCGCTCGCGTTGGTGCTGTTGATTGGCTCGGGGCTGATGATCAGAAGCTTTTTGAATCTCGTTCGGGTTGCGCCGGGCTTCAATGCGGAGAACCTGTTGACGCTCGAATATCGAGTGCCGCGTAACAAGTATCCCGAAGGAAAACAACAGTGGAGTTTTCATAAGCAAGTCGTAGAACGAGTGAGTGCGCTGCCCGGCGTCGCGTCCGCCGCGGTGGTACTTGCGCTGCCGTATAGCGGTAACGGCGGCTCGACCGGCTTCGTACCACTGGATCGCCCCGAGCCGTCGAAGGGCGATGAGCCGCTCGCGCAACGCAACTCCGCCGATGCCCACTACTTCGACACGATGCAGATCCCGCTGCTAAGCGGGCGAGTGTTCACCGAGCAGGATCAGGCGGGCTCGCCTCCGGTTGTTGTGATCAATCAAACACTGGCTCGACGGTACTGGCCGGATGAGGATCCGGTCGGCAAACCTATACGCATCGTGGACTCGAACATTGCTGATTCAAGCTTCTCGGCAACCATCATCGGAACGGTCGGCGACGTCAAGCACGGGAGCCTCGACGAGAAAAGCACTCCGCAGATCTATCTGTCTTTCGCACAGAATCCTTTTATTTTTGCAACGCTTGTAGTCAGGACCCAACCCGAACCGATGAGTATGGCTGCCGCAGTCAGAAGCGCCGTCTGGTCAGTGGACAAGGATCAACCGGTATGGAAAGTCCGCACAGTGCAGTTCCTGATCAATCGCGATCTCGGCCCGAGGCGATTCATGATGGCGCTGCTTGTGGGATTCGCCGCGCTCGCTTTGATGCTCGCAACGATTGGAGTTTACAGCGTGATCTCATACTCGGTCACTCAGCGAACTCACGAGATCGGTGTCCGCATGGCGCTTGGAGCGAAAGCCGGCGATGTGCTGAGGCTGGTGATAGGGCAGGGAATGATTCTGATTCTGATCGGAGTAGGCGCGGGGTTGGCCGCTGCCTTCGGGCTGACGCGACTGATGGCTGGACTGCTTTTTGGAGTGACGGTGACGGACCCGCTGACCTTCGCGGCGATTTCAGTGGTGCTAACGGGAGTGGCTCTGGGAGCCTGTTTCGTGCCGGCGTTGCGCGCGACTAAAGTCGATCCGATGATCGCCTTGCGATACGAATAGTTTCTAGTTTCCGGTTTGTGGTTTCTAGTTTCTTGTTAGCAGGAAGCGCTTGGGATCAAGAGCGAATTAAGAAACCAAGGACCGGAAACTAGAAACCAAAGACCGGAAACCGGAGGCTCTAATGGAGACTATGTTCAAAGATCTGAGATACGGCATCCGCATGCTGACTAATAACCGCGGGTTCACGGCGGTGGCGATCATTTCGCTCGCGCTCGGGATCGGGGCTAACACCGCGATATTCAGCGTCGTCAACGCGATCCTGCTCAAGTCCCTTCCTTACAAACAACCCGACCGCATCGTGTTGGTATGGGGCTATGCTCCCGCGGAAGGTCATTTTCGGAGTCAGGTATCGGCGACCGATGTCGCGGATTGGCGGAGCCAGAACAACGTCTTTGAAGATGTCGCGACTTATCAAAGCTATCGACCAACATTGTCGGGCATCGGGGAAGCCGAGAGAATTCCGGGTATGGGAGTCGGTGATGGATATTTCAAAATCATCGGCGCCGAGCCAATCTTTGGGCGCGACTTCACGACTGAAGAACAGATAGACGGCAAGGACGACGTGATCATCCTCGGCTATGGTCTATGGCAATCTAAATTCGGCAGCGATCCAAACGTTGTCGGCACAAAGGTGCTGCTCAACAGCCGTCCTCACACGATCGTCGGGGTGATGCCCGCCTCATTACGATCTCTTCCCACGACATTGATCGACGCGCCCGCCGAATTCTACCGCCCGGTTGGCGAGAACTATGATGAAGACTTCCGCTCGGGTCGTCATCTGAGGGCAATCGCGCGCCTCAAACCAAGCGTGTCACTCGAGCAGGCACAGAGTGAGATGGATGTAATCGCCGGCCGATTGGAACAGGAACATCCGATACACAACACCGGCTACGGCGTAAGGCTTGTTTCACTGCCGGAGGACACAGTGGGAAGTCTGAGGCCGACACTCTTGATGCTCCTGGGTGCCGTCGTCTTTGTGCTGTTGATCGCGTGCGCTAACGTAGGCAACCTGCTGCTCGCTCGCGCGACTGCGAGGCAGAAGGAGATTGCAATTCGCGGCGCGCTCGGCGCCAGCAGGACTCGACTCGTGCGTCAGTTCCTTACAGAGAGCGTTCTTCTTGCACTGGCCGGCGGTGCGCTTGGACTTCTGTTGGCGTTTTGGGGAACGAGCCTGATCGAGTCCATCGGTTCGAGCGTCACGCCGCTGCTCAAAGGGATCACAATCGACGTGCGCGTATTGGCTTTTACGATTCTGATATCGATTGTGACAGGCATCGTCTTCGGGCTCGCTCCTGCATTGCACTTGTCGAGCGTCGATCTGAACGAGTCGCTCAAGGAAGGGAGCCGGGGGTCGAGCGCCGGGCGCAATCCGCTTCGGAGCGGCCTCGTTGTTTCTGAAGTCGCGCTAGCTTTGGTATTGCTTGTTTGCGCGGGTTTAATGATCAAGAGCGTGATGCGATTGCGTGACGTCAGTCCCGGATTCAATCCCGCGAAAATGTTGACGATGAACGTCGCGCTCCCTGGCGCGAAGTATCCGAAGGGACCGGAGCGCAGCGCTTTCTTCACAAGGATGCTCGATCGAGTCGGGGCATTAACTGGAGTCGAGAGCGCTGAGGTGACGAGCGTGTTGCCGTTCAGCGGCAACTTCGATGGCAGAGGTCTTGCGGTGGAAGATCATCCAAAACCCCGCGGTGAAGAGATAAGCGTCGACCTTTACATATCGAGTCCGGGATACGTGCGCGCGATGGGGATTCCCTTGATCAAGGGTCGTGAGTTAGCCGAACAGGATACTGATACCACGCCGAATGTAGCGCTCATAAATCAAACGATGGCCCAGCAGCTTTGGGCGGGCGAAGATCCACTGGGTAAGCGTATCAAGTTTCCCGGCTCGGACAAGAACCCGCAGCCGTGGCGCACGATCGTGGGCGTCGTAGGCGATGTAAACCAGTATGCGCTTGACCGAAAGCCTCCGATGCAAATGTATCTTCCGCAGGCGCAAAATCCAACATCCTCGATGTCCCTGGTGGTTCGAACCACGGCGGAGCCGGCGGGAGCAATCGCGGCGATTCGCGACGAGATTCGCGGAATGGATCCGGACCAGGCGGTATTCAACATCGCGACGATGGAAAGCCTTATGTCGGATTCGATCTCGCTGCGGCGATTCTCGATGTTGTTGCTGATGATCTTCGCGGCGGTTGCGCTCGCTCTCGCCGCGATCGGCATCTACGGCGTGATCTCGTTCGCCGTAACGCAACGAACACACGAGATTGGGATTCGCGTGGCGTTAGGCGCTGGAAGCACGGACATTCTCAAACTGGTCGTGGCTCGCGGGATGCTGCTCACGTTTAGTGGCGTTGGAATTGGATTGGTGGCAGCAGCCGGACTGACTCGCTTTATGCAGACCTTGCTGTTCAGTGTGAGCGCGACGGATCCCGGAATATTTATCGAGATCTCTCTGTTGTTGACAGGAGTGGCTCTGGTAGCCTGTTTCGTGCCGGCTCGCCGCGCGACTAAAGTCGACCCGATGGTCGCGCTGAGATATGAATAAGGTCAGGGTTCGGCGGAAGGCCAGGTTGCTGGTTGTGGCTGCCGCCTCGAACAAGGACTCGCGCACGGGTGGTCGATTGTCGAATCCGTAATTGCTTATCGTCGAGCAGCCAGGGATACATCCCACGCCCACTGACCTATGTGCGCGCCGTGAAGGTCGAACACCTTCGCACGGTAGCGGAAGCGATTTCCGTACTGATCAACACGGCGAGACTCTCGATAATCAAGACTGATCGCGTACACACCGAGCTGCTGCAGAGGGTGCAATTCGCCTGGCTGGGAAATGCCATCGTGATTCTGGTCCTGCCACAGTCGAAGCGAGGAGAAGACGGAATCTGAATGATCGATTACACCATCGCCATTACCACCGTTGCCTGGCCTGTCGTACTCAGCAAGAGCGAGAAAGCCGTTCGGCTTTGGGGTCGGAGGCTGCATCGTATAATTGCCGAATAGTTCTGTCCCGCTGTCGATTACGCCGTTTCCATTTCGATCGAGGGCGAGCCAGGCGTCATCTGATCCGGCGGCAGTCCAGGAGAGGTGCTCTTTAGCCCGTCTCCCTCCATATCGAACGCAACGCCGCTTGCCGCATCGGTCATCGCGAAGCCATCACCGTTGATGTCGATCAAAATCGGACTGTAGTTATAGCAAGAACCATGATCGGTGTCACAGGAAGCATAAGCATCGCACTGACTGCAATCAAGATCAGAGAAGCACGGCTCGCAAGTCGCGTACGGGCCGCCACCACATGAGCGATAAGTCTGATTGTAAGACCCAGCAGCACCTGCGCTGGCGCCCTTTGCGCCCTCATCACCGGGATAATTAGGTAAACCGCCAGTACCTGCATCACCGGAGCCAAGCGATTGCCCGCCCGCGCCACTGCAGTAGAAGTTTGAGCCCGGGGGCCCGCCTGCCCCTGGATCGCCGGCTTGTCCGGAGTTTCCAGCGGAGGTATATCGCCCACCCGGGCCTTTTCCACCTTTTGCAATATCATACTCGATGCTTCCAGTCCAATTACTGGGGCATGGGATACTGACATCAAAAGAGCCACCGGTTCCGCCATCACCCCCGGGTCCTCCATCCCCACCTCGTCCTCCTCTTCCCCCGTTTCCAGCTGTTCCGCCCTTTCCGCCATTACCTGCGCCACCTTGTGCGCAAGTGCAGCTTGCGCCAGGGCCACCCTGGCCGCCGGTTCCACCTTTCTTGCCGTCGTAGGCGTATCCACCCGGCCCCCCTTGTCCTCCTTGTCCGCCATGGGCCAGGAACTTCCACTGCATCGAGTTGCCGTCAGGGATCAAGTACGACCCTCCTGTTGCGTCGCCGCCATCCGCTCCTCGGTACCCTGTTCCGGCATCTCCCGCATCACCGCCATCAGCACCTTTACTCCCGGTTAATCCATTGATGTTACCGCCGCATGTACCCCCTAACGCTTGAGGCTGAACCGGGGGATTGGGATTATCTGGTATTGCTCCATTGTCCCCCACATTTCCCATGGCTCCCTGCTCAACATTGTGATTGATTACATCCTGTAGAGTTACTTTATCCCTCTTGGGGTCGAGTCCACGGCGAAGCATTTCAAGTTCTCGCTTTGTCGCGTCGCGGATGTTTTGGTCAGGATTATGGAAGCCTTTCATTAACTCATTGAGCCTGCTTTCACCGCCAATACTCTCCAGCCATTCCTTACGGCCTCTTCCACTGGTGTCTATAGTGATATGCCCTCCCTCAACATTAGGTCTTACTTCGGGAAGTTCTACCTGTATTCTCAAACCCTGTATCCCGGTTGTCTTGTGGGGACGCCTTGGCAAAGTAGTGCCCATAATACTGACGCTCTCAACAGGAAAGATTGAGATGTTATGGTTTCCTTTGATGAGAACATTATTCCCCTCAAAAACCAGATGTTTGGCTATGATCACCGTGTCAGATAGTACGTTTACTCTTTCGGGCAAGTAGAGCGAATCAGCCAGCTCGACACCTCCCAGTGGTTCACTTCTATAACGACTTGTCTGCATTTCAGGCATCTGTGCAAAAACAGGTGCCAATGCAGATTGCCAATTAGGTTCTAAGAGCAAATCCGGGTCGAAAGGGACTCCTCGGCTGAGTAGCGCCCGACGTGCCGGCTCAAAATCTCGCTTCATTGCAGCTTTGAGCTTCATCGGGTCTTCTTTGGCACTTTGCTCGCTCAATTGCCTGTTCAGCTTAGCATCTGCTTTCAAGTCAAGATCGGTGTATGAGAAAACTATAGTTTGAAACAGCAACAGCATTATGACGGAGAAACAAAGCAAAAGGTTTTTCATAGAACCTCCCGACAATGGGACAACGAAGCTATGCAGTTGATGTGCAACGAATATCACAAGCGACAGACAAGCCCAAAATATGCCTAGTGACTAGCCCATGTCAATCTAAAAGGTAAAGTTCTCAGAATCTTTGTCTGGAGTTAAGGGATTTCCTTATTCGCCAGTGTAAGGTCTTATCAGGCATCCCTTGCATATGCGAAAACGTTTGCCCGCAACTTTGACGGCATATACGCTTCCTTCTTCAATGTAACCGTAGATTGTTTTTTCACTAACAGCTACAAGATTTGCTGCTTCTGAGATCTTAAGCAACAGCAAAGGGTTGCTACATTTTGGGCATCGTTCCTCATCAACCTTTTCGCGAGGCATTATCCCTCCGGTGTGACTCAATACGGTCTGTTCAATAGGTGGTTGTCGTCTCTAACGCACGTTTGAAGCAGGAACACGCTCGTCAAGGGCAAGTATGCCCCAGCCGATCATACTCATTACCACTACTCCCATTTACCCAGGACGCACGTTCGATGGAAGTACAGCGAAAATACTCCGCGACCGGATCGGCGTCAAGGAACCTTAGCTTTTGATGCGCTACTTCCGAGAAAGATCGTATCGAAAAAGATTTCGGCACGCAGAAACCCGCGTCGCTTTTCGAAACGGCAAGATTAATCTACGAGGTGCTAAGCCTTTTTCGCAGTGAACTCCATCGGACCTTGCGGAGGCTGATTCTCTCCGCCCTCGGTGTTTCCACCGTCGCGGTTGCCGCCTTCTCTGGTTCTTGTGAACTTAATCTCTTTCCCCGCCAGTTTACCTTTGTAGAGAACCTTCACTTCATTGCCTCTGAAGTTCTGAGTCACACTGAACGAGATGTCGTCGCCATTGATCTCGCCGTCCGAGATCGGCGTGTCGCCTTGTCTTCCTGATATCGTGCCGGTGAGCTTGTTTCCTTCGGCCTTCAAGTTGAAGGTTTGCTGGCGTGTTTGGCCGTCTCTTCCCGGCAGATCGGCAATCCATTTGCCGTTGATTCCACCGCTCGAGCATGACAGCGCCAAGACAGCCATCAACGCGCACGCAAAGAGAGAGCCTGCAGAGAGATTAGTTGAGAGTCGTTTGAACATTCGATTCCTCCGTCGCTATTTGTTCTTTACTACGGCAAGGCGCTCGCGGTTACCTTCACGGGCTGCCTCCTGGGTAAGAGGATAAACAACAATGGTTACCGTCCCAGCGTTGCCGGCCGCTTGTTGGCTCTCACCGATGCCCCTCGTTTTGAGTCGAGCATCGTCCACTTTGAATTTCTGAGCCAGATATTGCCGCACGATCATCGCTCTCGCCTGTGAGAGCTTCAGATTATCTTCCTTCTTGCCCTGCGCGCCAGTGCTGGCTTCGATGACCGCAAGGCTGAACGGATTGCTTTCCAGAAAAGCGCCGATTTGATTCAACGACTTTTCCTTTCCAAGCTTAGCCTGGTCGGGCTTGTCGAAAAGTTGATTGCCGTCGAAGGTGAATTTCTTCATAGGCGCGCGCGCCGGCAATTTCGCGATCGCGTGTGCATTCAACTCCGACGAATCGAAGTAGCCTCGCTTCTTGAAAAACCCTCTCAAGAAAAAGTTGTGCTTCAACGCTTCCATGTTTTCCTGGAATGAAGTAGCGCCGGCCTGAGCCTGGGCTACGGTGGCATTCAGGCCGCTGTAGAGAGATCGATCATTCAGCAGCGCTCCCATCGTTCCCTGACCGCTGTTCATCTTGCCGGTGATTGATTTCATATCATCGGTCGCCTCGTTGATGTTTCCGATCGCGACCTTTGACGAATCAACCGCCTCTCTTGCCGAGTCGAGCATGTCGCTGGCTTTCTTGGCGACATCGCCGTAGTCGACCGCCGGCCGGCTGTCTATCGTGTCTCCGTTGCGCACTTGCTCGGCGTCCGCGGTGCCAAACGAGACTGAGATGTACTTGTTGCCCAGGAGCCCTTCGGTTTCAATCGTCGCGATCGAGTCCTTCTTGATCACGTTTTGCGTGTCGCTCGCCAATTCCAACTCGACCGTTATCTTGTCCTGGGGCTGGTGCGGCAATTGAATGCTCTTGACCGTTCCTATTCGCACGCCGCCCGCGCGCACAGGCGCGCCTTCGTCGAGTCCGGCAACATTATCGAACGGAGCGCTGACGTGATATGTGCGGCTGAAGAGAAACTGCTTGTTGCCGAGCAAAAAGACGAATGCTCCGAACGCGAGCAGCGCGACGAGAATGAATGCCCCCAGACGTGCTGTGCTAGTCATCGTTCACCTCCCACACTCCTGTATGAATTTCGCGACAAATGGATCGTGGTTCTCGCTTAACTCGTCGAGCGTTCCTTCCACCAGGATGCTTCCTTCGTTGAGTAAGACTATTCGGTCGGCCACCGTTCGCACGCTGCGCATGTCGTGTGTGACGACTATCGAAGAGGTGTTCCGTTCCTTCTGTAAGCCGCGGATCAGCTCATTGATTTCGCCGGCGGTTATCGGATCGAGCCCGGCTGTGGGCTCATCGAGCAACATTATTTCCGGATCCAGTGCAAGAGCTCGAGCGAGTCCGACGCGTTTCTTCATCCCGCCTGAAATATCGGATGGCATCTTTGAGGCGGCGTCTTCCACGCCGACGCGCGCAAGCAAATCGTGAACGCGATCACGCCGCTCATCGCCGGTCATCTTCGAATGACGTCGCAGCGGGAAGGCTACGTTTTCCTCGACGCTTAAAGCGTCGTAAAGCGCGGCTCCCTGGAAGAGAAAGCCGATCGTCTTTCGCACGCGATTCAAATCATCAAAGGATAGTTGCGTTATCTCCTCACCGTTAATTTCGATCTTGCCCCGGTCCGGTTTTTCGAGACCGATCAGCAGTTTCAGCATCACGCTCTTACCGGTGCCGCTTCGGCCGAGCACGGTCATTGTTTCTCCGCATGCTACCGACAGATTGACGCCGCTAAGCACTTTCTGATCGCCGAACGATTTGCTCAGCGCGCGTATTCGGACCGCCGGATTGTTGTCGTTCTTTTCCATAATCATTGCGGGAAAAACGTAATAATCAATCGCACAAGCACTACGTCGGCCAGAATTACAAACAGCGAAGCGAGCACCACCGCGCTCGTCGAAGCGCGCCCGACGCCCGCGGTTCCGCCCTTCGCGCGCATACCTTGAAAACACCCGATCACTCCGATGATGAAACCGAAGACGACGGTTTTGAGGGTCGAAGGCAGCAGATCCGAAAAGCCAGCCTCTTTCAGCCCCAGATTCAGGAACAGGTTCAGACTCATCGGCTCGGTCAGCGCATTCGCAATCCACCCGGTGATGATCCCGCACATATCGGCGACGATGGTAAGAAGCGGAAGCATCAATGCACATGCGAGCACGCGCGTGACAACCAGGAAGTTATAGGGATTCACCGCGGATGCTTCGATCGCGTCGATCTGTTCGGTGACCTTCATCGATCCCAATTCAGCGCCGATACCCGCGCCGACGCGGCCGCTCACCACGAGCGCGGTGATGATTGGACCGCTCTCCTTAAAGAGAGAGAGGATGATAAACTCGGGCAACATCGACTTGGCGCCGAACTGGGCCATGCTGTCGCGCAAGTGTAGGGACGACACTACGCCGATCGCCGCGCCCGCAAGCGCGACCAGCGGCAGCGATTTCGCCCCCACCTCATCCATCTGGCGGAGCAGTTCTTTGAATTCGTATGGAGGTCTCAGGGCAGCCTTCAGGAGCCTTACGCAGAACTCGCCGATTCCGCCAAACCATTCGAGCAGATTCAGAGGTAGTCCGCCGGGTCTGCCGGTTCTCGCTTTGGCACGCGCGGCGGACTCGCTCGAGGACGCATCGAGAGTCTGTAATAACGATTTCATATGTCAATCACATGTCAATCACTGTGGCCGTCTTTCCGGGCACACCTGCCCTATGCGGCTCGCAGTTTTCTCGAGTCATCGACACGGTCAAGCAGGTTCATCAATATAGGAATAGTCGTTACGGCTCCGACAGCAACGAGCGCCCATCCCGCCGCTCTCCGCTGATCCTTGTTGAGCTTTCCGGATAACAACAGCCCGATCCCGGCCCCCAGCATTCCGCGTGTGGTTGCTATTAATGCTACATCCGACAGTTTGAGTTTGCGTTCTTTCATCATGTTCTCCTTCCGCGTCCGCCGCGCGCGAGTGTACGTGTAGCAGACAGTCCCTGTCGTTTTCATTCACGGGCGCGGCGGCCGCTACGGCACATCACTGCGATACTCAATCACCCGTCCGCTGATCAGTCACCGGACTGAGTTTCTGCAATGCCCGTGCCTTTGGATCTGCATGACACAAGGTTCAGGAAGATTGTAGTGAGGTACTAGTCGTGTTGGTAACGCAGAATGTGGTAGATCCGATAGGGAAGCCGAACGAAAAATGGGTTGGGAGGATGCCGGCGCAGAAGAAGACGGCGTTTAGCCCCGGATGAAGCGAAATCCGGGATGTGCAGACGAACATCGCAAGCCCTCGAAGAGGGCGACGGACGTCAAACACTCGGGAAACTAATATCCGCCGGGCGGTTCGCGGGCTTGCGGCGCGCAGCGGTGACCTCTCGGTAGTTTGCAATGGTCCGGATACAACGGGCCGCGTAGCGGCTACCTGTGTCTCCAAATCCATTCATTAGGTCGACAGGTAACCACTACGCGGCCAAGGGGGCGCCGCCAATCCGTAGACTATCGAGAGGACACCGCTACGCGGTTACCCTCTGTTGCGTTGTTGGATTTGGCCGCGAGAATGTCCAAACTCGAGTACGCTCGCTTCGCGGGCTAACCTTCACGGTGATTCTTTTTCTGGTGGACGGTGAGTCGGCGGTGAGTTCAGCTCGCGGGCGACTCCTGCGCAATCTTCCACCAACGCTGGAACACGCCGCGCAAGCGATCGAGTCGCTCGTTAACGTTTGGAGTTTTCATCACCAGCGTCTGCAGCTGTCGCAGGTAATCCGGCATTCCGACAAGCTCTCGAACCTCGTCGATAAACGGCTCGAGTTTGCAGAACACGGCGATGTGTTCGCCGTTAGCGTCCATAAACATTTTCTTGTCTATCCCGCCGTTGTTCACAAGAGACGACGCCATGTCCCAGAACGAGGTAATCATCCGGTAGTGGGCGCTTGCATCGTGTCCGCTGCCGAATACTTTTACGACGTCCCCCGCGCTCTGCGGATTGAAATCGGTGAAGTACCATTTGCGCGCGCGCCGAAGCCCCTCTTCGCGGCGAAGTTCATACAGCTTCAAAATCAATGCGACGTCATGATGTTTATCGCTCATCTTGCCTCCATTCTAACTTCTAATCTCAATCCTCTATCGTCGAACCTCTATCTTGTGCTCGCGCCGGACGATCAACACCGGGCAGGGAGATTTTCGGATCAGGCTTTCGGCAACCGATCCCAGAACCGCAGCTCTTACGTCTTCAAGCAAGCCCGCGCCACGTCTCCCGACCACTACAAGATCTGCACCGATGTCATTCGCGTAGGCTGTAATCGTCGCGCACGGCTCACCTCGCCGCCAGATTCGCTCGATCGAAATTGGTGAATGCCCGGCCGCGGAGAGCACCTGAGAAAAGCGCTGCTCGATCAACTGTGCTACTGCGGTTTCAAGCTCTTCGTCCGTTGATGCATCGCCCAGCAATCCTTCCTGAACCGCGACCCTCAAAGCGCTGGCGCTTTGAACGTGGAGCAGGTAAACCTTCGCCCCGAGTTGCTCGGCAAGGTCGCAGGCTGCGTCAAAAGCACGCTGCGCATGCTCACTGAAATCCGTAGGAACGAGAATGGTCTTGACACTCATGACTGCTAACCTCAAGCTGCCTTCTGCCTTCTGCCTTCTGCCTTCTGCCTTCTGCCTTCTACCAATGCTCCCGCATGAGTTTAGGAAAAACAACGAAGGCTTCGAACATAGTGCGACGTTTGATTGCGAGTCCGATCCTGGCTCCGGCCCAAATGAAATACAGCGCGGTTATCAATTCTTTTCCGTAATGCGCGAACGCCTCGACCTGCTCGACACCGACTGAAATCCAACCTGCGACGTGCGCCGCAAAACTGTTGTAAGCCATACCCGGATCGATAGGCTTCTCGAAACCGGACAGCACGAATTGAACAGCCCAAAGCGTGAACAGCAACGCCGCCTCCCACCAGTGAAATCTCATGTTGGCCAGCAGCAGCGCGCCTAGCAGCGACTGCCCGATCGTCATGAGTATTTCCAGTTCCTGATGCGGATCGAAATCAATCGTAGCCGCGTGCCCGAGCGCGAGCGCATACGTTATCGGGAGCATCGCCGCAAGCATGGTCCACTGATTGATATTTGAGCTGACCATGTTCATCAACGCCATTGGCGCGCTGCTGACGCGCCGCGCCCAGTTGAAGGCTGAAACCTTTTCCGGGAACTCCGATAGAAAGGGAGCCACCCATTGCACGAAGACGAATGTTGAAATCCCGAGCCCCACTGCCAGCGCCTTAAGGCTTTCCAGGAATGGCTCAGCCGCGACGTACAAGATCAGCCCGCCGCCAACAAAGAGACTGGTGATAATTGCATTTCGCACGCGACGCGGTTGGCGCAGGATCATTCGCGGGATGCGGTCCATATCTTCGATCTTCTCTTCGTCCTGCGGCGGGATTTTCTTTAGGAAGTATAGATAGACGAAATAGATTACCGACAACAGAATCGTGTCGACCCAGCTCAGCGTTCCCTTGAGCCAGATGATGAAGAAGTAAGCAATAGCGACAAGCAGGAAGATTATTTCAACCGAATGCTCGTTTTCGAGCGTTATTTCTTTCAACCGCTGTTTGGTCCGGTTGCGATGAAACATCGCTGCGGTGACATAAATCATAGGCCAGCCGAGTCCGACAAGGAGCCGCAGGCTGCCGGTCAGGTTCGCGGACATCAGCGCGGTCGCGTGTGCCTTCAGAGCCGGCGCTATCGTGGGGTCGGCGGCGGTTTGTCCGGCCTGCCAGGCAATGACGGCCTCGACGGCGAATTCCGGAAGCGTTTGAAGCCAGGCCAACATCGCGAGCGCCAGGCCCTGCGAGATGAGAAACTGCGCGGCTTCGGCGGCCCACGCGATCAACATTGCGGAGACGAGCACCGAAGGGAACGTCCAGGCCGCCGCACCAGCGCCGCTGAAGAACGCCAGAACACCGGCGACCGGCTTTGTGATTGCTTTGAATATTCCGAGGCGTAGCATGAAAATCCGGGGAGCTAAGTTGGGGGTTGAGGGAGTGCTGTTACATCCGTTTCACATTGGGTTTTTGCTAATCAGAGCTTATAGCACACGGTCGAATGAGCCAACAAGCACGCCCGAAACTGTAGTGAGTTGATAGTGTTTGCTCGCCCACGAATCGTCCTGCTCCGCGTCCCCGGCTTGCTCTGCGGTTGATTCCAGGCACTGATTAAGATAACCGCCGAGGACGCGGAGGACTTCTGTGACTAACAACACGCTGGCGCCTACTACGCAAAACGCAACGATTGATCTGACGTGGTTCTCGCGTTGGGCTATAATACGCCGGTACCGGGTTGAAACGTGATCGAAACACTAAGGTGACCGAAACATGAAAAAGACAACATCAGTGTCGGCGATGATCATTTCACTGGCTCTCTCGACCATAATCACATCGGCGATCCTGTCGCCTATAGAAGCCTGTGCGCGTGTAAGCGCGAGGACGGGAACAAACCCTGTTGCGAATTCGCAAAGCGGATGCCCGCAAGTCTTCCCGGCGGGACCCGTCGCAGTCGCGCCGAATCAACCCGGTGTGCCGGATCAATCTACAGTCGGCATCATCAATGCGCTCTGCGATGTCACTTTGGATTTCATCGGGTGTGGCTTCCTTCCGACGTCGGTCATTCTTAGCTGCGACTCGAACGGCGACGGCGTATCGGATCTCTCGATCCCGTTGAAGAACATTACACTGATCAATGGACTGTTTTTCCAGGCTACGATTCCTGCGCTCGCGGCATCACCCGGAACGGCGTTTCCGCTGGCTTGTTGCGGAGGAGTAACGACTATCAAGTTAAGCAGGACGGTGGGCGCCGGCGATGACAACGCTTTCGGAGAGTTCACTCAGACGATTACATGTTCGATCAATCTCGGGATCAGAGCCCCGGTGGTGATCTCAGCTACACCGCTTGAAGTTGATTGCGCGCTTGGGCAAAACGTATTGATACCGGGCTCGTGTTTTCTTCTCGCCGGCGGAAAGCCCAACGTCACTTCAGTATTTGCAGTCGACGCCGCAAACCCAAACCACATCGTTCAAGCGAATCCGATCGCGATTCTGAGCAACAACCTGGTTGACGCGTTCTTTCAACTGGGAGGGACCAACGCTGGAAGGACTTTCCTGATTTATGCGAATGGGCCAAGCGGGACGAGTCGCAATCTGACTGCGTTGCCGGCGAGCTCGCCCTCGGGCTGTCCCTTAGGCAATGAGCAAGGTGTGCCCGTAGTCTTGAAGTGCAAAGCGGCAATAGGTTCCGGCGGTTCCGGAGAAGGTTCGACCGCACCTTCATCCCTGGTGTTGAGCGGCTGTCGCGTGGAACGAATCGATACCGGCGCCTTTGTTCTATCGGTGTTTGGCAAGGGTATCAGGGACGGCGCGACGCTGACCGTTGGAGGCGTGACCCCGAAGAGGTTGAAGTTCAAAGGCGCCGATGCGACTGACGGGTCTTTCACGCAGATCGTGGCAAAGGGAAGATTCTGTGACAACTTGCCGGGAGCGATTGTGATTACGAATCCTAACGGAACTTCGAGCGCACCGGTGGTTTGCGGCGAGCGCTGCTTGAATCAGTAGGCATGTCCTATTTTGGGAGTCGACGTGGGGCGTTCGCTGTTTGCCTCTTCTGGTCACATTATCTGTCGTACAATCTGGGCTATGGCGCTAACCGATAACGATGCCGTTGTCGCTGAAATTCTGGCGCTCTCGAAAAAGCGAAAAGCCCCGGTTCTGTGCAGCTCTTGCGATCAAGAAGCGCTTTACACTTGGCTTCGCTTAACTAAACCTAATGCCGCGTGTCGGCGTTGCGATGAGCCGCTGGATGCAAATAGCCTCAGCTACCTAAAGGCACAGGCCGCGCTTCACTTCCGAATTGTTAATCTCCGTTTGGCAGGGAGGGACCGCAAGTGATCTAAGCTGCGTAACTGGCTTCTGCGTTATGGCCTTCTTTGCCGTCTAATCCATCCTATCGCGATGCGTGGAGTTGGCAGCTAGTTGTTCCCCGATTAGACCGGAGCTATAGAAACGACCCTGATCAAGCGAGTTCGGTGAATAGGTTTATCGAGCCTTTCCGTTGTCACCAACTCTTCCGCATCTGCGTGCACGGCGCTTACCACATGAAGTGCATCTATGGCGGCGAGACCTGAATCACAGGCTTCTTTGAAGGCCCCGTGCACAACAGCATCGAAGGAATCAGCCCAGCTGATCACGCGACTGAAGAAGGCTTCGTAGAACTCGCCTTCTGCTTCATTCTTGTTGTAAACAGCTTTGGGAATTACTTCCAGCTTCACAAACATACTCGACGCGAACTCACGATTCGGATCATCAAGAATATCCAACGCCTTGAAAGCTACCGCAGCATCGCCACGAGCCGCTGCTATCAAAACACCCGTGTCAACATAAGTGCGTATCATAGCCGGTTGTTCTCGCGGCCTCCTCGGCGAGCAGCGACTTCTTTTTCGATTTCTTCCCAAGTCAGCAAATGAGCGCCGCTAGCAACTATTCTTTCCCTAATAGCAACCAGTTTTTCGCCGAGTGCTGTCTTTGTCGCGTAACTTGAACGTTCCTTCTTCTCAGCCGTTATTTCTTCATCTGTAATAAGTTTCATACAGTGCTCCGCAGTAGTCTAAGCAACTCGATCCTAACACGTGGCAACTGGAAATCGTGCGCCTAGCGCAAGGAGTTGAGCGAGAAGGCCCCTTTGACTAACCCGCTACGCGCACAGCTGACTCAGCAGCGCTTCCCGCCGCATTCACTTCTTCAGCCGCTCGATTGCCTGACTCGAGCGCGCCGTTCATCCAACCGTGCCAGGCTGACGTGTGTTCGCCCGCGAAGTGAATTCGGCCCTCGGGACGTTGAGCTATTGGAAGGAGCGTTGCCATCTGACCCGGCTCAAAGTAGGTGAATGCCCCGCGAGCCCAAGGGTCCAGATGCCAGATCTGGCTTGTTCCGCCGGTGTATTGAGCGTCAAGCCCGCTAAACAAATTGCCCATCTGTCGAAGCACAAAGCTCTGACGATCGCTTTCGCTCATCGCGCCCAGATCAAGCGCTCGCTGCCCTCCTGTGTAGGAGGCCAGTATCCCCGGTTTCCCGTCTTGAGTCAGCGTCGGAGAGTAAGTGTTCTGAATCGGCAGATCGCTAAGACCGTACCCGCTCAAACCGGATTGCTCCCACACGCGACTGCGAAATTGCAAATAGGTGCGGGTGACCGGCGTCAGCTTCAGCTCGTTGATTGCGACTTGCTTGTCGGCCGGGAACGCGGGGAACACATCGATGTCCTTCAACACCGGGAACGGAATCGCGCAGATGACGCGATCGGCATCAATCGTTTGAATGCCATCCGAGTTTGTGTAAGTGACGGTCACCCCTGTTTCGTGCTGCTCGATGCGCGTGACTACGGATGCCTTCCTGAATTGCTTCTTTACTTTCTTTTTGAGCACCGAAGCTAACTGGTCATTACCGTCAATTATCTCGTAGAAGACCGTGTCAGAGGCGATGGCCTCTGTGACTACGCCGTCCATCGCCGAGAACGAATCTAGACCGAACCCAAGAATGCCAAGTTGCGAGGCAGCGATTATGTCGATCGCTCCATCGGAGGCGCCGAGGTCCGACAGCAGGTGCTCGAGCGAGACGGCGTCGATCGCGCTGAGATTACCCGGTGGCCAGTTCGGCTTCCGCGGATTGCCGACTTCATTCATATAGCTTCCGAGATAAAGCGGGATAATACCGAAAACCCCCTTTTCTCGCTCGGCAGCAGTGAGATGGAATGGAACCTCAGTTGGACCTGTCGAGCTTATGCGAAATTGATTTCTGCGAATGTTAGCCATCGAGTCGACGCCTGCCCTGAAGGCAGCTCGTAGCGGCAACCCAAAATCGCTTGCGTAACCGAAAGTGAATTCGTGCGACGGAGGGAAGCTGATCGCGCCCGCTTCTGCGTATTGGCCCGAGTCGAAGTCTCGAATAGTCTGGACGCGCCCGCCCGGGAACTTCCGAGCTTCGAGGATGGTGACGCTGTGTCCCGCCTTCTTCAACTCGAAGCCGGCGGCTAGTCCGGCGAGTCCGCCGCCGAGCACAACCACGTTTTGCGGCTGGCCCGCGAGCTTGATGCTACCCCGGCGCGAAGCCCTGGTGATGCGGGGCGCGAGCCCCAGCGCCACTGCGCTCAAACTGAGTTCTTTGATGAACTGACGTCGATCGATGATTCGCGACATTGCCGCTCCAAAAGATCCTGGAGGCTTTATGCTACAGACGCCAAGTCGCGTTTGCAACGGGTCATAGTGTGTTGCTCACTCACCGCAACGTCTTCCTCGGCGTCCTCCGCGGTTTTCTTGATCAGAGTTGAAGATCAACCGCCGAGGGCGCGGAGGACGCCGAGGTGCTTTCCGGGCATGACGCTTGTGGAACGATTCGTGCAGTCACCTTGAAGAGAGGCGTCTTAAGTTAGTCTCAATTAAATCTCAACCAGGAAGGATGAGGATGCTAATGATACAAAATGTCAGAAAGAAGAACATAGTCGCGATGTTTCTGGTGCTCGTTTTTGTTATCTTGACTGCCGCGGTGGACGGCATGGCACACCGCAGACCCTACTGGCATCACCACAGCAAAACAAAGGGCGCCATCGTCGGTGGAGTCGTCGGCGCGGTAGGCGGAGGCCTGATTGGCGGAAAGAAGGGCGCAGTCATTGGAGCGGGAGCGGGCGCAGGGACGGGATATCTCGTCCAACGTCACCGCAACCGCCAGCAGCGTCGCTACATCAGACAGTGATCAGACGCCAATGATCAGATCTGCATGGAAGACGTAGTGATCGGGGTGGTTGCCTGGGTCCATCCGCTAGGCTTCCTCTGAGCGGAGCCCGCCGGTCGGCAATGCCCCGGTTTCGCTGCGCGGCGTGTCGCTTCTGATTGTGGGGGGCGGGACGCCGATTTTCTCGAGCAGCTTCTTCTTTATCAGTTCGTCGTACAGCCGCCACTTCATGCGGACCAGTTCGTCGTCTTTTATGCCCGCAAGAAATCCAATTGGTATTTCGAAGCCGCCCGCTCCTCGACGGCCGCCGCCGTAGTAGCGTCCCATCTCGGTGGTGCCCAGGGCTTCCTTGAGAAACTCGTCTGGATTCAATGTTACTTTGCTGGTTCGCATCGACCCGACTACCATCTCGCGATCGCCCTTGAGAATGATGCCGTAGACGATAGCGGTGTGCACGTTCTCTTCGGTGAGCAGAAAGTCGGCGGCTTGAGGGATCGAGTCGCGGTCTTCGCTTCTCAGAAACCCGACGCCTGATATCGAATGGCTCTCGCGTATCTCTCGGTTCTCGAGTCCCAATCGAATCACGTCCATCACCTGTTTCGAGCGCTTAGCCGAAAGAATGTCTTCAAGCAGTGAAGAGTCGGCAAACCGGCTCAGGAAACTCGCGGCTTCCAATTCCTCTTCGCGAGCGCGAATCAGCGCGGAGGTTTCACTTCGTATGCCGTGCATCAGCGCGGTAGCGAGCCTCACGTGACTGAGATCGCTCTTGTTTAACTCGAGGAGACCTTCGCGAATGTATTCGGTGTAGATCGTTGCGGTCGCGCCGATCTTTCGAATGTCGGTGAACTCTGCTTCGATGCGGTCCTGCTTTTCGTGATGATCTACGATGACCAGCGGCTTCACTCCGGCTGCGGTGAACCGATCCGTGAGGGCCGCAGTCGTGCCCTGGTTATCGACGAATACCGTGCCCTGGTATTGTTCGAGATTGTAACCGTCGCTGTATCTGACCAGCTCGACTTCGGTGAGCTGCACGAGCGCGAGATTCTCCTGATGACTGATTCGGCCTTCGTAGATGAGATCGCATTCGATGCCGAAGCGAGCGGAGATGGCTTTGTGAGCCCACGCGCCGGAGATGGCGTCGGGATCCGGATAGTCCTGCATAACGATCGCGTGGCGCTCACCGCTGTGAGCTTCAAGAAGCGCGGTCAGTTCGGCGGATTTGTTTATCGGGTGAGCGCCGCTGGACTTGGCGCTGACGTCGGTCAGGGGTTTGCGATCTCTGGACATTGGACACCTCCTCGATTCTCATCTGGTCTTGTGCTCGCGCGGTACTTTGCTCGCGTCCTGGGTGACAATTTACAAGACTGATTCTAGTCTGAAGGCGGTTACGAGACAACAGGTAGTGTTCGGATTCTGCGCTGCTGAATAACCTCCGCGTGCTTTGCGGTCCTTTGCGCCTTTGCGTTGAGTATTGGGTCTTACTCCTTCAATACGCAGCGCAAAAGCGCAAAGGACCGCAAAGCACGCGAAGGACTGACCAGCCGTCATCTACTGCGGACTACAATCCATCTATGAATTCTACTACCTGCTCGCGCCACTCTTCCGGCTGGGCCACCGCGATAACCTCGTGGCCAACATCGAGAAGTTTGAACCTCTTCTCTCCGCCTAAATTATCAAAGATGTTTCCGGCCTGCTCGACCGTCACTCTCGAATCACGCTGCCCGTGCATCATCAGAACAGGGCACTTGACTGATCGAGCGTATTCAGCGGGATTGTGCCTAAAGCCATTGAAGCCCTGTTGAACGCCGCCCCAGAATACCAGTAGTTCGGCTGCGGGAAACGTCGGCAGTCCCATTAGCTTGAATCTGTTGCGAGCAGTGTTGATGAGGCTGTCAAATGGACTCTCAATTATGACCGCGTTTGGCGCCGCGCCTTCAAAGGCGATTGCGCGGAGGATTGCCGCGCTTCCCATCGAGACTCCGTATAGAACTATTCGCCGATTGGGCCATTGAGTCCTCGCGTAGTCTATTGCTTGAGCAACATCCTTCCCTTCAGAGAATCCCACGCCTGTATCATTGCCATTGGAGCCACCGGACCCGTGAAAATCAACCAGGAGCACCTCGCAGCCCATCGAGTGAAATTGGGCGGCGGGGGCAAGCAGATCAGATTTGCACGCGGCATAACCGTGAAACATGATCACCAGCGCGCGCTGCTGCGGATTCGGGACAAACCAGGTTTCCAGCGAGACATCATTCAACTCTCGAATTACATGTATTTCGTAGAGCAGTCCGTAATCAGTTGGACTGGAGAGATTCCTGGGCTTGGGAATGTTCACGCCGGTCACCAGCGTCCAAACTTTTTGTGGAAATGAAAGGGTCTCAGGTTTAGCGGTTCGATAGCCAGCATCTACAAAATGAGTCATGGCTCGGGCGTGCATCCACGCCATACCGTTTAACGCGAGGAGCCCGATTGCGGACACCATCAATGAGAGTTTGATGAGGCGCTTGCGTGAAAATCTTAAGACGGCCAAATGAATATCACTGCTGTATGTCTGAACTAAAGTCCGTAGCGAGTGTTCAGAGTACCGACTTTAGTCGGGCAGTGCCTCACATCGTTCAAGAATCGGAATTCGTAAATCAGAGTTCATGAGTGGGTAAGCCACTACCCGACTAAAGTCGGTACTCTGAACGCTCGCTGCCGGGCATTACTTGGAACGCGGCCGCTTGGTAACGCGAACGGGTGGAAAGAAGCTGTCTCGTGCTTTCCACACGGCCTGTATGTCCAACGCTTCGCCGTCAAAGATGATTTGACGGCTCTTCTGATCCTTCCGGTCCCTGAGGTAGCGCGTCACGTTCATCCAGCGGATTGTCTCCCTACCGCTCCGCTCGTCCGTCTGTCGGATGACGAGATAAACATCTACGGGCTGGCTGACCCAATAATTGAGGTGCCGCGCGTCCTTCACGTCGAAGACTTCGCTGCCATCGCGCTCGCGACGACGCAGGTAGGAGTTGCCGCTCTTGAGCTGCACATAGATTTTCTTCCCGCTGGCCTTACCGTCGTTGTCTTTGAATTCGACCTCGCCGTCGATGCCGTAGTCGAACTTGGTCAGCTCGCGGAAGATCTGGTTGGCCTCGCCGGTGATTGCTTGCACGTGGCCGATGAGGATCTGCTCGAGCGCCTGAGTGTCGAGTTGCCGCGTAGCTCTCTCTTCCATTGCCAGGATCTTCCGCGCGACGGGATCGCTCTTGAGCCGTTGCTCTATGAAGTCAATCAATTCAACCTCGGTCCGGCATTTCTGGCAGATCACTGTCGGTTGTCCTTCGTCCAGCAATTCTCGAATCAATCCCAAATCTTTGAATGGGCGACCGCACTTATTACACACATAGCGCCGATCCCGCATCACGTTGCAGGCATAGCGGTCGAGGTGCCGGTGCACGTACTCGATGAAGATCACCTTAAGCTCGTCCGGCACCTTCACATCAAAATAAAGGCTGATTGTTGCTTGGCCTTCACCCTGCCGGTTGTCGATCTTGAGTCCCAGCGTGTGGCCTCTGTTTGAGGCGAACTCGGCGGCGTTGCGCCACAGCTCACGGTGCTCGAACTCCTGGCTGTACCACAGGCGAACTACTAGTGTCGTCCAGACCGTCTGCCACTCGCCGTCGAAGGTGTAAGAGACGAAGACGTCGGGTTCATGCGGGATGTCTTTCTCGCGGCGGTACTGTGAGGGAAACACAAGGTGCCGTCCCTGCGGTGTCTCTTCGGCGATGCAGAGCGAATGATCCAGCAAAGTCTGAACCATGGCTCGCAGCAACAGCTCTTCATCCGGACGGTGTGTCAGACGGTCGACGCCGGTGAAATCGAAATCGCTCCCGTAGATGTTCTCCTCCAGCACGCAGCCGATTTCGTCCTTATGAGCGCGAGCCGCGCGAATGATGGCGCCAGCGTAGCCGTTCAGCAATTCGGGCCGTAGCAAAACAAGGTCGCCGAATTTCAGCGGCCGGGCCAAGCCGTGATTGGCCAGAAGCGTCACCGCGGTGCGCACGTCGGACTCGCCGAAGTGCTCGTCCGGCAACGCCTGTTCAAGGCGCTGTGCCAGTTCAGAGAAACGCAACAGTCGTATGTCCGTCGAGTCGCGCATCTTCATAACGGCATTCTTTAGTTCGGCCAACATCCGCGGCGTGGCGGTCCAGGGCAGCTTGTTCCAAGGGATGCTGTCCGCGATGAGTTGCTTGAGCTTAGAGGGCTGGCCGCCGTTCTCCTGGTCCGAGCAGTTCACGCCGGATTTTGCGCTCGTCTCCAGCCAGCCCGAGAAGCCTTGCTCGTCGCGGAATCGTTCGATCTTTGCGTTACCTAACTTCATCCCTCCGACGTCAATTTGGGAAAAAATCAGCAGCTTGGCCGCGTTCCGTTTCGACTCCTGGTTGCCAGCCGCGGTATCGAGCGACTTGAGCCAGTCGCCAGCCTCTGCAAACGGATCGTCCTTCTGCGGATTGATCAGCAGCAGAGCCAACGCGGTCTCATCGAGAAAGAGCCGGTGGATTAGCCGATAGTCCTCCTGCCCCGCCAAGTCCCAAAGCAGCGCCTCGTGATCGTCTGTTTTTGCTCCCTCGCCTTCCCCGCGCGAGAGAGCCTCGGTGAGTTGTTGATCCACTTTTTGTTTACGTGCCGGCGGCAACGCCAACGGCCAGACATTCATGCCGTGGGTGCGGTCGCTGATGACGTAACGGTCTTCGATCAACCGATGCGCCAGCGACGTCTTGCCCACCGTCCCCTCGCCGAGCAACACGACCTTGGCGTTCACGTAGCGGCGGGTCGTCTCGACTGGCAGTGCGGCGCGGACGCTTGTGAGGCGGTAGACGTAGATTTGCGAGTTAGCGGTGCCCACCACTAGCCGCGAACCATCGGGACTGAAGGCGGCGGATACAGTGGACGCATTCTCCTTCTCGTCGATGACCTGCAGGCACGCCCCCGATTCCCAATCCCAGAGCCGAACCGTACTGTCCAGGAATCCGGTTGAGGCGATCAAGGCACCGTCCTGGGAGATTGCGATCGAATGCACAGCGCTTTGATGACCCTCTAGCGTGCCAACGCAGGTCCCGCCTTCCAGATCCCAGACCTTGACAGTCTTGTCGTCCGAACAAGAAACACCAAGCCGTCCATTCGGAGTAATCTGAACGGAGTTCACATCGTTCGAATGGCCCTTCAGGTTTGCTAGACATTCGCCGGTTTCGAGGTTCCAGAGTCTAACCGATTTGTCCAAAGAACCTGACAGAGCCAGCGATTTGCTTGGTGATACCGCAACTGACCACACTTGGCGGTGATGTCCTTGAAGAGACTTAACAGGCCGCCCTGCCATCAGGTTCCAAACCTCTAGAGTTGGATCTTCATTGACCGCTCCCTTGCCCGATGCCACCAGGACTTGACCAGTTACGATAACCCCGAAGGATTGAACCTGACCTTGAGTCGTCCTCCATTTTTTCATCTCCTTGTACGTGTCTTTCGACCAAAGACTAATTGTCCCATCGCTTGAGCCCGAAAAAATCTGCTTACCATCCGGCGTGATTGCGACGGTTGTCACGCCGCTGGTGTGTCCCTCCAGCGTCGCACGGCATTCACCGGTCACTAGATCCCAAATCCTGACGGTTCTATCATCCGAGCCGGACGCCGCCCATGTCCCATCCGGGCTGACCGCCACGCTCCTGACCCAGCCACCGTGCCCATTGAGCGTGCGTTCCAGCACGGCCAGGGGCTCGGCCTGCTCTGGAACCTTCACCGGCTCGGGCTTCTTCTTCGGTTTCTTCTTTGGCCTCGGTTGCGGAGCGGGCGGCGCCGATTCCGTCTCGGACCGGCAAGCCGCCAGCAGTTCGTCGAACGCTGCCTCAGTCTCCTTCCGAAAGTCCACGTACTTGTAGCGACGCAGCGTGTCTGGCAGCTCGCAGTCGGCCAGCAGCAGCGGGATGAAGCGGCGACCGGCATTGGTCGGGTCGCGGAAGAGCACCGTGCTGCGTTCGAGCGTTACCCAATCCGACGCAAGGGCCTCCGGCGACAGACACAGCACTTGCACACGCGCCGCATCGAGCCCGCGTTCGATGGCCAGGTAGATGTCGTCGCCCGGCGCGATGATCCACTCATCGAACCACACGCGAACGCCAGCGTCCCGCAAGCGCTCGGCCAGCTTGCGCACCCGCGCTTTGTCACGCGAGTTGTGGCTCAGGAAGACGTCATATCTAAATTCGCCAGCCATACTTTGCTCTTTGTGTCGCGACCTGGGCCTCCATTCTACAGACCCAGATCAGCAGCCCCCCACGATCAGGAGACCCACGATCAGACCCCACGATCAGCAGACAATCCCAAGCTTATGTTTGCTTCGCATGAAACGTTGTCTGCCAAACGCTGTTGTCTGCCGAACGGGCCTCGGAAGCCGCTAACACTACTTCTTCTTTTGGAGGTTTTATCGCAGGCGGGAACGCGATGCAAGCTGTTTTGCGATGAGCCATACAAACGCCAGGTTGCCGATCAGGTATCGCTTCCATAACCGGAGAGGCTCATGCGCAAATCGATAAAGCCACTCGAGCCCGGCGCGTTGCATCCATTGCGGCGCGCGGACCGCAAGCCCGCTTATGTGATCGAAGCTTCCTCCTACGCCGAGCGCGAAGCGAACTCCGGTGCGTGCAAGTTGCGACGCAATCCATTTTTCCTGGGCGGGCGAGCCCATCGCTACGAACAACAAATCAGCGGCGCTTTCCCAGATCGCCTCGGCGATCGCTACTGTCTCCGAAGCAGCGAAAAAACCGTTGTGATATCCGGCGACTTTCAGCGCCGGATGTTCAGACTTGAATCTCTCGACGGTTCCACGCACAGACTCATCTCGCGCGCCCAGAAAATAGACCGACCAGCCGCGCCGGGCTGCGTGCCCGATCAGTCGTTCGAAGAGATCAATGCCCGTCACGCGCTGCTTGAGCGGCTGTCCTAACAGTCGTGAGGCCCAGACTACAGACATGCCGTCGGCGGTAACCATATCAGCTTCGAGCAATACTTGTTTGAGTCTGTCGTCTCGAGTTGCGGCGACGATCTTGGCGGCGTTGACCACCGCCGCGTAGTGCGATCCACCTTCGGAGATCATCTTATCGATCGCGACGACCGCCTCGTCTTCGGTGAGATTGGCTACGGGAATGTCGGAGATCAAAGAACAGGAGAAGGGGAGACGGGGGGACGGGGAGACGGGGGGAGAGGGAGATGGGGCGACGGGGCGATCAGGAGACTTTCGCCCCGTCTCCCCGTCTCCCCGTCTCCCCGTCACTCCGTCACTCCCTGGCTTGTCATAAACCCTGCGTCCGGTCGCCGTCGATGTTGATTCGTTCACGTATCAGATACGTCGGCTTGTCCTGGGATTCGTGATAGGTTCGAACAACCATCTCTGCAAGCAAGCCCATGAAGATGAACTGAACGCCCACCGCGAACATGATCATCGACAGCGTAGCAAGCGGCATGCGATTGAGATGCACGCCTTCGACGAATCGATAGTAAAGCGACAGAATGAACGCGAGAAATGAGATCACCAGGCAAACCAGCCCGGCGCTGCCGAACAGATAAAGCGGTTTGGTGAGATAGCGTGACAGGAACTCTATCGTGATCAGATCGAAGATTACTTTGATGGTCCGCGAGAGCCCGTACTTCGACTTACCCGCGACGCGCGGATGGTGAGTAATGGGTATCTCAGTGACGCGTCCGCCTGCGCGGGCGGCGTAGACCGGGATAAAGCGATGCATCTCGCCGTAAAGCTTGACGCCGGTTAGCGCGTCGCGTCGATAAGCTTTCAGGCTGCAGCCGTAGTCGTGCAGCTTCACTCCGCTCAGCATTGAGATGAGCCCGTTCGCAACCTTCGACGGAAGCTGCCTCGTGAGCCAGGTGTCTTTGCGATCCTTGCGCCAGCCGGACACCACGTCGTAGCCCTCGTTCAGTTTTTCCAGGAGTCGCTCGATATCCGCCGGATCGTTTTGAAGGTCGGCGTCCATGGGAATCAATATCTGCCCGCGAGCATGATCGATGCCCGCGCTCATCGCGGCGGTTTGTCCGTAGTTCCGGCGCAAAGAGATCACTCGAACCCGAGAGTCGCGGGCGCCGAACTCGCGCAGCAACGCCAGGCTTTCGTCGCTTGAGCCGTCGTCGATATAGATGACTTCGTAGCTGCGGGCTAATCTTTCAAGCGCATCGGTAAGCTTCAAGTTGAGCTGCTCGAGATTGGGAGCTTCGTTGTAGACCGGTAAGATGACCGAAAGCGCGAGCGTCGCGGGTTGGTTATCAAGTTCCGTCAGAGTTTCAAGGCCGAATTCTTTCATCAGCGAACGCGAGACGCATGCTTCAATTTGAGATTCGAAAAGATAGTAGCCCGGTGACTCATCGGCGGCAAGGTGAGGTCGAGTCAAGCATAGAGTGTTGTTCGCTCACAATCGTTTTGCTCCTCTGCGTCCTCGGCGTCCTTGCGGTTGATTTCTGCCATTGATCAAGAAACCGCAGAGGGCGCCGAGGACACAGAGGTTTCCCAACACACTAATAGATCGCTATTTGGCCCGCGGCTGTTTCTTTGAACCACGCCACCAATTTAGCGATGCCGGCCTCGATGTTGGTTTGCGGGTTGTAACCCAGCAGTCGCCGAGCCTTGCTTATGTCGGCATGCGTGATCGGCACATCGCCTGGTTGTTCAGGCTGATGATCGATAATGGCGCGCTTGCCAAGGGCTTCCTCCAGAAGCTCGACCAGCCTTCGCAGTTCGACAGTTTGAGATTCTCCCAGGTTGATGATTTCGAACTGAGTCCGATCGTATTGAATCGCGGCCATAATCCCCGAGACTATGTCGTCGATGTAGGTGTAGTCGCGCCGCGTCGTGCCGTCCCCGAAAACCGGCAGCGGCTTGCCTTCTGATATCAATCTGGCGAACTTGTAAATCGCCAGGTCAGGCCTCTGTCGCGCGCCGTAAACTGTGAATAAGCGCAGGCACACGATGCGCATTCCGTGCACTCTGCTGTAAAGGCGGCAGGCCGCTTCGCCTGCGATCTTTGTCACGGCATAAGGAGAAATTGGATTATCTATGTCGTCGTCTTCAGAGAAGGGAAGTTTGGAATTGACCCCGTAGACAGAGCTTGAAGATCCGAAGATGAACTTCGGCAATTTGTTTTGGCGCGCGGCTTCCAGAAGATTGAATGTTCCGCGAACGTTGGTGTCTTCATAAGCGAGTGGGTTCGCAAGCGACGGCCGGACTCCGGCGCGCGCGGCTAGATGAACCACGCAATCGAAGTTACCTCGCGCAAACAGCTTATTCATCTCCAGCGAGTCGGTAATGTCGGCCTCAACTACCTCGAAGTGTGAGTGTCCACGATGAGAAGCGATGTTCGCCTGTTTGATAGCGGGGTCGTAGAAATCGCTAAAGTTGTCGACTACTGTGACGCGGGCGTCGGGCTCCTCAAGAAGCTGATCAACGATGTGGCTTCCGATAAACCCGGCCCCGCCAGTTACTAGAAAGTCTTTCATCATATTGACGTTGGTTGTAGTCGTCCAAATTAGCTTACATCGAACCAAAACACCAAGAGGCAGCAGTCGGCGGTAGCGTTCGGATTCTGCGTTGCTTAATAACCAAAGGGCTGGCATGGGACCTTACAAGCTAAGCAACCCAGACGAGGGTTGTCGCTGATGGGCCGATGAGCTAACCTCAGGCTCTAGAGCGATGAGCCTGCGAAGCGCATTACGACGGGTCTACGATAACAGCTCGATTTCCGTGCAAACCAAGCTGCGCATGATCTACGGCCGAATCCCTGACAGACTAAAGCTGGGAGGCGAGTTTGCGGATTACACTGAAGAGCTTCTACGCAACGAGCGGCGTCCGAGAGCGGAACAGGACGCAATGCAGTTGGCGAAACTGCGCGAGTTGATCGAGCACTGCTGGAAAAACGTTCCGTTTTACAAAGCCTCATTTGCTCGCGCCGGGTTCAAGCCTGGTCACTTGAAGAGCCTCGCCGATTTCGCAAAAATACCGTTGCTCTCGCGCCCGGACTTGCAAGATCACTTTGAGGACCTTCGCGCCGTCAACGCCTCGCAGTTTGAGCCTGAGCAGTGTTCGAGCGGCGGCGCAATCGGACAGCCCGTGAAGTTTCTGCTCGATCGAAAGGCTATCGCTCTCGAGAAAGCATGTGTACGGCGTCACTGGCATCGAAGTGGCTACAAAGACGGTGAGCCGGCCGCCAATCTGCGTGGTCTGCGGCTGGCGTTCAAGCCGGGCGAGTACTCGATGGTCGACAAGGGCGAGAACTGTCTGTACTTGTCGTCCTACGACCTCGCACCCCAGACGGTGGCGGTTTACGCAAAAGCGTTTAACAAATTCCGGCCGGCGCTCTTCAATTCGTACGCCTCCAGCGGCGCGCTCTTCGCGAACCTGGTCGAACACAGCGACTTGAAGATTCATTCACCTCAGGCAATCGTGTGCGCCTCCGAAACGCTGTATCCGCATCAGCGCGAGCGCATCGAATCAGTGTTCAAGTCCAAAGTCTGGGACTGGTACGGCTTGACCGAACTGGTTGGCAACGCAAGCGAGTGTGAGCTTCATAACGGTTATCACATCAGCATGGAGCAGGGCTACATCGAAGTGCTCGATGACAACGGCGTCGCCGTAGCTCCAGGCGAAGTTGGAGAGATCGTCGCCACCGGCTTGCATAATTTTTCGATGCCGCTCGTTCGATATCGCACCGGCGATCTCGGCGAGTTCACCGATGAGCTTTGTCCGTGCGGACGTACGAGCAGGATGATCAAGTCCATTCAGGGTCGCGTGTTCGAGTTCATCGAGACGCCCAGCGGCCTTAGACTGACTGCGACGGCGCTGAACGTCCACGACAATACGTGGGACAAGGTGCTTCAATTTCAGTACGTTCAAAAGGCGCGCGACTCGGTCCTGCTGCGAGTGATCAAAGCTAACGCATTCACCGAGACGGATGAGCGGCGAGTCCTCGATCGCATGGGCGCTCGCTTTGGCGACGAGATACACCTTAGAATCGAATATGTATCGGAGATGCCTAAGACTCCCCGGGGCAAGACGCCGCTTATCGTGCACGAGTTACAGTGAAAGAGATCCTTAAGAACCGAGTTGCAGTATATCGCGCGGCCGAAGGGACATATCCTTCATCGGCTCCTTATCACCCATCACAACGCTATCCCGAATACGCGTTCGAGCAGGTTTCAAACGAGCCAAACTTCGCTTACGAAGCAGTGCGCGGCGCGCTCCGGTTTGCCAGACTCGACGCCGAGAGATTTGGAACGGCTTCATGGAATCCGTTGGGCGATATTATTGCGGCCGGGGATATGGTTGTCATCAAGCCCAACATGGTCCGCGACTTCCACGAGGAGGTTCAACGGGGAACAGTAGCGCTGATCACACACGCATCGGTCGTGCGGGCCGTTGTCGATTATGTGTGCATTGCGCTCGGCAGGAAGGGGCGCGTGGTGATCGCCGATTCGCCGCAGAATGACGCCGATTGGGACGCGTTGTGGCGCGAATTTCATTTTGAGGAGCTGCTGGCGTTTTACAAAGAAGCGGCGCCCGAGTTTGTGATCGACATCTATGACGTGCGCAAGGAAGCCGTGATTTCGCGGAACGGCGTTGTAGTCAAGCGGTATAAGCGTCCCGGCGATCCGCTGGGCTACACCACCATCAACCTTGGCGGGAATAGCGAATTCGAAGCGGTGCCCGAACGCTTCGGCAAGTTTTACGGATCCGAATACGACGTTTCACAAACAAACGAACATCATCAGGGCGCGAGGCACGAATACAACATCGCTAACACGTTCCTGAGAGCCGATGTCATCATCAACGTGCCCAAGCTTAAGACTCACAAAAAGAGCGGCATCACCGCGTGGATCAAGAGCGTGATCGGAATCTGCGGCGACAAGAACTGGCTTCCCCATCACACGCAGGGTACTCCGGGCTCTGGCGGAGATCAGTTTGCCGATGACAGTATCAAACGGAAGACCGAGCGCCGGCTCACGGCTGGCGTAAAAAGTGTAGTCAAACACACCGGCGCGGCAGGGGCTGTCGTGGGCGGTCTTTTGCGTCGATCGGGGACGTATGTGTTCGGCGATACAAACAAAGACGCGATCCGTTCCGGAAACTGGCACGGCAATGACACGATCTGGCGCACGGTGCTCGATCTTCACAAGTGCTGGATTCATTCGGACAAGAACGGTGTGCTGAAGTCCAATCCACAGCGTAAGTTCATTTGCATTATCGACGCGGTTGTAGCGGGAGAAGGGAACGGACCGCTAGCGCCTGATCCTAAACCGGCGGGCGTGTGTGTGGTTGGCTTCGATCCGATCGCAACGGACACGACCTGCGCGGTGCTGATGGGATTTGACCCGGACAAGCTTCCGATCTTAACGCGGGCAAAGACTACGAAGCGCTTTTCATTGGAGAGCGTCGCGCGCGAAGAAATAGAAGTAGCCAGCAACGTAGAATCATGGAACGGCGCGGTGACGGAGATAACCGACACGCTTCAGTTCAAGCCTCACTTTGGTTGGAAGGATCACGTCGAACGGTCCGGGTAAGCGAAATACCTCTGAAGTCTTTTTGAGTGCTTTGCGGTCCTTTGCGTCAACGCCGCGTTCAACCTTGAAAGATCGTTGGCTTTTACGATGCTGTGCTGGAAGATCAGCAGCGCCCCGGTTGCGATCACTCCAATCAAGCCGAGCCATCCCAGATGCGCATTCAAAAAGAACAGTATGAGCGACGCGAACATCAACACGTGAATTCCGCGAGCGATCCATAACGCCGTCCTGATCCCAAATCGACGCGGAATCGAGTATAGCCCCGCGCCTCGATCAAACTCGTAGTCCTGACAGGCGTACAAAACATCGAAGCCCGCCGTCCACAGCATCACCGACAATGACAGCAGCACCGGCACGAGAGTGAGCTTGCCGGAAATCGCTATCCAGGCGCCTGACGGAGCGATAGCCAGACACCAGCCGAGGATGAAGTGGGAGAACGACGTGAAGCGCTTCGCGTATGAATAAATCAGAACCGACCCAAGTGCTATCGGCGAGAGAATCAGCGTCAATCGGTTGAGCTGCGAAGCGGCTAACAGGAAAAGAAAGGCAGAGACAACCGTGAAGACAATGGCGAACCTTATATCGAGAAGGCCCGCCGGTAAGGCTCGCGCGGCGGTTCGGGGATTGGCGGCATCGATCGAGCGGTCGGCGATTCGATTGAAAGTCATCGCCCCCGAACGCGCGCCGATCATTGCGACGGTGATCCACAGAAGCTTCGAGACCCAGAAGCCGGCAGTTTGGGGCGGAACGTCTCGCGCGGCAAGCAACGCGCCTAGAAATGCAAACGGCAGAGCGAACAGCGTGTGCTCGATCTTGATCATCTCGAGCGTAATTCGCAGCCGCTCGATTGCGGATTGCGGATCACGGATTGCGGATTTCGGATTGCGGACCGCGGCTTGCGGATTACTTACGGATTGACGATCTCGACTTTCAGCTTCCAATCTCAAACTCCTGTTCCGCGTTCCGAAATCCGAAATCCGCAATCTCACCTGTCGCCTTGCCAGACGGTTTCAACCGAATGCTCGAGCCCAAGATGATCCATCACGCGATAAACAAAATGGTCAGCCATCTCAACAATATTAGCCGGCCGCTGATAGAACGCCGGCATTGCGGGGACGATCATCGCGCCCGCTTGTCTTAGCTTTAGCATGTTTTCGAGATGAATAGTGGACAGCGGAGTCTCGCGAGGCACGATGACCAGCTTGCGTCCTTCCTTCAAGCAAACGTCCGCCGCGCGATGGAGAAGATTGCGCGAGGAGCCCGATGCAAGCACGCCAATCGTCGAAGACGAACATGGAATTATTACCATCGCGTCGACCGGATAAGATCCCGAAGCGATCGCCGCGCCAATGTCGCCGGGATGAAAGACGATTGCTTTTGTCGAAGGCCGGCCGATCATCTCGGTGACGACCTGCTCCGTGTCGGCGGTAGCGCTGACGTCCAGTTCGTCGCTGATTACTCGGCGTCCGGGTCCGCTGATCACCACGTTGACCTGGCGAACCTCGGGGCTGTCCTCGAGCTGCATCAAAAGCCGCTGCGCGTAGATTGCCCCGCTGGCGCCGCTGATTGCTACTGTTATCGTCTTCACCACGCGTATTGTAACCAGCCGCAACAGGCCCGGCAACGAGGTACTAAGCCGCCCTGACGCGGCTACCTTTAGACCAAAGGTTATTAAGTGAATCTACAGCGAGTCAGGATCCATCCTGGCGAGAGCCGCGTTGACGCGCCGCCGAAGCTCGGTTTCATCGAGCGTCTTCAGATCGCGCTCAAACAGAACGCGTCCCGCAACCTCGGTGAACACCACATCAGAAGCGACTGCGCTGAAGACGATTGTTGAAATCGGATCGTGCACCGGGGTGTTGTGACTACTGCTGAGATCGATCGCTATCAAGTCCGCTTGCTTGCCGGCCTCGAGAGATCCAATTTGGCGCTCTACCCCGAGCGCTCGCGCGCCGTCGAGTGTCGCCAACCTGAGGAGTTGTTCCGCGTAGGGCTCTTTGAAGTCCGCCAGCCAAATCCGATGGATCAATCCGCAGAAGCGAGCCTCTTCGATCATATCGCAACGATTGTTCGACGCGACGCTGTCCGTTCCGAGCCCGACGTTGACTCCAGCTTCAATCATCGCCGTGAGCGGCGCGATGCCGTGGCCCAGCTTCGCATTTGATTTCGGACAATGCGCGACACGAGCGCCGTGACTGGAGATCGACGCGATGTCTTTCGATCCGACCGTCACACAATGCACGAGCAGCGGGCTGGTTTCCAAAACGCCGAGCGATTCAAGGTAGCCGATCGTCGACACTCCGGGCGCGTCCCACTCGATGCCGCGGCTTTTGAGTCCGTCCGCGAATTCGCCTGTGCCGGTCATCATCATCTCCAGTTCCGAGCCCGACTCGGCAGCGTGTATACAGACGTCGAGCGAATCGCGCGAGGCGTATTCGGCAACTAACCGGAAAAGATTGCCGGACACTGTATAAGGCGCGTGAGGCGAAACCCCGGCCCGCACCAGGGCGGTTTCGCGCGCACGCATGTGTTCGATCTTCTCTTTGAGACCGGCGAGGCTCGTCGAGGCGTCCTGGGGATTGGGGCCGAACACTTCACGATAAGCGATGCCGCGCAGTCCGCTTTCGAGCAGCGCTTCAAAAGCGGAAACGGTGTCGCCGGTGTCTGCAAGCGTTGTTACACCCGCGCGAATTGCTTCGGCTGCGCCTAACAATGCAGACGCTTTCAAGTCGTCGATCGTTAGCTGCTCGTACTTCGTTCTAGTCAGCTTGATGATCCAATTGCGAAACGGCAGGCTTTCCAGAAAGCCGCGCATCACCGTCAGCTCCAGGTGGCTGTGGGTGTTTACGAAGCCCGGAAGAATCGCGGCTCGGCGGAAGTTGAGATCTTCGGCACTGCCAAACTCTGATCGGGAGTTGGCCTCGGCTTCGGTTCCGACGAAGACAATTTGGTCGTTCTCGGTCACCACCGCGCCATTGCGAATCGGCGGGCTGCTTATTGGCAAAATCCATTCAGCGCGATGGATTCTTTTGGTCATTCGGCGATGATTAGACAGGATGGATTGTCGTTGCGCAAGCGGGGCTTTTGGTAGTGTTCGGTTATTGGGTCGTTGACTTGTAACGGCTGGACAGCCCTTCGCGTGCTTTGCGGTCCTTTGCGACTTTGCGCGGTATTGAAGGAGAAAGACGCAATACTCAACGCAAAGGCGCAAAGCACCGCAAAGCACGCGGAGGTTATTAAGCAACGCACAATCCGAACACTACAGATTTGACGTGTCAAATCTGCGGTGATAGTCTCCGGTGTATCGATGATTCGCAAGGTCCTCATCATTGCTTTCCTTCTTTCGGTTGCGGGCAACTCATTGGGTGCGGTATTGCCGTACGTTGCCGGCGACGCTGCGTGCGAAGGAAAATGCTGCCGGGTTGTCCGGCGCAGCGAATTGCGAGCGAATGAATCGAGACTCCGTTGTTTGATGCAGTGTGAGCATCCGATCGAAAACCAGGGCGTGCCGGAGTCGTCGCTGGTAAGACCTGAGCGAAACAGTAAAGCAGGCGCGCTCATTGCGCCGGGATTACAAACTCTGTGCGCCACACCGAGCGAGAGATCGCTTCTCTCAGCGCCTCGCATCGCATTCGCTTCCACACACATCTACCTCAAGACCGGTACCCTCCTGATCTAAGGGCCGTAGTGCGCCCATTCGTGGCGCCGCAATATCAACCGAATCGACGACACGAATCCATAGGTCACACCATCGCGACTGATTATCGCCGCTGGTTTTTGCGCGATGCGAACCGGTAGCGTGATCGACGCAAACAAGTTAGCCGTCTTCGGTTTCTCCCGTGAATTCCGTTTACGGGAAACCCCGGCGGAGGCCTTGCGGCCAGAACGAATAGCGCTCGAACGCGCTTCGGAGAAGTTGTAATGAGAATAACAACGATTGTCATATCGATCGCAATTGTCAGTTTCGTGGCGATGCTTGCTGCTTGCGGTGGGTCGCGGCCATCCAGCAACGAGAAAACTATCAAGTCAACGAAGTCGGGCGACATCACCATCTCGCTTTCGAGCGCCGGCGGAGACATCAAGAGTGGCGAGAACGAGCTCGTGCTGTCCTTTAACGCGGCGTCGGGTAAGCCGATGGAGGTGCCTGCTGCTTCGCTTAAGTTTCACATGCCGGCGATGGGCTCGATGGCTGAGATGAATGATCTTGCAACGCTGACGACGACAGAAACGCCGGGGAAGTTTCGCGCGCTTGTAAACATCGAAGTTGCGGGAAGCTGGGAAGCGATGATCAGTTTTCAGGGGCCACTCGGAACTGAACAGGCGACGATGAGCGTTACTGCGAAGTAGTCGGTGGTCGGTGGTCAGTGGTCAGTGGTCAGTGGTCGGTGGTCGGCAGTCGGTTCTACTTCCCACTGACCACCGACCACTAACCACCGACCACTGGACCACTAACGACCGACCACCGACCACCGACCACTGACCGTCGACCACTGACTACGGACTACTGCCAATGATTGACCGCATAATCGAATTCGCTCTCAAGAACCGCTTCATCATCATAGCGGCTTACGTGATGCTGGCGGGGTGGAGTTATTGGGCGCTTACTCGCACGCCTGTCGACGCGATACCTGATCTATCCGACAACCAGGTAATCGTCTTTAGTGATTGGACCGGACGCAGCCCGCAGGAGGTCGAGGACCAGGTCACTTATCCGCTGACAACCGCGCTTCAGGGTTTACCCGGCGTACGCACGGTGCGAGGACAATCCGCGTTTGGCTTTTCGATGATCAACGTGATCTTTGAAGACTCGGTCGAATTGTACTGGGCTCGGACGCGAGTGCTAGAGCGGCTGAATCTGGTGACACGCCAGTTGCCCGAAGGCGTGATGCCGACGCTCGGACCTGACGCAACCGGAGTCGGGCAAATCTTCTGGTACACGGTGGAGGGTGAGGGTCACAGCCTTCAAGATTTGAGGACGCTGCAGGATTGGTTTATCCGCTATCAACTGAATTCGGTGCCTGGTGTGGCCGAAGTAGCCTCGGTCGGCGGCTACGTTCAGCAGTATCAAATCGACGTCGATCCAAATCGCCTCCGCGAATACAACATTCCCTTCTCATCGGTAGTCGAGGCTGTTCGGCGAAGCAACACGAATGTCGGCGGAAATGTGATTGAGCAGAACGGTCAATGGTCAGTCGTACGCGGGGTCGGATTGATTGGCTCGGTTTCGGACATCGACAACATTGTAATCAGTTCTCCCGGAGGCACGCCCATCTACGTTCGCAATGTGGCTGAGAGTAAGATCGGTGGAGCCTTTCGAGTAGGCGCGCTCGACCGTGACGGCAAAGAGGCGGTAGGCGGAGTCGTGATCGCGCGTTACGGCGTCAATTCGCTCGAAGTGATTAATGCCGTTAAAGAGAAAATCAAGTCGCTTCAGAATGGACTGCCTCCGGGCGTGAAGATCAATCCGTTCTACGATCGCACCGACTTGATTTTGCGCGCGACGGGCACGTTGAAGCGCGCTCTCACCGAAGAGTTGATACTCGTCACGCTGGTTCACATCATCTTTCTGTTTCACTTTCGTTCGATTCTGATCGTCACGGTTCCGCTGCCGCTGGCGGTGCTGCTTTCATTTCTTTTCATGTACTACATGGGCATCAGCTCAAACCTGATGTCGCTTTCCGGAATTGCAATCGCGATCGGTGTGTTGGTAGACGCTGGAATTGTTGTTACCGAAAACGCCTTTCGCTACATGGAGAAAAATCACATCGACGCGCGTGACCGGCCGGCGGTTTGGCGGGGAGTGCTGGAATCCGCTCGGCTGGTCGGGCGGCCGATCTTCTTTTCGATGACGATCATAATCCTCGCGTTTATCCCGGTATTTGCATTGACCGGCCGAGAAGGTAAGTTGTTTCACCCGCTCGCGTTCACGAAGACCTTCGCGATGGTTGGAGCGACGATCATCGCGGTGACGCTTGTGCCCGTGTTGTGCACGCTTCTGCTCGGCGGCCGGTTCCATTCAGAAGAAGAAAACGTAGTGATGCGCGCGCTGCGAGGCATCTATCTTCCAACTTTGAACTTTGCGCTTGCGCATCGCCTTCTCACTATTTTAGCCGCCGTAGTTTTGTTTGGCGGGGCGCTGGTTCTCGCTGCGCGCATCGGCAGCGAGTTCATGCCCGAGCTTAACGAAGGCGATTTGATGTACATGCCGATTACCGATCCGGCGATCTCGATCGACGAAGCGCTCAAGATAATGCGGATGCAGGACGAGGCGATCAAATCGTTTCCCGAAGTCGAGTGGGTGACCGGCAAAGCGGGACGCGCTGAGACTTCCACCGATCCCGCGCCGGTGAACATGAATGAAACGATCGTTCATCTAAAGCCGCAGGAGCAATGGACTGCTGGGATGACTCGCGAAAGGCTGGTGGAAGCGATGAACGAGAAGCTGACGATGCCGGGAGTGACTAACATCTGGACCCAGCCGATCATCAATCGCATCGAGATGCTAACCACCGGCATTCGAACCGAGGTTGGAATAAAGATCTACGGCGGCGATTTGAATGAGCTCGAGAAGCGCTCGCGTGAGGTCGCGTCGGTTCTGCAAACCGTACCGGGCGCGGCGAACGTCTCACCCGAACCGATCAACGGCGCGCCCTACATCGACATCAAGCTCGATCGACGTGCGGCGGCACGGTACGGAATCGATGTGCGGGCGATACAAAACGTCATCGATACCGGAGTCGGTGAGACGAATCTTACGGTGACCATTGAAGGGCGCAAGCGGTTCCCGGTGCGAGTCCGATACGCGCCTGAGTTTCGAAGCAGCCCTGAATCGCTCGGCAAGCTGCTCGTGCCTGCTCCAAACGGCGCGCAGATACCGCTGATGCAGCTTGCGTCCATACAAACGGTGCGGGGGGCTTCGATGATCTCGAGTGAAAACGGGCTGCTGCGCGCGACGGTGCTCTTGAGCGTTCGCGGCCGCGACGTTGGCAGTTTCGTCGAAGAAGCGGGGCGCGTCCTGAACGAGCGAGTGCAGCTACCGGCCGGATACTATTTTGAATGGAGCGGGCAGTACGAAGACCAGCAGCGAGCGCGAGCCCGCTTGATGCTGGTGTTGCCCATAGTGCTTGCGGTGATTTTCATCGTGCTCTATTTCACCTACCACTCATTCATCGAAGCGGCGCATGTGTTGATGGCTGTTCCGTTCGCGCTTACCGGCGGAATCTACTTGCTCTACCTGCTGGGCTACAACTTTTCGGTCGCGGTTTGGGTTGGCTTCATCGCGCTCTTTGGAACCGCGGTGCAGACAGCCGTTGTGATGGTCATCTATCTGAACGAAGCGGTCGAACGCAAGAAGCAAGAAGTGAGTGAGCGGCTCAGCCGCGAGCAATTGAAGCAAGCGGTGATCGAAGGCGCGGTGCTGAGACTGCGGCCAAAGCTGATGACGGTGACGACAGTCGTCGCAGGATTGCTTCCGATCATGTGGAGCGCCAGCGCTGGTGCGGAGGTAATGAAGCCGCTTGCGACGCCGGTCCTTGGTGGCATGGTGTCGTCGCTGCTTCACGTGCTCATCGTTACGCCGGTGATCTTTTACTGGCTTCGGGAGCGGGAATTGAAACGAGTTCAATGAGTAGTCTTTTTGCGTGCTTTGCGGTCCTTTGCGTCTTTGCGCTGAGAATTCCTAACGCAAAGACGCAAAGGACCGCAAAGCACGCAAAGCGGGAGTTGAATATGAAACGAGGATGTTTATTGAGAACGATCGGGGTGTTGCTGTTGCCGGCAGTCTCAGCAACCGTTGCGCTTCCGCAGGCAATTACTGAACGGCAACAGATTGGGCTGGTGCTTTCGGCAAAGCCACCGAGGACGATTGAACTCAGCGAGCCGGCCCCGGTTGACTCTCAATACGTCGACCCCATCAATGGGATGACCGCCGACGATCTCGTTCGTTATTCCCTGACACATAACGGTGAGCTTGCGGCGGCGAGACAGATGATTGCCGAAGCAAGAGGCAGGCTTCGCCAGGCGGGCCTCAGGTCCAATCCAATGTTCGAAGCAAGCGGAACTCAGGCGACCAACACTTCCGACAATAGCGTGATGATTGGCGCTGAACTGCCGCTCGAACTCGGCGGCCGGAGAAGCGCGAGGATCGCGGTCGCTTCGGCCGAGCTTCGTGTGCGAGAAGCCGAAGTCGCCGACTTCGAGCGCAAGCTTGCAGCCGATGTGCGAATGAAATACGGGGATGCCATCGCCGCCGCTCGCAACGTGAAGTTCACCGAAGAACTCCTCACGCTCACACGCGACTCACATCGCCTGGTTCACGCGCGAGTCGAGCGTGGGAAAAGCGCGCCGCTCGAGCAGAATCTGTTGCTGGTCGAGCTAAATCGGGTTGATGCGATGCGAATCGGTTTCGAAAGCCGCGTCGAAGTAGCGATGCTCGAGCTCAAGAAGGTCATCGGCATGCCTTCAGGCGAAGAACTCCGTTTGCACGGTGAGTTCGACATACCACGCCAGCCGGCGACTCAAAGCGATGCGTTGCGAAACGCGCTTGCGACAAGACCGGACCTGCTTGCCTCGCGCGCGACTGAGGCTCTGGCTGCGACTCAGATCGAACAAGCGCGAATTGAAGGCAAACCGGATGCGAGTCTCTTCGCCAGCTACGAGCGAATGAGCACCGGCTTCGACGTGTTCGGCTTCAACAACGCGGGAGCGCGCGTTCCGGTGATGGGCGTCTTTCATAATCTGTCGTTCGGAGTGAAGCTGAACCTGCCGGTGCGAAATAAGAATGAGGGCAATATCGAAGCGGCGGCCGCGACGGCTGAGGCGGCTCGCAGCCGGAGGGAATTTGCGGAGCTTGTCGTTCGCAATGAGGTGGCATCCGCATACTTACGACTGGAGCGGGCGCGGCAGGCGCTCGCGGTTTACCGAGACGGTGTGCGCGGACAAGCCGAGCGCAACCTCGATGTGGTGCGCCAGACGTACACGCTTGGACAGAAGACGGCGCTGGATTACGTGGGCGAGCAGAGACGTTTTGCCGAAATCGAAACAGCCTACACCGAAATCCTCAAGGAGTATTTCAACTCGCTTGTTGAGCTCGAGCGAGCGGCTGGAACGCCTGTTCCTTCCGCCTGAGGTGATGTCCGGCAAACTTCAGTTTGTCGAATGCCTAATGGGTAACGCGACAAACTGAAGTTTGCCGGACGGTTCGTGGAGATGATGATGATGGAGAATCACGAAAAAGAAATAGATCAAGGCGCAACTACAGCGGACGGCAAGACGCGAAGTGTCGTGCTCGAGCGATGGGTTGTGATCGGAGCAGTGCTTGTGATTGCGGCGGCAGCGATTGTGATCTGGATGCTTGCGCGTGGCTCGAGTCACGGCTCAATCGCGGGACGTCCAGTGCCGCCTCCCGCGGGCGAGGCGCTCTCACAGCCGCCGGGTGCGACTTCAAGCGGAATGGCTCCGCGCCCTGGTGAGATAGTCATCACACTGTCTCCGGATATGCTCGAGAATGCGCGGCTCGAGACTGACGTAGTAGTCGAGCAGACCGGAATCCCAGCCGCGGGCAGCGTTGGCGTCCGCGCCGCGGGCACCGTCCAGTCGAACGCCTACAAAGAGGTGCCGGTCTTTCCGATTGCAGGCGGCATAGTGCGGCAAATCAACGCCGAGGTCGGCAATAGAGTAAATCGAGGGGCGCCGTTGGCGACGATATTCAGCAGCGAGCTCGCCGATGCTCAAGCTGCATATATCAAGCTGGCTGCTGAAGTCGAGGAGCATCATAAGCACCACGGCCGAACAATTGAGCTGGTTGAAATTGGAGCAGCCAGTCACGAAGACCTCGAGCAGGCGACTACTATGTACAAGACCGCGCAGGCAAATCTCGCGTCTGCGCGCGAGCGATTGATCCTGCTCGGCCTGGGCGAGAAGCAAGTCGATGACCTTCGCGAATCGCCCAGGTTTCCGAAGCCGTTGTTAACCGTTCAGTCGCCCGCCGCGGGGACATTGATCAACCGCACGGTCAACACCGGCGAGGTGGTGATGCAGGGCAAGGAGATGTTTCGCGTTGCGGACCTCACTTCTGTGTGGGTGATCGCACAGATCTACGAAAAAGACATGCAGTCGGTAAATATCAATACGCCTGCGGTCGTCACCACACAGGCATATCCAGGTAGAAGCTTGAGCGGCCGTGTATCCTATGTCGATCCCAGAGTCGATCCGCAGTCGCGAACGCTTCAGGTTCGCATAGAGCTTGCGAATCCGCGCGAGATGCTCAAGCTCGGTATGTTCGTCGACGTCAATCTCGGCGGCGCAATTCAATCAGCAGAGAGTTCACAACCGCGTGTGACAGTTCCGCGCGCAGCGATTCAAACGCTCGGCACTAAGCAAGTAGTCTATGTTGCAACTGACCAGTCCGGCTCGTTCGTTCAACGCGAGGTTGTTGTTGGGGCGGAAACGAATGGACAGATTCCAGTGTACAACGGCTTGAGCGCCGGCGAACGGGTTGTAACCGAAGGCAGCTTTCTGCTTCGCGCCGAGAGTCTGAAGCTGAATGCCTCGCAGTCGATGTCGTCCAATCCAGCGAAGGCCGCGCCTGCACCGTCAGCCTCGGCACACGAGAAGCCGGCTGCACCCGGGGAAGGCAGCTTGCAGACGGCGACAGTCACCGTGAGCGACAAAGGTTACCAACCGCACACCGTCAAGCTGAAGAAGGGGATTCCCGCGCGATTGACATTCGTTCGCGGCGTCGAAGAAACCTGCGCCACCGCAATAGTCATCCCGGAGTTCAACATCAAGCGAGACCTTCCGTTTAACGAGCCGGTGGTAGTTGAATTCACTCCGGCCAAACGAGGCGTGTTCAAGTTCACCTGCGGTATGGGAATGCTGACAGGGAAGATCATCGTGGACTGACGCTTGTGAAGTATGTTTTGGAATCAAGGAGTATTCAATTGAAAAGAAGCAAACTGCGCCACGCAAAGTTGGCGATAACCGTCGGGTTCTTCGCCGTAGCGGCAGGTATCATTGGTTCAAACCAAATTACTAAGGCTGGCGCTCCGTTACAGAGCGCCGCTGGTAAGAATCCACTGAAGCCAAACGAGCAGAACACGGCGTTGGGGCTTGATCATTTCAATGCCCACTGCGCGACTTGTCATGCAGCGAGCGGCAAAGCTGATTCGGAAAAGGGGAAAGCGGTGAAGGCCGCTGATCTTACCAACGTCGAGGTGCAATCCAAGACGGATGGTGACCTGTTCAACATTATTTCAAGGGGCGTGCCTGGAACGGCGATGCCGAGCTTCTCGGGAACACATACTCCTGATGAAATCTGGCAGTTGGTTCTCTTCCTCAGGCGATTGCCTAAGCTCACTACTGACGACCGGCTGAAACTCGAGAAGGCAGTCCCGCCCAACGCGCGACACCATCACGATGCGGATCACGATGAAGCTGACCACCAAATGGAAGAGCAGCCTCAGGCTCACGAGCACGCCGCGAGTCCGGCCGAGCAGGCACATGAACACCGCCAGATGCAACACTCGACATCCGGCGAAAACGATATGCATGGCGCGCACGATATGACAAAAACGCTCAGCGGCGGACCATTCAAAGCGATGCAAGCGATCGGCTCCGGCACGAGCTTAATGCCGTCGGCGTCGCAAATGTATTCGTGGCACTGGATGAAGAATGATTGGATGATCATGGCGCATGGCGATCTGAAAGTGGGCTTTGATCATCAGGGCGATCCTCGCGGAATAAACAAAGCTGAGTCGCAGAACTGGTTCATGCTTATGGCCCAGCGTGATGCCGGACCAGGCCAGTTGTTGCTGCGGGGCATGTTCTCAGCCGAACCCTGGACTGCGCCCAGGCGTGGCTTTCCGGAGCTCTTCCAAACAGGTGAGACGTTCGAGGGCCGCGCGATCATAGACGCGCAGCACCCGCATGACCTTTTTATGGAGTTGGCCGCGGCTTACAACGTCAAATTGTCAGAGCACGTTGCTCTGAATTTCTACGGTGGTCCTGTTGGCGAGCCCGCACTTGGACCGACGGCGTTCATGCACCGAATGTCTGCGTCGGAGAATCCCGCGGCGCCGCTTGGACATCACTGGCAGGACTCGACGCATATTACTCATGGTGTGATTACAGCCGGAGTAACCGCCGGGCGCTTTCGCATTGAAAGCTCGCTGTTCCACGGCGCGGAGCCCGACGAAAATCGCAAAGACATTGAGATGGGCAAGCTCGATTCCTGGAGCGGGCGCGTTTGGTTCACGCCAACGCCCGACTGGTCGATGCAATTCTCGTATGGCCATCTGGTGCATCCGGAGATTCTTGAACCTGGGAATCTGAAGAGGATGACCGCTTCGATCTCTCACAATCGATCGTGGGGCGACGGCAACTGGTCAACGAGCGTGATCTGGGGCCGCAACCACGAGCCGCATGGAAACTCGAACTCTTACCTGTTTGAATCAACCGCCAACTTCCTCGACAAGAACTACCTCTACACTCGGGTGGAGCTTGTAGACAAGCAGGGCTTGCTCGAAGAAAACATTTTTGGGCGTCGCGGTCTTGATGAATTTCACTCGATAGGGAACGGCTTCGAGATAGGCGACCGTTTCGATCAATTCTTTCGAGCCGGCGCCTTCACGTTCGGCGGAGTGCGAGATGTTTTAGTCGATCCGAAGCTCCGAATTGGCATCGGCGCGGATGTGACTTTTTATCACGTGCCAACCGGCTTAGATCCAATTTACGGCTCGAGCCCCACAAGCTTTCACGTCTTTATCCGCATAAGACCGGGAAAGGCGCAACACTGACGTCCTGATAGAATGCGATCGTAAGGACAAAAAGGAGAGCCAAAGACCGATGCGGATCGCGGACAGCAGCAATACCTACACGTGCCCGATGCATCCCGAAGTTCGCCAAAGGGGCTCAGGCTCATGTTCGAAGTGCGGCATGGCGCTTGAACCGCTAACCATCACACCGCCGCCGATGAAAGTCGAGTACACCTGCCCGATGCATCCGCAAGTCGTGAGAGATGCCCCGGGCTCTTGCCCTATCTGCGGAATGGCTCTGGAACCAAAGAGCATAACCGGGGAGGAGAGAAATGGAGAGCTGATCGACATGACGCGCAGGTTCAAGGGTGGCTTGATCCTGACAATCCCGTTGCTTCTCGTTGCTATGTCGGAACTGATTCCCGGAATGCCTTTGCAGCACGCAATCTCGATGCGACTGCTTGCGTATATTCAGTTAGCTCTCGCCACGCCTGTGGTGCTGTGGGGAGGATGGCCATTCTTCCAGCGCGGGTGGGCCTCATTCGCCAATCGCAGTTTGAACATGTTCACTCTCATCGCGGTCGGTACGGGCGTCGCTTACGGGTACAGCGTAATCGCTACCTTTTTTCCAAACATCTTTCCAGCTTCGTTCCGCGGAGAAGGCGGTGAAGTAGGTGTCTATTTTGAGGTCGCTTCGGTGATTGTCGTCCTTGTGCTGCTGGGACAGGTTCTCGAACTGCGCGCGCGCAGTCAAACTGGCAGCGCAATCAAGGCGCTGCTCGGACTAGCTCCGAAAACCGCCAGGCTCATTCGCGATGATGGGGAAGAAGAAGAGATCTCACTGGACTTCATCAAGCCCGGAGACAGGCTCCGAGTTCGCCCGGGAGAAAAAGTCCCGGTGGATGGAGTGATTCTCGAAGGCACGAGTTCTATAGACGAGTCTATGGTCACGGGTGAGTCTATCCCGGTAGCGAAAGCGAAAGGGGACAAGGTCACCGGCGGCACGGTCAATGGCACGGGCGGCTTCACAATTCAGGCGGAGCGCGTTGGCAGTGAGACGCTTCTTGCTCAGATCGTGCGAATGGTTGGCGAAGCTCAGCGTAGCCGCGCGCCTATTCAACGTCTCGCCGATGTCGTTTCCTCCTACTTTGTTCCCGCTGTGATTGTGGCCGCTCTGATCACCCTTGTTGTTTGGAGTCTTATCGGTCCCGAGCCGCGGCTTGCACACGCGATCGTCAACGCGGTGGCCGTGCTGATCATTGCCTGCCCATGCGCGCTCGGTCTTGCTACGCCGATGTCGATTATGGTGGGAACGGGTCGCGGGGCGACCGCAGGCGTGCTTATCAAGAATGCGGAAGCTCTCGAAGTCCTCGAGAAGATAGACACGCTCATCGTGGACAAGACCGGGACGCTTACCGAAGGCAAGCCGCGCCTCACGTCAGTCTTGCCGGCAAACGGAATGAATGAATCAGACCTGCTGCAACTGGCTGCCAGCATCGAGCGGGGAAGCGAGCACCCTCTGGCCGCGGCGATAGTGGCAGGCGCGCGGCAGAGAAACTTAAAGCTCTCCGAAGCGCAAGATTTTCAATCCATCACCGGCAAGGGCGTGATGGGCAGAGTGGATGGTCGCCAGGTCGCTCTTGGAAACAGCAGATTGCTCGAGCAACTGAACATCGACCCGGGCGCCTTGATCGAGCGAGCGGAGACTCTGCGCCAGGAAGGCGAGACGGTGATGTTTGTCGCCGTCGATGGGCGCTTGTCCGGGTTGATCGGCGTCGCTGATCCAATCAAGGAATCAACTGCCGAGGCTATCAAGGCGCTTCACGAAGACGGAATACGCATAGTCATGGTTACCGGGGACAACCGCACTACGGCGGAGGCGGTGGCTCGCAAGCTAAACATCGATGAGGTGCACGCCGATGTCCTGCCCGAACAGAAAGGCGCAGTGGTAAAGCGGCTCCAGGCGCAGGGAAAGAAAGTGGCAATGGCTGGTGATGGCGTTAACGACGCTCCGGCCCTGGCTCAAGCGCAGGTCGGAATCGCGATGGGCACCGGTACAGATGTCGCAATAGAAAGCGCCGGGGTGACTTTGTTGAAGGGGGACCTGCGCGGCATTGTTCGCGCACGTAAGCTCAGTCGGGCTACGATGCGCAACATCAGGCAGAATCTCTTTTTCGCATTCGTCTACAACGCTATTGGAGTACCAATTGCAGCCGGAGCCCTCTATCCGGTATTCGGTCTGCTGTTGAGCCCAATGATCGCGAGCGCGGCCATGAGTTTGAGTTCCGTATCAGTAATAGGCAACGCGCTGCGCCTTCGAAAGATTGAGTTGTAGGTGGTTCTGGATACTTGCAATAGGAACAACTTCACCGCCACACTGAAACAAGCGAGATCTCATATGCGAGAAGAAGTAAGAGTCTGGTATGACAGAGAAGCGGACTATCTCGAAGTGTTGTTCGACCGAAAGGAAGGTTATTTCAGGGAAACTGACAACGATGCGGTAATGGAAAAGGTAGATAGCAAGGGGAACATCATAGGCTTTTCAATCTTGAAGGTTAGCGCAATAAGCCAACGTCAGCCCGTGTCAGTGAGTCTTACCAACCGCGTAGGCTGAGACCCGTCGAGCGACTATTCACGAGTCGCCGTGCTTCGACCAATTGCTATTTGCACGCTTGACTCTCGTGCCGGTTGGTCCGTGCACCTTGCGAGGATGGCGAACAGATTGGTACCGCTCAGAGAGTTATCGCGTAAACGCCAATTCGTTGTGCATCAGAATCTCAGAATACTGATATGAAGCTTTCTATTAGCTCAGAGATAAGTGACGCTGCTATGCTTATCACGACGACAACTGGTAGAGATAGAATTCCCAACGACATTGCATTCACAAATTTTATCTCGCCATCAGTGGCTTTGGCTAAGAAAATAGGAATCATGATTCCGAGTGGGATCACTAGAACCCTTACTAGTTGTGGCCAATTATGTTTGGCCATAAATATTAGCGGAGACCATATTAGAGCGATGCCGATGAAAAAGGGGAACAGCCATAAAGAGATCTTCACTAATGACAACGACCAATTTGCAAAAACACCCAGATAGGGCGGCTCTGTTATTCTGGGATCGTCGAGGATTAAGTCTGCCATTTGTTTAACCTTTGCAACTTTGCTCGTGTCATCGGATTGATAAAGGTCAGCGTAGGTTTTTAGGATATCAAGCTGTAACTTACGAATTTCCAAGTAGCTTTTTGGAGAGAAGACCTGGCGATAAGTTCGAATGATATAAGGCAAACCGATAAGCAATATGACAAGGCCGATGTACCAATATTTTTGAGAGGGTCCTTGGCCAATGAGATTCTGTAGTAAGTTGTTGATTAAGGTGTCCATAGATTTCCGTTCTTGAGCTGATTGAATCGAGTAAACTGCCTGTGACCTTCCCCTTCACGAACTACAACAATAAACTAATGAGCGCTCGGTGTCTCATCATTGTTGGCACACAGGAGTTGCCGCGGTTTTGTAAGCTGTTACGTCAAAATGCAATTCCGGCGTTTTCGCGGAAGCGTGTTGATACGAATCACACTTCCACGTGTGCCATATGAAGTCTAGCTAAGTCCGATTGACTCACGGCCTCTTTCTAAAACCGCTTTCAGCGATATAGAATTCGCCGCTAAGGAGAATAGCTTTGCCAATGCTAGGTTCGTCGGCAGCCGCGAGTGAGCTTAACAAAGTAAAGCAGCGCGATTTCGGTCAGTTCCTCACGCCTCGACCGGTGGCCGATCTCATGGCCTCAATGTTTGACATTAAGTCTGGTGTTGTTGAACTCCTCGATGCGGGCGCCGGCGTGGGATCTTTGACGGCCGCTTTTGTTCGCCGGGTTTGCATGGAGACGCACAAACCCAAGGGCCTTTCCGTAACAGCCTACGAACTTGATACCACCTTGATTGATCAGTTGCAGCTAACGATGTCCGATTGCCAGAAGCAATGCGAACTAGTTGGAATCACGTTCTCCGCCACAGTGCTCAATGAAGACTTCATTTCGTCGGCCGCGCCGGCGGCTCGCGGAGACCTCTTCTCAACTGAGTTGCCACGCTTCAACGCCGCGATCGTCAATCCACCGTATCGCAAGATCCGAAGCAGTTCCGCCGCGCGATTATCGCTCCGTTCCGCAGGCATCGAGACCAGCAACCTCTACACTGGCTTCGTCGCGCTTATCATCAAACTGCTCGCGCCTCGGGGCCAGCTAGTTGCAATCACTCCTCGCAGCTTTTGCAATGGTCCGTACTTCAAGCCGTTCCGCGCAGACTTCCTCGATAGAATGTCGCTACGTCGCTTGCACGTTTTTGAATCACGTTCAGCCGCATTCAGCCGCGACAAAGTGCTTCAGGAGAACATCATCGTCCATGCCGTTAAAGAGGACGCGAAACCAGAGGACGTGATCATTTCAATCAGCAGCGGCCAGCCACACGACGAGATTATCGAGCGTCACGTTCCCTATCGTGATGTGGTTTCGCCAAACGACCCCGACCAGTTTGTTCACCTTGTTGTTGACGACGCTCACAGGAATGCCAAATCCGCAATGGCGCAGCTCTCGGCAACACTCGCTGACATTGGGCTCAGCGTTTCAACCGGGCGAGTCGTGGACTTTCGAGCGAAACCATTCCTGCGGCAGGAGCCTGGCGCTAACACCGTTCCGCTAATCTACGCTTGTCATTTCGGTGGTGGGTTCGTGAACTGGCCGAAGACAAACTCCCGTAAGCCAAACGCCATCGTATTTGATGAGATGACGCGGGAGCTGCTTGTGCCCAGTGAAGTGTACGTTCTTGTAAAGCGATTCACAGCTAAAGAGGAGCGAAGACGAGTTGTTGCCTGTATCTACGATCCAGACAAGGTTGCGACGACGTCTGTCGGCTTCGAAAACCATCTCAACTACTTCCACGTGAACGGCGGCGGACTGTCGATGAACCTTGCGAAAGGCTTGGCGGCATTCTTGAATTCTACGGTAGTGGACACATTTTTCCGACAGTTCAGTGGTCACACCCAAGTCAACGCGACGGACCTCCGCGCATTGAGGTATCCATCAAGAGCGGAACTCGATCAACTAGGTGCGATAATCGGCGACCCCGCGACGAACCAGCAAGAAGTTGATGACCTCGTTGCGCAGGAGCTTTTCTAATGGCAAAGAAGCGGCGAAGCCCATTTGAAGTGGCACGCGCCCGTAAGATTGAGGAAGCCATTAGGATCTTGCGAGCATTGGGGTTTGGACCGAAGCAAAGTAATGAGACTGCGGCATATTCCCTTCTTGCACTTCTTGACCTGACAGCGACTCAGAGGTGGATCGAGGCGACCAATCCGCTTCGCGGAATCACGCCGATCATAACCTTCATCAGCGAGGCATACCGAATTCACTACGCTCCCAACACGCGTGAAACCATCAGGGATGAAGCGGTGAAGTACTTCGTCGATGCTGGAATGCTGATTAGGAACCCTGACAATCCTGCGAGGCCGACCAATAGCGGAAAGACGGTCTACCAGGTAGAGCCACACGCGCTAGAAATGTTTCGTTCCTTCGGTGTCGGTGAGTGGACGGCTAAACTTGGGCGTTATCTCGAAAGCAGGGCAGCCATTCGAGAACGGCTAGAGCGCAATAGAGAGCTAGCACGGATTCCGGTGACGCTGCCATCCGGCGCTGTTGTTACGCTGTCAGCAGGCGGACAGAACCCGCTTATCAAAACTGTGATTGAAGAGTTGTGCTCGCGCTTTGTGCCCGGCGGAGTCGTGGTGTACATCGGTGACGCTGAAGACAAGTTTCTGCATTTGGATGCTGGCTACCTCAAGGAGTTGGGAGTCGTAGTTCCAGCGCCCGCGAAGATGCCGGACGTGGTGATTTACGACGTGCGCAGGAATTGGCTTCTTCTCATCGAAGCCGTATCAACGGCTGGCCCAGTCGACGGCAAACGTCGAAGGGAGTTGAAAGAACTGTTTTCTGGAAGCAGTGCGGGCCTTGTTTTTGTGACTGCCTTCCAAAGTCGCGAAGTGATGCGTTCTTTTCTGAGTCAGATTTCCAACGAGACTGAGGTGTGGATAGCATCAGACCCGGATCATATGATTCATTTCAACGGTGAACGGTTCCTTGGACCTTATCCGGATGTCGCCGCAACGCCAGAATGCTGAAATTCCGTGAGAAGCGAGAGCAGCCGGTCACAGACTCGAGTGTCAATAATAAGATTTGGAGCCAGGCAGGTTCGTTTGCTCGACGCTATTTTCGCCGAGCGGCTGCATTCTGGTGCGGCACGCCCGGAACGGCCCCGGCCGCTGGCTTCTACTCACATGCGGATTCAGGCTTGCTCACTTCTGCCGGTTGCTTCGCTGCCCGCCCGCGATAACTAAAGCGATAGGCAAAGTAGATCAGCAATCCTACGGCTATCGCCACCAGCGAATCGCGCACGTCCAGCCAGTTGCTGTTGGATAACAGCCATCCTGACAGCAGTAGCGAGGCAATCGCGACTGCAACGCCGGCAGGCGCCTTGAACATTGCGGGCGGAGCTTCTTTCTTGCGACGAAAGACGAGCAGCGCGGCACACGTCACGCCGTAGGAAATCAATCGCGCGATCACACTCAGATTAACTTGCTTTGAAAACGTGCTCCAAAGCGTGAGCGCCAGGGCGAGCGCCGATGTAATCACAATCGCATTGTAGGGCGTATGAAATCTCTCATGGATCGCCGATACAAAACTCGGAAGCTCACGGCGCTCCGACATCGCGAACGGAAGTCGGGATCCCGCGAGGATGATCACGTTCAAGTTGCCGACGATCGAGACGACGACACCGGCTGAGATAATCGCCGCGCCCGCTCTGCCGAGAAAAACGGTGCTCGCATCAGCCAGCGGCTTTGGAGAAGAAGCAAGCGCCGGGAGGGCTCCAATGCAGATGACCTGGATCGAGATGTAGAGAAGCGCCACTACTCCGATAGCCGTAATCAACGCGAGTGGAAGATCGCGCTGCGGATCGCGGACCTCGCCTGCCGGAATCGCAGCCATCTCAAATCCCGAGAACGCATAGATCAGAATCAGAACAGACGACGAGAATGCGCCGTAAGCCGGCCGCGCGCCAAACGAGTAGTTCTGCGAGTTGAGAAAGAAAATGCCAACGCCGATGAAAAGAATGATCGGTATGAGCTTGCCTACGGTGAAGACGTTGGTGACGCGCGCGGCATCGCGAACTCCCAGGACATTGACTGCGGCGAGCGCGGCTACAACTGTGACGATGATCGCTTCTTTCCAGTAATGCGTGGTGGCCGGAACCCAGAAGAAGCCGAGATAGTCGACCAGCAGGTTGCAGTTCGCGGCAAAAGCGGTCAGTCGTGCCAGCCACATCAACCAGCCCACTTCAAACCCAACCGCGGTGCCGAACGCCTCGCGCGCGTACAGGTAAGGTCCGCCGGTCTCGTTGAATCGGCTTCCTACTTCTGCGTAACAGAGAATGATGAGCGCTACGACGATAGCGCAAACGATGAAGGCGATCAGGCTGTAGGTTCCAACCAGAGCAAAGACGCGTGAAGGCAGTCCGAAGATCCCCGCTCCGATGATGGCGTTGATGGCAACCGCTACGAGGTCCCAGCGGCGGATTCCTCTGATCAGACCTTCGTGTGTCGGTTGAGGCATTCTTTATCGGCCCGCTCGACGAGAGAAAAACAGAGAAAAGGATCTGTCGCGCGGGTTGAATTACAGAAACAGCTCGGGCGAAACGCGGAAGTATTTGCCGAGCGCTTTCGCCTGCGCCTTGCTGATGCTACGTTTGCCGTTGATCACCTCAGAAGCGGTTCCCTTGGAGCCGAACAGCTCCCACAGGTCTCGTTGCTTAACTCCTCGTGCCTCCATGAGTTCGCGCAAAATGCCGTTTGGGGTTGAAGCGTTGAGCTCATAATGCTGCTCCTCGAAGTCCTCGATCAATCGAACCATCAGATCAAACAGCTTGGATTCCGCCGGCGAGAGGTTAGGCTTCGCCATGAGCTTGTTCACCTCAGCCAGCATACGTTCATTTTCTGTCTCGGTCTCGATGACGGCCGGAAGCACTCTTGAAAGAAGCTTCCCGTATTGCCGGAGATCCGCGTTAGGCGATGCAGTCATTCTTCCACCCTTCCTTATTGTACTCGCGATGCGTCAATACGAACCTTATGTACACGGTATGCTTCTGAAACTTGATCTTCGCAATCAAGCGGTACTTGTTTCCGCCGATGTTGAACACGATACAGCTCCCAACCAGATCAGCGTGAGGATAGTCAATGCGCACTTCAGCGACGTTTTTCCACGCCGCTCGCTTCGTCCGCCGATACCAGTTGTCCAGCGGTTCAGCCGCCTTCGGTTGCATCCTGACAAACTCGACGAGAGCCTTGCGGCTGATCACGTGCACACGCTGATTGTTCTCATCCTGGGAACCGCTTGTCAAGGGCCGCGCAGGCGGGCTAAAGTGATAAACTTGGCTGATGGAAAAACTCGCGCTGAGTGCCCGGAAATTTGCAAAAGAAGATGGAGGAAATCGATGAGCGATCAGAAGGAAACTGAAGTCGTATGCATTAATAACGGCCCGTATCGCATTATTGGCGATAACATCATGATCAAGGACTTGGCGGGAAATCAGTTTGGCCTCGCGGGGAGGACGGTGATTTCGCTTTGCAGATGCGGCCACTCCCAGAACAAACCGTTCTGTGATGGAAGCCACGCGAGAGTCGGCTTCCAGTCTGAAGTCGAAGCGAGGGAACTTCCTCCGCCGGCGCCAAAACTCTAGAGAGAATAGACCACCGACTAGACGGATCGCACTGATCTGATCCGCGAAAATCCGTCTAACCCGGGACATCCGCGGCCTATTTCGAAACGAACATGAAAACAATCCGAATCGCAAATGGGCAGGGCTTTTGGGGCGACTCGCTTCAAGCTCCCATCGAGCAAGTGCGCCGAGGCCCAATCGACTACCTCGGGCTCGACTACCTGGCCGAGATCACGATGTCGATCATGCAGAAGCAGCGTTCGCGTGATCCGCGCTCAGGCTACGCTCGAGACTTCGTCTCGATGATCGAAGAAGTGCTGCCCGATCTTGTCGAACGAAACATCAAGGTTGTAGCTAATGCCGGCGGCGTCAACCCGCAAGCATGTTGCGATGCGGTCGTTGATGCGGCGCGACGCAAGGGCTTCGGCGGCAAGATCAAGATTGGAATCGTAGCCGGCGACGACATAATGGATCGCTTGGACGATTACATCGGCCGTGGCGTAGAACTAAAGAACCTGGAGACCGGCGAGCCGCTCGCTTCGATTCGTTCACGCGTTCAAAGCGCTAATGTGTATTTCGGAGGGCGGCATATAGCCGAGGCCCTCGACAAGGGCGGGCAGATTATTATCGCCGGTCGCGTGACGGATACCGGGTTGTCTCTCGGTCCAATGATTCATGAATTCAAGTGGCCAGCCGATGACTGGGATCGGCTCGCGTCGGGGACGATCGCTGGTCATACGGTCGAGTGTGGCGCGCAATGCACGGGCGGGAATTGCCTGATCGATTGGGAATCGATTCCCGGCATGGCGGACATCGGCTACCCGATCATCGAAGCTGACCCCGACGGAACGTTCGTAATCACCAAGCACGAGGGCACTGGGGGACGCATTACGGTTCCTTCGATCAAAGAGCAACTCCTTTACGAGATGGGCGATCCGCACGAGTACATCACGCCTGATTGCGTTGCGGACTTCACGACTATTCAGCTCGAGCAGGACGGAGCAAATCGCGTGCGATTTTCCGGTATCAAGGGGCGGCCGGCTACCGAGTTCTACAAGGTGAGCATTAGTTATTCAGCCGGCTGGAAGGCAGTCGGGTCCCTGGTCTATGCGTGGCCCGACGCCTACAAGAAAGCTCAGAAAGCGGACCGCGTGTTGCGGGAGAGATTCGATCGGCTGGGCCTGAAGTTCGACAAAACGCACACCGAATTCCTCGGAGTCAACGCGTGTCACGGCGCGCTTGCAGGGCCACCGGCGGCAGACCTGGCCGAGGTGGCGCTTCGTGTTGCAGTGCGTTCGGAAGACAAGCGAGCAGTCGAGCGATTCACGCGCGAGGTTGCGCCTCTTGCATTGAACGGCCCGCCTACGGTGACCGGGTTCGGAGCGGGCCGTCCGAAGACCGAGGAGATCATCGCTTACTGGCCGGCCCTGATTCCAAAGAGCGAAGTCGAAGCGCACATTTCGGTGATCGAGGCTTGATATGACAAGGGTCAAACTCCTTAAGCTGGCTCACGCCCGCTCCGGCGACAAAGGCGACACCGCAAACGTCGGGTTGATAGCTTACAAGCCTGAGTATTATCCAATACTCACTGAGCAAGTCACCGCCGAACGTGTGAAGGAGCACTTCACGGGAATCTGTTTTGGCGACGTGGAGCGTTTCGAAGTGCCGAACCTGCACGCGCTGAACTTTCTGCTTCACGAGAGTCTCGATGGCGGCGGAACGCTTTCACTAAAGACGGATGCGCAAGGTAAGACCTACAGTGCGGCGCTGCTGAGAATGGAAATCGAAGTCGACGACGAGCTTGCACGAGAAATCGGTAGTTAAACCACAAAGGCACAAAGTCAAAGTGAGCCTCGCTCCTCGAGTCAAAACCGGATCAGCAGAAAGTCAGGTTGATTCTTCGTGACATTGTGCCTTTGTGGTTGAAAGGACGTGAGATGGATTGGCGAGTGATCTTCACAACATTTGGCGTGGTCTTTCTTGCGGAGATGGGAGACAAGACCCAACTGGCGGCAATGACGATGGCGGCAGAGACGAAGAAGCCGTGGGCTGTCTTGATAGGCGCATCGGTTGCGCTCGCCTGTGTGTCGGCGGTCGGCGTGGTTGTCGGTGGCGCACTCGGCCATTATCTCCCGCTTGTCTGGATCAAGCGGGCCGCCGCTCTGGCGTTTATTGTGATCGGAGTTCTAATCCTTATCGGCAAGCTGTAACGAACCACATGTAGGGGCGCGCCCTCCGTGGCCGCCCCTCTCTGCCATCAATGATCTCACCGCACTGGAGAGGGCCGGCCACGGAGGACCGCCCCTACAGGGTTACTTCAAAAATGAAGCAGCAACTCGTCGATAGATTCCAGATGAATGTCCGGGTTTTCGCTTAGCAGGTTCCTGCTCGTGGGATAAGCGCTGCGAACCGCGACCGTCACTAGTCCCGCATTCTTTCCCATACGCACATCTTCGGGAGCGTCACCGACATACAAGCAAGCGTCTCTCGCGCTGCCCATCAACTGGATCGCTTTCTCCAGACCTTCAGGATGCGGTTTCTTGTTGACGATGTGTTCGTTGCAAATCAGAGCCTCGAACATTGAAGTCAGGTTAAGTTGCTCGATCTCGCGTTTGACGCGGCGCTCGGTTCCGCTGGTGACTATGCCGAGGCGATAGCCGCGCTCACGGAGCGTCTGGATTGTTTCGCCCGCGCCCTCGACAAGTCTGGGAGGTTCCTCGCCGTAATGCTCGAGCCAAAGCTCGTCGGCGGCTTTCCAGCTGTCTTTCGGCAAGCTCAGAGTTTCATACATTGTGTACCAGTTCGGTGAGTAACAACTTTCGTATTTCTCTCGAGAGAAGGTGATGCCGAGATCAGCGAACGTCTTTTGAAACGCGGTGAAACCGGTGCTTGCCGAGTCGAATAGGGTGCCGTCCCAGTCAAACAGCAGAGTGGTGATCGAACTTTGGTGGTTGACCGTCTGGTTCATTGATTCGCCGTGACTCTAGCCCATCGAATTAGTTCGAGCAAGCGCGTTGCTCCGCTGCGTCCCCGGCGCAGCAAGTCCGCAACTTCGTGTTTCTCTGGGAAGAATTCTCAGCCATTCTCGCCGTTGTCGGCTTAAACTCGGCACAATGATAGGTCGGGAAGGGTGGCCTGCCCCCGCGGTTTTCCTTGCAACCATACTAGCGGGGGCAAGCCACCCCTTCCCGACCTATCATTCTTATGATCGCTCTTGTCCTTCGCTATGCTTCTCACACGAGTGGCCTGTTCCTCGGACAGTGTGATTTCGCATCTCGACATCGGTTTGATAAGCTAATCGCGCCATAAAGAATTTGCGATCATGTGATTTGGTGCCCTCGAAATGCCTGAATATCAAAAGATCATGTATTCGGTTGAGAACGGAATCGCTCGCATAACACTCAACCGGCCTGACAAGCGCAACGCGCTGGATGACGAGATAGTCTCGGAGTTCAAGGATGCGCTCGAGGCAGCTTCGCACGATGACAGTGTGCGGGTAGTCCTGATCACCGGAGCGGGAAGAGATTTCTGCTCGGGCGCCGATCTCGCATCGCTCCAGCGAATAAGCGAAGCCGGAGTCGCGGAGAGCATGGCGAGCGCGCGAGTGATGGGTGAATTATTCGTCGACATGCGCCGCCATCCTCGCCCAATCATTGCTGCCGTTCGAGGGCGCGCGCTTGCCGGAGGCTGCGGGCTCGCAACCGCGTGCGACATGATTCTTGCGGCCGAGTCTGCGCGGTTTGGAT
>WNFR01000044.1_pt1 | contig 103632 bp, 87 predicted proteins | sample 5400221 | NCBI WGS metagenome assembly WNFR01 (sample SAMN13153357, study PRJNA577476) | soil metagenome | isolation source: 40 cm soil under Madrone tree | place: USA:California | collected 2016-06-14
CGTGGCGCGTGCGGAAGTGCTGCCCGCAGTGGACGAGGACTGGACGTTGTTCAACGATCGCAGTTCCGATTCCGTTGGTTCCCTCGACATGCTCGGACCAAACTCCGCCCAGCCAGATGCCCCAATGTTTGAACTCGTCCGCTTTTGTCTCGTCACCGCGATGCTGAATGGCGATTCCTTCTCGATTGCACAGCAAGACGACGTAATCTTCTTGCCGGACAATGGCATAAAGGCGGTCGATCTCTTCCCGCGCATGGAGAAGGACGTCATTAACAGGCTCTTTGAAGAGGGTGAGCTCAGTCTGGGTGATGATGTGTGGTGTCGCGCCGCTTTCGGGATCGACATGATGGTCGCTGATGCAACGACGCCACGAAAGGACGATTTCACTGTCCGTCGGAACGGGGCTTTCTGCGGCAACGACCGACTCGACGAAATCCGCATGACGCGAACGCGCCACTAGAGGATCGATCCTATGAAGATCTGCTGCAGGCACTGACGCCTTCCAACGAAAAGCAGGCGGCACTCAGGGGTTCTTCTCGCCGATACGCCCACTGACTTGGCGGCCGCCGAGCGCCATATCGTGGTAGTCAGTTAGAGTAACACGTTCCTTGCTACTCGAACGCAATGAAAGGCAAAGCCATCGCTCGCCAGAGATTTTGTGACGTATATCAGGAAGGCCGCTTGCGACGGCTTTAGCCGACCGCATATATCTATCGATTGGCGGAAGCAGCCTGCCCGTCACCGCGTCGGTCTTGAGTGCGAGAATCACTCGGCTCTTAGGCCGAGAAAACCGCCCAACGTCCCGGATTCTCCTTCGCGTGAGCCAATTGCGCTTCTGCACGGGCACGCTACGCTACGTCCACGCACCATGCGAGAACTCAAAACTCAGTCACGACCTCGACATTATCGTCAAGTCCGTGGCATGAAATAGCTGCGAGGGGACTCCCTCAATTCTGGACCCAGCACTGCGCGTGCCCGTTCCCGTTGAAAACAAAGCGGATCGCCAATTCTCACGCCCATGTTCGGCGTTGGACACACAGTTGCTTTCCCTCGCGGGGACAGTTTCAAAGCGATCGATTGAAAGGAGAATTTGAATCGTATGGCTCAACAATCATCAAACAGCAATCGTCCGAAACTCAGCGAGAAGGGGCTCTTGACACCTGACAATTGCGTTGTGGCCCTGATCGATCATCAACCACAGATGCTATTTGGGGTCAGCAACTTCGATCGACAGTCTATTATCAACAACACCGTGGCCTTCGGAAAAGCTGCAAAGGTGTTCGATGTGCCTGTTGTCTTAAGTACGGTCGAGACGAAGTCTTTCAGCGGAAATATGTGGCCGCAGCTCCGCGCGGTATTTCCCGGCCAGGAGCCGATCGAGCGATCCTCGATGAACTCCTGGGATGACAAGAACTTCGTCGCGGCAATCGAGAAAACCGGCCGCAAGAAGATCGTTTTGGCCGGGCTTTGGACAGAAGTCTGTGTAGCGTTTCCCACGGTGCAGGCGATTCAAGACGGTTACGAAATCTACGTCGTGGAAGACTGCTGCGGCGACGTGAGCCAGCTTGCTCACGACAATGCGATGAAGCGCGTCATTCAAGCCGGCGCAAAGCCGGTCACCTCAATGCAGGTCATGCTCGAATGGCAACGCGATTGGGCTCAGAAGGGAACCTACGACGCAGTCATGGACATCGTGAGAACGCATCTCGGAGCCTATGGTATTGGGGTCGAATACGCTTACACCATGGTCCATGGTTTGCCGGCAACGAAGTTTGCCGAATATATAGTTCCAGCCGCCCTCGCAGCTCACAAGTAAAACCTGAAGGGCGGAGCCTCCTCCGCCCTTCTCAATCCATTTGGACGAAACGGAGACTGCCATGTCTGCTGAGCTCATATTGCACAACGCCAAGATCGCCACGAACGGGGTCCCCTCGTTTGTCGAAGCGATTGCCATAACGGCCGGAAAGGTAGCCGCTGTGGGCAAGGATGAAGAAATTCTGCGCCTGCGGGGCCCGCAAACGCGCGTAATTGACGGGCGCCGAAGGACCGTCATCCCTGGTCTCAACGATTCACACATGCATCCGATCCGCGGTGGGCTCAACTACAACTTGGAATTGCGCTGGGACGGTGTCCCTTCGCTCGCCGATGCATTGCGGATGCTGAAAGAACAAGCTGCACGAACTCCCGCGCCGCAATGGGTACGGGTGATCGGGGGCTGGACGGAATTTCAGTTTGCCGAACGCCGGATGCCTACGCTCGATGAGATCAACGCAGTTGCACCGGACACGCCTGTGTTTCTGATGCATTTGTATGACCGCGCCCTATTGAACGCGGCTGCGTTGCGTGCGGTGGGCTATGACAAGAACGCCCCGGATTTCCCGGCTGGTGAGGTTCAGCGTGACCGCCACGGAAATCCCACGGGTCTTCTCATCGCCAAGCCCAACGCCAACATTCTCTATTCCACGCTCGCCAAGGGCCCCAAGCTGTCCCGCGAAGATCAGCTCAACTCTTCACGGTTGTTTTTCCAAGAACTAAACCGCTTCGGCATCACCAGCGCGATCGACGCGGGAGGCGGATTTCAGAACTATCCCGACGACTATGGCGTAGTGAACGAACTGCACCGCAATGGCGAGCTGTCGATTCGCCTCGCATACAACCTCTTTACGCAGAGGCCGAAGCAGGAACTGGCTGACTTTCAGAGCTGGACCAAAATGACAAAGGCCGGCGACGGGGACGACTTCTATCGTGTCAATGGTGCGGGAGAAATGCTGGTTTTCTCCGCGGCGGACTTCGAAGATTTTCTCGTGCCGCGGCCGGACATGCTCCCCGTCATGGAAAGCGAGCTGAAAGCGGTGATTCGCCATCTCGTGGAGAATCGCTGGCCCTTTCGCATACATACGACCTACAACGAGACCATCGAGCGGGCACTGAATGTCTACGAAGAGGTGAACCGCGAGATTCCGTTTGAGGGCCTGCATTGGTTCTTCGATCACTGCGAAACAATCTCCGACCGCAACATCGAGCGCGTCAAGGCGCTTGGCGGCGGTATCGCCGTGCAGAATCGCATGGCCTTTCAGGGAGAATATTTCGTCGCGCGGTACGGCTCACAACAAGCCAAGCGCACTCCGCCGATTCGACGCATGCTGGAAATGGGTGTTCCGGTGGGCGCCGGAACCGACGCGACCCGCGTTTCGAGCTACAACCCTTACCTCTCCCTTTACTGGCTTATTACCGGCAAGACCATTGGGGGGCTCAGTCTTTATCCGCAAGAGAACCGATTGGATCGGGAAGAAGCACTCAAGCTCTACACGATGGGGAGTAGCTGGTTTTCAACCGAAGACGGGAAGAAAGGAGCGCTTGCTCCTGGCCAGCTGGCCGACTTGGCGGTTCTCTCTGGCGACTATTTTTCCATTCCCGAAGAGGAGATCAAGCATCTCGAATCGGTACTTACAATCGTGGGTGGGAAGGTCGTCTATGCCAGCGATGAATTCTCTAAACTCGCGCCGCCTGCGCTGCCAGTGAGCCCAAGCTGGTCTCCTGTCAAAGAATATGGAGGTTACGCCAAGGACCGGAACCACACTCTTGGCGCATCTCACTCCGCCGCCTGTTCGCATGTTGAGGCATCGGCAGATGGCAGGACGCACTCGCACCTTCAGGTGCTGGGTGAATTTGGCTTGTGGGGCCTGGGTTGCGACTGCTTTGCATTCTGATTCACGCGTGCCTGGAGGAATCGAAATGAAAGTGTTGTTCTTATCTTTCGTCGTTGGTCTTGGAGTGGGTGTGCTCTACGGACTTATCCGGGTGAAGAGTCCGGCACCACCCATCGTCGCTTTACTCGGCCTCTTGGGGATGGTGCTTGGCGAACAGTTCGGGGTTTGGATTCATACGAAAAAGCTCGACGTTTCGCGTGCCGCATCCGTTTGCCTTGTCGGTGAGCGCTACGACCGGCCGCATCCGTCAGAGACGCCTTAGCGCGGGCAAACACGGGAATGCGTTTCATCCGATTAGATGGTCAGAAATTTAGGAGAGACAAATGCGCTTAAACAGAATGCTCGCCGGAACATCCGTTGCGATACTTCTCACAATTGGGTTCGCAAGTGAATCCCGGTACTTCAGCACATTCGCCCAAAGTGTCCAGACAGCCAAAACGGCCGGCGTAGCTGCCGGCCCGCAGTACGACACGACGCATGTCTACGTTGCTCCACAGGACTTTGACCGTTTTGTCGCGAGCCTGATTGCCACATTCGGTGGCACAACAACCAAGCAGGGCGTTTTCACCGTAACTCCGACATCCAGCAGCACCATGTCGCAACTAGTCATGACTCCCGTAGGTACGGTATCAGTATTCGGATTCAAGACGCCGGTTCCGTATCCATTCGGGTTGGAGCGCACAGGCTTTCTGGTCACGGATATGGACGAGGCGATCCGCGCCGCCAAGGCCACTGGCGCGGATGTCTTAGTCGCTTCCTTCAAAGATCCGATTGGCCGTGACGCAATCATTCAATGGCCGGGTGGCGTGAACACACAACTGTACTGGCATACCACACCGCCGTCCTATGCACCGCTCCAAACCGTTCCAGAAAATCGGGTCTACGTATCACCGGAGAGGGTGGATGCATTTGCGTCTAGCTTTCTCGCGTTTTCCCACGGGAGTGTCGTCTCTGATGAACCGCACGCACCGGGCGTCGAAATCGGAAGACCCGCAGAGACCTACCGGAGAGTGAGGATCGAATCTAAGTTCGGCAAATTGACCGCGCTGGTTACCGACGGTCATCTTCCGTATCCGTACGGCCGGGAGATAACCGGGTATGAGGTGACGAATCTGGCGGACACGCTCACTAAGGCAAAGGCAAGCGGCGCTGACGTGCTCGTACCTCCGTATAAGACCGACGAACGAGAAGCCGTTGTCGTGCAGTTCCCTGGAGGATACATCGCGGAAATCCACTCGGTAATAAAGAAATAAGAAGTGCAAACGGCTTCTGACGATGATCCGCGAAGCGCGGTGCCGCGCCTGGGATTGAAGCGAAGAGATACATGCGAACATTGATGATCTTAATGGTCGTGTCTCTTGTGACGCCGCCACTCTCGCGAGGCCAATCGGTTCCCGCCGCTGAATCCCCAGCGCCTGCTCGGGTCTACCACTTGCTCCGCGAGGACGATGACTGGAGTTTCCTCGCTGATCCGGCCAACCGGCAGGAGTTTTGGGACCCCATCAAATATATTCGTCTGCGGTCCGGTCGGAATGACTGGTTCCTATCCATGGGCGGAGAGGCTCGCGAAGTTTGGGAACAAATCGGAAACGACAACTGGGGCCAACAGTCCTTCATGAACGGCTATTTCAACGAACGGTACATGCTTTATTTCGACGCTCATTATGGCAAGCACGTTCGCTCGTTCGTCGAGTTCAAAAGCGGTTTGAATTCTTATCGCATCGGTGGACCGAGACCAATCGACAAAAAAAAGCTGGATTTCCAAGTAGCATTTCTCGAAGTCGGAACGGGGGATGAACGCAACTGGATCAAGTTCAGAGCCGGGAGACACGAGCTGGAATATGGCTCCGGGCGCCTGATCGACGTTCGCGAGGGCCCCAACGTGCGCTTGAGCTTTGACGGGTTCAAGGTGAAGGCCGGTGTCGGTTCTTGGCAGATTGACGGCTTCGCGGTGCGGCCGGACCTGGACAAGCCGGGTTTTTTCAACAACGCGCCAAACCACGCTGTCGGATTTTGGGGCGTATACGGCGTCCGACCACTGACGAAGACCATCACGCTGGACGCTTACTATCTTGGCCTTGATCGAAAAACAGCGACATTCAACCGAGGTGTAGGCCACGAAGTACGCCACACTATCGGTGCGCGTCTTTCTCGTCCCATTGCCGACAGGAACCCCGGCTGGGATTTCGACTATGAAGCGCTTTGGCAATTCGGAACCTTCGGCTCCGCAAACATACGTGCCTGGACAGTGGCCTCGGAAACCGGTTACCGGTTCCCGAACATTCCGCTGAAACCGCGATTCAGCGCTAAAGCGGACATCTCGAGCGGCGATGATCCGAGGACGAACAGGCTTGGGACCTTCAATCCTTTGTTCCCAAAGGGTAATTATTTTGGCGTCCTAGCAACGGCCGGCCCGGGACCCATCAACTTTATTGATGTACACCCTCGCGTTGAAGCGACGCTGCCGCACAGCGTGACTGCCTCCGTCGATTGGATCTTCCAGTGGCGTGAAAGTTTGCGGGACGGAGTGTATGCCGTTCCTGGATTTCTAATCATTCCTGCGGGAAAAAGTAATGCGCGCTTCGTCGGACACCGTCCGGGCACGGAAGTGCGCTGGCAGGCGAATCGACATCTGTGGTTTCAAGCCGACTACGGAATTTTCTATGCGGGCAAGTTCGTGAAAGAAAGCCAGCCAGGCCGCAACCTCAACTACTGGGCGTTATGGACGGGATACAAGTTTTAGGGCATGGAGTGACCCGAAATGAAAACAAGATCGACGCCGGAGAGAATCCTATGGCAGGCACGTTGAATAATTCCTCGACAGGCGCTAATCCAACGGCGGAGAAAATCGCTCCCTATGTCCTCCTCGGAATGACGGCAGTTACTGGTCTCGTTGATGCCGTCAGTTTTCTGTCCCTCGGGAGCGTCTTCACTGCGAACATGACGGGGAACATCTTGATTCTAGCGTTTGCGACGGCGCGCGTCCCTGGACTGTCCGTCGCGCGCTCGTTAACGGCGCTCGTAGCGTTTTTTATGGGTGCGATAGTCGGCGGACGGATCACGGCCCGCGCGAACACGGATTCACGGATTCGGTTCGCGGCACAAGCATTCCTGCTCGAGGTGGTCTTTCTCTCTGCGGCGTCGTTTTGCAGCATCGGATACAGAAGCGGGTTGCTGGAACATTCCCTTCAACCGCTTGTTCTGATCGCCTTCACGGGACTGGCCATGGGCACACGAAATGCCGCTGTTCGGAAGCTCGCAATCCCGGATCTGACGACGACCGTCCTAACGTTGACGGTCACGGGCATCGCTGCGGACTCCTCATTCGCGAAAGGCGACAACCCGAGATTGGCGAGAAGAGTCGGTTCAGTCTTGGCAATCTTTTTCGGGGCAGCGGTCGGTGCAGTCCTCATACGCTACTCGATCTCAGCGGCGTTGGCTCTTGCGACGGTACTCTCCGTCGCGTGCAGTACTGCGTTATTTCGCTCATTGCGTACGTCCGATAAGCTGTGAACGGCGAGTCCGCTTCTTAGAAGGGCAGTCGTACCTGACCTGCCGGGCAATAGTTCGTTGTCTTACCAAACGCAGTCGCTCAAGTCCGCGTTTGTCCTTTCGCGTTTTAATTTGTCTGCGCTGACGCAGCGCTGGAATCGTCGGTAACCAGCAAATTCAGCAGGCGAATGATCTGCTTCTGCTCGCGTTCCTGTTCGGGAGTGGCGTCCGTGTTTTGCGCGAGCTCCGCAAGCCGGGCCGACAAGATTTGCAACGCAATTTCACGCTTGACGTAAGCAGCTTTCTGGACGGGACTCATCACCCAGCCTCTTTTCGTCTTCTCGAATTCCAGAGACTGTTCCTTCCAGCGAAGCTGTGAGCCCGTTCGCGCATCCGTTGAAGCCCCTATAGATTCGATCTGAACGACTGCAGTTCCGCGCTTGCCCTTGATTTGCATCGTTGAGACGCGCATCTCGCGGTAAACGATTATGGATTTGCCAAAAGTGTCCAAACTGCGCCCACGGAGCGATTCACCGGAATCCTGATTCATTTCAACAAATGCGGCTGCGACTTCTTCAGGTGAAGGGTTTTTCCCTGCCACATGCAGAACGAAGTCTTGGGGGGTTTCTGCTGTTGCTGAACTGGAGGTTTCAGCTGTGGTAGCAGAGGCCAAGGCAGACGCGGGTGCCGGCTTTGGCAGTCTGGAAGGTGGTCGGTTTTCCGGACTGCGGCTGGCCGCCCGAAGAGGTTGCTGGTCCGCGCGACGCGTAGCTTCGAGCGTTTTGCCGGAACGGAGCGGCTTCTCCGTCATGTAACGGAAGAAACGAGCGATACCGCGCGAGCGCCAGTAGGGTGAGTCATAAAATTGCGTGTCGGGACCGGAACGCACGAAGCTGAAGAAGGAATGCTGTTTGGGATCGATGACGATGCCGACATGGCCGCGCCAAACAACCAGGTCTCCTGGCTGGGGCACGTGCACCCGCGTGAAATTTGTGCTGCCGATATAAAGTTCGCGCGAACTGACGTAGTCGTATGGAAAGCCGGCTTGCTCGTAAACATCGTGAACTAAGTGGGAACAATCCGTTTCGGATTCGGGCTCGGTGTCTATCGTGGGAATGGTAGCCAGAATCTTGCGACCCTCGGTTTTGGCGATGGGACGCGGTCCGGGCGTTTCCACAGAGGCCTGCCGGCCATTCTGGCCGAATGCAGCCGAGGCTGTCGCGAGCCACAACGCTACGAAGATAAATCGGCGCATCATTATGTCTGTAAGTCTCGCAGATGGCCGCGAAAGCCGAACTGGCCTGCCGCGAAGACAACACCGTCCGACCGTACAGGTCCCTTTTGGCTGGGCTGGAAAACAGGAAACGCGCTAGAAGCCTTAAGGCTGGAAACCAAAAAAACGCGGCAGCGGAGCGCTGTTATTAAGATGTCCGAGCGATTTCGGAGGTTGCAGGGCCCTGTCTCAGTTCGCCTCGGAATGCAACGCTTTCAAGAAAGCCCCGAGCTCTTCGTATTGGTCACTGGCGATGTAATCCGCGCCCGCTTTGGCCGCCGCACTCCACCGTTTCCGCACCGCTTCTTTCGAGCCGAAATTGTATGTCTTGAACCACCCATTGCAGCTCAGTTCCGCTTTCGTCGCTCCGTCCAGCGTATAAAAACGAATCCACAAATTGTGAGCGTGCGCGTACTGAACTAATTCCTTGAGGCGCGCTTCCTTTTCCAAAGTCCAATCGCCGGCCTTCGACTGTCCTTCCGCCTCCACAACGCGCCAACTGTTGTTCCACCAGCGATGGTAATTGTCGGCAGCATTTGGCGCGAGTATCTCGGGCGCCGCTGCCGGATTCTTTGTATTGGTCTGCACCGCCCCAAAAAGCAACAACCGCCCGCCGACGGCAACTTGATCGTAGAAAGCAACTTTTTGTGCAACCGATTCGCCCGTCAACACAAGAATCGGCCGCACATCCAGCGGCTCTCTCTTTTCGAGCGTACTTGTCCGGGGAGCCGTGGCCAGCCAATCCTTGTATTCCGAGAGCAATTCCCAAATCGCGGCAAGGTGCTCCGGCTCTTCCGATTTCAGATCCAGGTTCAACGTAATCAACGGCCAATCGCCATGATTTCCGTCGCGTAGTGCTTTCTCCACAATTGGCCGCATGCGTTCAAAAAAATATTCCTTCATTCCCGGTTCAGTTCCGGTCGCAGGCCCGCCATGACTTACGAGCGAGCTCATCTTTCCCGTCTTTGCATCCTTCGCCCAAAGCAAGTCCTGCTCAATCGCAAGCGGCGTTCCCGCGGACAGCGCACGGTCAATTCGATCGAACCACCATTCGTAATAGGGATAGCAATTGTGCGCGTCCAGAAGCACGCGACTGCCGGGTTGAAGTCCGACAGGCGGCGAGTCCGACCCCAGTGTCGAAGCGGCCAAAAATAGCCCGGCGAACAAGACGAAGAAAGCCGACGGAATGCGCATCAAGAAATCTCCTACACCATAGAAATGGCGTTTTATTTTAGTTCAAAGCAACTCGATAGACGCCGGTTGATGATTAGAAAAAATCCCGAGGGATTTGGAAAAAAGTCCCCCGGGATTTCGGGGAGTGCCGCAGTTTGAGTGAAATGACCCAAACTAGAAGGCAAGTCTCAGCGCAAACTGCATCACGCGCGGGTCTCCAGCGAGAGACGTAATCTTCCCCGCCGAGCTGCTGCTGAAGTTATTCCCAGGTTGGCCAAATTGCACCGTATTGGTCAGGTTGAATACTTCCCACCGGAACTGTAGCCCCAGTGACTCGTGAATCGGGAAGTCTCGCATCAACGCAAAATCAAAGACGTTGGTATGCGGACCGCGAAGTGTGTTCCGGCCCACATTTCCCAGCGTACCGGCGCTTTGCAACTGAAAAGCATCTGTCAAACTTGGTTCCAGCGCTGTGCACGAACTGTTTTTTGCCACAAAGAACCAGCAGTCGACATTGCCCACAGTATGCGAAGTTCCGATCAGGTTTGGCGTGGCCGCGACTGCCCCGAACTTGTCCAGACTGTTCGCAATCGTTCCGCCCGCACTAACGGTAAACGGGCGTCCGCTCGCAAAGGTATACACACCCGAAGTCTTGAACCCTCCAATGATGTAGGAAATCACGCCATTGTTTCCGAATCGTCTGCCATGTCCAAACGGCAACTCATAAACGTAACTCGTAATGAAGCGGTGCGGCGTATCGAAATCGCTTGGCCCCGTCCAATTCGCATAGTCCCGCCCATTCGGCGCGCTGCCGGAATTCGATTCCAGCTCCTGTGGTGTGTTGTCAATGCTGCGTGAGTAGGTGTACGTAAACCGCAGGCTCAGGCCGTTTCGAAGTGCCCGCGTGATGCTCCCCTCCAACCCATTGTATTTCCCGAAGCCGACTGGTCTCTGATACTCGATGTACCCAAATGTCGGGAACGGCAGCGTAGTCTGCACACTTCCGTTCGGATTGAAAAACGGCTGATTGAAATCAGCCAGCACATTCAGGTGAGAAGAGTGCGTACCGACGTAGTTCAATTCGCCGACCAGGTTCCAGGGCAATTCGCGCTGCACTCCCAAACTCCACTGCTGCACATACGGTGTTGGAGTCTTCGGATCAACGGCGCGAACGCGCACAATGCTAAGAAGGTTGGGCTGATTCGGATCCAACGAATTGGCAGGAAAACCATTCTTCAAAAAGAAAAGCGGAGCCGTAGCGTTCGAAGCCACCGCTTGATTGTTGTTCACAAGAAAAGGAGCGTTCAGCGCCAATTGATCTTCGCTCCCAAACCGTTCGAACAACATGTAGTAAACGCCATACCCTGCGCGCAAAACCGTCTTCGGATTGAACGAGTACGCAACTCCCACGCGAGGTGCAAAGTTGCGCTTGTTGACCTGGACTAGTCCACGCTGTTCGAGGGAACCGTCCGCCCCAAGCACCAATCCGCCCGCTCCACCATTTGCCGTCGGATCGAAATTGGCCATCTGGTTTTTGCCCTCAAGAGCGGGTGTCGAAAAGTCGTAACGCAGTCCCAGGTTCAACGTCAGATTGCGCCGCAGTTTGAAATCATCCTGCGCGAAACCCGAGAGCATCCACAGCCGCTGGTCCACAAAATGCACGTTCGTGAGCTGCGAGCCGCTCACGTAGCCAAGCAGGAAGTCTCCATAAGTGGAATGGGTGAATCGCGGATCAAACCGCAGCGAACCGCGCGTTCCGGGTTCATCTTGATAAAGGTTGCGCATCGGCGCGCGCAAATCCACGCCGAATTTCAGCGAGTGCCTTCCTACGGTCTTCGAAAGAGTGTCTCCATATTGAAATTGCTGCGGCACCTGCTGCTTCGGAAGAAAATCGGGCGAGCCGGCAACGATGCCGCTGACGTTCGTAAAACTGATCTGGGAAATTCCGCCCGCTACTGCCGGATTTTCCGGAACACCGGGCACGAATTCGTCCACTTGGTTCTTGCCGAACGGATCTTGCTCCGCAAACGAATAGTTGCGGATGAATCCGAAGCGAAACTCGTTGACTAGGCTCGGGCTGAACACATGATTCCAGCCGATTACCACGCTGTGCCCCTTCAATTTCTGGCGGCCCCAAGCCGACGTCGAAGTCCCGTCAATAATCCCGCCAAGGAAACCTGGAATGAAACGGTCCCGATCGAAATAGCTGTACCGGAAGAAGACCGTATTCGCTGACGACGGCACCCAGTCCGCTCTCCCGTTGTAGCTGTCGTTGTTGTCCGTAAGCAATGCGTTGCGTGCAAAGTTGTTGAGTTGCCCGGGCTGGTTCGGAAGAGGAAACAGCGCCATGATTTTCGCCGCGAAGGGATCAATGCGGCCTGACGGAATCTGATTGTTGGCGAATTGCAATCCCGTCGTAGGATCGATCACCGGCGCATAGTGTGGAACTCCCGCCGCGTCCGCCGCGGCATCGCTAAAATCGCCGATCCGTTCGTTGGGCAGCGGCACAGTGGAAACTCGGTTCACGCCCTTTTTGATTCGCGTTCCCTCATAGTTGAAAAAGCCGAAAATCCTGTCATGAATAATCGGGGCGCCCAGGCTCCCGCCGAACTGGTTTTGATTGTCTTTCGGTTTATCAATTCGTTGTTTGTTCGAGAAAAAATCGTTCGCGTCGAACAATTGGTTCCGCCCGTATTCGTACGCCGTTCCATGAAATTGGTTGCTGCCGCTTTTTGTTGTGACGGAAACGGCCGCCCCGGACTGCGCCCATACTCTGCGGAGTAGGGGTTCGTAATGACCTTGAATTCCTGAATCGTCTCAACAGATGGATGGCCCGCTTGTGTGCTCAACTCCTGCACGTTTTCCGAAAAGGTGTTGTTGTCAATGCCGTCGAGAATGAAATCGTTTTGCAGCGAATGGACTCCGTGCACGTTGAAAGCGCCCGTGCGCCCCGCGCTCGTGGCGCCGCTCTGGTCCGTGTACCGGTTGGATTGCACGCCGGGCACAAGACGCAGTAAATCGTCCCAGTTCCGCAGATAAAGCGGCGTGTCGGAAACCATGTTGTTGTTGATTACCGCCCCAAGTGAAGCATCTTCCGTGGAAAGCCCTTGCGCGCTGGCCTCCACCGTCACCGACTGCTGCGTCTGGCCGACTTGCAATTCGATATCCTGTCTCGCTCTTTGCGCGGTTTCGAGTGTGATTTCCGCCGTTGCCTTGTTGAACCCGTTTTGCTCCACCGTCAGGGTATAAATCCCCACGGGAAGGCTCAGAAAAAAATACGAACCGGACGAATCCGTCGTGGCTTCTTGCGTAAGATTGGTGGCTTTGTTGCGAGCCGTTATTTTCGCATTGGAAATTGCCGCGTGACTCGGATCAGTCACAATTCCTGTCAAGCTGGCATCCGTTCCTTGTCCAAATCCTCCGCTACTTGAAATGAAAAGACACACCAACAGCGCAAAAACGCGAGATGCAAATTTCACTTTGGCCTCACCCGATTTAAGTTTCATGAGTCGTGGGCGGACTGGACAGGCAACCAACTGCACTGGGCTAGACCACGACTATTTCGAGTTTGCCCGCTCGACCGGAAATGTTTTTGAGGGTCTCGTTAATCTTTTGTGACAATCATGTTTCTGCCAGCGAAGGCGACTGCCGTCCGCACCTACGCTCGTTTGTGTATGCCTTTCTTAAAATTGTTCAGCATGTTGTCGCACGTGCGCATGGTGAACGCCACAATCGGCATCGTCGTCGTTTTGTCCGTGGGACTTGGGAAAATACTGGCATCGCAAATATAAAGATTCGGAACATCGTGCGCCTGCGCCCATATGTTCGTCACTGACGTCTTCGGATCTTTTCCAAACCGGCAAACCCCCGTCTCATGCAAACTCGTTCCCGGGCGGTTCGGTTCATCATCCATGCCCCACATTTCTGCTCCCATCGCCTTGAACAGGTCAATCATCACCTGCTTCGAGTGCTCCCACATCAGCAGTTCGTTTTCTCCCCAACGGAAATGAAATCGCAGTTGCGGAATTCCAAAAATATCTTTCTTGCCCGGATCAATGTCCACGTAATTCGTCGGACTCGGCAGCGAAGGCGCCTGAATCAGCGCCCCAACCGGCGTCGGGTAGTAGCGCTTGATGTTGCGTTTGAATTCCGACCCAAATCCTTCGAGTTGGCTGTAATGCCCCGGAAATTCTCCGCATCCTCCGCCCATATACATGGAATAGCCGCGGATAAATTTCTCCTCCCGCGGATTCGTCAAATTCTGCCAGCGCGGCATCCACGCGACCGTGGAATCGGCAATGCTATCCGGACTTGCGGGTTGGCCCAGCAGTTGCGGCAAATAACCGTATCCGGGGCACCCATACAAGTGATCGCACAGATTCCGCCCCAATTGTCCGCTCGAATTTGCAATCCCCGTCGGCCAGTGCCATGACTTTGAATTCAGCATGATGTGCGCTGTCTCCACGCACGACGCCGCCAGCACAATCACCTTCGCATGAACCTCCACCTCTTTCTTCGTCGTTCGGTCCACATACGCCACACCCGTTGCCATTCCGTTCTCGTCCACAAGCACGCTTCGCACCAGCGCATTCGTCAGCAGCGTCAGATTCTTTGTCGCTTCCGCTTCCGGAATCGTGAACCAAGTCGGTGAAAAGAATGCTCCGACATCGCACCCTCGGCTGCAATTCCCGCAATAATGGCAAGCCGGATGCCCGTTGTGCGCCGTCGTAAGTTGCGCGCACCGGTCCGGCAGATACGGCACTCCGATTCTTTCCGCACCCTTCTGAATAATGTAATCAATGCAGCGCCACGGCATCGGCGGCAAATACTCTCCGTCTGGATTGCTCGGGCGGTTCTGCACCGTGCTCGCCACACCCATATACTTCTCGGCCTTCGTAAACCACGGCGCAATTTCCGCATAATCCACCGGCCAGTTTTCGCCGAATCCATCCAGGTCCGCCGCTTTGAAATCAATATCTCCGTATCGCGCGGAAGACCGTCCCCAAAAATTCGCTTTTCCTCCAGTCCCTTTGCACCGCTTCCAATACCAATCCGTCCCCGGCTCGTTCGAATACGCCACGTCGTGCTCGAAAATGTCGCTCGACTCGCTGTACTCGGACTCTTCCACGGAATACGGTTCCTGATGCGCCTTCCCCTCGAATCGCAGCGGATTCCCGTATCCCCTGTACTTCAAGTCGTAAACTTGCCGGTGCAGCTTGTAGTCTTTCGCAGGTTCCGTGCGCGGCCCCGAATTGATTGCGCAGACCGAAAGTCCCGCCTCGCACAAAACCTTCATCGCCGTCCCGCCGCCGGCTCCCGTCCCTACCACAATTACGTCGAATGTTTTCGTCGGCATAGAGTTTTCCTAAACCGCGCCCGCGGGAGCGGCCGCCTTCGACGCGACCGGCCCCTGCAAATGTGCGTGCTCTCGATCGTTCGTGTGCGGGCAGCCCGGCATGGACGGCCAGACCACTCGCAACCCGGGATAGCCCAGACTCTCCAGCCCAATCTTTGTCGTGTAGTAGCCAACGACCGTGTAGTCTCGCATCAATTGAAAAAACTGCCGACCGCTTTCCGTCGTCGGTTTGAACTTCGCTTTGTACGCAAGTTCTTCCAGCAGATTTTTCTGCTGCTCCGGTGTGCACTCCATAAATACATGGCCAAATTCCGATTTGCTTCGCGCGTTCATCCAATCGAGCCCCGAAACGAATCGGTTTTGCGCTTCGTTCCCGAGCTCAATTGTGTCCTGCGTGCATCGCACGTCGCGCCTCGCGCTCACGGGAACGCGATTCGCTACCATGAAATCAATGAACTCCGCGACGCCCGCTTCCTTCGCTCCTGGAGTATCGTCCGAAGGAAGAATCATCTCCGCGATGTGCTCGATCATCTGGAATTGCTGCGGATTAAAAAACAACGGCTTGTAGGGGCTGGCAGAAGCTTGCGCCGCCGCTGCGACAACATTTTCATGCACATGATTCTGCGCGCACGCAAACGCCCATTTATTGAAACCCGGAAAAGTCCCTGCAATGGAAGCAATTCCAATGAATCGCAAAATGTCTCGCCGCTCGATTCCTTGTCCGCCCATAGCGACCCCTCACTCGGCAACCCTTCACGGCAAATCTTTCGAGGAGTCTTGCATTGCGCCGAAGCAAGTGTCAAACCAAAATCTTTAAGCGGCCGGCGTTAGACCGCCTAGCGGTCTTCTTTTTCGTGGGCCCTCAACAGACTATCGACGACGAAATCAGCCACCTCGCGCCCTAAACGTTGGCCTGTGCTGAGATCAAACCGGAAATGCTGTCCGGCGAAAACGCGGCTCAAAGTCGCTTCTTCCGCGGCTGCTGAAAAGCTTGTAAAAGAACGTTCAACTCCGGGCAGAACTTCTGACGTCACGCTGAGGTCCAAATGGTCTCTCTTGAAAAAGGAATGTAGCACTTCCGCGGCAGCCGCGCTGATGACGGCGTGCGCGCCTGGATACGATGGATCGGGAGCGGTTTTGCCAACTTCCGGGAGCCAATTCTGGTCGCTCAAAGTCTCGGGGTTGTCGTCGCTGTCGGCCGCGCGAACAGCGGTCACCGGCCGCCAGAAATTATAGGTGTACTTTGCATCATAGAAGGCGATTACTCCGTCGGCGAGGCTGAAGTTAAGTAGAGCGAAGAGACGGGCGTTCTCCGCCGTTGTAAGATTGTGAGCCAGCGAGGCCGTTTGTGTGATCTCGTTCCAATAGTTCTGAATAGCTCCATTCCAGAATCGTCCAGTTAGGGCTTCATCGGGCGTGGCGGTTACGCTGTTGGCGATTCCCAGAGATTTTATTTCGTTGAAGGCGTCGCTGTATTCTTCGCTAGTCAAAGCGGGAGGAGGACCCGGGCGAAATTGGTTCGCGCTTTTCAGGCTAAAAGGCGTAACGTGCGACCAATTTGTGAACTGCGGCTGAGCGGGGAAATTCGGCGGTGTCGATTGGTAGTCCCCAGGGGCGCTTCCGAAAACATAGGGGATCGGCGGTGCGTTTGAGCCGTCATTGCCTCGCAGAGTCAAAATGCGATCCGCGACCATCACGCCTATGGCGATACCATCCGTCTTGTTCTGTCCGTCCGCAATCTGTGCCAATGACTGCTGAAGTTGCATATCTAGGCTCGTCTTGAAGGCTGGATAGAGGGTAACCAATACCTCGTGAGCGGCGGCGGCGGCTGAAGCATCCTGCGACGCGTTTCGTGATACCCCGGATAGGGTCACCAGGTAAGGCTTGTGCCTCCCGTCGATTGCATTGACCGCATCATAAATCGCCGCGTGCATGATGGCAAAGCTGCGGGTCGGATGAATGGTTGCTGGCTGTGCCCCCGGGGTGCGAACGATTGCCAGCAGCGTCCTATTCCACTCAATAACAGGATTCACCGCTTGCGAGAATTCTGAGCTCTCGGTTTCCCCGCCAAATGCAACACCAGGCATCCCGGCCGTTTGCGCGCAAAGTGTCGTAATCACCAGTGCGACCATCTTGAAACAGTTTCGCATTGAAGTTCTCCTTAGCTTGTTGCTTAGTCGGAAGCATCAGGTCACACCAGCGGCGCAATGCATTCCCACTCCAGCCGATAGACTCATTCCTCCGGCCAAATATTCCCGCGGATGAGCGATGTGAAGGCGAAAGTTGAAAAAAAAACGTGATTGTTAGAGGCTTTGATCGCAAAGCTGGTATGAGAGACTTGTGATCCGGCGACACTACGGTTCGACGGTCCTGCTTTCTTCAACGAAGTTTCTCTCCGCCTCTATCTAATTAGGAGCGCGGATCGTCTCGATTCGCCTCTTTCTATTCGTCATGTTTCACGCAACCTTTTGAATTCACAAATCGTCCAATCATTGCTGGCCAAGGGATTCAATAGTCCCAGTCGGCGGGTTGTTCCGCATTTGCCAATATTCGATAAAGAACGCAAAAAGCTTGATTTTACGTACCGGTATAAAATCTTAGAGACGCATAAATTGTCGCCAACAAAGCTTCGCGCCCCAGGGCAAGCAGGAAGGCCATCACCAACCAACGTGTTTTACGAAAGCAATAGTCCCCAAAGAATTCCCGCGAGTTTGCGTGTGCAAAGCTTGCGTCTCGGGCTCGCACGAACCATCGCGGCATGCCTGTTCGTTCTGCTCTGCATTCTTCCCGCCCTCGCCCAGTCTCCGCAATCTTCGGAAAGCGAGCAACCCGCTGCTCCTCTAGTACCGGGAAGAATAAATGGAACTATTATTGACCAGGCAGGGACCCCTGTCTTCGGCGCCCAAGCGAAACTCATGCGCCCGGATCAATCGTCAACGCAAGAATTCCAAACCGACGAAGACGGAAACTTTTACTTTACCAATGTCCCGCCCGGCGATTTCCAAATCACCATTACTGTGCAAGGCTTCGCGCCAAAATCTGTTTCCGGGACTCTTCATTCCGGAGAATCCTATACTGTTCCTCAAATTACGCTGGCTATCGCCACGGAAGTAACTGAAGTCCGCGTCACCGTTTCTCCGGTGGAAGTCGCCGAAATGGAAATCAAGGAACAGGAAAAGCAACGCGTCTTCGGGCTCATTCCGAATTTTTATGTGAGCTACGAGCCCAACCCCGCCCCCCTCAACGCCAGGCAGAAAATGCACCTCGCCTGGAGATCTTCCCTGGATCCGCTCACGCTCGCCGGCGTCGGTTTCGTCGCGGGAATTGAGCAGGCGCAGAATGCGTTCAGCGGGTACGGGCAGGGCGCGCAGGGGTATGGCAAGCGCTACGGAGCTGCCTTGGCCGACGTGTCCGTCAGCACATTCCTGGGCAGCGCCGTCCTGCCGTCCGTGCTGAAGCAGGATCCGCGTTATTTCTATCAGGGGACGGGCAGTGGACGCTCACGGCTATGGCATGCAGTCAAGAGTTCGTTTATGTGCCGGAGCGACAACAAGCATTGGGGGCCGAACTACTCGAATATCGGCGGCGCCCTGGCCACGGGAGCAATCTCGAATCTTTACTATCCCCAGAAAGATCGCGGCGTGGGATTGGTATTTGGAACGGCGGCGATTCGGATTGGGGAAAGCGCCGGGGCAAATATTTTTCAGGAATTTATTCTTCGGAAGCTGACGCCGGGTCTTTCTCATCGCCCGCAGCAGAACTAATTTCCGCTTAGGGCTTTACCGGAGCAGTGGGACGAATTTTTTCCGGCAGCACAATTCCTTGTCCTTCGAGAACTGCGTAAAACTTGTCCACTTCCAAATCCTTTAGTAGTTCAACTTTTCCTGAGGGCCACCGGATTTCGAGGCTATCAATTTTTTTCGCCGTGTTCAGGCCGAAGTGAACGCGCAGATCGTTTTGCGAAAGATAGCTGCCGCCGCTGTGAATTTCTTCTGTTTGGGTCATGCCGCCGGCGACAATTTTCAGACGCGCGCCGATTGCAAGCCGGTTGCTCTTCGTCCCTTGCAACTCAAAACTGACCCAATGCTTTCCGGCAATTCCGTTATTTTTAAGAATCATTGGCTCGCCGGCCAGATCTTCCACGACGATATCGACGTTGCCGGTGTTGAAGAGATCGCCGGCGGCCACGCCGCGCGAAACGCGCGGAATGCGGAGCGCGGGGCCCGCTTGTTCGCTTGCGTCGCAAAACGTGCCGTCTTTTTGATTGAGCTGCAAAATCTTCGGTTCTTTGTAACGCGCTCCCGATGGAAGAGTGTCCACCTGCGGATAGACGTGGCCACCAACGAGAATGAGGTCGAGCCAGCCGTCATTGTCCGCGTCGAAAAAAACCGTTCCCCATTTCACGTAAGGAAGCGAAGGCAGCGCCACTCCGGATTTGTAGGAAACGTCGGAGAAATTCCAGTCGCCGTCGTTGCGATAGAGGTTGCTGTATTCATCGGAAAAATTCGTGACGAAAAAAGAGGGCCGTCCGGTGTGCAAATAATCGCCGACAGCAAGACCCATGGACGCTTGCTCGGAGCCGTCCTCGCTGACGGCCGTGCCGGATTCGAGGCCGATTTCCTGAAATTTTCCATTGCCCAGATTTTTGTAGAGAAATTTTGGCGTCGAATCGTTGGCCACGTAAATATCGGGCCGCCCGGTGTTGTTCAAATCGGAAAATATTACGGACATTCCGTAGTATCCGTTGGGATCGCTGACGCCGGCTTGCTTGGAAACGTCGGTGAACGTTCCGTCGCCGTTGTTATGAAAGAGGGCGTCACCCGCGCCTTTTAGTCCGCGCGGGCCGCACTGCACGTCCATGCCGCGGTATTTGCAGTTTGGCGCGGAGCCGAATCCCGGTAAGTCGTTCAGGTGAAAGTCCACGTAGTTCGTGACCATCAAATCGAGATAGCCATCTCCGTCGTAGTCGCCAAACGCAGCGCCCGTGGACCAGCGGCCGTCCGCTACTCCGGCTTGTTTCGTTACGTCGGTGAATGTTCCGTCACCGTTGTTGCGGAAGAGTTTGTTGCCGCCGAGGCAGGTCAGGTAAATGTCGGGCCAACCGTCATTCTTGTAGTCGCCGACGGCGCCGCCCATGGCGAAGCACGGCGTGCCGAGCCCGGCTTTGTCGGTGACGTCCGTGAATGTTCCGTCGTGATTGTTGTGATAGAGCGCGCCGCGGGCCGGCTTGCCTTTGATGGCCATGTCCACGGTTGGAGCGTTGGTGAAATAGATATCGGGATAGCCGTCGCGGTCATAGTCAATCAGAAGGACGCCGCCGCTCATGGACTCGACCACATATTTGCTGTCGCTCGAAGAGACGTGGCTAAAGTGAATGCCCGCTTTCGCCGTGATGTCCGTAAACTGCGGAACTTCGCGGCCAGTGCACTTTACGGCTTTCGCTCCAGGCGGCGGAGGAGGCGGTTGCGGATGAGATTCCTGCGCAAAGGAAACCTGTGTGGACAGCAGAAACAGACCGGCCGCGTGCAAGAATTGCTTTGGGTTTTTCACGGACGCTCCGTGGGCCGCGGCACAGTGGCAGCGCGATTTTTGGCTTTGAGTTCTTTGTAAATTTGCAATTCGCGATCGGCGTCTGCGGTGCGGGAGTCTTTGCGATAGGCGGCCTGCAACTGATAGTGGACGTAATCTCTTTCCGGAAAAGCCCGCGCTGCCGTTTCGAGTTCATTCACGGCTTCGCGCACATTACCTGATTCCAAGAGAAGTTTTCCCAATTGGTAGTGAGCGTTGCCATTTTCGGGATGCGATGCAATTACGGAGCGGAAGAGTTCCATGGCCTCGGCTGATTTTGCCTGCTGCATATAAACATAACCCATACCAATTTTCGCATCGGGATCGTCCGGCGCAAGCTTAAGGGCGGCGTTGAATTCCGCGATTGCTTCATTTTCGTGCGACCAGTGCAGCTGGGCGAGGCCGGCAAAATAGTGGGCGCGAGCGAGATAAGGGTCGCGGTCGAGCGCGCGGTGAAATGCGGCCACGGCGTGAGAGTAATCGGCCATGTCGAGCCACAACTGGCCGACGAGAAGAACGTTTTCGACGGATAGGTCTGATTTTTCGTACTCCTCGAGAATTTTTGTGGCCGGAACGAGTTCTCCAAGGCGAGCCAAAGAAGCGGCCCAAGCATAACCGAGAGTTGGATCGTGGACAGCACGATTGCCGAGCGGCGCGATGGTTCGGACCGCTTCGCGATAGTTGTCGAGCGCGTAGTAAGCAGAGCCAAGCATGGCACGAGATGCATTGTCCGCAGGATTTGCCACGACAACTTGCGAGAGGACGCGCACGCATGCCTGATAATTTTGGACGCGAAATGCGGCTACGCCTAAATTGCGAAAAAGGCCGGGGACGCCTGGATTCCACTTTTCGGCATCCTGATAGTGCACAAACGCCGCGCGATAGTCTTTGCGAATCGCCTCCGAAGTTGCGAGGTCGCTAAAACCCGAAGCGAGAATCATGCGGAGCTGGCTTTCTTCGGCTGCGGCGGCTTTTTTCTTTTCGTCGGAGAGTCCGGAACGATCCAGGATTTCCGCGCTGAGCGGGGCTGCAGGATCGATCTCTCCGGGGGGCTGGTCGAACGGCTGGTCTTCCTGCTTGTTCAGCAGCGCGACGACAGCGGCCGGCGAAACGGAACCTTCGTCGGACGCTTTGGTCGCGACGGTTTGCTGGGCTTCGGCAAGAGATAATTTTTGGAACTCGCGAGCGCGATCGAGATAAGGAGCGGCCTCTTTGGCGCGGCCGGAGGCGGTGAGGATACGACCAACGGTGATGTACGCGCGGCGCACCTGATAGTTTCCGCGCGCGTCGTCTTTCCCGGTCAATTCAATACATTTACGCAGATATTTCTCGGAGAGCGCCGTTTCGCCCTGCGCGTATGCGTTCAAACCCAGGAAAAGCCAGGGCTCGGGCCAGGACGGCTCGATGGCAATGGCATCTTTCAAATGGCGATTGGCCTCTTCGTAGCGGCGGTCGTTGGAATCGAGGTAGCCGAGAAAATAGTTGGCGAGAAAATCCTTGGGATAATTTCTTAGCTCGGTTTGGAATTCCTGAAGAATTTCCGGCGTGTCCGTCCACTCGTTTTTCCAGAGCAACGCAAGTCCGAGGAAATAGTGGGCGTGGGGAGTTTTGGTGTCGAGGGCGACGGCCTTGCGAAGTTCACGAATGGCTTCGTTTTGCATTTCGGCGTCGCGATAGGCGCGCCCGAACAGCACGCGCAGAGAGCCGGAATCACCGACATTTGCAACAATCGAATCGAAAATTTTCGCGGCTTTTTGTTTGCTTTCCGCGTCACCCAAATCCAGCAATGCGACGCCGAGCGCATAGGATGGTTCAAACTCCGGCTGGATCTTGACTGCGTTCTGGAGCGATTCGACAGCTTTGCGATAGTCGCGCTTTTTCATCCACGCCTTGCCCTGGATGTTCCAGGCGCGGGCGCTGTTGGGATCGAGCAGAAGGGCCTTCGCAGCTTCCGCGAGTGATTCGTCGGAACGATTCTGGTAGAGAGCGCAGATGGCAAGCCCGACGTGGGTTTCGGCAGAGTCTTCCCAAAGAAGAGAGCTTCGATAGAGTTCTGCTGCCTGCGAAAACGCGGTTTGAGCAACCCGAACATTTCCCAGGCGGCGAAACGCGAGCGCGAGAACAAGAGAGTTGGCGCGGGCGACCGCCTGTGGATCGCCGGAATCACGCGCAACCGAGGCGGCCTTGATGCGGGCCTGGAGCTCGTCGGCAGGCGCAGACGGGGCTTGTGCGGAGTTAATTGCTGGAATAAGCAGTAGAAAGAGAGAGAGGAGGCCTCGAGCGGCTTTTGCAAGAAAGGAGATTTGCAGAGACATGAGCAAGTCAGATGCAAGCGCCATAGGTCCGAGTCTGGCCAGGGATTCGGAGGCGGAAGTGGGGCACTCCGTAGGAGCCTGGTTAACCATAATCACCCCATGTACCCCCTGTTTTTTGTAAGTTGAAAACAAAAGGACTTTGCGCCACAAGTGTTCATTACAAAGGAGATAGGGGCAGAAAAGAGGGTGGATGAGGTAAAGGGACGACATGGAGCGACGTTGCCACAGCGAGGGATCGAATGCGGAGGGAGGTCGAGATTTGCGACAGTAAACACGAACAACCCTATCACAGGATAGCGTAAAGGTCAACAGTTATTTTCTTGTCATTCGAATGGCGACGAGCACGGTCCCAGAAGCGGGGAACGCGAATCTACCAAGAGCCGCAAAAGAAACGGCGGGGCCCAGTGAAAGGCCCCGCCGGAAGTTGCCCAAAACGCCTAAACGCTGCGCTTGTTAGAAAGTAAGTTTCAAGCCGTACTGCAGCTCGCGAGCCGGCTTGGTTTGGGTTGCCTGACCAAAGAGCGCGGCAGGACCTTTACCACCATAGGCAGTTACGACGTTATTGGTCGGGCTGCAGGGCTTATACTGCTGCTTTGTGACGGTGCCCACAACGACTGGGGTTGACGTGCCGCAGTAAACGCCCTGACCGTCATTCCAGTAACTGGCACCCTGAATCGAACCGGCGTCAAAGTTGGCATGGTTAAAGACGTTGAAGAAGTCCATGCTAAACCGCAGCCGGAACCTCTCTTTGAATTGCCAGTTCTTGTATAGACCGAAGTCCGCGTTGACGTAGTGCGGACCCTGACAGGAACCGCGAGGAGCATTGCCAACGGTTCCGATCTGGTATCCGACTAGCGTGAACGCTGCCGGATTGTAGATCTGCAGCCCGGAGGCGCCCGAATTGCAGGAGGTAGAGGTATTCCTGTTCGGGCGCTGCGTGTTGTTGAAGCCAGTGCCAGTCAGCGAGTTCAATGCGCACGGGAAGCTTTTGCCATTAAACGAGCACAACAGTGGAGTTGCGTTGGGATCGATCTGCGCGCTGGCGGTATTGCCAGCGGGATTGATGCCTTGCTGATAGATGGTGATGGAGTTGCCGTTTTCGGCGGTGACGATGGAGTTGAATTCCCAACCGCCAATGGTCTGCTTCAGGAACGGATTCTGGTGTTCCAGCTTCGGCAGGTAGAACACTTCGTTCATGACGAAGATGTTCGGCCGATTGATGGTGGCATTGCCACGATCAGCTGCAAGGTTGCCAACGTCCGTGAAGCTGCCCTGGCTGGCACCGCCGTTTGCCGCATCTTCTTCGATGTCGGCAATGGTGTGCGACCAGGTGTATGCCGCCTGGAACGTGGAGAAGCTCCCAATCTTCGAACGGAACAGCACCTGAAGAGCGTGATAGGTGGAATGTCCGTCACGGGTGAAGTAATTGATCGAACCGAAATTGGCAGCTGGCCGGAACGAATTGAGCGCCGGAGTTGTATAGCTGCAGCTAGCTAGGTTGGTCCCATTTGCTGCTGTAAACGAGCCGCCGCCCGGGCAAGTCGAACCGGTCGGACCAGCAGGGCCAGACGTGAAGGTTGAGCTCGCGCCGCTGGCCAGGAAGGAGGTGAGCCCGAAAGCACTGTTGGGCACCTGGTTGATGTCGTAGGTGCTCGTTTGGTGGACGCCGACGTTGCCGACATAGCCGACCTGCAGCGCCGTATTGCGAGCGAGTTGCTGCTCAACGGAAATGTTCCATTGCCAAGTGTTTGGGGCAACGCCGCGCGGCGAACGGCCACCGCTAGGCGAGGTGGAAGCGCCAGCCAGAGGGATAGCAGTATCCAGCGGCCGGTTGATGTTGCCCGCGGTGACCGAGAACGGCGCGGTGTTCGAAAGGCCAACTTGCGGGCTGACGCGCTCTCGCTGGAAGAATTGGCCACCACCGATGCGGAGAGCGGTCTTGCCGGTGCCGAAGACGTCCCAGGCAACGCCAAGACGCGGCGCGATGTTGTGATTGTTGTTCTCAACGAGTGCGCGGTTCACGCCGGGAGTACCAGCGCTAAGCGGCAGACCAAGGGAGGAAGCTGCCGCGCTGCAGAAGTTTGTGCCAGGCACAAGGACAACGCCGTTGCAAGCATCGCCAGCGGGACGGCTCGGATTGTAAGCGGCAATGTCAAACGATGCCATCTGATTGGTCGCGTCGTAGGGCTCTCGGAGGAAAGACCAGCGGAAGCCGTAGGTCAAGGTGACGCGACGGCTAATCTTCCAAGTGTCCGCAGCGTAGAACTCGACGTCGTGCCAACGACCTTGATCAACCGGGTTGATATTGGTTTCCGTAATGCTGCGAAATTCCTGGGGGCAGCCAACTGTATTGGCCGCTCCGCTGTTGGCAGTGTCGAGACATTTCTGGTTGTTAAAGGCCAGTGGAGTTCCCGTGCCCGGGAGCAATACGTTGGCCAAGGCATTGTGGGTAGAGATGGTTTGGCCCCAACCGTCGTTGCCAAAGGCAAACCCGGGGCGATCTGAGCCGCCGAATTGGTTTTCCTCTTTGACGTTGTGGCTGGCCAGAGCGCCAAACTTCCAAACATGGTTGCCCTGAATTTTGGTGACATTGTCCTGGAAGGTGTAAAGGTCCATATGATTGCCGTAACCGACGATGGCCCAGATCGAGGCGAAATTGCCGTAGTTCTGCAACCCGCCCCATACGGTGGGTATGCCACCGGCGGTCTTTCCGGACGCGGGCCAAACGGGCGGCATCGCAGCATCAAACTGCGAACCTAAGGTCGGATTGGTGCCACCGGGAGCGACAATAATGGCGTTGTGGGAATAGCCGAACTCGAAGTCGTTAATCAAGCTGCTGCTGATTTGCGAAGACAGCTTGCCCATGATGCTCTTTGAAGGTTGATCCCAGCTGCCCTGGTAAGTAGCGAAGGCGTCGTCGCCCCAACCGAAGGCGTTATTCGGGGCGGGATATTTCCAGGAATCCTGGGTGTAGCGGAAGCTGATGCGGTTTTTCTTCGTGACGTCGAAGTCAACGCGCACGTTTTCTTCACGCCAGGGTACTCTGCCGCTCTGGTTTTCCACAAAGTTAAGATTCGACGCACCGGCTGTGGCCACATTGGGAGCAGTGCGATTGGGAAGCGGATAGTAGGCCGCTAATAGTTGGCCGACTGCATCCGGATTGGCGATGGCGTATTGGTTCCCCGCTGCTTGGAAGCCAGCCGGAATTGTGGATGTGGCGGACCAGTTTGGATTTGCGGCCGTTCCGTTGTTCGTGAAGTTTGCCGGTGCAGGTGCATTGCAAGTGGTGTGGTCCGTAGCGGCACCGCCCGCGTTCAATGAAGCGAGAGCGGTCGTGACATCAGCGCTGAAGTCGCCAGCGCGTTCGGCAGCCGTGGGAGTACAAGAGGTGACCAGGTTGCCGCGAATGTCTCGGTTCCATTCTTCATTCCACCAGAAGAACAACTTATCCTTCTTAATAGGACCGGCAACGTAATAACCCCAGTCATTGCGGCGAAGAGGAGACTTCGGAGCGTGGTTTAAGTTATTGAAAAAACCCGAAGCATTCAGCTTGTCGTTGCGGCCCTCGTAAAACAGGCCGCCGTGGAACTGGTTGTCACCAGAGCGCGTGGTGATGCTGATGATCGCGCCCGACGCCTGGCCGTATTCCGGTCCATAGGAGTTGGTGAGCATCTTGAATTCGGCGATGGAATCAACGGACGGGAAGATCAAAATGGTGCGGTTGGAGCCAACGTCGTTGTTGTTTACGCCGTCGACGAGGAACAGGTTGTTGGTGCTAGGATTGCCGTTGACTGAGAAATCCGAGCCGCCCTGCAAGCCCTTGTCCTTCGAATCGAACTGGTTGTTCGCGGAGACGCCGGGCTGAAGCTGCGTGAGGGCCATGAAGTTGCGGCCGTTCAAGGGCAGCTCACGAACCTGGGTTCCTTCGATGACCGCGCCGACGTCAGCGGTCGTGGTCTGCACCTGAATGTCGTTCGCTTCGACGGTAACCGTTTCAGTGGATGCACCCATCTCGAGGCGAGCATTCACTTCGGTCGAGGTCGAAACGTGAACTTCAACGCTTTTGACGACGAACTCTTTGAAGTTTCCCGCCTTGATTTTTACTTCATATGTGCCCACGTTGACGACCGGGAACGAATACGCTCCCGTGTCCGTCGTTTTTGTTTCTAGTGTTGCGTTTGTGCCCACATCGCGGAGAGTGACCATCGCCCCCGCGATTGCGGCGCCGGAAGGATCCGTAACCGTACCGCGCACCGACCCCGCGTAATTTTGCGCGTGGGCAGAGAGCGGCGAGAGCAGAAGCAGAAATGCGAAGAACATTCCTGCAACCGCGCCTAGCGTAAAACTGGCCGCGTTTGCCTTGCTGGATTTGCTTTTCATGCCTTATAACACCTCAAGGAAATATTTTCACCCCGGCACCGCAGCGCGAATTCTGCGTGACCACCAAGCGCGCAGAAACCGACTCGCGGCGCCACCCCATTTCAAGAATACTTTTCGAAAAAAAAAGGACCGACCCCAAAAACCAACCGAATAGTGGTTTTCTACTAGGACGCTATATATCACTGCAACGCTACCGCTTGTCAAGGAGAAATATTGATATTCTTAAGAAAAATAATGTTATTCTACGGCGGCTGTAACGTATGAAATTTGGGAGGCTCCCTGCTCAGAGCCGCTTTGGGGGGCGTCCTCTGTTGCTAAACTTTGTAGCGTGTGCGTTAACGGTCAGGCTGGAAGATGAAATAAAGGGCGACTCCGGGGCCGCGGCACGGCGGGGGCCGCGTCTAAGTTGCGTATTGGGGCTTTGACCGGGTTCTTCGTTCGAATGGCCGTCTGTGGCATTATTTTTGACAGCCGGGTGCACACCAGCCCGGGTTTCGTTGCGCGAGGGCAACTAAATCTAATGACGCTGCACGGCAGGAAGCCATCGCAGAGAGTTACGCTCAAGACGATTGCCGAGCGGCTGGGGCTTACTCCAGGAACAGTTTCCGCGGCGCTGAATAACTCCGCGGCCGCGCGATCCATTCCCGAACACACCAAAAAACGAATTCTGGAAGCGGCGCGGGAAATGAACTACCGCCCGAACTTTTTTGCGCGCACGCTCCGGCTAAAGAGGACGTTTACGATCGGCGTAATTGCGGAGGAGATTGGCGACGACTACGGGTCGCAGGTGATCAGCGGCATCGAGCAGTATCTGCAGCAGCACAACTATTTTTTCTTTACGGTGGCGCACCGGCACGACCCGAAGTTGCTGGCGAGCTACTCCCAGCTGCTCTTGTCGCGCGGAGTGGAGGGTTTTATCACCGTGGATACGTCGCTGACGGAGGCGCCTTCGATTCCAACGGCGGCGGTGGCGGGACATCAGTCGGTGCCGGGCGTAACGAACGTTATTCTGGATCACAAAAAAGCCGCGCGGCTGGCGCTGGGACATTTGAAAGAGTTGGGCCACGAGCGAATTGCGTTCCTGAAAGGGCAGCCGTTTAGCTCCGACTCAGCAACGCGCTGGGCCGCAATTTGCGAGGCGGCGCAAGAGTTCGGAATTCAGGTGCGGCCAGAGTTGACCGTGCAAATTGAAGGGACGGACTCGACCCCGAATCTCGGCTATCCCGTGGGCAGGGATCTGCTGGGGAGAAAGCAGCCTTTTACAGCGCTTTTTGCATATAACGATATTTCCGCAATCGGATCGATTTGGGCGTTTAAGGAAGCGGGGCTGCGCATTCCCGAGGACGTTTCCGTGATTGGATTCGACGATATTCCGGGCGCGGCATATGCCATCCCAGCTTTGTCCACAGTGCGGCAGCCGCTGATTCGAATGGGGCAAATCGCCGCCCAAACAGTGGTAGACCAGATCGAAGGGCGCGGCGAATATATGCCGGAAATCGCGATCGAGCCGGAATTTGTCGCGAGAGCTTCTACGACGGCAGCCCCGGCCCAAACGCGGGCTGCAAGCTGATTGAATTCAGTTGAGTCTGTTACGCAAAGGCACGCATTTATGGCTTGGAACCGATCCCCATTGACGGAACTTCGCTCGTGGATGGCCCTTTATAGTTTTTCGCGTCTCTGACTTCCTTCGCCTTCATTTGTTGATAAATTCCTAGCTGAGCTTTGGCTTTGTCGGACACTCCCGTGCGCGAGTAAGCCAGCGCGAGTTGATAATGATTTTGCGCTTCGTCAGGCGCCAAGAGCACTGCTTGTTCTAGCGCAGGGATCGCTTTCGTCAAATCCCCTGCTTGCAGGCAAAGGGAACCGAGCGCGCCCTGAGCGTCGGCGCTTTTCGGATTTCCGGCCACGCTTTTTGAAAGATTCTGAATGGCGCCGTTCACGTCCCCCTCCATTTTTTGAATCATTCCCAAGTAATAGAGCGCCGCGGAATCGCCCCTATTTTGCTTCAGAATCACATTCACGTGGGTTCGTGCCGCTGGCAAATCGTGTTCGTCATTTAGCGCGATGTCGGTCAGCACAAGATTCATTTCGCGATCTTCGGGATGTGCTGCAAGAACTTGTTCCGCGTGGTGCTTGGCGTCTTCCCATTTTTTTGCGCCGAAGAGTGCGAGCGCCAAAACGTAGGTGGAACGGAGATCATCGGGAACAAGTTCGTGCAGTTTTTGTGCGTTCTTCAACGCAGCTTCGGTCGAGTTGGTTCGCAGTTGCGCCGTGGCGAGCCCATACAATATGTCCGGACGCTCCGGCGCAAGACTATCCGCACGAGAGAAGGCTTCGACAGCCGCCTGCCAATTCAACTGCTGGCTCGCAACCTTTCCTGCAGCGACGAGCGCGTCCACGGAGTCCGGTTTGCGTGCGAGAATGCCTTCCAGCGTCGTTTGCGCATCATCCAGCTGCCCCAATCCTGCTTGCGTTTGCGCCAGATCCACCAAGAATCGGTCCGTAGCCGGTTGCTTTTCTTTTCCAAGGGACAACAACTTTTCCGAACTCTTGAAATCGCGATGCGCCAGGAAAAATTCAGCGAGCTCTGGAATAAGATCAGGTTGTTTTTCCGCCACTTGCAGCATCGCCTGGATTTCCACGCCCGCCTTTTCGGGTTGCTGCAGACCGAAGTAGTCCGCGGCAAGAGTCGGCAAAAGTTCCGCGGTTCGTTTTTGTGTGGGAATTTTCTCCGCAGCTTCGAGGGATTTCGCGAACTCTCCGGCCCCCAGGTAGAGCTTTGCCAAGGCCAGATTGGCGCGCGGATCCTGCGGGGAGATTTTAGCGGCGGCTTGATACTCGCCCGCGGCACTATCGAACTTACCTTGGACCGCGTACACATCGCCGAGACCAATGTGTGCGTCTAAAGATGCCGGTGCCTCCGCGACGGCTTTTTGCAGAGTTTTTTCGGCGAGCCGCACTTTTCCCTGGTGCAGATAAACCGTGCCCAGGAGGCTATTCGCCTTCCCGGAGTGCGGATGAATTTTCAGGTAACTCTGCAGGCGACGCTCGGCTTCCGGGAGATTTCCTTTTTGAATCAAAGTCGCAATAGCTGCGAGATCGAAGGTCTGGGCGGCCAATCGCGGAGGAGCGTTGGCCATCGCCAGCACGAGCAGGCCCGAGGCACACCAGAACTGCCTTCGTCGCGCGCGCATTCCCATAAAGACAAACCGTAGCATTTCGCAAAAACCCAAGCGGAGATCCTCTGACGAAAATCTTAGCCCACGCGCGGAAAACAAACTAGAAACTCTTCGCGCTTTCTCAAGCGGCGACTTTCCCCTACACTTCCAACGTTCCACAAACTCCACATGGTGCGAATCGTCTCCATTTTGTTTTTGTTTGCTTTGTGCGCGATTGAGTTGCACGCTCAGGCGCCTGCGATTCATTTCCGCGAAATCGGCAAAGAAGCTGGCGTCACCAAAGTGCCTTTCAGCTCGAAGAATCAGCACTACGTCGTCGAGACCATCTCGGGTGGGGTGGCGCTTTTCGATTGCGACAATCGTGGCAAGCTGGACATTCTCGTCGTAAACGACTCGACGATCGAGCAAGCGCGCGCGGGCGGCGTGCCGGTGGTGACCCTCTACCGTCAGGGGGAAAATCTGAAGTTCACAGACATCACACAGGAAGCGGGACTCACACGGAAGGGCTGGGGCATGGGAATCGCCGTCGCCGACTACGACAACGATGGGCTGCCGGACATATACATCACCGGCTACAACGGAAATGTGCTTTACCACAATCTTGGCGGCTGCAAGTTTGAGGACGTCACGGAGAAGGCGGGCGTACGCGGTGGAGGCTTTAGTTCCGGGGCGGCGTGGGCGGATTACGACCGCGACGGCCATCTGGATTTATTTGTGTCGCGCTACGTGCATACGGACATCAATCACCTGCCCACTGCGGAAAATCCATCGAAGAATTTCTTTCACAAAGGCTTGCCCGTGGAAAACCCGTGGACTATGGATGGCGAGAGCGATTTTCTGTTCCACAATCGAGGCGACGGTACGTTTGAAGAAGTTTCGAAGAAGGCGGGCGTCAACGACCCCGGCACGCGATTTGGACTGGGTGCCGTTTGGGGCGATTACGACAATCAGGGCTGGCCGTCGCTGCTCGTGGCAAATGATACAGGCCCGAATTTTCTCTACCACAACAAGCGCGACGGCACGTTTGAAGAAGTCGGCATGCTGAGCGGCGTGGCGCTGAGCCCCGAAGGTCATGAAGTGGGGAACATGGGCGTGGACATGGGCGATTTCGACCGCGATGGAAATCTCGATTTTTCGATCACGGACTACGCCGACCAGCCGAAGGGACTCTACCTAAATCAGGGCGCCCTGGGCTTCACCGATATCACTTACTCCTCAAAGATCGCGCAAAGCTCGCTGCCTTACGTATCGTGGGGAACAGGTTTCGCGGATTTCGACAACAGCGGCTTGCCGGACGTGCTCATCGCGAGCGGCCATGTTTATCCGGACGTGGACACGGTTCCAAAAAATGTGAAATATCGCGAGCCGCTTTTGCTCTATCACAACAAAGGGGATCGCACATTCGAGGAGATTGCCGGCCAAGCAGGGCTGAATGATGGACCGATGTATTCGAGGCGTGGCGTCGCGTTTGGCGACATCAACAACGACGGCAACGTGGACATGGTCATCTTCAATGTGGGCGCGCCGCCCTCCGTCTACTTGAATGAAACGAAGAATGCGAATCATCGCGTGCTTTTCAAGCTGGTTGGAACCAAGAGTAATCGCGGCGCAGTCGGAGCCCGTATCACCGTGACTTCTGCTTCGCGCTCGCAGATCGAAGAACTCAAAGCTGGTTCGAGCTATCTTTCCACGAATGACCCGCGCCTGCATTTTGGGCTGGGCAAAGACGCGATGATGGACAAAGTGGAGATTCGCTGGCCCAATGGCAACGTGGAAACGTTGAAAAACGTAGCTGCCGGCGCGATTTATACAATCACCGAGGGCCAGGGCATCACTGCGACGATCAAATTGCCCGCGCCGACTTCGCGATAATTCCGGCGCCTATTTGTCGCGTCCGGCTTCGATTTGCATGGCATTTGGTGCTAAGAAAAAGTCCGTTCACTTTAGAAGGGAGAAATCGTCCTTGCTCAATTCTTTCGTGCGACGCGCGTTTTTTTGGTTGGCCTTGGTGTGCTTCGTACTCGGTGGATCTGCAGTTGCGAGGGGCGCAGAGGATTCTCCCGCGCGGATTTTCTTCAACGGAAAAATCTTCACCGGCAACCCACAAAATCCTTACGCGTCCGCCGTGGCCGTCCGAGGCGCGACAATCGTCGCCATTGGGAACCTTTCAGAAGTCGCGCAGGCCGTATCGGCAAACGCCGAGCGGACCGATTTACAGGGCAAGTCTCTCTTCCCCGGATTCATTGACGCTCACAGCCACTCTATCGACGGGGGCATCAGCCTGATATCCGCTGACGCAACGGACAAAGTAAGAAAGCTCGACGAGCTCGCCCCGTTTGTCGCGGAAGCAAAAAAGTCGGGCCGCGGCGTGGCTGGCGATATTGTTCAAGTTTCCGGTCTTCCTCTTGAATTCTGGTCGCACACGGACCAATTGAATGCGCTCTTCAGCGCGGGCGCATACGAAAAGCAAGCAGTCCTCCTGCGCGGCATGGACGGGCACACGGGCTGGGCCAACCGCGCGCTGCTCGAACGCGCGGGCATTACCAGTGATTCGCTTAAGAAAATGACCGAGGCCCAACGCGGTTATTACGGCGTGAACAAAGGATTCGACCCGACCGGTTTCTTGGTTGACGCTGGAATGGAAAAAGTTCTGGCGCTGGTTCCAAAGCCGACGGACGAACAGTTGCTGGCGGCGGGACGCGCTGCCCTTCAATACAACTACAGCCTGGGGATTACCGCGTGGCTCGATCCGCTTGCCACAGATGACGTCCTTAAAAGTTACAAGCTGCTCGCGGACCACGGAGAACTCGGCTCACAAATTGTGGCTTTTCCCCAGGTTCTTTCCAAAAATCCGGCAGCAGAGCTCGCGCGCGTGCAAAAAACCCGAGAAGCTTATAAGAACGTCGCAAATCTGCACGTTACCGGCATCAAGATTTTTGCCGACGGCGTTGCGGAGTACCCATCGCAAACCGCCAATCTCACCAAGCCGTACAAGAACACGGGGCGCAACGGCGAGCTTTTGTTCGATCCCAAAACATTTGCCGAGCTTTGCATTTCCGCCGATAAACAGGGTTTGATCATTCACGTTCACGCGCTCGGGGACGGCGCGGTGAAGGCGGCGCTCGACGGCATTGCCGCAGCTCGCAAGGCTAATGGAAATTCCGGCTTGCCGCACACGCTCACGCACGAACAGTTCGTCGATCCGCCGGATTTTGCAAGATTGCGCGAACTGGGCGTGATCAGCGCGCTGCAGCTTTTCTGGGCGGATGCGGGTCCAGACACCATTGACATCCTCAAGCCGTATGTCGATCCCGAAGTTTACAAGTGGCAGTATCCCGCGCGTTCGATCCTCGACAACGGCGGCATCATCGCCGGGGCGAGCGATTGGCCGGTATCCACGGCGAACGTTTTCTATGCCATCTACCAAGCGGAAACGCGCAAAGGCACCGAAGGCGTTCTGGACGCGTCGCAGGCGATGCCGCGTGAAGCGATGTTCTACGCGTACACGCGAAATGCCGCCCGCGCGATGAATATGCAAAAGGAACTCGGCACGATTGAACCAGGCAAGCGCGCAGATCTCATTCTGCTTGACCGCGATGTTCTGACGATTTCGCCGGAGGAGATGCGCGAGGCAAAGATTCTCTGGACGATGGTGGCGGGCAAAACAGTGTATCGCGCAGAAAATTAAGCACGTTAGAACCACGTTCGCCACCGCTGAATATCCTTAATTAGGGGAACTTTCCTTCGTCCCGGAAGGAATAACTACAGTGGGCCAGATGAGGCCCAGACGACTCGCCGCAGGCTGCTCGGTCCGGAAAGGGATTTGACTTCCATGATTGCAAGAAAGTTCGCCGCACTCGTTTTTGTGCTTTTTTTCGGAGCGATGGCCGCCCGGTGCCAACCGCAAGATTCCGCGGCGCCCGACGCGCAGCAGGCGCCCTCCGTCCGTGGTCAGATGCGGCAAGGAAGAGGCGAAGGCCCGCCTCCGCTCATCGGGAAAATTACTGCGGTCAAAAATGGCGCGCTGGAACTGAGCACACCTGACGGCACGAACATTACCGTCAAGCTTTCGGACAAAACCGAATTTCGCAAAGATCGCCAGCCCGTAAAACTCGCTGACCTTAAGGTAGGCGACATGGTTTTCGTTCGTGGGGAGCAAAACGCGGATCACACGGTTACCGCGGCAATTGTTGCTGGACGGACCGGCGGAGGAGGGGCAGACGGCCCAGGTGGGGGCCGCGGATTTGGCGGCGGTGGCGCAAGTCTTGGTGAATTGGGCAAGGACTACGTCGCGGGGGAAATTAAGTCGGTGGACGCACCGAAGCTCACCGTGCTTCGCACAGACAACGTCACGCAAACGATCGAGCTTACCGAAGAATCCTCACTGCGCAAGGGCCGCGACAGCATCACCATGGCAGAGATTCAGCCGGGCGATCACATTATCGCGCGTGGCTCGATGCAGAACAGCGTCTTTACTCCAAAAAATGTCATGATTCTTTCGGCGGAACAATGGCAGCGCATGCAGGAATTTGCCGGCCGCAGGCGCGGCAATCGAGAAAACGCGCCGGGCAACGCTGCGCCCAACGCACCGGCGCCGGCTCCTCCACAACAATAGTTTCGACTCTGGCCCTGGAGCTCTGCTTGCCACTGATGTGTCGTCTCATTCTTCTATTCAGTTTTGTGGCAAGCCTTTTCACGCCTGCTCTTCAAGCACAAGACGCCCCTGCGCCAGTGCCGCGGGCATATCAAATCACCGGCTCCGCGCGCAGCGGAAAGACTCCTCTGCCCGGCGCGACCGTCACCGCAGCCAACACTTTGACCGGAAAAAACTTTGCCGCTGTTACAAATCTCGACGGCAAATTTGACTTTGCGGAGATTCCCCGCGGCCGATACGTCATTCGAATTGAATTCATGGGCTTCGCGGTTTTCACGCAGGAAGTTGTTCTCAATCCTGAAAATCCGACGGCAAAAGTAGAGGCGGAACTGCTCCTGGCTTCGCGCCAGCAACAGGAAGAAAAGACGAACGTCGCAGCGACGGCGACGGGCCGCGGCTTTCAAAGCCTCGCTGCCGGAACGGAGTTCTCTACACTTTTAGGCGCGGACACCGGCGCGACAGCGGGAGCAACAAACTCAAATCAAAACGGCGCGGAATTTGGCAGCCTTCCGCTTAATGGCGCAGGCGCCGACGCTCCCACTGAATCCGTCAGCATCAGCGGCGCGCAAGGCCGCACGCAGGATTTCGGCAACGGCAGCGAAGAAGACATTCAAGGACGAATTCAGGAATTTCGCGAACGCATGATTCAAAACGGCGGCGCGGGTGATTTCGGCGGAGGGCAATTCGGTGGTGGCGGCGGTTCGGGCGGAGGCGGCGGAATCGCGATTGGCAGGATCGGCGGGCGCGGCTTCAACATCAATCAACCGCACGGGCTTCTTTATTTTAGCGACGATACTTCCGCTTTCGACGCGACTCCGTTCGCGATCACGGGGGCTCCCACCGCGAAGCCCGACTACAATCAAGCGCGCTTCGGCGCGAACGTCGGTGGCCCGCTGAAGATTCCAAAACTCTTCGACGACGGCAACAAGTGGTTCTTCTTCGCTGGTTGGAATGGCTCGCGCGGCAGTTCACCTTACGACAATTTCTCGACCGTACCTACGCTCGATGAGCGCAACGGAAATTTCTCGTCCGTTACGTATAACAACGGCAGTCCCGTGCAGATTTTCAATCCGGCGACGGGACAGCAGTATCAATTTGGCGGGGTGCTCAACGCAATTGAACCGTCTACGTTCAACCCCGCCGCCGTCGCGCTTTTGCAATTCATCCCTCTGCCAAACATCGCGACAAATTCTTTCGGGCAGAATTTTCATTACGTGACTTCCGCGGACAGCAACAGCGACGCGGTCGTTTTTCGTCTGATTCATAATCTCGGTTCCGCGCCCTCGCCCGCCCCGGGAGCAAATGCGGGCCGCGGAGGCGGCGGGGGCCGGCGCTCACAAAACAACATCAACTTCGGCCTGAACTGGTCGCGCAACTCTTCGCACCTTGTAAATCCATTTCCTTCGCTCGCGGGAACGTCCGGCACACAGGGACTAAACGCCACGGCCGGATGGACCTACAGCAAGAATCGCTTCACCAATATTTTTCGTGTCGGTTACAACCACAACCACGTTGCCACGACCAATCTCTTTTCAAACGTTCTCGACGTCTCGGGTGCGGCTGGAATTACCGGAATCTCCGGCGATCCCTTCGATTGGGGACTGCCCGGAATTGGCTTCACTTCTTTTGGCGGGCTGAGTGACCCCACGCCCCGCCGCGAACTCGATCAGACCTACACCGTGTCCGACACGATTTCCTGGAATCACAAAAAGCACAATTTCCGCTTCGGCGGAGACTTCCGCCGCATTCTGCAAAGTTTTCGCTCGGCGCGAAATGCGGAGGGCAGCTTCGTCTTCACCGGATTCGCAACGTCCAGCTACGCGACCGGCAGCACGCAGCCTCTTCCCGACACGGGCTACGACTTCGCCGATTTCCTCCTCGGCCTCCCGCAGCAAACCTCACTGCAATCCGGCGCGACTTCCTACGACTTTCGTTCGAATTCCTTCGACCTTTTCGTTCAAGACGATTGGCGCCTTTCCGCGAATCTTTCCTTGAATCTCGGTTTGCGCTACGAATACAACGGCCCCTATACCGAGGCGCAAGATCGCATCGCCAATCTGCAAGTCGGCGCAGGATTCGCCACGGCGATTCCCGTCGTTCCTGCTGGCGCGGTTTTGCCTCCCGGCACCGGCCCGTTTCTCACTTCCAACAATTCTTCCTTGCTCAACTCCGACCGCAACAATTTCGCGCCGCGCCTCGGCGTTACCTGGAAGCCCGCCAAAAAAACTGTCGTCCGCGCCGGCTACGGTATCAACTACAATCTCGCGCAATACGGCGCCATTATCCAAAACTTTGCGTTCCAGCCGCCGTTCGCGAACACAGCGACGAACACGACAACCATCGCCGGCGTTACAAGCTCGTCTCCGCTCACTCTCACCAGCGGTTTTCCTTCTGCTTCAGCGAGCACCGTCACGAACAATTTCGGCGTCGATCCGAACTACGCGCTCGCTTACGTCCAAATCTGGAATCTCGATATTCAGCGCGAACTGCCCGGCAGCGTCGTTCTCAACATCGGCTTCAACGGTTCGAAGGGCACGCGGCTCGACACCGAGCGGGCACTCGTCGTCGCAAATGGCCAACCTTTCATTTTTGAGTCTTCGGAAGGCAATTCCGTTCTTCACGCCGCGTCGGTTCGCGTGCGCAAACGCATGTCCAAAGGCTTCGGCGTTGGCGCGCAGTATGTCTTCTCCAAATCTCTCGACGACGCCTCTTCCATCGGCGGTGGCGGAGTAGTCGTCGCTCAAGATGCTTTCGATATTTCCGCCGACCGAGGTCTTTCCAGCTTTAACCAAACACATAAATTCACCGGAAATTGGATTTTCGATCTGCCCTTCGGCGAAAATCGCGCGTTCGCGCACAAGGGTGTGCTCTCTCGTCTCCTCGGCGAATGGCAATGGAGCGGGAGTTTCACTGTAGCTTCGGGCCTTTATTTCAGCCCGCGCGTGCTCGGTGGCGCCCTCGACATCAACCGCGGCGTCAGCGGCTCGCTTCGCGCCAACGTTGTTCCCGGGCAATCCATCACGGTCGGCAATCCCACGGCGCAGGAATGGTTCAACACGGCTGCGTTTTGCACGCCCGGGCTCAATTGCGTCAACCCCACCGGCACAAGCTTTGGCGACGCGGGGCGCAACATCATCGAAGGCCCGGGCAGCGTCACGTTCAACATGTCGCTCAATCGCACGATTCCGATTAAGGATGCGCGCGTGCTCGAGCTGCGTATTTCCGCCAACAATGTTTTCAATCACGTGAATTACGCCGCCATCAATACCACGGTGAATTCGCTCACGTTTGGCGAAGTGACTTCCGCGGCCGGCATGCGCCGAGTAACCGTTCAGGCGAGGTTCCGGTTCTGAATATGGCCCGCGCAAAACAATTCGCCGCGTGCTTTCTCGCATTTGTTCTGCTTATGCCAAGCGTGGCTCTGGTTGCGCAGGAAACTACAACCACGCCGCAAGTAGTGCTCCGCGCCACCACCGAACTCGTTCTCGTCAACGTTGTCGCGCGCGACAAAAAGGGAAATCTCGTCCGCGACCTTAAGAAAGAAGACTTCACGCTCCTAGAAGACGGCAAGAAGCAGCAAATCTCTTCTTTCGATTTCGAAGACGTGGATCAAATCCAAAACGCGACGCAAACCGTCAGCGGCGCCTCGCCCAAAACTCCGGGCACTCTGTTGCACGCAACCAAGAAATCGCCGCCCACGCTGGACGCCCGCGACCGCCGCCTGATTCTTCTTTTCTTAGATTTTTCCGCCATGCAGCCCGAGGAAATCGAACGCGCCGTGGACGCCGCCAAGAAGTTCGTCGCCACGAAGATGCAGCCCGCTGACTTGATCGCTCTCGTCTCCCTCGCGACGAACATGCATGTGGACCTGGACTTCACCGACGACAAGGAGAAAATTGCTGCAGCACTCACCGCCTACGGCACTTCTGAAGGCCAGGGCTTCGACAATGGCGCAACCGGAAGCTCCGAAGGCGCTGCTGAAACCGGCGGCTCCTTCACCGAAGACGACACCGACCTCAACACATTCACCGCCGACCGCAAACTCCTCGCTCTACAATCCTTGATGCAGGCTCTCAACAAACTCCCGCAGAAAAAGAGCGTCATCTATTTCAGCAACGGCATTACGCAGAACGGCGTGGACAATCAATCCGCCTTACGCGCCGCGACAGCGGCAGCCGTAAAAGCAAACGCCTCCATTTATTCTCTCGATGTGCACGGCCTGCAGGCATTTCCTCCCGGCGGCGAAGCGCAAAACGCCAGTCTCCACGGCCAAGCCGCCTACACCGGCGCTTCCACGCTCAACGACCTTAACGGCAATTCCGCTTCACAGGACACGCTCGCCACAATTTCTGCGGATACGGGAGGTAAGGCATTCTTCGACTCCAACGATTTCAGCGGCGTCTTCTCTCAAGTCCAGAAAGACAGCTCCGTCTATTACGTTCTCGGCTTCACCAGTAACAATCCGCTCAAGGACGGCCGCTTCCGCCATCTGAAAGTCGTCGTCAATCGCCCGGATCTAAAGCTCGACTTCCGCTCGGGTTATTACCCCGACCGCGATTTCGAACACCTCAACCGCGCAGATCGTGAGCAGCAGCTTGAGGACGAGCTCGCCGCGCAACTCCCCCGCGTGGACGTGCCGCTCTACGCTGGCGCATCGTATTTCCGCAAAGACGATTCGCACTACTATCTGGCCGTCTCACTCGTCATTCCCGGCCCGCAAATTCCTTTTGTCACGGAGAAAGACAGAGATAGCGCCTCAATTGACGTCATCGGCGAAGCGCTTCAAGACGGAAAGATTCCCGTGGGCCGCCAGCGCGAGACCGTTAAGCTCGCCGTGGAGAGCACGCGCCAGGTTCGCCGCAAAAATGTTCAGTACAACACCGGCTTTTTGCTTGCACCCGGCAGCTACCACCTGAAATTCGTCGTTAGGGAAAATCGGACCGGCCGCATGGGTTCTTTCGAGACAGACATTCGAATTCCCGATTTGCGCAAAACCCCGTTAAAAATGAGCTCGGTTGTGCTCAGCAGCCTTCGCTCCCCGACGACGGTGAAAAAATCGAACACGAACCCTCTTGTGCAGGATCAGATGGAACTCGTCCCGAGCGTTGCGCACGTCTTCACCACGGATCAACATCTTTATCTGCTTTACGAAATTTATGATCCCGCCAAGGGAAAGGTTTCCGTTCAACCAGCATCGCCAACGCAAGGCGAAGCAAAACAAGCAGACGCAGCAAAATCCACCCGCGAAGGCGTCCGCGTCCTGACCAGCATCGAATTTTTGCAGGGGTCGTCGAAGGTCTACGAATCAAAACCGCTTGTTGCCAGTGAACTCACCGTGCCCGACCGCAAAGCGGTCGTCTTCCAAATCGATTTCCCGCTGCAGGCTTTGAAGCCCGGCTTATATCTCTGCCAGGTCAACGTGATTGACGATTTCGCGGGAAGTTTTTCGTTCCCGCGCGTTCCGCTTCTCATTCGCGCACTTCCACAACCGCCGGCGCCAGCTGCCGTAGCGCCAAGCGCAAGCGGCACAGACTGATTTAGACCATGCTCACGCCGATTATTTGCCCGGCGCTGTTTCGGTAGGTTGATAGCCCGGCATACCAAATTGCCAGAGCAAAAAACTCCATTGATCTGCATATAATTCTTCGGCTTGCGTCTTAGTTCCGCCGATCGTGCCATGCCCACCCTGGTATTCGACTCGTAGCAATACTGGCTTGCCGCTCCCCGTGGCCGCCTGTAAGCGAGCCGCCATTTTGCCAGGCTCCCAAGGGACAACACGCGGATCATTCATTCCAGTCGTCACCATCACAGCCGGGTAGCGCGTACCGTCTTGCACGTGATAGTACGCGCTGATCTCCAGCAGATTTTCAAATCCTCGCTTGTCCTTTAAGTCTCCATATTCGGGAACATTCAATGGCCCATCGGGAGAGTACATGTCGCGAATCATGTCAGATAGCCCAACATCCGTAAGTGCGACGGCAAATAGGTCCGGGCGTTCCGTAAATGCCCGCCCGATTAATATTCCTCCCGCGCTCCCGCCTTCCCCAGCCAATGTTGCGGAAGAGGTGTATCCGGTTTTGATCAAATACTCAGCGCAGACTATGAAATCCCGCCAAGTGTTCGGCTTGTTCTGGAGCATGCCGCTTTGATGCCATTCCTCGCCGTATTCTCCGCCTCCACGAACGTGGGCTATGGCTCGCACACCACCTTGTTCGATCCAAGCCAGCAAACGAGGGTTGAAGAACGGATCCATGGAGATCGCGTAGGCGCCATACCCGGACAATAGAGTCGGATGCGAACCATCGAGTTTTATCCCTTTCTTGAAAACGATGGAGAGAGGAATCATTGTGCCGTCGCGGCTTGGAACTTTCGTTTCGATAGACTCCACGTCGACAGGTTCATCGAACCTGCCGAGGGGTTGCAACTTCGTGTCCACAGCACGGTTTTCTTTAGGACGATACTCAAACACTTTCGAGGCCTTGGTCCACGACGCCAGCCCAAAAAGCACTCCTTCGAGGCGCGAATCTCCCCCTTGTAACTCAATGCTTCCATCGAGGGGCAACGAAATCCGTTCCGCTTTTGTTTCTGAATAGGGCAAGCGGATGAGTCTTCCAATTCCTCCATCGACTTCCTGTATGTACAAAGCATCGGCCATCGCGGAAACGCTGTTAATGACGGCCTCGCTCGAGGGAATTACAACCTTCGCCTTTGCCATATCCGGATGGGACAGACTTATTCGCAAAACTTTCGAGCGCGGAGCGTTTTTATGGGTCACCAGATACAAGTCATCCCCGAGAAGATCGAAATTGACCACCTTATCGTCCACGTCAACTATCTTTCGCCACGTAACGCTACTCTTCCCAATCGCATCCCTTGGGGCGGCGTACAGAGTCCCATCGTTATTAAATCCGTGATTGACCACAGTAATGGCGTAAGAACTGCGCGCGTCGCTGATTACAAAGCAAGTATCGGCAGGATCAAGCTCGATCCCACTATTCACCCCGTAGCCGAAAATGGGCTGATCACTTTCTGGATCGGTTCCCACCTTGTGCAGAAAAACGCGACTCTTAAGCCTTCTTTCGACCGGATCAGCTCCCGGTGTGAGTTTCTGAAACCGTATGTGAAAGAAAGACTTGCCATCCTGTTGCCAGGAAATCCCTCCGTACCAACTGCGGTCAATCAATTCACCGGTCTCTTTGCCGGTTGTCGTATCCAGGACGTGAATCACTGCGTCTTCAGAACCTGAAGGCGAAATACCGAACGCGATATAACGCCCATCGAGAGACGGGGAGTAATAAGTCAAAGAATAGTGTTCGCTAGCCTTTGTTGCGTACTTGTCTGGATCGATGAGCAGTTTTTCCGGCCCTTGCAGTCCGTTCCGCACGTAAAGCTTGGCGATGTCTTCATCCGGGAGTCTTTTTTGATAGAAGTATTTTCCGTCTTGGTAGCGCTGCACATCGAATATCCGTGCCGGCCCAGATTGATCGAGCTCCTGAATCCTTCCAAGAAGAGCTGCGCGGCCCGGAATTCGTGAAAGAGTCGAGCGCGTATAATCGTTCTGCTCTTTGAACCATTTTACGACTTCCGGATCTTTTAGGTCCTCCATGTAACGGTAAGGATCGGAGACTTTCTTGCCAAAATACTCGTCCGTTACCGCGCGCACTGGTGCCACCGGCGGCGCCGTGAGTTTTTGGGCTATGGTTTCTCTGGCTAGGAACACTCCGCAAGCAATCGTGGCCGTGAAAACGAGAATTCGGTGTGGATTTCTCATGTTGGCCTCCTAAATCGGGGGCGCTTGTTTCGCCGGATGCTATGTCCGAAGCAGGTCGCGTAGTCTCAGATCTACTTCGCAACCGAGAATTTGTAAATCGTCGTCGTGTGATACCGCTGCCCGGGGCTCAGTAGCGTCGAAGGAAAGCTCGCATGGTTCGGCGAATCCGGGAAATGTTGCGTCTCCAGACAAAAGGCTGTTCGCCGTTCATAAGCGGTTCCGCCTTTACCGTGAATCGTGCCATCCAGAAAATTCCCGGTATAGAGCTGCACTCCCGGCTCCGTCGTCCACACTTCCAGTACACGTCCCGTTGTCGGTTCTTCCGCTCGCGCCGCCAGCGTCAGCCCACTCGGCTTATTCTTGATCAGCACGAAATTGTGGTCGTAGCCCTTGCCCAATTTCAGTTGCTCGTCGTCCTGGTCAATCCGCGCGCCGATTTGCGTTGGCTTGCGAAAATCAAACGGTGTGCCTTCGACACTCTTCATCTCTCCCGTCGGAATCAGCCCCGAATCCACCGGCGTAAGTTTGTCTGCTTCAATTCGCAACACCGTCTTCATCACATCGCCGCTGCCCGGCCCCGCCAAATTGAAGTATGTGTGGTTCGTCAGGTTGACCACCGTCTTTTTGTCCGTCGTCGCGCTGTAATCAATCTTCAATTCGTTCCTGTTCGTCAGTGTGTATACGACAGTCGTCATCAAATTTCCGGGAAACCCTTCTTCGCCGTCTTTGCTCGTGTATTTCAATTCCAGCGCCGGCTCATCGCCTTTCGTAACGTCCCGCGCTTCCCACAGCGCCTTATTGAATCCCTTGATTCCGCCATGTAGCGTGTTGTCGCCGTTGTTTTTCGCCAGCGTGTACTTCACGCCGTCAATGCTGAACTCCGCGTGCCCGATTCGATTGCAATACCGGCCAACGGTCGCGCCAAAATACACTTTGTCCGCCACATATCCATCGAGCGTGTCGTATCCCAGCACTACGTCCGCTAATTTTCCGTTCTTGTCCGGCACCCTGATCGACGTCACCGTTCCGCCGTAGTTTGTGATCGACACTTCCATCCCGTTCTTGCTCGTCAGTATGTAAAGATCCGCTTCTTTTCCGTCCGGAGTCGTGCCAAAGGCTTTCTTTTCCATCGGTTTCGCCGTTCCCGCAGAATTTCCCTCCGCCATCGGCATCAACAACAAACCAAACAGCGCGATGCATTGTATGCTGGCTTTCATCGACTGCCTCCAACTCGCGACCGCCCGGAAATTCTCTCATATCCCCAGCTCTGTCAAGGCGTTTATTGTCAGCTTCTTCGCCGTGTTCGAAGCAAACTTATCTTTTCCGTACCGCGAGAAATGCAAACATCGCCAGTCGTTCCATCTGTGAACTCAGGCGCCGCTCAAGCAAATCTTCCTATCCCCCCAGCCGGTACCAGGCCTGCAAGCAGATTCTCAGCATGCGCCAGCCGTTAGCAAACACCCTCGTCATCTTTGTCACGCCATGCAAGCGTTCTTGGTAATGCACCGGCACTTCCACAATCTCCAGATGGAGTCTGCTCGCGCCAAACAGGAGCTCGTAGTCTCCCCACAAGTCTTTGATGCCCCAGCTCCCGACGTTCCGTTCCATCCGCTGCCAATCCTTCTTCCAAAGCGCCTTCGTTCCGCAAAGCGTGTCTTTGATCCGTTGATCCAACAAGAAGGAAAATACCAGGCCGAAGAGCTTGTTCCCCATCATGTTGGAAAACTTCATCGCATCTTGCTGCATCGGGTACACGAGCCTGCTTCCATTCACAAAATCTCCGCGCCCGCTCGTGAGCGCCCGCAAGAACATCGGCAGCTCTTCCGGCATCACGGTCAGGTCGGCGTCCAGAATCATCAACACTTGTCCGCGCGCAGCGCGAAAGCCCGTCCACACATTTTCGGCCTTGCAAATTCCCGGCCCGTCAATCAACCGGATCTCTTTGTCGCGGTGCAGCTCCTGCATGCGCTTCACTTCTTCGCGCGTAGCGTCCGTCGACTTGTCGTCGCAGAACAGAATCTCCGTTTGCCGGCCCATCTGCGGTATTCGATTCACCGCCTGTTCCACGTTCCCCGCTTCATTTCGGCAGGGAACGATGACGGACACCGAAACATCTTCTTCATGCACTGCGCCGCGCATCGGCCGCGCTACCATGATCTGCATCAGGCAAAGCCGCCGCAATCCAGGAAGTCGCGCCAAAAATCCGTTCACGAAATTTGAAAACAACGGAATCCACTTTGGAAACAGCATCTGCCGGTATTTTCGCACGGGCCGGAAACCAGCCAACTTCAGAAATCCCCTGACATCGTTCTCGCTCACCCAGTTCGGTTCCACAAACTGCGCCCTTAGCCCCAACCTGCTCGCCAGCTCCGCCAGCGGCTCCCAGAACTGGTTGTAGTTCACAATAATGAGTTGCGTTTCCACAGTGCTGTGTTTCCGTATCTGCTCGAGGGTCCGAAGAATGTCAACCGTATCGAAAATGTGGCTGAAGATGATGTAGTCGAAAGTCTCATTCAGTTCGAGCTCTTCCAGCTCGCTTCGCACAAACCGCAAATTCGGATTTTTTTGCTGCGCGACTCCCACCATAGCGTCGCTGATCTCCACGCCGACGCCGTAGGCCGGTTCCACTGCCGCTAGCAAATGCCCCGTTTCACAGCGCAGTTCAAGCACGCGTTTTCCCGGCTCGACGATATACCGGAGCGTTCTCTTTAATCGCTCGTAAAAATAGTGGTTCTTCCGAACGTACTCTTCCCGCGTCGCGGCAATTTCTTCCTGCTGCTTTCTCCGCGCCGCGCGAACCTCGAGCAGCGCTTCCGGGCCCCAAGCGGGCTGCGCCTCCCTCTCATGCTCCGCAGCGATCATCGCGGCTTCTCCAGCTCGGCCGGCCTTATACGCTTCCGCCGCTCGTCGCGGTAGAGCAGCGCCGTTCCGATTGCCAGCACAAGCGCCAGCAGCGCCATCTTTCGAATGTCGCGGCTCGTTGTGGAACTTCCACCAGTCATGTCTGTCTCTTCGCCGGAATTATTGCGCCCTAGTGGGCAAGTTTTTGCTCGTTCCATCATTGCGGCGAAGTCAGCCGCTCGCAAGCGCAGCCGCCACTTGTGTAGCTATTGCGGCAATACATAAAACCGTAGCAATAGGGCCCGGCTTCCGTCTCGCTCACGGATGTTAAATTTTCTCCGATTGCCTTACTCTAATCGGGCTGAAAGAGGGCAAACCCATGGTCGTCGAAACCTCATACGTGGATATCCCCACTGACGCAAATCCCATGCGCGCGTTCGTCGCCGCTCCCCAAGCCGCTGGCCGTTTCCCCGCCATTTGGTGCTATTCCGACATTTTTCAGCTCACCGGCCCGATGTTGCGTTCCTGCGTGCGCCTCGCCGGTTATGGCTTTGTTGCCGCCGCCCCGGAAATTTATCACCGCATCGAGCCACCCGGCACCGCCATCTCCTTCGACGATGCCGGCCGCACGCGCGGCCTCGAGGACGCCGCAAAAACTCCCGTCGCCGATTTCGACCGCAGTTGCCGCGCCGGCCTCGATTGGCTCGCCGCGCATCCAAAAACCGCTCCCGGCAAACTCGGCGCTATGGGCTTTTGTATCGGGGGCCATCTCGCCTTTCGCGCAGCTTTGCAGCCGGACGTCCGCGCCACCGTCTGCTTTTACGGCACTGGCATTCACAACGGAAAGCTGGGCAAGGACGCCGACGCCGGTTCTCTCACGCAGGCTTCAAAAATCCGCGGCGAACTCCTCATGATTTTCGGCTCCAACGACCCGCACGTCCCCAGCGAAGGCCGTGACATTGTCGAACGTGGCTTGCGCGCCGCAAACGTGAATTTCCGCATCAAACTCTATCCCGCCGAACATGCCTTCATGCGCGATGAAGGTCCGCGCTTCGATCCCGAATCCACCGATAGCGCTTTCGCTGAAATGATCCAGCTTTTCCGAAAGGTCTTCTTCGCATGAAGCGCACCGCACTTCTTTTCTCGCTTGCCGCTACTTTCCTCGTGGCGTCTTCTCCTGCGCAAGAGCCTGCCAAGACTCTTCAGGAAAAACTCGGCTACCCGCGCGACGCAAAGCTCCTCATCGTTCATGCCGATGACCTCGGCGTGACACACTCCGTGAACGCCGCTTCCATTCACGCGCTCGAATCCGGCGGCACCAATTCCGCCAGCCTGATGGTTCCATGCCCGTGGTTTCCGGAAATTGCCGACTACGCAAAATCTCATCCCTCCGCCGATTTCGGCCTTCACCTCACGCTCACCAGCGAACGCGTCTACTATCGCTGGGGCCCAGCGGCGCCTCGTGACAGAGTTCCGTCTCTCGTTGACGCCAACGGCTATCTTCATCACGACTGGTCATCCGAAACGCACATCGATCCCAAAGACGTCGAAACAGAAATCCGCGCGCAACTGGCCCGCGCCCTCGCCATGGGCGTGAAACCCACGCACCTCGATTCCCATCAGAATCGCCTTTTTCAAACCAACAAAGATCTCTTCGCGGTTATCCTCCGCGTTGGCCACGAAAATAATCTTCCCGTTCTCATCCCACGAAACTGGTTTTCAGATTTTCCGTATCTCGAAAAAAGCCTCGGACCCAATGACGTCGTCATCGACCGTGTCATCACCATCGAACCCGGCGTTCCGCCCGCAAAGTGGTCGGACTTCTACAAAAATGCCCTCGAGCATCTCGAACCGGGCGTCACCGAGTTTGTCATCCATCTCGCTTACGCCGACGCTGAAATGAAAGCCGCCACTCGCGAACGCGATACCTGGGGCGCGGACTGGCGCCAGCGCGACTTCGATTTTTTCTCCAGCTCCGAATTTCAAAAGTTACTCCGCGACAACCAAATTCATCTAATTACGTGGCGGGAAATCGGCCGCATCATGAATCCTCCCGCCAAAACGGAGTAAGAACGCATGAATTCAGTGCCCGCGATAAGCGAAAAATCTATCTGGAAAAACCCTTTCGTCTACACCGGCGGAATTCTTATCGTCGTCGCGATTTACGTCGGTTGGATTGTCTTTTCGCGTTGGAACGAAAATCGCCAGCTAGACCGGCGCGCCAGTGATATCACCGCACAAAAACAGCGCGAACAGGACCGGTCCACGGTCGAACAAATGGGTGGTTACGAACTCGCCATTCAATCCTTTTATGGTGATCCGAAAATCCAGCGCGGCGAAAAAGCCCAGCTTTGCTACGGCGTGGCCAACGCAAAGAAAGTCACTCTCGAGCCGCAGTCCAGCCCCGTTTGGCCCTCTTATTCCCGTTGCGTAGACGTAACTCCAACCAAAACAACCACTTACACCCTGACAGCCAGCGACGATGCCGGCCATTCTGTCACCCAGACCTTCACCATCAACGTCCAGTAGCCTCGCATTCCCATCTTGTAGCCGCAATTCCGCCGCATCTATAATGTCTGTCTGCGCGGGGGCGGTCCAAAGCGGCCTTTCCTCCCGCGCGACTCTTTTTTTGGTGGATGGCAATGCCCGACCCCATCGCGAAGATCAAGCAGAAGCTGCAGGAAGAGATTGACCAGCTCGAGCACGAGCTCAACGTCGAGCTTCCCAAGGAAATTGCGGTTGCCCGCGCCCACGGCGACCTTTCTGAAAACGCGGAGTACAAGTACGCCAAGGAACGCCAGGGTTTCGTCAATGCCCGCATCGGCCAGCTGAAGAAGCGCATGGGCGACCTTGGAATGTTAAATCTCACCAACATCCCCAAAGACCGCTCCGGTTACGGCTCGCGCATTCTCGTTCTCGACACCGACCGAGACGTCAAAATCGAATACAAGCTCGTCAGCAGCGAAGAAGTGGACGCCGAAAAGGGTTACATCTCAACAACTTCGCCCATCGGCAAGGCTCTGCTCAACCGCCAGGTCGGCGATGAAGTTCAGGTCGCCACCCCCGCCGGGAAAAAGGCTTTCGAAGTCGTTCGTCTCGTGACCATTCACGAGGACGAGTAACCCCAGCCCTGGCGACAGCGTCATACGGGTATGGTCGTTGGCCGCTTGAGAGGGCACGTATGTTTTGGGGCACAGGGTCCGCACTCGGTTTTCTCGCCATCTTTGGTTATCTGCTTTTCGCCGCCGGTTCGATTCTCCTCTGGTATAACCGCCTGGAAGTTCCCATCTGGATGAACGACGAAGTGGGCGCCATACGGCGCAGTTTGATTCGTCATGCGGTCATCGGCGGCTTCGGCGGCCTTCGCGAAGAAACGCGTTTAAAACTTACTCCTTCCGGATTCCTCCGCCGTTTGGGGCGTCTCTCGCGCCGCCGCATCAATCGCGGCGCCATCCTTCTTGCCGCCGGCCTCTTCCTGTTCTTTCTTGATTTTCTTGTGTAGCAAATCGCATCCTTTTCTCCAGCGCCGCTAGACAACTGCCTCGTCGGTTTGCGATTCTCGCTTCATGAAACCTTCTCTCATTGTTCATGGCGGTGCATGGGACATTCCAGACGAGGCCGTTGACGCCTGCAAGGAGGGCTGCCTCGAAGCTCTCGGCGAAGGCTGGAAAATTCTCGCAAGCGGCGGCTCGTCACTGGATGCCGTCGAAGCCGCAGTAATTGTTCTCGAAAACGCGCCTGTCTTCGACGCCGGCTTCGGCTCTCATCTCAACGCCGAAGGCAAGGTCGAATGTGACGCCATCGTCATGGACGGAGCCACGCTCCGCTCCGGCGCCGCAGCCGGCCTTCAACGCGTGAAGAACCCCATTCGCGCCGCCCGCGCTATTTATGAAAAATGTCCGCACATGATGCTCATCGCCGAAGGCGCGGAGAATTTCGCTCGCGAAAAAGGCGTGCCGCTCTGCAAACCCGAAGAACTCGTCAGCGAAGCCGAATGGGAAGCCTATCTCCGCTGCAGTCAGGACGAACACGCCGCCGAGCATCATCGCGGCCACGAGCAGGGAACCGTCGGCGCGGTTGCGCTCGACAAAGACGGCCGCCTTTTCGCCGCCACTTCCACCGGCGGCACATGCTGCAAACTTCCCGGCCGCGTCGGCGATTCGCCGCTCATCGGCTGCGGTTGCTACGCTGACTCAACTGCGGGCGGCGTCTCCTGCACCGGCTATGGCGAAGCCATCATGAAAATCGTCATGGCCAAGTCTGCCGTGGAGTTACTTGGACATTCCTTCGCGCAAGACTCGTCAAACGCCGAGGCGGCAAATCACGCTGCACAAGCTGCCGTCCGCCTTCTCGCCGAACGTGGTCGCGGCACTGGTGGCCTCATCCTCCTCGATCGCGATGGCAATCCCGCATTCGCCTTCAACACACCCCGCATGGCCTACGGCTACGTCGATGCCGCCGGCTCCTTTCTCACCGGCGTCTAACTCCACTCTTCACAAATAACTCATCCACCATTTTGCCTGTTCTCGCTTCACTCGCGCGTACCACGCGCATGGGAAATAGAGCAGCACCAACGCCAGTGCCCACATCGCATAAATGAACGGCAAATCGTGCCCATACCCTTCCGGCAATTCGTTAAACCAAAATGCTCCCGTTAATAACCACTGGTAGGGCTGATGCAAAATCAGCGCCACAAGCACCGCCATCGCATGAATCAAATAAAGGTGCAGCAAATAGAAAAACATCGGCACTCGTCCAAACACGGTGATCGTTTGCCACGGCCGCAGAAGCTTCTTCCCGTCGAGCAGCGCGAGTAGCAGCAACGACGGACCAAGCGTCATCAACAAGAATTGCAGCGAAGGCGGATATTTCTCCGTGTCAAAAAACAAGATCACCGTCTTCTCCATCGTCGCCTGCACGTGCCAGTCTCCGGGAGTCACTCCTCCGCGCATCGCCGGCGGATTCCCGTACAGATTCGTCAGCCGCAACAATATGAATGCAATGGTCATCGCCGCACCGAGCCGCGCCGTCCAAACCCGCCGGTCGCTCCGCTGCAGCAGCGCTCCAAACGCATAACCGGCCGCCATCACCGCGCACCACGGCACCAGCGGGAACAGCACGAATTCGCCCCATCCAAAAATGTTCACGCCGCCCTTTACATGAAGAATGTTCCACACCCACGCCCAGGACCCGAATTGCGCGGGACGAATCCTATCGGCCAGGTCATGCAGGACGATCACGCCCGCGCTCAAAACCGTGATCCATTTCACCGGCAACCTCACTCCCACCGCCAAAATCACCATGGAAGCACCCAACGCCCAAATCACTCCGAAGAATCCCCAGGGGAATTTGAACGTCCATGCCGTACCGACCACCGTAAATTCCAGCAGGATCAGCCACAGCCCTCGCGTCCACAGAAACCGCCGCAACTCTCCGGGCGTGCGCCGCGCGCCATAAAAATAGGCGCCCGTCCCGGCCAGAAAGAAAAACAGCGGCGCGCAAAAATGCGTAATCCAGCGCGTGAAAAACAGCGCGCCCCACGTCAGCTCCAGATTTTCCGGTTCGAACGCCAGGCGCGTGAAGTAATCCCGCACGTGGTCGATGGCCATGATCACCATCACCAGCCCGCGCAAGAAGTCAACTGCCTCCAATCGCCCGCCAGACCGGTTCCCTGTCGTTACATCGCTCGTTGAATTCATGCTCTTCTCCGACGCAACCGCCTAACATCTGTCCCCGTCTTATACAACTTTCCGGGCGCCTGTCTTTGGCTTTTTTGGTCTGCCCAAAAACACCACGGGCGCAGAACGTTTCCGCTCCGCGCCCGCCACAACTCAAGCTAACAGTTGTTTCTTATGGCTTTTGTGGCACCGCCCCCGGCTGGAACAGGTCAGACAGATCCGTGGCGTTCGCAGCATCTCCCAGGTACGGCCCCACGTGGAAAATATTCTGCAAGGTCCGCAGATCGGAAGAATGCGTGAAGTTGACCGAGCTCGCATACGGCAAGCCGTTCACGTTCTTGTGCGCGTGCTTCGAAATGATGATCTCCGGAATCGTGTGGTTGAAATCATCCGGATTGTCTCCCTTTACGCCGTCCCCTTCGGACTCATCGAACCAAATGATGATTAGGCCGTTCTCCGTGTACGCATGGGATGCCATGATCATCGGCACCACCTGCCGCAGGAAGTCGTCGCCTTGCAGGATCTTTGCCGGATCGCCGGTCAGCCCTTTGTAGCCGCCGCTCAGGGTCGTGTGCATGTCGTTGAACTGGTTCGGAGTGATCCAGTTGTAGTCCGCCACGGTGTCGTTTTCCAGATCCGCGAACAACTGTTGCAGCGGCGCGTAGTTTGAAGACAGCGCATTCGCCGGCGTCGCATCGTTGCCGCCGTTGCTGTCCGTGAAGAACACCTGCGGATTGTGCTTCGCCGCGTAGTTGTACTGGCTCGAACCAGTCCACTCATTTGCCGGCCCGCCACCGAAAATTCCGGAAAAGCTCGTCAGGGGCACCGTCCATTGATCCCGCGGAAGAACCACGTTGGTCAGTTGATTGCTCGTGTTCTTCGTCAGGTCAATGTCCTCCTGATATGACTTCCATGTTTTCCCAGCTGCCGTCAAAAGCGTGACCAGGTGAAGCGGAGTGTTCTGGTTCGTGCCGCCCGTGTACGGGTCGTTGTCGTTCAACACGCCAAAGTTGGTCCCGGCTTCCGCCCAGATGTAGTTCGGTTCGGATGGATGAATGTGTGGATTGGCTCCGCCTAGAGTTGCCAGCACGTTGTGATACGCCGTCGCATACGCAACCTGGTCGCTGATGTCGGATGTCCCATTCACAAGGCTGTTGATGTATGGCGCGTTCGGGTTTTGAAAGATTTGCTGGATTCCGCCGGTGAACTGGTTGGCCGGCTGCGTCCAGTTGTGGTTCTCCATCGCGATCACGAACACTTTCTTCACTTCCTGTGCGTTGCCGCTTCCGCTGCCCACAGTCAGGCCTGCGAGAAGTCCCAACGCGGCCAGATGTTTCCAGTAAGACATGATTCCCCCATAACAAAGATTTGCCCCTGCGATAGAGCCTTCCCGGGTCCGCCAGTTAACCCTCACGACCGCAGCGCACACCAAGGAATATCAGTCCCCCTTTTCAATCAGATGTCCGCAGCATTACTCCTCCAAAACTTCACAGGGCTACTTTGGGGGAATCCCTTTCTCGACTCGCGCACGTCGACTCACACAAACCAGGACGCACACGCACCAGTGCCGGAGGCACGGCAGTACCAGGCCGTCAGGCCTGGGTATCTTCGGCAATGGGAGGAAGCCCCGCAGGGGCGGCACACCGTGCTGCCCGCGGTCGCGAGACAATTTCCCAAGCGCCCGACTCACGGAAACGCGGAGGGTGCCCCAGCCTCGGTTCTCAGAGGCTGGGTCTTAGGGTCTCCTGCCCTTGTCGATCCCTCCACAGCTTGTTACCCAATGTCTTCATCTGGCCAAAAAATACTCTATATTTATCTATTGACTTAGTATTTGTTTTATGCTACTCTGACAAGTGTAATCGAGCTCTATTCGAAATCTTCCAAGTCACTTTTCCCGCGGAATCCCGCTCGCATTGGCCTTTTTCCTTAAGTCCTTCTTTTTCACACTCATGCGAATTGCCTCTCCCCGCAACCCATTTGTTCTGATATCCATCTGAACTGCCCGGGGGTGGGGGTATCAGTTCGGCCAAGCAAAGTTTTCTTCCGCCCCTCTTTCTTTGACTCTGTCACGCCAACGCAAACGGCAACTCTTTTCTCCACAATCACTTCCGCACTCTTTGGACATTCTTCTGCAGCAACGCGCACGCTATCGTCTTTCAATTCAACAGTTTCCGCATTCTTAAACAAAACAACCGGGGTGTGTACCCCATTCCGGCACCTGCGCGGTATCCTCGTATCCTCTTCCTATGCCTGACGTCTCAAAATCCCCCAGCTCCGCCAACGTCGGCCTTTGCGCCTCTTGCCTCCACGCCCGCACCGTCGAATCCGCCAAAGGCTCAAAATTCCTCCTTTGCCAGCGTTCCGCCACCGATCCGTCCTATCCCAAATACCCCCGCCTGCCCGTCCTCTCCTGTCCCGGCTACGAAGAGGCAAAAACTCCAAAATGATTCGGCTGCCCTCCGGTCTTCCAATTTTATATTTCTCGTTTCTGTATCTACTCCTGTAGTAAACTCTGCTACGGTCATCGCCGTGCGCCTTCGCCCTCTTTCCGTTTGCGCATTTCTTCTTCTGCTCCCTCTCCGTGTCTCCGCCGAAAAACTCGTCATCACCAGCACTCCTCCAGGCGCCACCGTCGAAATCAGCGGCATCGTCGTCGGCACCACTCCGTTTGAAAAAGATTTTCCCGGCGGCTACTTCCATCGCACGCGCACTTCGCTCGGCTCGCGCCTCGAACATCCTCTCGTCGCGCGCCTTAACCTCGCAGGCTACGCCACAAAGGAAATTCCCCTCACCGAAGGTCCCATGGAATGGATCTCCCTCAACGGGCGCAAGCACGGCGAATATTTCCTCTTCAAAACCGATCACTTTGACGTGCAGCTCGATTCCATCACGCAGCTTGCGCTCGAAGAGCTCGTCGCCCGAGCCAAACCCGCTGTTCTTTATTTGAAAGGTTCAGACCGCTCCGGCTGCTCGCGCGACTGCCCTCGGGAGCGCAGCTCTCTCAGCGCCACCGATTTAATGACCGTTCTTCGTCGTTTTTATCCTGAGGCGCAGTTCGCCGCGCCGCCGGAATCTGTCGCGGTTTCTGCGGATAATTCCACAGAAACGCCTATCTCTGCGCAATCGCAAAGCACAATTTCGCCGCAAAGTCCCGTTCCCGAAGGCACGGGAACCGTCTCCATCACTTCCGATCCCGACGGCGCGGAAATCTTCGTGGATGAAAAATGTTTCGGCGATGCGCCCGTCACATTGAGATTGCCAGTCGGCACGCATTCCATCGTGCTGAAAATTCCCGGCCATGCCGACTGGCATCGCACCCTGGAGGTGCTGAAAGCAAATAAAGCAACGCTCAAGGCCGTGTTCGACGCGGCCCCGTAATGTGCGTCTCTATTGCGGCCTGTTCGGCAGGAAATCATCCGGAGTTGCGCTCGAGTCCGGATTGGCTTGTTTCTCCGAAACATTTTTCAGAGTCGGAGCAAGTTCGGAGTTGCGGTATTTCGGCGCGCTCACGTAGCCGTGAATGCTGTCTTTGCCGATCCTGTTCACCACGATCTGCACCGGCTGCGGGTCATCGGTCCGGTGAATCCAAATCGGTTCGTACAGATTGATCTTTTTCTTCGCGAGTTGATTGTCGTCCACGATCATCGCGATGTCGTACGTCCTGTGCTTGTCATCGGCCTTGCGCAAAGAAAGGGAGATCGGACCCTCGCGCTTAAATGACTTTGACTTGGAAATGTCGAACTCGAAATAACTCCGCTCGCCGCGTTTTTGCAGCGCAACGAGTTCTTCATGAGTTGTGGCGATCGAGCCGTTCAGTTCGTCTTTGGTCGAGCTCAACGCGCCTTCCAGATCCGTGCGGTTCTTCGCGACCAGATCCTGCGTGTCCTTCAATTGTTTCTGCTGATCGGTCAGCGTGGCCTGCAACTGTTTCAACTGGCGGGAACTCGCCGCCCTCTGCTTGGCGGAAATGCCTTTCCCGCCGTTTTTCGCCGCTGCGTTTTGCTGCTCCTGCAGCGCGGCGGTCGCCGCCGCGGCCTCGGTGGAAACGTCCTTCAGCTTGGAACCCAGCGCATCGATTTGCGAGCGCATGTCCGTCACCGTCGACGTCATGTCCTGATTTCGCGAAGTCAGCTGGCTCACAACGGACTGCTGATGAAATCCATAGCCGACAGCTACTGCCGTACACAAGAGAGAAGCGAGAACAGCAACTACAAGCCAGGAGCGCGAACTTGTGGAAGATGAACTTTCACCGGAATCGTGCTCGTACTTGTCAAAATTCGAGTCCATGAGAATCCTCCGGACGGATGGCAACTGCGGAACGCGTTGCGCATCCTCAAGAAATTAGAGTTTTTGGCCGGGTGACTTTCGTGCTGACGCCAGGGCTGGCGCGACTGCAAAATACAAATCAACGCACAAAAGTAGTGCACGATTATATCCACTATGAAAAATTCAATTCGGACCCCGAGGAACCGCAAATTCAACAAATTGCGGCACAAAATAAGGCAAAAAGGCACGCTGAGGATTTGTCCCGAGGGGTACTAGGTCTGGGAATTTTTGCCTGCTACGGCGAATTCCTTTCAAACGCGGGGAAGAATTGTCCTATTCGTTGCCGCTGCGCAATCGTTGTGCTAGCATCCGCGTCGTCAGGAGAACGGACCAGGGAATCTTTCGTTCGTCCTTCGCCCCTCTTCATTTTCGAGGGACCCAGGCCGTCAGCCGTCCATCGGCTGCGCCTGCCCGCCACAGGCAGGCAAACGAGGCCACGCTCTCCTCCCTCAACACCAGTTCGCCCCAGGCGCAGGCCCGCGCCAAACAGTTGTTGGACGGACCTCGCTGCTCGCCGCGCGCCGGTGAATTCAACTGGAGGTCTGTATGAAAATCTACGCCACCAAGGACATCCGAAACGTTGGCATTGTCGGCCACGGCGGCACCGGAAAGACGCAACTGGTGTCGTCGTTGCTCCACACCGCGGGCATGACGCCGCGCTGGGGAAAAGTTGCGGAAGGAACTGCAATCACCGATTGGGACGAAGAGGAAATCGCGCGGAAAATATCATTACAAACGGGCCTCGCGTACGCGGAATGGCCCTGCACGCTTTGCGGCGGCAGCAACGTAAAAATGAATTTCATCGACCTCCCCGGCTACGGCACTTTTATCAACGAAACAAAAGCTTCGCTCATCGCCGCGGACGCCGCATTGATTACCGTGGACGCGCATTGTGGAGCGCAGGTCACTACGGAAAAAGTTTGGGATTTTTGCACCGAGTACGATATTCCCCGCGCTTTCGTTCTCACCTGGATGGACCGTGAACTTGCAAGCTTCGAGCGCTCGATGGAATCGCTGGAGCAAACGTTTGGGCGCAATGTCGTTCCGCTACAATTACCGATTGGAAGCGAGCGCGGATTTCGCGGCGTGATTGATCTCGTCGCAATGAAAGCGCACATGTACACGCCGGGCGGCGACGGAAAACCAAAAATTGAACCGATTCCGCAAGCCCTGGAAGAGGATGCAAAACAAGCACACGAAAAACTCGTGGAAATGGTTGCCGAAGGCGACGACGAGTTGATGGAGGAATTTTTCCGCGAAGGAACAATTCCAATTGAAGACTTGATTCCCGGCGTGCGCAAGGCCATCGTCGCGGAGAAAATCTTCCCCGTGCTGATGGTTTCATCCACGCAAAATGTGGGGACCGCGAGTTTGCTCACATTTCTCGCAGACGTATTTCCGCATCCCGATGAACACGCTCAGGAAGGTTTCAAAGAGCCCGGCGGCAAGGGCGATCGCGTCGAGCGCAAATATGATGACGGTCAGCCGCTTTCCCTTTTCGTTTTCAAAACGCTTGCGGATCCCTTTGCCGGCCGCATCAATTATTTCAAAGTGAAAAGCGGCGTCTTGAAAAACGACGCGACGCTCGCCGATTTCAATCGCAATTCCCAGGAGCGTTTCCAGCACACTCAAGTCGTGCAAGGAAAACAGCTCACGGAGGTCGGCGAGTTGCACGCGGGCGACATTGGAGCAATCGCCAAACTAAAGGAAGTCTTTACCGGCGATACGGTCGGAGACAAAGCTGCTCCGATTTTTTACAAACCTGCGGTGATTCCTGAACCCTCGATTACATTCGCGGTCGAGCCAAAAACCCGCGCCGACGAAGACAAAATCGGCGTCGGCATCCACAAAATCATGGAAGAGGACTGCGCGCTCCGATTCATACGCGATCCACAAACCAAGGAATTCCTGCTCGCAGGCAGCGGCCAGCAACACATCGAAGTCGTCGTCGCAAAACTTCACAAGCGCTATCACGTCGACCTCACCCTGAAACCGCCGAAGGTTCCATACCGCGAAACCATTCGCGGCAAAGCCGACGCGGAAGGCAAACACAAGAAACAGTCCGGCGGGCACGGACAATTCGGAGTCTGCCGCGTGAAATATGAACCGCTCGAGCGCGGCAAAGGCATCGAATTCGTCGATGACGTCTTCGGCGGAGCCATTCCGAGAAACTGGATCCCGTCCGTGGAAAAGGGGATTCGCGACACGGCCATCCGCGGCTATCTCGCCGGATTTCCCATGACCGATTTCCGCGCTACGCTTTACGACGGAAAATATCACGACGTCGATTCATCGGATATGGCGTTCCAGATTGCCGGGTCGCTCTCCTTCAAGGAAGCGATGAAGCAAGCGCGTCCCGCGCTGCTCGAACCAATCATGCATGTGGAAGTCTACGCGCCGGATCAGTATTCCGGCGACTTGATGGGCGATTTGAGCTCACGGCGCGGCCGAATTTCCGGCAGCGAAGTGCGCGGCCACAACGTCATCATCAAAGCCCTCGTGCCGCTGGCTGAAATGCTCAGCTACGCGACGGATCTCACGTCTAAAACGCAAGCTCGCGCGACGTACTCGATGGAATACTCGCACTACGACTACGTTCCCAATGAGCTTGCCGACAAAGTGATCGCGTCCCACAAGCCACACGCCGAGCATCTGGTAGAAGAAGAGGCTTAACCGAAGCTTTAAAAGCTCAGTTCAGGAGAAACGAGGCAGGAACATGCCGGTGTGTTTGGCGTGTTCGGCGAAACCTTCACCAAATTCTTCGGAGAGGAATTTTTCTTCGCGCTTCGCTTTGCGATAGAGCGACGCCAGTGCCAGCGCGAATCCGAGAAATGACCGGACTTCGCCCTGCACCAAAACCGTTCCGATGAGCGACGCGAGGAGGCCTGTGTAAATCGGATGGCGAATCCAGCGATACGGGCCGCGGCGAATCAGGTTGTGTCCGGACTTGATGGTGACTGTGCCGCTCCAATTTGCGCCGAGCGCAATGCGTGCCCATACGGCGAAGAGCAAACCACCGGCGGTGAGCAGTAATGCAATCAACGCTATGGCGGAATTGTCGGACACCAGACGCGTGGCAAGCCAACCCCACGCAAAATTGCGGTTATAGATGAACATGAACCCGATCACGAGCGGAATGACGTGCTCGAGCCGTTGCCAGGGAAATTCGCGGCGCTTCGAAGGCTTGCTCCACGCAGCCATCAAAAGCCAAAGGATGCACCACGCCATCCAGATTTTTGACGAAAGCTGAAACGCCTCCTGCGTTGATGGAATTGCAATCGTAGCGAGTCCGAGAAGATTGTTCAGCGCATTTAGCCACAACATTTTTGTTTTCCTTATTCACGCGCCCGAATCAACCGGCGGCGGAATCACTCAACTTTTTCAATCGAGAAATCCATTTGCGCTCGGCGGTTTCCCACGGTCATATTCACAAATGTCTTTAGTGTGCCGTCGGTGGGAACCAGGAAGATGTGCTTTTGCGCCATGAGTTTTAGAACATCGTCGGAAACGGTATAGGCGTGTTCGATCGAATCAACGCCCGCTTCCGCTGCGATGCGCGTCGCGTTGTCGCCGATGGCGTGCGCCGCAACTTTTACCTGGGACCGATGCGCCTCTTCGACAATCGCCTTCATCTCTTCCGCAGTAACACTTGCAGGAGAACCATTCACGATTACCTTGATACAACCGGCGCCGTCAGAAAGCGCCTGGCGAACCGCCTGGCGGGCGCTTTCCGCCCCGCGAATGGTCACGTATTCCTGCTCGATGATGGATTGCGCTTCGGGAATGAGTCGGCCGAACTGTCCGCCTTGCGGGGCGAGCGCGCGTGTGGAGGGAATGATACGCGGTCCGAGGAGCCAGCCGTTGTTGATCGCGTCCCGCAGCGCGGCATCACCGTTCACTCCCGAATTCCCCAAGTCGCGGACCGTGGTGATGCCCGCTTCCAAATCTTCGCGGCCGAGTTTGGCTCCGAGCAGTGCGCGTAGCGCGGTGCTCTGCGTGGCAACGATGCGCAACATTTCGACGTCCTGCAGTGAAAGGTTGCTTCCATCCATTTCCGAAAGCAAGTGCGTGTGGACATCAATCAGGCCAGGAAGCAGAGTGACGTCGCCGAGATCGATGACTTTAGTGTTCGAGGGGATAGCGAGGTTTGAGCCGACATCGGAGATCTTGTCTCCGTTTAGGAGTATCACCGCATTGGAGACCATCGAATCGGATTTGCCGTCGAGCAGCCGCGCGGCGCGAATGGCTAAAGTTGGAGACGGTTTTGCGGGAGCTTGTGGCTTCGTCGGCCCTGCCGAGAAAACTAGAAATGTCAGGGCGAGAAAACATAGCTGGCTCTTCATGAGGAGACTCCTGACGGCTAATGTGCGGGGGCCATTATAGTCAAATCGAACACCGCCAAATTGGTGCTTGTTGGGCGGAAAACGAGTTTCAAAATGGGTGAATTATGAAACATCCCGCCTCGAGTAAGAGTGCACGGAAATCGTCAAGGATGCTTGGGCCGCAAACGCAGGCGATTCATGCCGGCGAGCCGAACAAGCACGGAGTCGGCGTGGGAGTGGGGCCGGACATTTGTCGCACTTCCACGTTCACGTTTTCCTCGACGGAGGAGATGAAGCGGTGGGCGGAGGGAAAAAGCAAGGCGTACATCTACACGCGGTACGGCAATCCGACGCTTTCGATTGCGGAGGGGAAAATTGCGGCGCTGGAAGGCGCCGAAGCGGCCGTAGTCACGGCTTCGGGCATGGCGGCGATTTCGAGTGCGCTGCTCGGCGCGCTGAAGCAAGGCGATGAAGTGATTTCCACGGCGCAGACGTACGGCGGAACATACCGGCTGATGCGGGACGAATTCCCCGGTTGGGGGATCGTGGTGCGCCGCGCTGAGACTTCGCTTGAGGGAATTGAATCGCTAGTGACGGAGCGGACGAAAGTTCTATACGTGGAGACGCCGACCAATCCGACGCTGCGCCTCGTGGACTTGAACAAAGCGATTGCGTTTGCGAAAAAACACAAATTGATTTCTATAATCGACAACACCTTCGCGACGCCGCTGCTGCAAAAGCCGATCGAGCTTGGCTTCGACATGGTGGTGCACAGCGCGACGAAATATTTGGGTGGACATTCGGACGTAATCGCCGGAGCGGCGGCTGGCAGCAAGCGCTGGATGGACCGCATCCGGCACATGATCATTGATTTGGGCGGGTCGATGGACCCGGAAGCCGCGTTCCTGCTGATTCGCGGACTGAAGACGCTGGGATTGCGAGTGGAGCGCGGGTGCGCGAACGCGCTTGCGGTCGCGCAATTTCTGGAAAAACATGCCAAGGTCGCGAAGGTGCATTATCCCGGGTTGAAGTCGCACCCGGATCATGCGCTGGCCAAGCGGCAGATGAAGGGATTTGGTTCGATGCTGGCGTTTGACCTGAAAGGCGGGCTGCCGGCGGCGCGGCGGTTCTGCGATCGCGTGCAGCTGTTCCTGCTGGCGGCGAGCCTGGGCGGACCGGAGTCGCTGGTGGTGCTGCCGATTTACAGCTCGCACTACAACATGAGCGCGGAAGAATTGGCGAGAGTCAGCGTTACGCCGGGGACAGTGCGCGTATCCGTCGGGTTGGAAGACACGGAAGATTTGATCGCAGATTTGAAGCAAGCGCTTTCGTAGGCGAAACCTAAGCGCGAAGGTTGCCGGCGGACGAGCCCTCGACGCTCCAGTCAGACTGCTCGGGCAAGAAACCCTTGACGATGTCCTCGAGCTCGTGTGCGCTCTGGGCGTCTGCGGGGTAGTTGTAAACGTGCAGCTTGAAGACGGAACCATGCGTCGCCCGCACGGCCTTCAGCTCTTCTTCGAGCCGGAAAACGATGAGCGCGGCGTTTTCAGAGTCCGCTTCCGGGAGAATGAGGCCGATCAAATCGGGCGCCAGGCGGTAGATGGAATCCGTTGCCCGGAGCTTGCGGGAAAGGGCTTTCGCGGCGTCGCCCCAGACGACACTCGAAACATTCGCAGTGGCATTTGGCACGGACACCGACTGCACCAGCAGCACGGAAAGCGAATGCTGGTCGGTCAGGGCGCGGCGCACTTCCATGGTGAGGCGATCCCAGAAGTGATGCACATCGGGCATGGATTGCAAGAGGTCGGTGTTTGCCTGCTGGCGGAGCTCGATATTGCGATCGAGTTCGAGGAGGACTTGCTGCTTGAGCTTGCGGACGGTGCGCTGGCGGTCGAGGAGATAGCCGGCGAAGAGCAGGGTCAGCACGCAAAAGCCAAAGTAGGCAACGCGAAGAGTCCATTTTCGCGGGTCTTCGGGATGGTCAAAGGCCGGCGGGTACATAAAAGCGGCGAGGCCTGCGGCCTGAATGAGCACAAAAGCAACGGCAAGGATGGTGAGGTGCAGCTCGCGGCGTTCGAGCTGGTCCAAGTCTTCCCGATTGAGAGCGGCCATGGCGATGTTTTCCTGTTCCAGGGTGAAACGTACCGGCGTTTGGGGCAATGGCACTGCAGTACTGCCGATGCGAAAAAGATACGTGGGAAAGTTGCGTGCGACAGGAATGCGGTGGATGTGGGCATAAATGCTTGACACCGGGCTGGATTAGCGCGAGGGTTTTAGGAACGAGTTTCCGCCCGCAGAGACGGGCAAGGAGCACCCTATGACCAGTCGTTTCCCAGCCAGAATCCTGATGGCAGGTTTACTGATTCTTCTGCTTGCAGGGGCTTCTACGCCCGGCGCACCGGCCAATGAAAAGGCCAAGAGCGCGGCGGCGTTCGAGAGACTTATTTCGCTGGTCGGTGAATGGGAAGGCACGAACTCCGCGGGGCAGGTGAAAGCGACATATACGCTGGTTTCCGGCGGCACGGCGCTGATGGAGCGGCTGAAGTCGGCAAACGAGCCGGAGATGATTACGCTCTATTCGCTGGATGGGGACCACTTGCTCGTGACCCATTACTGCAGCATGGGCAACCAGCCGCAGATGAAGACGGCGACGATCACGGAGCTTGGGTCGCCTCTAGCGTTCAAAATCGTGCAGGTGACCGGGATGAAGTCGCCGGACGAGGCTCACATGGTTGGCCTGATTCTGACCATGCCGGACAAGGATCACTTCACGCAGCAGTGGACATATAAGGACAAGGGTAAAGAGCAAGCGAACGTGTTCAAATTCACGCGGAAGAGTTAGCGCATCGCTTTTGCAGAGCGTTTTTGTAGGGAAAAGCTTACGAATTTGCGCTTGCAAACCAAGCTTTCTTTTGGTACACTGAATTTGCGTTTGTTGCTCTTGTATCGCCTTTGGTTTTGTGAAGCGGTCGCAGGGTCAAACTTGCGGCCTTTTTTTGTGCCCGCTGAGCGGATCCACAGAACGCAGCCGAAGAGGGCAGTCCTCGCAAGAGGATTCGCAGCAGGGCACCAGATAGCTTCAAAGAAGAAAAGAGAAACACGAAGTGAGCAAAGAACAAGGAACCGTGAAGTGGTTTAACGCCAGCAAGGGCTTTGGCTTCATTCAGCGCCAGACGGGGGAAGATGTATTCGTACATTTTTCCGCGATTCAGGCGGAAGGCTACAAGTCCCTGAACGACGGCCAGGCCGTTGAGTTCGAAGTCGTGCGTGGCCCGAAGGGTCTGCAGGCTTCCAACGTCCAGCCGCTGTAAACCACGGTTCAGGACAAGATTCGGGCGGTCAGCTTCGGCTGGCCGCCCGTTTTACTTTTGGGGACGGTTTATCAGAAGGAAGTGCGGCTGCCCGAAAGCGTTGACCCCCTCTTGCCCCCTCCGTACCATGAAAGGATGCGGCTTCTGACCCCGGTTCTGGCAACGACAGCGATTCTAGCCTTCGGCTGGGCCGGGTGTGACGACGCAGCCCGGAAACCAGTGCAGGCCCGCGTACCGGCCTCTACTCAGTCCCCAAGCGCTCCCGCGGCTATTCCCGCGGCAAGCCAACATCCCATTGATCAGAATGCGGTTGGGCCATTGCCGGTGTGGAATCCCAACGCGCGAAAGCTGCGCTCGTTGCTTTCTCAGGCCCCAGACGGAAAAGCATGGCTGATTGCGCGCGTGCAAGAGAAGTTCGCGGCGGGAGAACAAGAGTACAAGGCGGGACATTTGGAAGCGGCGCGCCGCGATTTTGACGATGCGTTGGATTGGATCCTCGAGAGCGGCTACGACCCGAACTCCGACCCAAAGCTCGGGGAATTGTTCCACAGGATTGTGGACACGGTGTACGCGTACGAGTTGCAGGCGTTTCAAGCGGGAGACGGGTTCCGCGAGGCGCCGGCCGTTCCGGCGGCGATTGATGAAGTCGCGGACATGACGTTTCCGGTGGATCCGGGATTGAAAGCGCGGGCGGAGGAAGCCGCGAAAAATATTTCGCACGATTTGCCGCTGACCGTGAATGACGAAGTGCTCTCCTTCCTGAATTTTTTCCAGACGCCGCGCGGAAGAGCGATTGTCGAAACCGGATTGCGGCGGAGCGGGCGGTATCAGGAAATGATTGCGCGCGTGTTGCGGGAAGAGGGAATTCCGCAGGATTTGATTTACCTGGCGCAGGCAGAGAGCGCGTTTCAACCGCTAGCGCTTTCGCGGGCAGGAGCGCGTGGCATTTGGCAATTCGTGGCGTGGCGTGGGAATGAGTACGGACTGCGGCATACGTGGTGGGTGGACGAGCGGCAGGATCCGGAGAAAGCCACGCGGGCTGCGGCGCAGCATTTGCGCGATTTGTACGGAATGTTCGGCGATTGGTATCTGGCGATGGCCGCGTACAACTGCGGGCCGGGCAACGTGCAGAAAGCGGTGGAGCGAACTGGATACGCGGATTTCTGGGAGCTGTACCGGCGCAATGTGCTGCCGAAGGAAACGAAGAACTACGTACCGATTATTCTGGCGCTGACGCTGATTGCGAAAGACGCGGCGCATTACGGAATTCATGTGGATCGCGACGATCCCGTGCCGACGGACGTCGTAAAACCCGGGCGCGCGATTGATTTGCGGCTGGTGGCGGAGACGATTGACGTGGATGTGGAGACGCTGCACCAGTTGAATCCTTCGCTGCTGCGGCTGGCGACGCCGGACGATCCTTCCTTCGAATTGCGCTTGCCCGTAGGTACAGCGGAGAAATTTTCCGCGGGAATCGCGGACATTCCCCCGGAGAAATGGGTAAGCTGGCGGCGGCACAAGGTGGAGCCCGGAGACACGCTGACGTCCATTGCAAAAAAATACCGCGTGACGCCGGCGGCGATTGCGTCCGCCAACAATCTGGAAAAGGGAGTGGCGCTCGACCCGGGAGAAAAGCTGATTATTCCCGCGGTGCAACCGGTGAGCGAGACGAAGAGCCGGCTGGTGCAGTACCGCGTGCGCAAGGGAGATACGCTCGGTGGAATTGCGGATCGCTACAGCGTGAGTCCAGAGAACATTCGGAAGTGGAACCACCTAAAGGCGGCTCGAGTGAGCCGCGGGATGATGCTGCGGATTTATACGATTGGCGGGGCGCCGGAGGCTTCGCCGGTACGGGCGCGGTCGAAGCGCAAATCACGCCCGGCGGCAAAGCCGGGAACCAGCGCATCGGCAGTCACGAAGAACCAGTAACGTATTTATTTTCACTATGTTAATGACATGTCGGGGCGCCGGTTGAAGCCCACTCCGCCGCACATTTCACCTCGAAACGCGGACATTTTCGCCTCTTCCCTCACACATGCTTGACATTGCATTCTGAATACGGTACCAACGCGCAAGGCAGAATTGGCTTTGCTAACGCAAACAGCAAGGGCCGTAACCCAAAATTAAAGAATTCCCCCAGGGGAGGAACGAATGGATTTCGATAAAGATCACTTTGACGAAGACAACGAGCTGTCGCCTCTGGAGGAAGACGAACTCGGCGGAGACGCCGAAGAGATCGTTGAGGCCGAGGAAGAGGAGCTGGTGATCGCGGAAGAAGAGCCGGAAGAAGAGGCGGCTCCGGCGCGGCCAGCACCGAAACCGGCGGCGAAAAAACCCGCGCCGAAGAAACCGGCCGCCAAGAAGGCGAAAAAGAAAGCGGCCAAGAAGCCCGCCAAGAAGAAGCCGGCGAAGAAAGCGAAGAAATCCGCCCCGAAGAAGAAAAAGAAGAAGAGATAGTCACCCAGTTTTGCAGATAGGATGGGCGAACCGGCTTGGGCGTTGGGCCTGAGCCGGTTCTTTTTTGAGGCGCTGTTCGTTCGAATCGGGTGTGGTCCGAGTTTGCGGTAGTTCTGATTTTGCATTTTTGGCGCGACCATTTTGGAATTGCAGGCGGGATCCGTCCGCGCTTCCCCTTTTATCCGGTACGTATCACTGCCATACATCCATGTTGCGGGCGCTAGGACGCCAGACGCTTTTTTTTCCGCGGGGAACGCCGGAAAAACGTCGCGAGGGAATCCGTGTACGAAGCGGTGATGATCGACCAGGGCTTTTGCTTCAATGCGGGCGGGTGGACATTTCCGGGTGCGCCGCTCCCGGGGACTCTACGCGCGCAACCGCGTCTATATTGGCGTGAGGGGCCGCGAGTCGTTTGAGCCGTGGATCGAGCGAATTGAAAAGCGCATGACGGAGCGCGTGCTTGACGAATTGATCCGCGAAATTGCGCCGGAGTGGTACGCGGACGATCTGGACTCGGTGATGCGCCTGCGCGAACAGCTTTTGCGCAGGAGAAAACTGGTTCCCGACTTGATTTATGCCGTCAAAAACACCACGCGGCGGCCGTTTCCCAACTGGATCTGAGAAGGTTGGAGCGCATGCCTAATGAGGAATACAAGACGTTTGTGAGCCACATTCTTCGCTACACGTCCGATCTCGTGAGGGACGAATGGCTTAACATCGGAATTTTGCTCTTTGACCCGGCGAACGCAGCATTCGCTTGATCGAGGACGAACGGGAATTCGCGCGGCTTCGCCGGTTGCAGCCTTCCGCGGATGAAGACGTGATTCGCCGCACGCGCGACCATTTGGACGACCACTTTGAAACTTTGTTGGAGCAATTTCGCGCCGGTTCGTCCACGGCAACCGAAGACTTTCAGAAGCTGATCAGCAAATGGGACGGGACCCTGTCGACCGGCTTGCAGCTCAGCCCGCAGAAGGGCGTCGGGACGCGCCGCTTTGTGCAAACGCTGAGCGTGAGCCGTTCGCCGATGGCTTGCAAGGAGTACGCGTATACCGCACAGTACATTGCGCCGCGTGCGGCGTTTAGATCGGAATTTGCGGCGATTACGGACGTTCCGCTGGACAACGACAATCTTCGGCACCGATTTGTGCGCGATACGCTGCGCGACGCCGCTATCGAGCCTATTCCGATGGAAGGGTTCGCGGTCTGGGTGGCCAAGCTCAAGCCCTTGTTGCAGTGGCTTCCGAAGCTCCCCGCCTAGAATAACGAAAACACCCGACCGGGATTTACTCGATTCATCTGAACGAATCGCTTCCATTTTATGGTAAGTATGGTTCGCGAATTTGTGCTTCTGCCGCAGGGGCTACGATGCAAGAGAAGAACCGAAGGGAATTTCTGAGAGCATCTGTTGGAGCCCTCGGCATCGGTTTGTGTTCGGCCCCGGGAGGTCTCACGCACGGTCTTGAGCTCTCTCAATTCGCGCCTGTCGTCCCAAGTAATACCGGCAAGAAACCGCTGCGTCTGGGTTTGATTATCGGCATCGGAAATGATCCTGATGCAGCTTTAACGAAAGTGCACGACCTCGGCATTCCCACAGCGCAGATTTACGTTGAGGAATTCCCCGCGGAACTGGTTGGCAAGCTGCGCGCCGCACTGGACAAACACAAAATCGAAGCCACCTCGCTGGTAGTCGGCGGGCCGGGCCGGGAAATCTGGGATTTCTACGATGGCCCGCTAACCATCGGTCTGGTACCGCGCGCGACCCGCGAAGCGCGCGCGGCGCGCATCAAGAAAGCTTCCGGCTTTGCCAAGGAGTGCGGCATCGCGGCCGTGCAAACGCACTGCGGGTTTCTTCCGGAAGATCCAAATGACCCTGCCTACAAAGAAACCGTGGCCGTCCTTCGCGAACTCGCAGGCGTCTGCAAAGCCAATGGACAGAATTTCCGCTACGAAACCGGGCAGGAGACGCCGATCACGCTTGTCCGCGCCATTCAGGATGTCGGCCTCGACAATCAGGGCGTGAACTTCGACCTCGCCAATCTGATCCTCTACGGCAAGGCGAATCCCGTGGACGCCATCGAAACTCTCGCCCCTTACATTCAGGGAATTCACGCCAAAGACGGCCTTTGGCCGACGAACCCAAAAGAACTCGGCCGGGAAGTTCCCATCGGAAGGGGCAAAGTGGATTTTCCGCGCATCATCGCGCGTTTGAAAGAGTTGCATTATCAGGGAGCGGTAACCATCGAGCGCGAAATCTCCGGCGCACAACAACTCGAAGATGTGCGCGAGGCGAAAAATTTTCTCGAAAAACTGATCGGCTGAATCCGCGGAGGCTTTATGACGGACGAAACGAAACGCAACGACGAAAATGGGGCAAACCTGGATCGCCGGAAATTTATCGAAACCGCCGCGGCGGCTTCGGCGGGCGTGATGTTCCTCAAGCCGGAATTGGTGCGGGGAACCGCGGCAAATTCCGCCGTGCGCGTCGGGTTGCTCGGCTGCGGCGGACGCGGCACGGAAGACGCGTCCAACCTCGTGGATACAGGCGGCGCTCGCGTCGTCGCCCTCGCGGATATGTTTCAAGATCAACTCGACAAAGCCCGCGCGCACTTCGATGAAATACAAAAGGCGAAAGGCTTTTCCGCTCTGGACAGTTCCAAACTTTTCCTTGGCCCCAAAGCTTACGAACAAATCGCCGCTTCGAAGGAAGTAGACGCAATCGTCGTCGCCACGCCGCCCTATTTTCACCCGCAGCACCTCGAAGCGGTCGTTGCTGCTGGAAAACATGTGTACTGCGAAAAGCCCGTGGCTGTGGATGTTCCCGGCGCGTTGAAGGTCATTGAAATCGGCAAACGCGCGGAAGGAAAACTCAGCCTCGACGTCGGCTTCCAACTTCGCGACTGTCCGCCAATTGTGGAGCTGGTCCGCCGCGTTCACGGTGGCGCGCTCGGAAAGATTGTTTGCGGCGAGGCACACTACCTCACGGGTTACATCGACCGCCCGGCCTGGCCCACCGCGTCCGCGGCTGAAAAGCGGCTGCGCAACTGGATTTACGACCGCGTTCTTTCCGGCGACATCATCGTGGAGCAGAACATCCACGTGATCGACATCTGCAACTGGATCCTGCAATCGCATCCGCTTAAGGTCACGGCCACGGGCGGCCGGGCCGGGCGGCCCGCGGACGGCGACGTCTACGGAAACTACAACGCCGTTTTCCAATATCCCGGCGGAGTGGACGTTGCGTTCAGCTCGACGCAGTTCGTTAAAGGCTGGTGGGACGTCACCGAACGCTTCTTCGGCACCAAAGGCGTTTCGCAATCTCCCTACGCGGGGCCGCTCGGCATCTGGGGCGACGAAGCATGGCAGTATGCTCCGCCGGATGCGAAAGATAGTTCGCAACCACAGGCTTTTTCCGTCACGGGAAAATTTAAATCCAATCTCGACCAGGCAGACCCGGAAAAGAAAAAAGCCTTTGTCGAAAGCGTAGTCAGCGGCAAATTCCACAACCAGGCAGAGAAGGGCGCTGAATCGGCGCTCTCCTGCATGATGGCGCGCAGCGCGGCATACACGGGCCGCGAAATTACCTGGGAGGAAAATCTGAAATCGCGCGAAGTGTGGGATCCGAAACTCGATCTGAATAAACTAGGCTGAGGTGAGGAGATGAGCCGCTCTTCACGCCGTAACTTCTTGAAAACTACCGCAGGCGCTGCCGCCGTTGGTTTCGGCGGAGCCGAATTTGCCGGATCCCTCCCGGCGTCACTCGATGCAGCTTCCGCGCACTCCGCGCCACCGAGCGGAGTCTCCTCCATAAAAAAGGGCCTCGTCTACAGCATGTTGCCGAAGAAGTTGAGTCACGCGGACAGGTGCAAACTGGCGCGCGATTCGGGCTTTGAAGTGGTGCAGGCGCCAACGACTCCGGACGAGAAGGATGCCGAGGCGATCAAGAAGGCCGCAGACGGCGCGAACATTCGAATCGATTCCGTGATGAACATGGCACACTGGGATTTTCCTCTGTCTTCCGCAGACGCGGCGGTCGTGGAAAAAAGTCTCGCGGGCGCGCGCACTTCATTCCACAACGCCAAGCTGTGGGGCTCTGATGTCGTGCTCATCGTTCCCGCGGTTGTGAATGCGCAAACTTCCTATCGCGACGCCTGGACGCGCTCGCAAACGCAAATCCGCAGACTCATTCCGTTCGCGCAGGAACTTTCCGTCGTAATCGGCATCGAAGAGGTTTGGAACAAGTTTCTGCTGAGCCCGCTTGAAATGGCTGCATACATTGATGAATTCAAGAGCCCTGCGATTCAGGCGTGGTTTGACGTCGGCAACGTGGTTCTTTACGGCTATCCGCAGGACTGGATTCGCACGCTGGACAAGCGCATCGTCAAGCTGCACATCAAGGACTTTAAGCGCAAGGAAAATGGCTACGAGTGGGTCAGCCTGGGCGACGGAGACGTGGATTGGGCCGCCGTGCGGCAATCCCTCTCGGACATCAACTATTCCGGCAGCGCCATCGCCGAACTCGCTGGCGGCGATTCGGCGGATTATTTCCACGACATCAGCCGCCGCATGGACCGGCTGGTTCTCGGTAAATCCTGATTTAGGCCGCACGCCACCCGCAAAATAAGAAGGCCCTCGAAATTTCAAGGGCCCTTTCTTCGGCAAATTCAGTTTCTTAGACCAGCGGCTCGGACCAGTTCTCGAGCGTCTCCTTCACTTTGTGCAGGAACTGATGCGCGATTGCGCCGTCCACCACGCGGTGATCGTAGCTCAGCGTGACGTAGCACATCGAGCGGATGGCGATGGAGTCGTTGATGACGACAGGCCGCTTTTCAATCGCGCCGAGGCCGAGAATGCCGACGTTCGGCTGGCCGATGACCGGTAATCCAAACAGCCCGCCGAACACTCCCGGATTCGTGATCGAAAACGTTCCTTCCTGTACCTCTTCCGGCTTCAGCTTCTTGGAACGTGCGCGTTCCGCCAGATCGTTCATCGTGCGCTGAATTCCGAGAATATTCTTTTCGTCGGCGGACTTCACTACCGGAACGATCAACCCCCAATCGAGCGCAACTGCGATGCCGACGTTAATTTCGCGGTGCAGCACGACGTTCGTGCCGTCGAGCGAAGCATTCAGCGTCGGATAGGCGCGCAGGCCCGCCACCACCGCCTTCACGAAAAACGGCATGAAGGTCAGTTTTGTGCCGTAGTTCTTTTCGAATTCGTCCTTGGACTTCGCGCGCAGCGCCGCGATTTTGCTCATATCAATTTCATCTACCGAGTAAACGTGCGGCGAAACGTGTTTCGAAGCGACCATGTGCTCGGCAATTTTCAGCCGCATGTTGGAAAGCGGTTCGACTTCGTAATTGCCGAAATAGATGCGCTCGCGCGGCACCCCGATTTGCAGCGCGGGAACGTATTGCGTTCCGTGCGCGGCGGGGCCTCCACCCCCAGCAAGCGGTGCGGGAGCAACAGGCGGCGGTGGTGGAGCAGTCCTCACCGGCGCGGGACCGGAGGACGCCGGAGCGGCCGCCAGAGCAGGAGCAGCAGCCCCGCCGGAGATGACCGCTTCAATATCCTGTTTGCTGACCCTTCCCCCGGAACCTGTTCCCGGCACAGTGGTCAGGTCAATGCCGTGTTCCTTGGCCATGCGGCGCACGAGCGGCGAAGAGTGGACGCGCGTTCCTTCTTTTGCGGCGCTGGCCGCGGGAACTACGACAGAAGGCTGTGGAGCGGGCGGCGGCACGATGGTTGGTTTCGGCGCTGGAGCGGGCGCAGGAGCGGCAGCAGCAGCCGGTGCCGACTTGGCAGGAGCCGGTGCAGGGGCAGCGGCAGCCGAACCCGCCGCGTCAATCACGGCGACGACCGTGTTGATGGGCACCGTCTGGCCCTCGCTGACCTTGATCTCCTTCAGCACGCCTGCGGACGGCGCCGGAATTTCCGCATCCACTTTGTCCGTGGAAATTTCGAAGAGTGGCTCGTCGCGCTCGACTTTATCACCGGGCTTCTTCAGCCATTTGGTGATCGTTCCTTCAAAAATGCTTTCCCCCATCTGGGGCATTACGACATCGGCTGCCATTTTTCGTCTCCTTGAAGCCTACAGCGAAACTCTTGATGCCGTGCGAAGACAGGACTCATGCCAAGTTCCCGGTACACCCTGTAGCTGGTACAAAACATCTCCGCCATGGTAAAAACCAACCTTCGCAACAATCGCAATTCCACCCGCGTAATGCAGCTGTCCTTCCTCAAGCGGGTGATGATACTTCCACGAGGCCTTGAACTCTTGCGGCTCTTTTCGCTCCGCGATCCTTGCAGTTGAGCCAATCGGGAATTCCTCTTTGTAAAGCACCTGCTTACCCTCAATACCTTGCCAGTTCTCGCGCGGCTTCCATGACTTTTTCCTTGTTCGGCAAAAAGTAGTCCTCAAGCGTGGGCGCGTACGGCACCGGCGTATCGAGCGCCGTGACCCGTGTCAGCGGGCCGTCCAAATGGCCAAAAGCGCGTTCACAAAGTATCGCCGCGATCTCTCCGGCGATGCCGCCCGTTTTCGTATCTTCGTGCACGACGAGGCACCGGTTCGTCTTTTTCACGGATTCGATAATCGTGTCGGAATCGAGCGGCGCGAGCGTGCGCAAGTCAATCACTTCCGCTTCGATGCCTTCCTTGGCCAATTCGTCGGCCGCTTCCAGCGAAGTGTGCATCATTGCCGCATAGCTCAGTATAGTTAGATGCTTTCCTTCGCGCCGCACGGCTGCTTTGCCGATAGGAACGATGTAATCGCCCTCGGGAATCTCTTCCTTGATACGCCGGTACAAGAATTTGTGCTCGAAGAAGAGCACGGGATTGTTATCGCGAATCGCGGCTTTTAAAAGCCCCTTCGCATCGTACGGGGTCGAGGGATAGATCACCTTCAGTCCTGGCGTGTGCACAAAATACATTTCCGGATTCGCCGAGTGAAACGGCCCACCGTGGACTCCGCCGCCCGCTGGGCCGCGAATCACGATGGGTGCGGGCGCATCCCAGAGGTAGTGGCCCTTCGCCACGAAATTCGTAATCTGGTTGAAGGCGCACACGATGAAATCAATGAACTGCATTTCTGCGATCGGCCGCAGGCCGAGATAGCTCATGCCGCACGCTGCGCCGACAATCGCGCTTTCGCTGATCGGCGTGTCAATCACGCGCTCCCAGCCGAATTTCGCGAGCAGGCCTTCGCTCGTTTTGAAAGCCCCACCGTAAACTCCGACATCTTCGCCGAGCAGCACGACGGTCGGATCGCGCTCCATCTCTTCGAACATCGCCTGCTTGATTGCGTCGAGAAAGGTGACTTGAGCCATTAGCGTTTTGCCTTTCTCGCTACAGCTACGCCGGCTTTCTTCGCTGGCTTGCCGGATTTATTTGCCGCGCCCTTCGCGCCGTTGTTCGAAACGGCGGCTTCTGCTCTCTGCTCATGTTTCTCGGTGTCGCCAAAGTGAATCGGTGCACTGCCGCCACCGGAGCCTTTGCCGGTTCCGAATCCTTCTACGGTCCAAACTGCTGGAACGCTCGATTTCGGCGGAGTCACTTCCGCCACAGGGCGTTCCCACTTCGCGCGAATTTTGTGGCAATCGTCTCCGGTACAATAGACACCGTGTTCGGCGAATTCGGCGGGCGGGAACGGGGAGTTCTCCGCAAAATCGCGTTCCTTTTCGAGCAGCGCATTAATCTTCGCTTCGATTTCCCGCTTACCCTTTTCGTCAAGCAATCTTTCTTTGAACAAAAACTTTTCGTGCCGCGCAATCGGATCGCGCTCTTCCCAATATTTTTTCATCTCCGCGGGAACATACTCGGCGGGATCGTGTTGCGCGTGGCCCAAGCGCCGGAAAGTTTTTGCTTCGATGAGAATCGGCCCTTCGCCGGAGCGGGCCAGCTCGACCGCTTCTTTCGCCGTCGTGTAAACGGCGGCCACGTCGTTGCCGTCAACCATAAAACTCTTTACGCCGTACGCCTTCGCGCGGTCCGCGAGATTTTCCACCGGCACCTGACGCCTTACCGGGGTCGAATACGCCCACAAATTATTTTCGAGCACGAGGACGAACGGTGCTTTCTGCGTCGCCGCAAAATTGAGTCCTTCGTGAAACACGCCAGTCGAACTGCCGCCATCGCCAATCCACGTCATCGCCACAATTTTGTGTCCGAGATAACGCCCGGCCATCGCCACACCGGTCATCACCGGAATCAAATCACCCAGCATGGAAATGGGCGAAACGATGTGCAGATTTTCCAGGTCGCCGAAGTGGCTCGTGCCGTCTTTGCCCTTCGTCGGTGAATCGTACTTCGCCATGTGCTGCATGAAGACGTCGCGCGGCGGCACGCCTTTCACCAGGAGTGCGCCGATATTGCGAATCATCGGCGCCAGCCAGTCTTTTTTTTCTAGAGCGAATGCCGTGCCTACGGAAACCGCTTCCTGTCCCAAACTCGAATACAGTCCGCCGACAATTTTGTTCTGGCGGAATAGCTTAACCATCGTGTCTTCCACGGTGCGGTTCAGCCGCATGTAGTAGTACAGGTCCAGATGCTGCTGCCGTGTTAGCGCTTTCTTCATGCGTCTCTCCGCTGCAAACCCCTACGCAGTCGCCGCGACCGGTTGTTCCAATGCTTCGAGCTTTTCCATCAACTCCGCGCGACTGACTTCCAGCAATTCCAGGCCAAAAACTTCGCCGAGATGCCGCGCCAGCTTCGGTTCAGCTTCTTTTGCGTCAACTCTGCGGCCAAGTAATTTTTCAAGCGAAGTCGCTTTCCGGTCTGCGATTCCACACGGCACAATCAAATCGAAGTACCGCAGATCCGTCGAAACGTTGTACGCCAGACCATGCGATGTCACCCAACGGCTGATGTGTACGCCGATCGCGCCCAGCTTCTCGGAGGTTTTTCCTTCGCCGACCCAAATTCCCGTTTTCCCGGCTTCGCGTTCCGCCGCAATCCCAAATTCTGCTGTCGTTCGGATCATCGCCTCTTCCAGCATGCGCACGTACCAGACAACGTCGCGGCGAATCGCCCCCAGATTCAGAATCGGATACGCCACAATCTGTCCCGGCCCGTGATACGTCACGTCGCCGCCGCGGCTCGTTTCGAAAAACTCCACGCTCTTTTGCCGCAGCACGCGCTCGCTCGCGAGCAGATGCTCGGGCTTTCCGTTGCGCCCCTGCGTAATCACGTGCGGATGCTCGCAGAGCAGCAATACATCCTCGATCGCGCCCAACTTCCGTGCCGCAACAATTCTCTTCTGCAGCGCATACGCTTCCGCGTACGGAATCAAACCCAAATCGACTTGGAGCGCGCGAGCCACTTTCTTAAACGTTAATCTGCAGTCCGCGGACGCTGGCGAAGCTGTCGCCCAAGGCTTCCCAAACGGTCGGGTGCGCGTGGACCATATTCATCATGTCGTCGATCGTGCCTTCAAGATTCAGCACCGCCGCCGCTTCGGACAAAATTTCCGTGGCTAACGGGCCAATGATATGAATGCCCAGCACCTCGCCGTACTTTTCGTCGCTTACAACCTTAATAAATCCACCGTGATTGTTCAGAATCGTCGCTTTGCTGTTGCCGACGAACGGAAATTTTCCCGTTTTCACTTTGTAACCCGCGTCGCGCGCCTGCTTTTCGGTCAAACCGATCGAGCCAATCTGCGGCTCGCAATACGTCGCATTCGGAATGCGGTCCTTGCGAATCGGCTGCGTCGGTTTGCCTGCAATCGTGGTCACGGCGATGATTCCTTCCATCATCGCCGCGTGCGCCAGTTGCGGCAGCCCCGCCACGATGTCGCCAATCGCGTACAAACCCTTCTCAGCCGTTTCCATCGTCGGCCCAACGTGTACAAATCCACGTTCGACCTTCGCTTTCGATTTCTCCAGCCCGCAGCCTTCTGTCATTGCGATGCGGCCAACGGCAAGCAACAGTTTCTCCGCCTGCAGCGTTTGCGACTTGCCATCCTTGTCCGTAAACGTGACCGTTACGCCTTTTGCGTCCTTCTTCACGCTTTCAACCTTGCAACCTGTCTGTATCGCGATGTTTTTCTTCTTGAACGCCTTTTCCAGCTCCGCGGAAATCTCTTCATCTTCCACCGGCACGACGCGCGGCAGCGCCTCGAGGATCGTCACCTGTGTCCCGAACGAATTGTAAATTGAAGCAAACTCCACGCCGACTGCGCCGGCGCCAACCACGATCAAAGACTTCGGAATCTCCGGAAGCTCCAGAATCGAGCGGTTCGTCAAAATCGTCTTGTGATCGGGTTCAATTCCAGGCAAGGATTTTGCTTCCGAGCCGCTCACCATCAAAACATTTGAAGCTTCAATCGCCGTTTTCTTGCCGTCTTTCTCGACGCTGATCTTTCCGGGGCCTTCGTAACGGCCCCAGCCCTGCACCCATTCCACCTTATTTTTCTTGAAGAGAAACTCGATGCCCTTCGCGTGCTTCTTGACGATTTTGTCTTTGCGCGTCATCGTCGCGCCCCAATTTATCTTTACGCCGTTCACTTCGATTCCGTACTCCGCTGCGTCCTTGAAGTGATCGTAAATTTCCGCGTGATGCAGCAAAACTTTAGTGGGAATGCAGCCGACGTGCAGGCACGTCCCGCCGAGATACGGATCCTTTTCCACGACGACCGTCTTTAGCCCCAGCTCACCGGCGCGAATCGCCGCAACGTATCCTCCGGGACCGCTCCCGATAATCGCCACATCGTACTTTGCCACGCTGAGTCTCCCTTCGGCTGGACCCCGCTGCCGGGTCCGGAACCTGTCGCGCGCTCATTTCGCGCCCGGTTTTGATTTTCGCTCTAGGACTTCTTTGCGGCCACCCGCTCACGCTGGAGGTTGCCGTTCCGCGCCCTTCTACCCTAGCCAAAGTGGCGGCGTCCCGGCAAACTTCGAATTTTAGCAGCCGTGGTGCGCCGTAGCAAATCGGGCTTTGCACAAATACCGGTCTGCCTGTCCCTCTATGGCACTCTCAATTTGGCAAGGAAAACCCGGTCAGGGCGGCAGTTTTCACCCAATTCCGCAGCCAGGGCGCTTCAGGCGAAGCCTGGGCAAATATATCATTTCTATAATCGTATGTACTATTACCTATCAGGTATAGACATTTCCCTATTTGCAATCGGATTTACTAGTTCGCATATCACATGTCCTTTAATTCCGGGTCGTATTGTACGGCCGCGTGGCCAAAGAACGGAGGCTTTCCATGGTCATGCATCCTCGGGAACGCTGGCGTTGCATCAATCAAAATTGCGGTTGCATTTGTCGTTGTTGAATTGGGAAGTTCGTCGGACGGAACGAACCCTCGCTGCTCCTGCGGTTCCATCATGAAAAAAGAGTTCAAGTCCCCTATTCTCTCGTATCTTGATTTTCTGCATCTCGACCCGCCGCTGGTGGCCGCGAAGAAACCAGAGCAGGGCTAAATCATGAACTCTTTCAAGCCAGTTCGCTCCGCAACAAGACTCTTCGCGTGCAGGCCGATGTGCCGCATACGTTCGGCACACTGCTCATCCCGCTGGCGGTTGTCCTTGTCGTCTGGGGAATTTTCCTGGTGGAACGCACGGTCGCCAATCCACTTTCGTCAGATATCGGCGCGATTCTTTTTGGATCCGTCGTTCTGGCGTGTGGCCTGCTGTTGATTGCTTATTTGCTGCGTGCTGCGCGCGTTTCCGCAATTTCGCAGGTACAGGAAAGAATCGCAAGAGCCGAACAACCCAGGCCGCGTCGAATGGTGCAGCGCACTTCGATGCCAGCGCAATGCTGCTGTTCCTCAGTGCGCGTCCGAACGCGTCTACGTGGGACGACGTTCGCATCTCCCTCTGAGCATTTGCGCCGGAAGTGCTAAACTCTCGCCTCGCTGACGGGCCACCGCCAAATCTTTCTTTTGCGAGGCGCTCATGCGTAAGCTTTTCTTTCTCGCCTTCTGCTTGCTGTCACCTTCACCGTTATTCGCGCAAAGCTGCTCTGGCACTGCGGAATCGCTGTTTTCACTGACGCAACCTCACGACTACGTCCAAAAACGCGTTTCGAGCTACGACCGTTCCGGCGCCAACGCTGACGCCCGTCCGATTGCGCCAGATGCAACACTCGATCTCCTCGATGTCGGCGGCCCCGGTGTCATTACTCACATCTGGATCACCATCGCCTCGCCTGAACAATTTCATTTGAAAAAGCTCGTACTGCGCATGTATTGGGACGGCGAAGCAACACCGAGCGTGGAAACTCCCATCGGCGATTTTTTCGGTCTTGGTCTTGGCGAATATTTTCTGTACCAATCGGTTCCTCTCGCGGTCGCCGCGGATAAAGCGCTCAACTCTTTTTTCCCCATGCCGTTTCAAAAACATGCGCGCATCACCGTCACTAACGAGGGCAAAGAAAAAGTGGACGCGTTCTACTTCAACATTGATTACCGCGCCTGCGCGAAACCGCTCGCTGCGGACACACTCTATTTCCACGCACAGTACCGCCAGCAATCTCCCGCAAAGGGTTGGATCTCCGATTGGACGTCCAATGGAGAACCTAAAGTGAACGACAAGAAGAATCTCGATGGCAAAGACAACTACGTCTGGCTCGAGGCAACCGGCCGCGGCCACTACGTCGGCGTCACTATGTCCGTTCTGCAAAACCAAAACGATTGGTGGGGCGAGGGCGATGACATGTTTTTCATTGACGGCGAATCGCTGCCATCCATCAACGGCACGGGCGCGGAGGACTATTTTCTCGGCGCGTGGGGTTTTGGCTCACATTCTTTCGCGTATGGCTTGATGGGTGCGCCAGTCAAAGGCGACGAACTCGCCGGGAGCCGCACTTCCGCCTACCGTTTCCATCTCGATTCGCCTATTCCCTTTACAAAATCCCTGCGCGCCACCATCGAGCACGGCCACGCCAACGCGCGCTCCGACAACTATTTTTCCGTCGCCTATTGGTATCAAACGGAGCCCCATGCCGCTCCGACCGCGCTTCCGCCCGTCGAATCGCGCGTCCCGCGCCTCTACCAAGTCGGCGGCCCCGGCAACGCCCCCAGCCCTCACTAGCACTAATTTAACGCGGCGATTTTACTGAAAACTGAGGACCGACTCTGAGGACTGGGCGGCCTTCACGCCCGCGGAATCGCCGGAAAATACGTCTCATTCAGAATATTCTGATGGTGCAGCTGATGCCCCGCGATGATGTACGCCTGCGCCCGCGCCGAAACCGGATTGTCGCTCGCCGTCCCGCGCCGCGTCCACGCCTCCGGCGCTAAACTCTGCACCAGCGTCATGGTCGCCGCGCGCACGGCCGCGAATTCCGCCGCTATGTCCGTCAGCGTTCGCTCGCCAAATGCCGCGGGAGCAATGTAGTCGTCCTGTTCGAATCCCGGTAATGGTGTTTGATCCCCGCGCGCAATCCGCAGCAAACGATACGCAAAAATGCGTTCTGCGTCGCAAACGTGTCCAATCACTTCTTTGACCGACCATTTGCCCGGCGCATAGCGGAAATTTCCCTCGCGCTCGCTTCGGGCCGCCAAAAGTTGCCCCATCAGCACGCGCTGTGCCTCCAGCACGCCGACAATGTCGTCACTCGCAATCAGCGAAACATATTTTTCATAATATGGGGCATACTCGTCGGACTGCGGCCGGGTTACGGGAGCGCGCTTCGGAATCATGCGCTGCATTATACTCCCGTCTGGCAAGCCTGAATCACTGCTGCCAAATCGCTGCAGCATCATAAACGGAGGCCGCATTGGCCGGTAGCTCTTCGCGCGAATCGAACACCCTGGCAAAACTAAACTGCGCCTCCGTTGCCTTTTGTGGCATAGGCTTCAGCCTGTGCTCTTCGCCGTTCGGAGCTCCCAATTGATCACTCAATTGAAATCCGCCCGCATCGCTTTCCAGGGCGAACCCGGCGCTTTCAGCGAAGCCGCCGCCATTCAGCTTCTCGGCGAATCCATCGCCACTGTCCCGCGCCCCACGTTCGACTCCGCCTTCGCCGCCATCCCCGAAGGCGCCGCCGACGCGCTTCTCGCCCCCGTCGAAAACACGCTCGCCGGCTCCGTCGTCCGCGTCTACGACCTGCTCGTCGAAAGCGATCTCACCATGGTCGCGGAAACCATTCTCCACATTGAACATCAGCTCATCGGCTGCCCGGGCGCCGCGCTCGCCGGTCTTCGCTCTGTCTCTTCACATCCCGTCGCGCTCGCGCAATGCGAAAAGTTTTTCCTCGCGCACCCAAATCTAAAACGCGTTCCCATGGAAGACACCGCCGGCAGCGTCCGCGAAGTCATCGCTCGCGGCGACAAATCTTTTGCCGGAATCGCCGCGCGCCGCGCCGCCTCAATCTACGGCGGCGTCATTCTCACCGAAAACATTCACGACAATCCCGAAAATTTTACGCGCTTTGTTTTGCTCGTTCCGTCCGCGCAAGCCGCGCAGTTCGCTTCGCCGGGCGCCAACAAAATGTCCATCGCCCTCCGCCTCGCGGACAAGCCGGGCACGCTCCTCGCCGCCCTCGAACCCTTTGCCCGCCACGATGTCAATATGAATAAGATCGAAAGCCGCCCCATCCACGGCCGTCCCTTCGAATACCAGTTCTACCTCGACGTCGTGACCAACTCCGTCCCCGCCCTCGAAAGCGCCCTCGCCGCCGTCCGCCCCGCCACCACCTTCCTCCGCATCCTCGGCCTCTATCCCCCCGCCAACCGCGCTTGAAATCCCCGGAATTCTCATGGATCAATGCACGTGGGCCACATCGTCGTTCATGGAGAAAACATCTTTGAAGTCGGATTCGTAAGGAAAAACGTGGATCATCCAGGTGAACATATAAGGGTGGAAAACTCCCCGTTCGGCTGTGCAAGCCTCCTGCGTGTTTATGGAGCCGAACATGCCGAACTTGGGATGAGCGGCCAGATAGTCTTTTACGCGATCTTCCGGGGCGTCGCAAACATTAACGTGCCTATGCCAGCGCACTACGCTGAGCGGGATGCGCTCGTTCAGCTCATCTTCGGTTGCGTCGGGGTTTGCCGTGTACATCACGCCCTCCAGCTTGTATTCCTGCATCGGAGTTCGGCGGTAGAGCAGAGCTGTGGGCTTGCTCGGGTCGAAGTGGAGATCAGCCTCCCGCGTATTCGCGTTGCTTATGAAGTGATACTGAGCCTGCTTGAGTTTCGGGTTGGCAATGACATATCCGTCAGCCAAAGCTTTGCGGTAATCCTTATAGCGTTCGATAGCTGCCCTCGTTGTGGCCACAACCGCGATCGCTTTTTCCTTGTCCCCGGGCCGCTTTGGCCGTAGCGGGGTTATATACATGTGGCCGGCCATGGCCGCCATGCTTGGACCCATGTCGCTCATGTCGTCGCCGTGCATGTCCATTCCGGGCATGCTGCCGTGGTGATGTTCCTGCTGGCCTGTTTGCCCAAGCGGAGCGGTCAGCAACGCGGCGTCAAAGAGGAGCGTCAACACTACTAGGCTCTTGAAAGGGAGTTGAAAGGACCGATTTTGTTTTTCACTCACTGGCGAGAACCTCGGTATCTCCGGCGTTGCTCCAAAGTTCCCATAAATCATACCGCCACGAATAATCGGCCACAAAAGGAATGTAGGCGGTCAGCAAACCCTGCATGAAAATCCTTACTCTTCAGACCGCGCCAAATACAAAGAACCCACAAGCGCGAACACAAGTGCCACAACACCCATGAGAAGCGCGCTTTCTCCAAAAACGCCTGCCGACCAAATTTCATTCTTTGGAAAACTGCTCACAATCGACCGCAGGTGACCGGGCGAAAGTATCAACCACAGCGCCGCCGCGGCTATACACACATAGCTAATTCTCCTCACCAGCGTAATGGATCGAGTCGCGCCCTCCATCGCCATTTGCTCGCTCGCGAGCTGCCCCTTCCACCAAAGGAAGTCCGCGTCCGGCAACACAGGAGCCGCAGTCCCCTCCGCTTGCAGAAATTCCGATACGGCGACCGTATCCGAACAAATGGCGCAACCGCTCGCGTGCTCTTCCAGCTGGGCATCCAAAGCGCCGCAACGCAACGCCTCGATAATTTCGTTTTCCTTTTCGCAGTAAATTCGCTTCATAACTCTGCACTCTTTCCCGTTTGCGAACGTTTCCGCAGCGTACTTGCCAGCTCGCGCCTTGCGCGAAAGAGCAAGACACGAACGCTCGCCGTCCTTAATCCTGTAAGCCGCGCAATCTCTTTGTGGTCGAAACCTTCGACGTGCGCAAGCCAAAGCAGTTGACGCTCGCGCGGTTTTAACTGCTCAAAAGCCCGCCGCACATCCGTCCGCGTTTCAGGATCCTCTTCGCAGGACTGCTCTGCCGTGCTAACCGTCTCTGAAAGTTCCCCACGGCGCCACCTGTCGCGCAAAAGATTCGTCGCAATCCTGAAAAGATAACTCCGGCTCTCTGCGGCATCCATTTCCGGCAACCTGGCAGCCAGAAAACGGCAGTAGCTCTCCTGCAGCAAATCGTCGGCAACATCGCGTCGCCCCGATATCCGCAGGAGATAAGCCCACAGCGCGCGGTTCGTCCGGCTGTAGAAAACGCCAAACGCCTCGCGGTTCGCATTCGGCCGGTCAGCCGAGTCCGCAAGCGAGCTGGGCATTTGCTCCGGCAGCTCGAGTGGAGCGGCGCGAGCTTGTGGCAAAATCCGCATTCATCACGAACGGTGCGCAATCGTCTCGCGCAGCAGCCCGAACGACTTCGACAGGAAGTACGACAGCGCCGCCGACAGTCCGAAGCCAAAGCCCAAGGTGAGGATGATAGTGCCGAATATGAGGAATTCTTCCTCGGCGCCAGCTACTCTACCGCGCAAAAACAGCAGCGCAAGCCCCAGCAGCACGAGAATAACGCCCGCTTGTGCCGCGCCCAGAATCCGCCCATACGGCGTCCTTTGTTCCGCGGTGAGTGATTCTTGGAACCGCTTCCCCGCATCACTCTGGATATACGCAAGCAATTCCTGCCCCGAGCCGAACTTTTCCAGCAGCTTCGTCTGTATTCCCGCCTGCAACTTCGCCGTCTTAAACCGCGCAATCGTGTTAAAGATGATCCAAACGATGAATCCAAACCCAGCAAACAGAATCGGAAATATGATCACTTCTTCGGACATGGTTTGCTCCCCTTCACTATCTATAACGTCCGGCCCCGACAAATGGTTAACACAGACTTGCAGAGGACGAAACCGCTGCCGCTCGCATCTCACCATAGTGGTCATTTCTCCCGGGCGATCCAACTTGATTTCCGATTACCGCTTGCTAATGAGGCATTGGAAGAGATGACACATAGCTAGACGAAATTAGTTCGGATAGAATCGCGGAGCGGCCCGAAGGTTCGGGCAAATTATCTATGCCGCCGACGGACCCATGGTTTATAGCGACCCAATCCAAAACAAATTTTTGGAAAATGCGATTCTCTGGTTCGGGCATGAAAAATGGCTGCGTCGGTGGCCCGTAGCGCAGAGGCTTCGAGTGACGAGTATTCGAATAGTTGCGATCGTTCTTTGCTTGGCGTTTAGCGGCCGATGCTCTGCTCAAGGACAGGCCGGCGCTCAACCGATGAAGCATCTCCTCGTGCTCGGCGAAGAAAAAGGCTACCGGCATGAGTCCGTGTCGCACGCCATGGCTACGATTGAACGCCTGGGCCGTGAGTCTGGCCTGTGGACGACGACGATCCGAACGGACACCGAAGTACTCACAAAACAAAAGCTCGAATACAACGCCAAGAATCTAAGTGACTTCGACGCCGTGCTTTTCTACACCGCTGGCGAGTTGGAGATGAACCCGGAACAGAAGGCCGCGCTCTTATCCTTCGTTCGCGACGATGGCAAGGGCTTCATCGGCGTGCACAGCGCGACCATCACGTTCACCTCCTGGCCTGAATATGGCGAAATGATCGGCGGATATTTCGACGAGCATCCCTGGGGCACGTTTGATGCTCCCATTCTCGTCGAGGATCCGAACTTCCCGGGCATGCAGCAGTGGCCGGCTTCTTTTGTTCTGAAAGACGAAATCTATCAGATGAAGGATTATTCGCGGGATAAGGTTCGTGTACTCATGCGGCTCGACGCAAGCAAACTCGATCTGAATAATCCACGCGTTCACCGAAAAGACCGCGATTTTGCCATTACCTGGGCAAAAATCTATGGAAGAGGGCGCGTCTACTACTCCACACTGGGTCACGTCGAGCAAAATTGGGATGATCCTCGGCTCCAGAAAATGTACTTGGAAGCTATCAAGTGGGCGATGAATTTAGCAAATGCCGATGTAACCCCGCGACCGCTCCCGACTCAAACCGTGAATCAGCGGCCCAATATTGATTCCGGCGCGATCGAGCCTGTGTCGCAATCGCGAAGGTAAGCAAGCGACGCGATTGACGAGAGTTTTCGGCCAGGATTATCAAAACGGAGGTCGGAGGTCTATGTGGCAGCTGCTCTTCGCATTTTTGTTGGCGCTTCCAAACGCGCGGGCCGCTCAAGACATTTCCACAGCGCCAGCGACTGCGACCGGTCATCCCATTCTGGCGCTGGGCGCTGCGGCTCCTGATTTTTCGCTGCCCGGTGTGGATGGAAAGACTCACACGCTTGCTGACTACGCGGCCTCTCCGATTTTGGTCATCGTTTTCACCTGCAATCACTGTCCGATCGCGCAAATGTACGAGCAGCGCATTCAGCAGTTGGAGACAGACTATCGGGACCGCGGCGTCGCGGTGGTGGCCATCGAGCCAAACGACCCCAAGGCTCTTCGCATCGATGAACTGGATTCTTCCGACATCAGCGACAGCCTCGACGAGATGAAAATTCGATTCGAATACAAACATCTCCACTACCCGTATCTCTACGACGGTGAGACTCAATCGGTTACTCGCGCGTACGGACCTCAGGCTACGCCCCACGTCTTCGTCTTCGACAAAGACCGAAAACTGCGCTACGAGGGCCGCATCGACAACAGCTATCGCAAAGAAATGGTGAACTCTCGGGACGCGCGCAACGCCATCGACGCTTTGCTGGCAAACCGTGAAGTGTCCGTAAAACACACTGGCGTCTTCGGCTGTTCGACCAAGTGGAAAGAAAAAACCGCGTCCAGCGAGGCGGCCCTGCGAAAGATCTCGGCGGAGCCGGTAAGACTGGAACTCGCTACGGCTCAGGACTTGAAGCTCCTACGTGAAAATCCGTCTAACCACATGACGTTAATCAGTTTCTGGGCGACTTGGTGTGGCTCGTGCATCGACGAGTTCGCCGACTTCCAGGAAACCTTTCAGATGTACAAAGTTCGCGATTTCGATTTGATCACCGTCTCTGCCAACATGCCCGATGAAAAAGGCGGAGTAATGAGGATGCTCGAGAAAAAACATGCCACTAGCCGCAACCTTTTGTTTGCTTCGAATGACACCGCGGCCATGCAGGCGGCGTTCGACCCGGCCTGGGATTCCGCGGTTCCCTATACCGTCATCCTCGCTCCCGACGGCAAGATTCTGTACAAAAAACTGGGTACCGTGGACATTCTCGAATTGCGCCGAACAATTCTTGCCAATCTGCCATCGGAGTACATCGGCTTCAATCAATACTGGCAGGCCGGCTCCACTCAAAAAGACTCCGGGAAAAGTGACGGTCAATAGGATTGGGCATCCACGCGGTTGTTGTCACCCGCGCCCTCTGAGGCTCAATGAGAAAGCACTTACTCTTGCTACCTGTGCCCAAGGCAGCGTGAAAAACGCTATCTTATTGGGGATCGGATCGATTTAACTTTCCCGGTAAACGCGTTCTATCAGAGTTGATGACAATAGCGGAAGAAGCTTGCTTGGCCTTCCGAACGATCCCGCCAAAAAGTCTCCCACTGCTTCGGTTAGATCTGGGCTCTGCCGCCGTCGACGAACAGTTCGATACCCGTGACGAAACTGGAGTCATCCGAAGCGAGAAACAACGCCACCTTGGCAACCTCCTCGGGTTCCCCCATGCGTCCCATCGGGGCGGTAGATACAATCCGCGCAATCACTTCTACAGATTGCCGATTCACCAGCGGCGTATTGAAATCATCGGCTCGCGCGACGGATTTCGCCAACTACATCGGCGAGCGTAATTCCATCAAGACTATTCTCGAAGCTCTCCTGCGCTTTCTTTAGGACCGACGACATGGATCCCTTAATGTTGCGGCTGATCGGGCATCTCTTCTCCACTGGATAACTATGAATCGCGAATGTTGGAGGTGCCTCGCTGGCGCGATAAATGTCCAAAAGCGTTATTTGCTTAGGGGAACGCGTGAGCCTGCTCGCGCCGTTCTTACCGCGCGTTGTGACGATCAGGCCGGCCTTTGAGAGTTTCGAGAGAGATTTCCTCACAAATGTGGGGTCTGCATTCACACTTTCAGCGAGGGTTGCCGAACGGATTTCCTCGCTGTTTCGAAAACCAAGGGCGGCCATGATGTGCGCTGCAACCGTAAATTGGACGCTTCTTACTGACATGCTTTCTCCTACGCAATATGCGATGCCAACAGCACAATTGGTTATAATTTTTTGGGGGGGCTTCAACAAAAAACCCAAAGGTCTCACACGGTCGTGATGGGAGTGTCCTTAATTGGCGTCGACGGGCGGCGTAGGGCTGTTACCTGCGTAAAGCAGTGTGATGGGTTGTCACCAACATCCATCTGCTGCCAAACAAAAAGGCCGGCGCTTTCGCCGGCCTCTTTGCCTTTTCTTTACCTCGTTACTTCCTTACTTCATTGCGTCGTCCTTTAGCAGTAGCTGCACTCCGCATCGCCCATTCCGCCTGTCATGCCGTCCTTCATTCGCTTCAGGCGGTTGCCGAGCCGTTCCGCAAGCTGATGCCGCGCCCGCCACAGCCGAGCCTTCAGCGTATTTTCCGTCACGCCGAGCGTCTTCGCGGCTTCGCCGGTCGAATAGCCCTGCACCTCGCGCAGGACGAACGCCGACTTCAGCAGCGGAGAAAGCTCCTCCAGGTTTTCGTTGATCATTTCGCGCAGCTCCGTCCCCACGTACACCTGCTCCGGGTCCGGGCTGTCGTCCGCGAACCGCTCGCTTGCCGGCAATTCATCCTCACGCGCCGGCTCATCGAGCGACACCGCGGGCCGCGCCTTCATGCTGCGCCGCCTCATCAGCGCCGCGTTGATCACGATGCGCGTCAGCCACGTCGAGAATTGCGAGCGCCCTTCAAACCGCTTCAGGTTGCGGTACGCGCTCAGCATTCCTTCCTGCAGAGCGTCTTCCGCATCCTCGGCGTTTCCGAGCACGCGAAGCGCGGTCTGGAACAGCGGACGCTGGTACCGCTTGAACAGCGTGTCCACCGCCTGCGCGTCTCCGCGTTGCCCCGCGCGGATCAGCTTCGTTTCATTCAACTCCAACCCCACTGCAGCTTGTGTAGCCATTTTGTCCCCCCATTTAAACAAACCGTTTTTCGCCGAAAGCGGACTCTTTTTTCTCGCGCGCTCAGTGCACCGGCGCGTTCACCGCGCCCTTCGGCTTTTTCAAAAGCAGCAGCACCGGCAACACCATCAGAAAAACCACGCCCAGCATTTTGTAGTTGTCCAAAAACGCCAGCATCGCCGCTTGCCGCTGCACTACGCCGTAAACCATTCCGGTCGCTTTCGCTGCCGCATTCGGCCCCGTGGAGCCGGCCGTGGTGAACGTCGCGGTAAATCCCGCCAGCATTTTCTGGTACGCCAGGCTGAACGGATTCGCATGCTCGACGAGCCGCGCCGTGTGCGCCTGCGTTCTGCGCTCGAGCCACGTCGTCACCGTTGCAATTCCCACGCTCGCGCCGATGTTCCGCGCCAAGTTGATGATGCCCGTGCCCATGTTCGTCAATTCTTTCGGTACGTACGCGAACGCGGAGACGTTGATCGGAATAAACAAGAACGCCAACCCGAAACTCTGCAGCATACGGCCGTACACCGCGTGCCGGTAATCGAGCTGCAAATTCCAGCCCGCCATGACGAACAGCGAAACCGAGCACACGATGCACCCGAACGAAATCATCGCTCGCGTGTCCACGCGCGAAACCAGGAATCCCGCGACCGGCATCATCAGCATGATCACCGCGCCGCCCGGCGACAGCGCCAGGCCTGCCATCTCCGCCGTGTATCCGAGCAATTGCTGCAGCATCTGCGGAATCAGGACCGTGCTCGAATACAGCACGAAGCCCAGGAAAAACATTGCTGTCGTCGCAATTGCGAAATTCCGGTTCTTCAACATCCGCAAATCCACCACTGGATGGTCTTGCCGCAACTCCCAGAAAATCGCCGAGATTAGTCCCACGACCATCAGCACGGCGAACACTTGTATAAGTCCGCTCGCCAGCCAATCTTCGCGCTGGCCCTTGTCCAAAATAATCTGCATGCTGCCGAGCCCCAGGCTGATCAAACCGATTCCGATGTAGTCCACGCGGAAGCCGTCTTTCACTTTCGCTTTTTTCATGTACGGCGGATCGCTCACCAGTACAGACGTCAAAAGCAGTGACAGGATTCCCACCGGGATGTTGATGTAGAAAATCCAGCGCCACGAAAAATTGTCCGTAATCCATCCGCCGAGCCACGGCCCGATCGTTGGCGCCACGACGACTGCGATTCCGTACACCGCGAACGCCATACCCCGCTTCGCCAGCGGAAACGTGTCGTTCAGAATCGCCTGCTCGCTCGGCTGCAAACCGCCGCCACCCGCGCCCTGCAAAATCCGGAACAGCACGAGCACGCCCAGGCTCGGGGCCAGTCCGCACAAAAACGAACTCACCGTGAACAGCGCCACGCACATCATGTAGAAACGCTTGCGGCCCACGAGCGAAGAAAGCCAGCCGGAAAGTGGCAGCACGATCGCGTTCGAAACGAGATACGAGGTGAGCACCCACGTCGATTCGTCCGCGCCCGCCGACAAACTTCCCGAAATATGCGGCAGCGCGACGTTCGCGATCGAAGTGTCCAGAACCTCCATGAACGTGGCGAGCGTCACCGTCACGGCGATCACCCAGGGGTTGATCGTCCCGTCCGGCATCCTCAATTTGGCAAGCAGCCTGTTCTTCACGCTCGTTCGCTCGCTTCGCTTTCTTTCGCTTCGTTCAATTCGTCACAACGGTTGCTTCGACGTTCATTCCCGGCCGCAGCACCGCTTTTTCCTGCGGAATCGGATCGAGCACGATCTTCACGGGAATTCTCTGCACGACTTTCACGTAGTTGCCCGTGGCATTTTCTGGCGGCAGCAAACTCAGTACCGCGCCCGTCGCGCCTGCAATCGAGTCCACATGCCCGCTGAAAGTTTTCCCGTAGGTGTCCACTTTCACTTCGGCTTTCTGTCCGGCCCTCATCTTCTTCAACTGAGTCTCTTTGAAATTCGCCGTCACCCAGACGTTATGCAGGGGTACGACCACAAGCAGTCCTTGTCCTTGCTGCACGACTTGTCCGACCTCTACTTGCTTGTGCGTCACAACGCCGTCCACCGGCGCGGTGAGCGTCGCGTACTCCAGATTCAACTGCGCCGCTTCCACCGCCGCACGCTGTTGTTGTACCTTTGCGATTTTCGCGGCGGCGTCCGCTTGCTTCATGGCCACTTGTTTCGTGTCCGCTTTCGCAGAAAGTACGCCGGCCTGCGCTTGCTGCACGCGCGCTTGCGCCGCTTCCAATTGCGCTTTGGCAACCTGCACATTGCGCTGCGCCTGGTCCAATTTCTCCTGGTCCGCTCGGAGTGCACTTGCCGTCGCATCCGCATTTGCCTGCGCCGCGTCAAACTGCTGTTTCGAAATCTCGTCCTTTTCCATCAGCGGACGGAATCGCGCCAAATCCGCCTGTGCTAACTTTGCGTTTGCGCGGCTCTTATCCACGTTGGCTTGCGCCCACGCGAGGTCCGAAGTGCGCGCCTGGTCGTACGTCACTTGCGCGCGCATCAAATCCGCTTGTGCGCCGCTCAGTTGTGCGTCCGCGCTGGAGGTTCCGCTCGCGGTGTTTTCGCGCGTGCGCGGTATATCCACACCCGCCGATTGCGCTTCGCCTTCCGCCAGCGCGAGCTGTCCCTTAGCCTGGTCCAGCGCTGCTTGATAATCGCGCGCGTCCAGCTTCACAAGAGGCTCTCCGGCCTTCACCGGCTGGTTATCGTCCACGAGAACTTCCGCCACGCGGCCATAGACTTTCGCGGAAATCGGCGTGATGTGGCCGTCCACTTGCGCGTCGTCCGTGCTTTCACGGTTGAAGTAATAGATGAAAAGGCCGGCGACGATCACAAGAAGGGCCGAGCCGCCAAAAATCAACAGCCTGCGCAGCTTGGTGTTTGGCTTTGGCGTGGCGAGCTCTTCGTCGAGGCGGAGCTCTTCCGTTTTCGGTTTTACTTTCGCCGCGTTTTCGAGTCCGACTTCAATTTCAATACTCATCCCCGGGTTCCTCTCTTACTTCGCGTAAACTTTTTCCATTTGGCCGATTCCGCGGGCGTAATCCGCACGCGCCTGATTGAACCGGTAGAGCGCTATGATCTGGTTGTCATTCGCGCGTGCCAGCGCGTCCTGCGCCTGAATCACTTCAATGTTGTTCGCCACCCCCGCCTTGAAGCGGTCGCGCGCCTGGTTCACTTCTTCGTTGGCAAGCTGAACGCCCAGATTTGCCACCTGCACTTCGTTGCGCGCCGATTCGAGGTTCAGCAGCGCAGTCTTCACATCCAGCGCAATCGAATTGCGCAAATCCGCTTTTTGCTCCGCCAGTGACTTCAACTGAAGATCTGCTTTCACGATTTCGGCGCGAATTCGCCCGCCGGTGAAGAGCGGCATCACAACTCCGGCTTGATACGTGTAAACCGGAATTCCCGTGGTTGAACTGATTCCCTGATACGCCCAGTTGCCGTCAAACCGCAGCGACGGCAAGCGCTCCGCCTGTGAAGCCTGCTTGTCGCGCTGCGCGGCTTTGATTTGTTGCTCGACGGACTTCCATTCCTGACGGGTCGCCAGCGCCGCATCAATGCTCGGCTCCATCTCCGGTTGCGGCGTGTCGAAAAAGCCCAGCGAATCGGCCAGTTCAATTTTTTGCCGCGGATCGAGATTCAGAAGCCGGCTCAGGATGAACAGCGAAGAATCGCGATCGTTTTCCGCCTGAATCAAGGACTGCTTTTCGTTTTGCAACTCGACGTTGGCGCGCAGGGTGTCAATTCCAGTACCCACGCCTTCCTTCTGCAAATCCGCCGCCTGGTCGTAAAGCGCCTGAGCCAAATCGACGCGTGATTTGGAAGCGGTAACGTTCGCCACGGCTCGCAGCGTGCCGATGTATTGCGAAACAACCAGCAAAATCACTTGCTCGCGGGTGGAATAGCTTGTCGCTTTCTCTGCGCCGGCAAGTTCGTTTGCAGCCTGGTATCTCCGCCAAAGCGTCAGATCGAAAATTGGCGCGCCAAACCCAACTCCTGCATTAAAGATTTGAAAGGGCCCGGAGTGTTGCGGAATACCAGGAATCTTTGTCCCAAATCCCGCCACAAGGTTTTGCCGCCGCGCTTGATCGGAAACCTGCAACTCCGCGTCCGGCAGCAAACCGGCACGCGCGATGTTCTTGTCCTGCTCTGCCTGCGCCGCGGTCAAGACTGCAATTTGCGCGGTCGTGTTCTGCTTCAGCGCCAGCGCAACCGACTGCTCAAGGGTCAGCTTCAAAGGTTCCGAAGAAACTTGATTCGGTGACGAAGCTTGCGTCGGGGCCTGCGCGAAACCAGGCTTGGCGCTCCAAAGAAGACTGAAAAACAAAGCATAAAAAAAGAAGCTGGGGCCCTTACTCCGCTTCTCGCCAACCGCGGATTTTGCTTCTGTGGTGATCTCTTGCACGATGGCCTGATTGAGACAGCCATCCGCAATCAGCTGGGCGCCATCGCTATAGATGGCTTTCAAGAGGGCTTTCCCGGCGGCGTCAATGAAGGTCACGCCGCACAGGTTCACGTGAAACTTGTCCTCGGGCGATCCCGCGCGCAGTTCGCGCCAGCATTGTTCAAGCATCTGGACCCTGGGCCCGGAAAGACGGCCTTCTACATTAAGCACATTCCGCCCGCGCTTCTTTTCGGTTGTGATTCTCAACATGTCTAAACTCGCTTCCGCTAGGATAGGCTGCATGAATAGCTCCAAAGGCAATGAAATCTAATTCAAACGTAAACCTATGTAAATACAGGGGATATCAAAATACGAATCAAACCATGGGCGGGAGGAAAGCTAATATATGGGCACTTGCTTTGATATAGGCAGCATAAGGATGCCCATATATTAGCACGACTAGCGATTCAGCACAACGTAGGATTCCACGCGAAGCCCTAAGGGTAGCTTTTCGCCGGCATTTAATTCAAGCAGGGTCTCCAGAATCTTGGTATCTACATGTTCGGTCGGCTCATCCGTCCGGACGTTCTTTTTCCCCAGAATCCGGCCCACACGGATAATGCGCCCTTCGAATTTGCGACCGCCGTAGGCCTCCGCCGTCACGTAGGCCCTCTGGCCCACCTTGAGTTTTGCGACATCCGTCTCGTCCACGTCCAGGCGAACGCGCAAAACCGAATCGTCCGCCATCGTAATCACTGGCGAATCGAATTGCGTGGAAACGCTTTCGCCGGTGTGGCGCAGCTTGCGCAAGATTACGCCGTCCATCGGCGCACGCAGAAAACTCTTCTCAAAAATGGCCCGCGCTTCCGAGAGTTTGGCTCGCGCTTCGGAAACGTTGGCTTCCGCTTTAGAGCGATCTTCTTCGCGGGCTTGTGCGTCCACAAGCGCAAAGTGCTGCGATGCCTGTTCATACTCGGCTTGCGCGACGCGATATGCGCGCTCGTAGCGGTCTGCTTCATCGCGGGAGATCACGCCGCGTCCCGCCAGACCGCGCCGCCGTTCGGCTTCACTCTTGGCGTTTTCAAGAACTGCCTTGCCCGCCTGCTTCGCTGCATCCGCTTCGCGGCGCTCTTCGGTTCTCGAACCGTTCATCGTGCGGCGCAATTCCGCTTCGCGCTGTGCCAGCTCGGCTTCGGCACTGGCGACGCGCGCGCGATAATCCGCATTTTCAAGTTCGGCGAGAACCCGACCGCGCTTGACGCGATCGCCTTCTTCCACGTTCACACTCTTAAGTCTGCCGCTGAGTTCGGAGCTGACGCGCACTTCTTCGCTGATCGCCTCGACCCGACCCGGCGCAGCGATTAGTCCGTCATCCACCGTCTTGGAAGCCGACGCAGCCGCGGACACCGTTTCCCCTCGGCCGCGCAAAACAAATGCCATCGCTCCGGCCAAAATCACTGCCGCTCCTGCCGCAAAATAGAGTGTCTTTTTCATTGCCAGACTCCTTGCCTGCACGATCTCTAATTTCGCAAATTCTTTTCAAGACGCGAGTGCCGCTTCAGCGAACATCGCGGTTTCCTGCTGAGTCTCTTCGCGAACGAGGCGCCCGTCTTCCAGGTGGATGATTCTGTCGCCGTAGGGAAGGACACGTGGATCATGAGTGACCATCGCCACAGCTCGTCCGTGTTCATGCGCGAGCCTTTGCAAAAGCTCGATCACACTTTTTCCGCTCGTGGAATCGAGGGCGGCGGTCGGTTCGTCCGCTAGAACAATTGGAGGATCGCCGGCGAGGGCGCGAGCGATCGCCACGCGCTGCTTTTGTCCGCCGCTCAAATCCGCGGGATAGGACCTACTTTTCTCCGCGAGGCCTACTTCGCGAATCAATTCTGCAGCGCGCGCCTCCGCTTGGGCCCGGCTCACGCCGCGCACATCCAAGGCCAGCGCAACATTTTCCACCGTGGTCAACGCGGGAAACAGATTGAAACCCTGAAACACAAAGCCGATGGCTTCGCGGCGAACCCGCGGCAACTCCTTCTCCGGCAGCATTTCGACCGACTCTCCAAGCACCTCCAGGGAGCCGCTGCTGGCGCGCAGAATACATCCGAGAATGGAAAGCAGAGTCGTTTTGCCGCTGCCGGAAGGCCCCATGAGCAACGTCAGTTCCCCGGCGCGAATTTCCAGACCTACCTCGCTCAGCGCGCGCAATTCCGTTGCGCCTTCGCGATAGATTTTTGTGATGCCACTCGCGCGAATTAGCGCGTTGTTTGTTTTTGTACGCATGAAAATCTCACCTCAGCCCCGGAAAACCATTGCGGGATCAATCCGCGTCACTTTGTTGATGGAAACCATCGCCGCCGCGACACACATCACGATGGACAGCGCAAACATGCCGATTTTCATTTCGAGCGGCATGAGGATCAGCGCGCCGCCTTTTTCGCTGCCAGTCACAATAAAGTGAGCGACTACCATCGCCAGCGCATAGCCAAGCACGGCGCTCCAAACGGCTTGCTCGATAAGGACGCGGTAGAGATAAGCGTTCGTCGCGCCCATGGCCTTGAGCGTTCCGTATTCGCGAATGTGATCCATAGTGGCTGCGTAGATGGTTTGCGCGACCACGGCGACACCGACAATCAATCCCATCAACGCCGCGGTCAGCACCGCGAGGCCGGCGCCAGTCGTGAACATCCAGTAGAAACGCGTTTTGCGGCTGAATTCCGCCGTCGTGTAAATGTCCACGTCGCTCAGGCGAGCGGTTAAATTCTTCTTCAACTCGCTTACGGAAAATCCGGGCGGCGCTTTGACCAGGATGTAGCCGACGTCGTTTTCGTTCGAAGTTGGATTCGTGTAATCGAGAGAGCTTTTAAACGATGCATACACAAAGGGAGAAGTCGTAAAAGAGCGAATGCCGCGAGTAAAGCCGGCGACGCGCGCGCGATGACCGCCGATTTCCACACGGTCGCCGACGTTTTGCACGCCGAGTTTTTCGCGATAGAGATCGTCAACCAGAATTGCATCTTCTTCTTTTAGCGACGCGGCGCTGCCGGAAATCACGTTCCACGGCTGCCCCATTTGACTGCCGGGACGCACCCCGATGATTTGAATGTTCTCAATGCGGCCGTCCGGTCGCTTCCAGCGCGCAAAAGCTTGCATGTATTTTTCCGCTTGGGCAACACCGGGAGTGGCGAGCACTTGATAGAACTTGCGCTCGGAGAAGGTGCGGCCCGTATCGAAATACCCGACGCCGTGAAACACAATCCAGAGGTCGGCCTTCGAATGGTCAATGTTGTTCGAAGTGGTTGTGGTGAAGCCGAGGAACAGGCCAAATTGAATGATAATCAGGACGAGCGCAAAGACGATGCCCGTCAAAGTGACTGCGAAGCGCACTTTGTCGTGAAACAGATTCCGTCTTGCAAGGAGTCCCATTGGTGTCCTCGTTTGCTACTACGCTCGCTTCAGAAAAAAGTAACATCGCTCACTAGATGCACAGTGTTAATTTATGAAAGAAATTTTTTTGCTTACCTGGCCTCTTTCAATCCTTCCCCTATGGCCAACATAATAAGCACATTAAGTCCCTAGAATTTGCCTACTTCTAGTCCCGCCACGAGCGTGTCCACTGTGCCCCGAATCACTTTCTCCCTACCGACCCAGGGAAAATGGCTATGGGTGATCAGGAGGGAGGTCACGCCGTGAATGCCGACCCAGAGCGTTTGGCTGGCCAGCTCGGCGTCTTTCACCTTGAACTTGCCAGCCGCGATACAGTCGTAAACGCAGCGTCGAAGGAAATCGAATGCCTGGATCCCGGCGGACTCCGGCTTTACGTATTTTTCGTGATCGACCTCGTCCGGCAAAGGGGTCATGAATGTCGAACGGTAGTGATGCGGATTCTCGAGTCCGAATTCGACGTACGCCAAGAGGCCCCGTTTTAGGCGCTCAATTGGGTCTCCCGGCTGCTCCAGGATCTTCGTGAGGCGCTGAATCAGCTTGGCGAATGTTTCCTGGCAAATGCTTTCGAGCAGTTCTGCCTTGTCCTTGAAATAGAGATAAATCGTCGTGGGCGAGTACTCGATGCGATCGGCAATGCGACGCATGGAGACATTTTCAAAGCCTTCCTTAACGAAAAGCTCGCTGGCCGCGTCCAGAATCTCCTGGCGGAGAAAGCGCTTTTCGCGAGCCCGGCGTTCTCGAACACCCATAACGGAAGCACTCCTCATTTACTTAACAGTGTTAATGTAAAGCAATTGGGAGCTCTTGTCAAGCCCCTACTGTTTGACCGCAATGGCCTGCATCTCGAAATGGCCGCCGCGGAGGATAGATGCGACTCCGATGAATTCGCGGGCCGGCATGTCTTTTGTTGTGAAATAGGACTTATAAATCGAATTGAATTTGTCGAAGAGAGAGAGGTCCGTGCACGAAATTTGCACGTAGACCAGGTCATCCATAGTCATGCCGGCTTGCGCGAGAACGTCCTTCTCGCTGTCGAGAAGGAGCTTGATCTCGTCTTCGATCTTTTCCGGGGCCTTCCCGCTCTTGTCGAGGCCGATGCGACCCGCCATGTAAAGAGTGTTCCCGGACAGGATCGCATCGCTGAAGGGCGCCTGCACAAATTTATCGGGAAGATTGACCGCTTTGCGCGTGGCTTGCGGCGCGGGACGCGAGTTCGCGTCGAGCACCGTAAAAATTCCGCCAAGCATCAGGACGATGACCAAAATTCCGACTCGCCGATTCATGAAACACCTCCGAAGGGGATGCGGGAGTTTAGTCTGTTCGTTGGGCGCGCCGCAATCAAAAGGTTCCGGAGAGGGAAATCCAGCCGATGTGGATGAAGTAGAGCGAGAGCGAGCCGACGACGAGCCAGAGAAGAACGCCTTGCGCGAGCGGGCGCCAACCGACTTCCTTCAGAGTCGAACGCGAGAGGCTGGTGCCAATGAGAAAGAGCGTGGCGGTGAGGCCGAGTTTTCCGAGCGTGAAGAACTTTTGCGAAAGCGCTGCGTCTTGTGGGCCGTAGGTGTTGACGACTGCGGCAAGAAAGAAAAACAGGATGAACCACGGAATCGTGACTTTGGATTTTCCGTGTTTAATTGCGGCGGTGAAGAACGCCAGCGGAACAATCCAGAGCGCCCGCGCGAGCTTGACGGTGGTCGCGATGATGAGCGCTTCCGTGCCGTAACGCGACGCGGCGCCGACGACGGAACTTGTGTCGTGTATGGCGAGCGCAGACCACAGACCGAATTGCGACTGCGAAAGGCCGAGCGATCTTCCGATCACCGGAAAAACAAAAAGTGCGATCGAATTCAAAATGAAAACGGTGCCGAGGGAAACGGCCATTTCTTCTTCGCTCGCATTCAAAACGGGGCCGACTGCGGCGATGGCGCTGCCGCCGCAAATCGCCGTGCCTGTCGAGATCAAATAAGAAGTTGTGCTGCGAACCGCAAGCAGTTTTCCAATCGCCAGACCCGCGAGCATGGCGAATGTGATTCCAATCGCCGTGTAGAGAAATCCGCTGCGGCCGGCTTTCAGGACTTCATGAAGATTCATGCCGAAGCCGAGTGCGACGATCGAGGCTTGCAACAGAAACCTGGAGAGCGCTTTGCCGTCAGCGGCGTAAGGATGCGGAAGAGTAAGGCCAAAAATAATTCCAGCGCAGAGCGCGATCGGCGGAGATATGAATCCCGTTGCCGAAAGAATCAGCAACATGAAAAAGATTATTTTGGGATTCATTGAGCGGGCGCGTCGGTTTTTACGGGGGCGTGAGAAAGCTCGGAAACAATTTTGGCAGTCATCTTTTTGCTGAACGCGCAGCCGGTGTCGTTGACGCGGCATTGCGCCAGCGTCATTTTGCAGCCGCACGTGCACGATTCGGAATTGAAGCGCCGCAGCGCGATCGTCTTTTGCGCGGGCGTAAGTTTGGAAAGATCCACGCCGGGAAGCTCCGTGGCGCGTTCCGCATTTTTCAAGAACACTTGCCCGGTGTCTTCGAAATAATCGACCTTGCCGTCAAAGGGAAGCCCGAGCAGCGCGCGGACTTCGAGTTCATAAATGCTCGGGTCATTCAAGCCGATGTGCTTTTGTACGACGCGACCTTGCGCGTCAATGATGAAAGACGTGGGCAGCGCGGGAATGCCGCCGTACTCGACTCGCAGCGGATCGGTGGCCATGCCGATGCGGTAGTTGATGCCGGCTTTTTGCGCGAACTTTTTCACTTCGGCGGGCTCGTCTTCGTCCGTGGCCAGCGCGATGATGGCCAGCTGGTCCTTGTATTTCTTCTGCAGCTCGATGAGGTCGGGAATTTCCTCGCGGCACGGTCCGCACCACGTCGCCCAAAAATTGAGCAAAACAATTTTGCCTTTTACGTCGTCGAGCGAAATCGGTTTGCCGTCGAGATCGTTCACTTGCAGCGCCGGCGCCGCGGCGGGATTTTTTACGAAGCGAATCAGGTTATGAACCTCGGATGGTTCCTGAGCTTTCGCAACCGGCTTCGTGCGCGCGTCGGCGTGCGTGTTATGACAGCCGGAAAAAATGAGGGCACCAACGGAGAGTGCGAACGCGAGTTTGAAAGCCGGGCGATTCATGTTTGTTTACGCAAATAGTGTAGCGCAGATGAGATGCGTCAGCGGCGCGCGAGACTTCGCGATTGTGACGAGAAGAAGGATACCTGCCAGGAACAGGCCTAAGGAGAACAAGGCGTCGATGCGGACACCGGCGTTCCAAGAAGAGGTTAGTACTTGCAGTACCCCAAAAGTTCACCGTGACCGCACGTCTTACCGCATACTCACAGCCTGAAGATAACTATCCCATTTATCATGAACACGTTACAGATACGGCGGGAGGGGCAACCCGTGCCTCTAATTACAGTCGGAGGTGCTTATGACTCTTACCAAACGGCACTACCTCGTCGGGGGCGGAGCTACGCTACTGGCCTTAGCGCTGGTAGTTAGCGCCGCTACCCTAGCCAACCGGCCGGATCCCGTGACGGTGCCAGAGCTCACTCCAATCCACGTGACTCTGGACCAGGCCGTAAGTAGCAACCAGGACCGGCCTGGCGACCACTTCGATGCCACCGTTTCAGAAGCGGTGGTCGTTGACGGCAAAACGGCCATTCCCGAAGGCGCCCGCGCGGAAGGCGTTGTCGTGGACGCGAAACACTCGGGAAGGCTGATGGGCCGCGCGCGCTTGCAGCTTGCTCTGCAAAGCGTGGAAGTGAACGGCCAGCCGTATGACGTGCGAACCACGCCTTCGACGCGAATCGGCCGTGACCACAAGAAACGCAACTGGGCCTGGATCGGCGGCGGTGCCGCTGGCGGAGCAGCCATTGGCGCCGTAGCGGCCGGAGGACAAGGCGCGCTGATCGGAGGACCGGTCGGCGCGGCAGCGGGCACGACTGTTGCCCTAGTCACGGGTAAGAAGGACATCAAACTTCGCCCGGAAACTCCAGTGACGTTCAAGCTGGCGGAGCCTGTGACGATTGACATGAAGGGCGCGAAGAGTTGAGCGAATAGGCTGAACCTTCGCGAGAAGTAAAAAGGGCGGGCGTGATTCGGCCTAACTCCGAAAGCGCCCGCCCTTCTTTTTCTACCGAGAAATTCTTCAGAAACTCCGTGCCGGAAACTTGGGCTACGGCTTCTTCACAGGTACGGGTTGTTTGGCGGCCGTTGGTTCCATCGTGTTTTCGGCTTTAGCCTTTGGTTTCAAAGTCGAAGCGGAAATTCCCATCGTTTTTGGATGCCAAAAGTCCGCGGCTACTTGCGCCACGTCTTCGGGAGGATTGCTGATGTCCGGAGCGAAACGGTAGATTACGGACTCGGCTGTTTCCACCGCGTCCGCGTTCACCTTCTGGAATTTCTTGAAGCCTTCTTCACCGAGAATATCGCGAAGCGTGGGGTTGTGGTCGAAGCCGCCCATCGAAGAGCGTAGCGTCGTCACATAGAACGTAGCGCCCTTGCTGCCTTCCACAACCTGTGAAACAAGCACAGGCGGCAAGTCCGCTTTCTTCTCGCCGGCTTCCTTAACATCCTTTAGCAACTCTTCGAACTCCGGCACATGACCCGCACGGATGTGCACGGCGGTCGTGCGCAAGAGCCGCGATTCGCCGATGAGTTTGGCGTAGGACTCTGGATCGGTCGGGGGCTTACGGCTCAGGTCCATGCGGCGACGACGAAGCTCGCTGTGGGACCATTCTAGACAGTTGTTGAAGTCCTGAAGGATTTTCATCGTGGCTTCCTTGCCGAGCGCCTTGTTGACTGCGGCCATGCTCGCTTCATTGGATTTGTCGATATCAGCGTAGTCTTTGCGGATGCTGACGAACACGTAGATGTTTCCCTCGCCGTAAACGGTTTCTTCTGCGAGCCAATGGTCGCCGTTGAAGCGGCGGTTGGCATCCACCCATTTCTTGGAAAGGACATTGAACTCCGTAACTTTTTCTGGTTTCACCTTGGCGATGTAAACGTCGAGATATTCTCCTTGCGCCTGGACAGCGACGGGTGTTGCCAAGCACACCACAACGGCAAAGGCCCATAGGGCTTTTCGGAACGACATGTATACCTCCTTACGATCGACTGGGAACTGAGAGGAAGGGACCTACAGCGCCGACTCTACACCCGCGCGCGCAAGGGGTCAAGAAAATCAGCAAATCCTCGCCTTTCGGTAAGCGCGTCCAAGATGGTGCTTTCGATGCAATGAGGCGAAGTATCTTGGAAGACCGGACTCCGAGTCTTTTCCTGCTTCAATACGAGCGACCGGCGTTCATCGTCAGAGGCCTCACACCCATTCCTCATTTCGCGTTTAGCGTTTCACTACTCGAAAAACGCAAACCTTTATCCCCCAAAGCCGAAAGACACGGCTGGGTTGGATGCAACTTTCTATTGGACAGAATTCCGCTCGACACAAGAATTCCCGTTATCTATGACGGTCAAGTGGTTTCGCCATCTAAAGTCAGAGAAGCATACAATCGGGTTAAACCTCTAGAAAAGTTGAATATCGAAAAACGCGGCTGGACTCTCGATGTCCTGAATGTAGTTCGCTCTCTGAAGAAAAATGAGTTTGTACTTTCCGAAGTTTACGACCACTCGGACCAACTAGCGGAACTTCATCCGCAAAACCACCACATCAACGACAAAATCCGCCAACAACTTCAAGTCCTTCGAGACATGGATCTCCTCGAATTCCTGGGTGACGGCTCCTACCGGTTGCTTTGAATATTTACGTATAATCCCGCGAATGGCCGACTCCCCTTTACCCTTTGGAATTGACCGCTCCCTCCTGCGCCTGGACAGCCGGGACCCTTACATGTCCTTGCACTTCATCATGATTTTTGTTCGCGATCAGGAACGCAGCCTCCGCTTCTACGTCGACCAGTTGGGCTTCCGCGTGGTGGCGGACCAGCGCTTCGAATGGGGCGGCCGCTGGATTGAGGTTGCTCCTCCCGACGGCAACGCCAATCTCTCCCTGGCCCAGGCGTCGCCCGGCTCCGACGAATACAATCTCATCGGGCAGGACACCCGCATCTACTTCGTCACTGAGGACGTCCAAACCAAGTACAACGAATGGAGCAGCCGCGGCGTGCGCTTTCATTCCCCGCCGCACAAGCCGCAATGGGGAGGCATCTACACGCGGTTTGAAGATGTGGACGGAAACTCGTTCGGCCTTGCCGGCTTCGATGAACTGACGCTCAGCGTGGAATCGCAACGCCGCGCCATCGCTCAGAAGCTGGAATCCGAACGCCGCGCCGCGCACGAACTGGAAATCGCGCGCCAGGTGCAGGCCAGGCTTTTTCCGCAGCGCATGCCGCCGGCTCGCACTCTGGAGTACGCAGGCGCTTGTCTTCAGGCCCGCCAGGTGGGCGGAGATTATTACGATTTTCTGGATCTCGGTCAGGACCGGCTTGGCCTCGTGCTGGGCGACATTGCGGGCAAGGGAATGGCAGGAGCCCTGCTGATGGCCAATCTGCAGGCCAACCTGCGCAGCCAGTGCGCCATTGCCGCGGATGAGCCGCGCCGCTTTCTGCGTTCTGTGAATCAGCTCTTTTTCGAAAATACAGCCGACGGCGACTACGCCACATTTTTCTTCGCGGAATATGACGACCGCACGCGGCGCCTGCGCTATGCGAACTGCGGACATCTGCCGGCGCTTCTGCTCCGGCGCGATGGCGCTCTGGAAGCGCTGACTTCCGTCGCGACCGTTCTGGGCCTCTTTGACGATTGGGACTGCGCGATGGAGGAGCGGCAGTTGCTCCCCGGAGATACACTCGTTCTCTATACCGACGGCATGACCGAAGCGTTCAACGATTCGGGCGAGGAATTCGGCCTGCCGCGCCTGATTGACGCGCTGCACCGCCATCGTGGCGAATCTCCGCAGGCCTTGATTGCGTCACTCCTCGACGAAGTTCGCCGGTTCAACTCCGGCGAACAGCAGGACGACATCACCCTCATCGCCGCCAAAATCCGCGATGCCCCCGCATCGGTCTGATGCCTCTAGTCCCCTAAATCGTCTCCACCACCAGTTTCGGAAACGCCATCCGGTACAACCCCGCGTCCAGCGTCAATAACCTGTATCCATTCATCGACGCATGCGCCCCAATTAAGAAGTCAGCCAGAATGCGCCGCGGCTCCGTTCCACGCTGTTTCCGCCGCCGCGCCAGGTAACCTTGAAACGCATTCCCTGCTTCGCGCCAAATCTGTTCTTCAATTTCCCATTCAACGCCCACGCCAGTCTCCTCGCAAAACTTGTCTAGACATGCTTCTGTTCGGCCCGGAGCAGCCAAAAGCTCCGCATAGACTAAGCCGCAAATGACGAGCCGCCCGCCGGAAAACGCGCTTTCCAAAAGCTGTCGCGCCTCTCGATGTAGTGCATCCTCCGCGTCCCACAAGGCCACCAGAATATTCGTATCGATTGCGCTGGCCATTCGCCGCGTAACTCCCGCATCCACTTCTTGATGGCCTTCCGCCCCTTGCCAATCCCCGGGTTGCCGATCCCCGCATATTTCGCAAACGGACTCTCTTTCTGCACCGCCGTCATTCGCACGCCCTTCTCATCCTCCGTAAACTCCAGCCGGTCCCCCGCGCGCACACCCAGCCTCCGCCGAATTTCGCGTGGAATCGTGATCTGCCCTTTGCTCGTCACTTTGGCTTGCTTTTTCATGGTCATCTCCACGTTCCTTACTTTATGAACCTCCTTACTTTTCTAGCCGCGGCTGGTGAAGCACGTCAGCGCGTGTGGTGGTCAATCCTTCGCGTTGTGTGCGGTCCGGTTTCTCACGGACGGATGGCGTCTTGAACTCACACCCGCGAATCTGAAGATTCGCCACTACTGGTTTGAAGTATCCTAATCAGGGCACCCCAGTCCGCTACACGCAATCTCTCACACATTCAGGAGGAACCATGGCCGAACTCATGGGAACCCAGGAAAAGAACTTCTTTGCGGGACTCGTCGATTTCGGATTCCGGCAACAGCAGGTAAAGCGGCTCGTCAAAATTCTGTACGTGATCGCGGTGCTCGGCGGCTTTATCGCCGTCGTGGCGGAGGTCGTAATCGGCTTTCAGCAATCGCAATCGGAAGGGCTTGTCGCGCTGGTCGCGGGCGTGGTGGCCTTTTTTGTGTGGGTTCTGCTCACGCGCCTGCTCCTCGAACTCGCCCTGGTGATGCTCCGCACCGCCGAAGGCATCGAACGCGCCACCCATCCTAGCAACTGAAGGCAGGCCGCTAACCCGCTGGCGCCAAACGACTTTCGCCCGCGCCGGCATTCGAATGTTTCGTGATTGATAATATTTATTGAAACGCCATCATTTTCATGGTAAGCTGAGGTGTGTTTTGCATGCTCCGGTCGCCCAACGGGTATCCTCGCCCACGCCGCCAATTTCCTGCGCCAGAGTCTGCCCTCCCTCCAACTCCTTTGGAATGAACACCTACAAAAGTGATCGAAAACAAAGGCTTTTAACTCCTTTAGAATCCGCAGGGTCGAAAAATCACTGCACTTGTGCTTGGCTGGGTTGAGGATTCGGTGGTTCGATCCGATAGCCGAGGCTTCGGAGTTGCCGAAGCATCTTCGAAGTGCGGAGTTGCTTCGATCGTTTGGTGACCGCTGGGCCCCG